>Ga0207799_100238_pt1 | contig 36530 bp, 33 predicted proteins | sample TtanPargueraPR_4_FD_187742 | JGI IMG/M metagenome (GOLD analysis project Ga0207799, IMG submission 187742) | Aerobic enrichment media microbial communities from Bioluminiscent Bay, La Parguera, Puerto Rico - Tt and M2 (SPAdes) | ecosystem: Environmental > Aquatic > Marine > Unclassified ...
CCGGCTCGATATCGACCGGCTGATCGCCGCCGGGATCGAACGCGGCGCCCGGGCACGCTTCACCGTCTCGCCGGTCGAGGCCAAGGAACTGGTGCCCGTCCCGGCCCAATAGGCCGAGAGGTTTCCCGAAAAGACCGCCATGAAAAAGGGCCGCGTCCCGAAGGACGCGGCCCCAATTCCGAATGAAACGGTGGGGACTGGCTTAGAAGCCCATGCCGCCCATGCCGCCCATTCCACCCATGCCGCCCATGTCGCCACCGGCGGGCATCGGGTCTTTCTTCTCCGGCTTGTCGGCGACCATCGCTTCGGTCGTGATCAGCAGGCCGGCAACCGAGGCCGCGCCCTGCAGCGCGGTACGGACGACTTTGGCCGGATCGATGATGCCGGCTTCCACCAGGTTCCGGTACTGGCCGGTCTGGGCGTCGAAGCCGTAGGAGGCGTCCTTCTGGTCCAGCAGCTTGCCGGCGACCACGGCGCCGTCATGGCCGGCGTTCTCGGCGATCTGACGGACCGGGGACTGCAGCGCGCGGCGAACGATGTCGACGCCGACCTGCTGGTCCGGGTTCTCGCCGGTGACCTTGTCGAGGGCGCGGATGCCGTACAGCAGCGCGGTGCCGCCGCCCGGGACGATGCCTTCCTCGACCGCGGCGCGGGTGGCGTGCAGGGCGTCATCGACGCGATCCTTACGCTCCTTCACCTCGACCTCGGTCACGCCGCCGACGCGGATGACGGCCACGCCGCCAGCCAGCTTCGCCAGACGCTCCATCAGCTTCTCCTTGTCGTACTCGGAGGTGCTGTCCTCGACCTGGGCGCGGATCTGGTTGCAACGGCCTTCGATCTCGCTCTTCTCGCCGGCGCCTTCCACGATGGTGGTGTCTTCCTTGGTGACAAGGACGCGCTTGGCGGTGCCGAGCATGTTGAGGTCGACGTTCTCGAGCTTGATGCCCAGGTCCTCGCTGATGACCTGACCGGCGGTCAGGATCGCGATGTCCTCGAGCATGGCCTTGCGGCGATCACCGAAGCCCGGCGCCTTGACGGCGGCGATCTTCAGGCCGCCCCGCAGCTTGTTGACCACCAGGGTGGCCAGGGCTTCGCCCTCGATGTCCTCGGCGATGATCAGCAGCGGGCGGTTGGACTGGACGACGGCCTCGAGAACCGGCAGCAGCGGCTGCAGGCTGGAGAGCTTCTTCTCGTGGATGAGAATGAAGGGGTTCTCCATCTCGCAGGTCATCTTCTCGGCGTTGGTGATGAAGTACGGCGAGGTGTAGCCCCGGTCGAACTGCATGCCCTCGACGACGTCCAGCTCGGAGTGCAGGCTCTTGGCTTCCTCGACGGTGATGACACCCTCGTTGCCGACCTTCTCCATCGCCTCGGCGATCATGTCGCCGATTTCCTTCTCGCCGTTGGCCGAGATGGTGCCGACCTGGGCAACCTCGGCGCCGGTCGAGACCTTATTGGCGCGCTTCTTCAGATCGGCGACGACGGCCTCGACGGCGAGGTCGATGCCGCGCTTCAGGTCCATCGGGTTCATGCCGGCGGCAACGGCCTTGGCGCCCTCGCGGACGATGGCCTGGCCGAGAACGGCGGCGGTCGTCGTGCCGTCACCCGCCTCGTCGTTGGTCCGGCTGGCGACTTCGCGCACCATCTGGGCGCCCATGTTCTCGAACTTGTCGGAAAGCTCGATTTCCTTGGCGACCGAAACACCGTCCTTGGTGATGCGCGGCGCGCCGAACGCCTTTTCGAGAACGACGTTGCGGCCCTTCGGGCCCAGCGTCACCTTCACGGCGTTGGCAAGGGTGTCCACACCGGCAAGCATCCGGTTGCGGGCTTCAGTGCTGAATTTTACGTCTTTCGCGGCCATAGTCTTTTACCCTTTCTCCGCCAGACTTACTTCTCGACGATGCCGAGAAGGTCAGTTTCCTTCATGATCAACAGCTCTTCGCCGTCGATCTTGACCTCGGTGCCGGACCACTTTCCGAACAGCACGCGGTCGCCCGCCTTGACGTCGAGCGGAACAACGGTGCCATCTTCCTGACGGGTGCCGGAGCCAACAGCCAGGATCTCACCTTCCATCGGCTTTTCCTGGGCCGTGTCCGGGATGATGATCCCGCCCGCCGTCTTCTCGTCCTGCTGGACGCGCTTGACCAGAACCCGGTCGTGCAGCGGCCTGAATTTCATTTTCGTCCTCCGTGAAAACCACTGGCAAAGATTGAATAAGCCGGGGGTGTTAGCACTCCCCCTTAATGAGTGCCAACGATCTATTGAGGAATCGTCCCCCTGTCAAGGGGCGGGTGGAAAAACTATTTGCGATGCAGGATCGACGGGTCGCGGCCCGCCGTGGCGGCGGTCCAGACGGCCAGCCATTTTCCCCGGAAACGGAACACCATGCGGGGGGCCAGGGAGACCGGGCGCTCGCGGTAGTAGGCGATGATCAGGCCGTCCGGGTGGGCCGCGGTCCAGGCCGGGACGTCGGCGTCCTCGATGACGTCGATCGGCGCGGCCAACCGGCCGAGGAACTGGTACTGGCCATGGTACTTCCCGTAGTTGGCCAGGGGATGCCCGGCCGCCTGCAAGGCGCCGAGCCGCCGGGAGACGGTGGTCAGGTCGTGCGCCTCGGCCAGCAGCGGGTGCGCGACCAGATGCGCGGTGACGACCGCGACGGCGGTCATCCCGGCAATGGCCGCAACGGAGCGGGAAAGGGACGCGCGTCCCCACCACCAGGCCAGCGCAGCGGCGGCCAGCGGCAATAGCCCCCAGGCCGGATGCATCCAGCCGTCCGGCTCCGGCAAACGGATCGGAAGGACAGGGACCAGCAGGACCGCGACGCCGATCAGGGCGAAGAACAGAATCGGGGGAAGCAGATCCCAGGCGCGCCGCACGGGGCTGGCCGGTCCGGTCAGCAGGGCGGCGAAAGCGAGGGCCAGCCCCGGCAGTTCCGGCAGCAGGTAATGCGGCTGCTTGCCGCTGATCGCCGAGAACAGGACGAAGGCGGGCAGGATCCAGATCGCGCAGAACCGTCCGGCGCCGCTGGCCAGGAAGGCCTTGGGATGGCGCCAGGCGCGCCAGAGCGGTGGCCAGGCGACCCAGGGCATCAACATTACCGGCAGGGCGACGACGTACCACCAGAAAGGCCGCCGATGGGCGAAGGATTCGACCACCCGTCCGGCCGACTGGCCCCAGAAAATAGCGTCGGAGTAGGCCGGTCCGCCGGCCTTGGCCGCTGGAATCGCCCAGGCCAATCCGATGGCCGAGCCGAGGAGGACGGCACCCAGCGTCGCCGCGTACCACCGGCCCCAACCGGGGCGTTTCGCCTTTGCGCCGAGGTGCGGCCCCCAGAGCGGCGCGAACAGCGCGGCCGGCAGGGTGTGGATCAGGATCGCCGGTCCCTTGGCCAGCACGCCGAGGCCGATGGCGATCCCGAGCACCGTGAAGCCACGCCAGAAGCGGCCCCGCCAGGCGTCCAGCACGCCGATCAGGCCGAGCAGGGCGAAGAAGCCGACCATCATGTCGAACATGGTCAGCGTGGTGAACAGCGCCCAGAAGGCCCCGCCCAGCAGCAGCATCGGCGCCAGCCGGTCGATCCCGGGCCGCTCCGGCCACAGGCGGCGGGCCAGGCCGGCGGTCAGGAACAGGCTGCCCAGACCGAACAGCGGCGCGACCAGCCGGGACCACCTGTCGTTCACGCCGAACACCACCCAACCGGCGTGGATCAGCCAGAACAGCAGCGGCGGTTTATGGCTGTAGGGTTCGCCGTTCAGGTGCGGGACCAGGAAATCCCCGCGCTGCCACATTTCCCAGGCGACGGCGAGATAACGCGTTTCGTCGATCGGCATGAAGGGGCGCGCATACAGCGCGACGGCCATCAGCGCGATCCACAACCCCGTCCAGACGACAGGGCCCACCTCGATCGCTTGCGGCTGCCGGTGAGCCATAGGGGGTCTCAATCCTTTCCGTCCGTATCCGGGCTTTCGCCGTTCCCGTTGCCGACGACGGCGCCGAGGGCGCCGGAGAAGACGGCATCCTGGCGGAAGCGATTATACAGGTAAACGCCGACCAGGACGGAAACGATAAACAGGACGACGCCGAGCGTGATCCGGGTCTCCGGTTCGACGTTGATCCCGCTGCCGATGAGTGCGAACACGACCGTCTGGGGCAGATGTCCGAGCGCAGAGGCCCCGAGAAACGGCAGGAAGGCGGCACGGGAAAGCCCGGCGACCATATTGGTCACCCCATTGTTTCCGACCGGCAGCAGGCGAATCAGCAGGGTCAGCGAAAAGGGATGGGCGCCAAAGAAGGCATCGGCCTTGCGTAGGCGTTCCGGCAGGCGCCGCGAGACGAAGTCCCGGGCCGTGAAACGGGAGAACAAAAAGGTCAGGGCGGAGCCGAGGATGGTCGCCGCGAAAGCGATGGCGGTGCCGCCGAGGAAGCCGAACGCATAGCCGCCGAGGAAACTGACCGCCTGCCGGGGCAGACCGAACGCGACGATGGCGCTGCCCGCCGCCAGGAAAATCGCCAGCCCCGCCAAACCGTGGTTGCGGATTTCCCGGTCGATCCACTCTGTGTCGAGCAAGGCGTGCTGTTCGATGGACCGCAGCACCAATCCCAGCAGAACCAGCACGGCGATCAGGATCAGGCCACGGACCACCAGTTTGAGATGGGAGGAAACCGGCGAAGCCGTCACCCAGATGCCCCCTCGGACCGGGCCGCCGGTGTCTCGGGTTCGATTTCCGGCGCGATCGCCCGGCGCTGTAGCCACATGACGCCGAACAGGTCGCTGATGCCGACCCAGAGCCGGTCGAACACGCCGTACTTGGTCGATCCGGCGGCCCGATGACGATGATTGACGGGGACCGAGACCACCGCACCCTTCTGCCGCAGCATCAGGGCGGGGAGGAAGCGGTGCATATGGTCGAACTTCGGCATCGCCATGAAGGCGTTGCGGGTGAACACTTTCAGGCCGCAGCCGGTATCGGGCGTGCCGTCGCCCAGCATGCCGCGGCGGATCTTGTTGGCGATCTTCGACGACAGGCGTTTGACGCCGGTGTCCTTGCGTTTGGTGCGGTGGCCGGCGACCAGTAGGCGGTCGGGATTTTCGGCCTGGCGCAGCCGGTCGAGCAGGGCGGGGATGTCGGCCGGGTCGTTCTGGCCGTCGCCGTCCAGAGTCGCGATAACCGGGGCATGGGCCACGGTGACCCCGGTGGTGACGGCGGCGCTTTGGCCGGAGCGCGCGCGATGGCGGACGACCCGCAGCCGGTCGCAGTTATGCTGCGCCTCGCGCAGGCGGGCCGGAGTGTCGTCGACGCTGGCGTCGTCCACATAGACGATCTCGTAATCGAGACGGCCGTCGAGCGCTTCGCGGATTTCGCCCACCAAGGTCGGGATGTTGTCGGCTTCGTTGTGGACCGGTACGACGACCGTGATTTCCGGCGACTCGGTCATGGCCGAAGAAGGGGGCGTGGTTTTGGAGACCGTCATCGGTTCGCGGCTCTGGGGTTTGCGGTTCGGACTGCGCCCCGCTTATGACATACGGAAAGGATCGCAGCAACGCCCTTATTGGCCCCCGCGGGGGGTGGCAAACGGGGCATTCGGAAGAAGAACCCTAATGGAATCTATGGACTTCCGGAGAGCCCGGGTTTAGGTTGCGCCCGCGTTCGCCACGGCCGCAGGCGGCTAGGCCCTCGCGTAAAATTCGTTCCCAATTGTTTCCTCGCGCGGAGATTCCGGTGCGGCCCCCTCGGGCGGGCCGCGGAGTCCGGCGCATTTATAAACCCGATCCCGCACCATGAACTTCGAGTTGGATACGTTACTATGACCGCGCAGATGGTCAATCCGGCGCGCCAGGGACGGACCTATCCACTATGGGTCCTCTGTGTCTTCGCCGTCATTGTCGGACTGGTCGCCGGGTACGGCGCCGTCGTTTTCCGGGCCCTGATCAACCTCATCCACAATTTTTCATTCCTCGGCGAAGTCTCCCTCGACTACGATTCGAGCCTGTTCACCCCGGCCGGCCCCTGGGGGCCGTTCGTCATCCTCGCCCCGGTCGTCGGCGGACTGATCGTCGTCTTCCTGGTGCGGACCTTCGCCCCCGAGGCCAAGGGGCACGGCGTGCCCGAGGTGATGAACGCCATCTACCATAAAGAGGGCCATATCCGTCCGGTGGTGGCGATCGTCAAATCCATCGCCTCGGCCTTCTCCATCGGCACCGGCGCGGCGGTCGGCCGCGAGGGGCCGATCATCCAGATCGGCGCGTCGATGGGATCGACCATCGGGCAGGTCACCAAGATGGTGCCCTGGCAGCGGATCACCCTGGTCGCCGCCGGCGCCGGGGCGGGCATCGCCGCCACCTTCAACACGCCGCTCGGCGCGGTGATGTTCGCTGTCGAACTGATGATGCCGGAGATCAGCAACCGGACCTTCCTGCCGGTGGTCATCGCGACCGGGACGGCGACCTATATCGGGCGCCTCTATTTCGGCCTGGCGCCCGCCTTCATCACGCCGCTGGCCGGGTCGGGACTGCACGACATCAGCCTGACCATGCTGATCGCCTTCATGGTGCTCGGCGTGATCGTCGGCGTCGGCTCGTTCGCTTTCGTCCGCATGCTGACGGCGCTGGAACTGTTCTTCGAGCGGCCCGCGCTCAAGAAACACCCCTACCTGGCCAACGCGTTCGGCATGGGCGTGCTGGGCGCCGGGATGTACGCGCTGTTCGTCTGGAAGGGGCACTACTTCATCGAGGGCGTCGGTTACAGCACCATCCAGTCGATCCTCAACGGCGAGATGAACGACGTCCTCGGCCTGCTGATGATCCTGTTCTTCGCCAAGCTGCTGGCGACCAGCATCAGCCTCGGCGCCGGGGCGTCGGGCGGCGTGTTCTCGCCGTCGCTGTTCATGGGGGCGACCCTGGGCGCGACCTTCGGCGCGCTTGTCCTGATGGTCCTTCCCTCGGCGGAATTCTCCGTCGCCGACTTCGCCATCGTCGGCATGGCCGGGATGGTCGGGGCATCCACCGGCGCGGCGGTGATGGCCATCCTGATGATCTTCGAGATGACCCTGGACTACAACCTGATCATCCCGATGATCCTGGCCGTGTCGATCGCCGTCGGCATCCGCCGCCTGCTCTCCTACGAGAACATCTACACCATCAAGCTGGCCTGGCGCGGGCTGCACATCCCGAAGGACCGGCACAGCAACATGTTCCTGGTCCGCAACGCCCAGGAGGTGATGACCAAGGCCATCGTCACCATTCCGGCCACCACCTCCATCCAGGAGGCGGTCGAGCAGTTGCGCGGCGGTGATGCCGAGTACGTCATCGTCGCCGACGGCCGCAAGGTCGCCGGGATCCTGCCGGTGACCAAGATGGTCGTCGCGCTGGACAATGTCCGGATGACCGGCGTGCTTGGCGATGTCGTCGACCGCCGGTTCATCCTGGCGCGGCCGGGCGACAGCATGTTCCAGCTGTTCAGCCGGTTCTCGCGGGGCTTCGCCCACCGGGCGCTGGTGGTCGAGGGCAAGGGCGTTCCGCATGTGGAGAACGTGGTCGGCGTGATCTCCCGTCACCAGATCGCCGACGCGGTGCTGGAGAACTTCAACGCCTATCTGTCGGAGCCGAAGCGTATGCGGCCTCCGGCGCTGTTCCGCAAGTTCGGCCGAAGGCTGCGCTAAAGGGTCAGAGGCCCTTTTCCCGCTCCAGCCAGTCGAGCCGATTGAGGGAGTGGACCGTCCGCCGGTCGATGGACAGATCCGTCGATTCGGCGGACAGGATATCGACCGGGATGTCCGTTCCGGCATCTCCCTGGTCCCGGACCTTGCGGAAGAAGTCGATCATCCCGTGCACGGTGCGGCCGCCGACGCCCATGATGATGTCGCCGCGCCTGATGCCGGCCGATTCGGCCGGGCTGTCGTCCATCACCCGGGTGACGAACACGCGTCCGCCGGTTTCGTTGACGTTGACGCCGAGCCAGGGTTGGGCCGGGCCGGTACGGCGGCCGTTCTCCAGCAGGTCGGCGAGGATCGGCCCCAGCAGGTCGACCGGGACGAACATGTTGCCGGGGATCGGGGACGGTCCCTGTACGGCGTCGCCGACATAAAGCGACCCGATACCGACCAGCTTGCCCTCGATATCGATCAGCGGCGCGCCGCCGAAACCGGGATGCGGCGGCGAGGTGAAGATGGCGTTTTCCAGCAAGTATTCCCAATAACCGGCGAAGGGGCGCCGGTCGGCGACCCGCTGCGGCGTCAGCGGCCGGGGGCCGCCGCCGCCCAGGGCGAGGACCGGATTGCCGGGTTGGACCGTTTCGGAACTGCCGATCTCGATGGGTTTGACGTCGATCGGCAGGAGCGCGCGGACCAGACCGAATCCGGTTTCATGGTCGTAAGCGACGATATCCGCCGGAATCCGCCGTCCGTCGGCGTCGATGACCGAAACCGACGTGGCTTCGAGGATCAGATAGCCGATGGTCAGCACCAGGCCGGATTCGTCGATCAACACGCCGGCGCCCCGGCGTTCCCGGCCCAGTCCCGTCGCGGTCCGGGCGCCGGCGGGCACCTCGGTCTCGACCGTGACGACCGAACGGAAGATATCCTTCACATCCTCGGTGGTGACCGGCGCGGCGGGCAGCGGCGTGGCCGCGAGAAGCCACAGCGCCAGGATCGTCAGCAATGCCGCCGTGCGACGGAGAGGGGCATGTCCCAGCATCGTCGATGTCTCCTACCCCCCAAAAACAGGTAGATGGGGACGCGTCCTCGGCGAAAAAAGGGTTTCCGCCGCAGCCGGCAAAGGCGAAAAGAAATTCTCCAAAGACAGGGCCGGGTCCCCTGGCTATATATCGGGGCATGTCCGATCCATTCGACCTTTCCGAATCCGGCGCCCGCCCCCCCGCGGCGGCGGACGCCCCGTATCTTTCCGGCCTGAACCAATGGCAGCGCGAGGCTGTCGAGACGACCGACGGCGCGCTGCTGGTACTTGCCGGGGCGGGTACCGGCAAAACCCGGGTTCTGACCACCCGGCTGGCCCATATCCTGATCCAGGGCAAGGCCTGGCCGAAGCAGATCCTCGCCGTGACCTTCACCAACAAGGCGGCCCGCGAGATGCGCGAGCGCGTCGCCGCGCTGCTCGGCCACGAGGTCGAGGGCTGGTGGGTCGGGACCTTCCACGCCCTCGGCGCGCGCATCCTGCGCCGCCATGCCGAGGCGGTGGGCCTGCAGCCGAACTTCACCATCCTCGACGACGACGACCAGATCCGGCTGATCAAGCAGTTGCTGGAAGCCCGCGGCCTCGACGACAAGAAGAACCCGGCGCGCACGGTGTTGTCGGTGATCCAGCGCTGGAAGGACCGGGGCTTGCCGCCGGCCAAGGTCAGCGGCGCCGAGGGCTCGGACGCCTGCGACGGCCGCGCGCTGACCATCTACGGCGAATACCAGGCCCGGCTGAAGGCGCTGAACGCGGCCGATTTCGGCGACCTGTTGCTGCATTGCCTGACCCTGTTCCAGAACAATCCCGAAATTCTCGACAATTACCGCCGCCAGTTCCGCTACGTCATGGTGGACGAGTACCAGGACACCAACGTCGCCCAATACCTGTGGCTGCGCCTGCTGGCCGGCGGCGAGGGGAATATCTGCTGCGTCGGCGACGACGATCAATGTGTCCCGGCCGGAACGCGCATCACGATGGCCGACGGTTCTGTCCGGTCCGTCGAAGACATACGGGCCGGTGATGAGGTTTTGAGCAGTATCGGCGCGGGGGAATTCCGCCCGGCCAGGGTGAGCGACGTTTTCAAGCGGCGCGCCGACCGGGAGGTCATCCGCGTCGCCACGGCCGGAGGGAGAACCCTGATCACCACGGCCGAGCATACGCATCTGGCGGATATCGTTCACAACGAATCCCCGCAGAAGTATTTTACCTATCTGATGTTCAAGAAAGGCAGGGGATACCGGCTCGGAACCTCGCAAATCTACACCAAGGCCGTCCGCAAGCCGGTGATCGGGTTTCGTCAGCGGTGCCTCCAGGAACATGCCGATGCCGTCTGGCTGCTGGACGCCTTCGACAGCGAGAACGATGCCCGCGAGCGGGAACATCGCCTGAGCCTCCAATACGGCATCACGACCCTGCCTTTCGTTGCTCGAAAGGGCGGCAGCCGGAATGGTCTCGTGCACGACCAGGAAAGGCTCGACAGGATCCATGCCGATCTCGACAGCATCGCGAAAGGAGAGCGGCTGCTCGCCGACTATCGCCTGGACCCCGGCATGCCGCATCATGTCCCGCAATCCGCCAATGGGCGGCGCAAGACCCTGTATATCACCCTGAACGCCGAACGCCGGGGACCGACACCGATGCACCGTATCGCCCTTAGCGGCAGCGATGCGGGCGAAAAGGAGACGGTCCGGGCGCTTGGCCTGAATCCCAGGGTGTACAAACGCAATCCGGACAACTGGCGTTTCGAGACGGCATTCCGCGATTTTGCCAAGGTGGACGAAATCCGAAAACGCCTCGAAACGGTCTTCGATCTGACGGTGGTCCGGAAAGCGCAGGTGTTCCCGGGGCGCCGCGCCTTGGCGATGCGTCCCGCCTCGCAGTTGCGGCCCGGGATGGTCGTGGTCGACGAGGAAGGAACCCCCGATGTCATTACGACGGTCGAATGGGAGCCATATGCCGGAACCGTTCACGACCTCAACGTCGAGGGAAGCCATAACTATATCGCCAACGGCCTGGTTACCCATAATTCCATCTATTCCTGGCGCGGCGCCGAAGTCGGCAACATCCTGCGCTTCGAGAAGGACTTCCCGGGGGCACATGTCATCCGGCTGGAGCGCAACTACCGCTCGACCCCGCACATCCTGGGCGCCGCCTCGGGACTGATCGCCAACAACGACGGGCGGCTCGGCAAGACGCTGTGGACCGAGGGCGATGCCGGCGAGAAGGTCTCCATCAAGGGCGTCTGGGACGGCGAGGAGGAGGCCCGGTTCATCGGCGAGGAGATCGAGGCGTTGCAGAGCCGGGGCCATTCGCTGAACGAGATGGCCATCCTGGTCCGCGCCGGGTTCCAGACCCGCGAGTTCGAGGAGCGGCTGATCACCCTGGGGCTTCCCTATCGCGTCATCGGCGGCCAGCGCTTCTACGAGCGCCAGGAAATCCGCGACGCCATCGCCTATCTGCGGGTCGTCGCCCAGCCGGACGACGACCTGGCCTTCGAGCGGATCGTCAACCTGCCGAAGCGCGGCCTCGGCCAGGCGACCCTGCAGACGCTCCATGTGATGTCCCGCTCGGCCGGCCTCTCGCTGGTCCGGGCGGCCGAGCAGGTGGTGGCGACCGACGAACTGAAACCCCGGGCACGCAATTCCCTGGGGCGGCTGCTGGCCGATTTCGAGCGCTGGCGGGGGCTGGCGGAGACCGTCGAGCACGGCGAGCTGACCGCCCAGGTCCTCGACGAATCGGGTTACACCGACATGTGGCGGACCAGCCGCGCGCCGGAAGCGCCGGGACGGCTGGAGAACCTGAAGGAAATGGTCGCGGCGATGAGCGAGTTCGAGAACCTCGGCGGGTTCCTCGAACATGTCAGCCTGGTCATGGACAACGAGGAGTCGATGGCCGACGAGAAGGTCAGCCTGATGACCCTGCACGGCGCCAAGGGGCTCGAGTTCGAATCCGTCTTCCTGCCCGGCTGGGAAGAGGGACTGTTCCCGCATCAGCGCGCCCTGGACGAGGGCGGCACCGGCGGTCTGGAGGAAGAGCGCCGTCTCGCCTATGTCGGCCTGACCCGGGCCCGCCAGCGGGCCTTCGTCTCCTTTGCCGCCAACCGGCGCGTCTACGGCCAATGGCAAAGCGCGATCCCATCGCGCTTCATCGACGAATTGCCGCCGGACCATGTCGAACAGGCCAGCGCGTCGGGACTGTACGGCGGGCGCGGCATGGGGATGGGCGGCGACGGGTACGGCGAGTCGCGCTTCGGCGGTTCGGGATTCGGCGGTTCCGGGGCCGGTGGCGGCGGCTGGCAGCGCCGGCGGTCGGCGGCGCCGCTGATCGAGGACACCGAATGGCACCGCGAAAACACCGCCGAAGCGGCCTCGAAATTCAGCGTCGGGCAGCGGGTGTTCCACCAGAAATTCGGCTATGGAAAAATCGTCGCCGTCGACGGGAATAAGCTGGCGATCAATTTTGAGCATTCCGGGGTCAAGAAGGTGATTGACAGCTTCGTCGAGTAGAGTTACCCCGGAGGCAGGGATACAGGGAAAATCCCTGTTTTGAAGTCGCGGTCGGGATGGTGTCGTCCGTCCCGTTCCGTAAGGAGATAACCAACTCCCCGGGGGGTAAATAAGGGAGCGGGTAAAATGGAACGGAATTCCATGCTCTACGATGATCTCGTCGCCAAATGGGCGGTGGCAGAAAAACAGGCCGAAGCGGCCGTGAATTACCCCGAGCAAGCGCATGAGGCGCAGATGATGGCCGGTCACGAAGACCAGACCGGCTGGTCGGCGCCGCGTCAGCAGGGCAACTAAAGGCAAGCAAGAAAAGACCGGAAAGGGCCGTTCGGTTTCGCACGGGAACCCGCTTCCCGCGAGCCGTTGCTTATTCCCGCTTTCCCGTTTTTATCCCGACGCTAACCGTGGAACGGTTGGCGGGCTATTGGCCTGCGCCGAAAAAGCGCGTAAACCATCCGCCGTTCGGGTTCGATTTTCTTGAAGGAGATGAAGGCGATGATCCCCGCCCCCGTGCAGGGCGCCGTCTGGCGCGTGTCCTGTATCGTGCCGATGTTTGCCGCCGAAGCCTTCACCGAGGCGCTGGAGCCGCTGGTCGGCGCGGTCACCTGGTTCATGCCGGAAGGCAAGGAGACCGAGGTGCGCGTCGAGGCCTATGCCGCGAACGAACCCGACATGACGGCCCTGCGCGAGGCGTTGGCCGTCACCGCCGGCGCCTTCAAGGTCGCACCGCCGCATCCCGATGTCACCTGGCTGCCGTCGCGCGACTGGCTGGCCGAGAACAAACAAGCCTTCGAGCCGTTCTCCGTCGGCCGTTTCTTCGTCCATGGGTCGGATTATGAAGGCCCCGTTCCCCTCGGCCAGACGGCGTTGGAAGTGGACGCCGGACTGGCCTTCGGCTCGGGCCGTCACGAGAGCACGGCGGGATGCCTGCAGGCGTTGACTGCCCTGTCGCGGCGCCGCTTCCGGCGGCCGCTGGACATGGGGTGCGGTTCAGGCATTCTCGCCCTTGCCCTGGCGAAGACGCGTCATGTCCCGGTGCTGGCGGCCGATATCGATCCTTCGGCGGTGCGGGTGGCGCGCGAGAACGCCGCCGCCAACGGCGTCGGGAGCCTGGTCACGACCCGCGTCGCCGACGGCTACGGCGTGCGGGGAATCGGCGAGCGCGGACCGTTCGACCTGATCGTCGCGAACATCCTGGCCGATCCGCTGTGCCGGATGGCGCGGGACCTCGGCCGCCATCTGGCGCCCGGCGGGTTCGCCGTGCTGGCCGGGTTCGTCGCCGGGGACGCCAACCGGGTCTACGCGGCGCACCGGCGGGCAGGGTTGCGCCTGGTCCGGCGGATCGACGTCAATGGCTGGCGGACCCTGGTTCTGCGCAAGCCGAAACGGATTATTTAAGCTCCACTCGCGCTCCCAGGTAGATGCCGGAAAGGATCAGCGGCGCGGCCGCGACGGTGGCCGGCGGGATCGCCTCACCGAAATAGATCAGTCCGAGGACCGAGGCGAGAATCGGCTCGCCGAGCAGGCAGAGCGCGATGAAACCGGGGTTGAACAGCTTGAGCCCCCAGTTATAGCCGCTGTGGCCGATCACCTGGGAGATCACGCCCATGGCGATCATCGCCTGATAGGTGACCGGATCGAACCCGATGACCGGCAGGCCCATTCCGAGGACCAGCGCCCAGAGCAGCACCGCGGCGCTGCCGTAACAGAGGGCGATGTAGCTCAGCAGCGAGATCCCCCGGCCGCGGGCCAGGCGGCCGAGCATCAGGTAGCCCGCCGCGCAGATTCCGCCGAGCAGGGCAAGCCCATCGCCGAACAACGACGTCGCACCCTTCCCGCTGCTGCTGCCCCAGGCAATGACCATGCAGCCGGTGAGCGACAGGCCGATGCTGAAGACCACCATCCGGCCCGGCCGTTTCCGCGTGATCAGGGCCGTGGCCAGGGCGATCCAGACGGGATTCAGAGTCACCAATACCGTGCTGTTGGCGATGGAGGTGTGGTTCAGCGAGGCGATCCAGGTGGCGAAATGCAGCGCCAGGAAGGTTCCCGCCGCCAGCGAATAGCCCAATGCCTTGCGGTCGAGCAGCCGGAATTCCCGCCAGCGCAGGGCCAGGGCGAGGGGAACGACGATCGCCGCCGCCGTGCCGACCCGGAACGCCGAGACGACGAATGGATGGGCATCGGCGAGGCGGACGAAGATCGAACCGTGCGAGACGGCGGCCAGGGCCACCAGCAGGACGGCGAGGGCGGAGGTTACGGCGGTTTTATCCTGGGTTTCGGTCATGGACGTTGTTTCCCCCTGAGGGGAGCGACCTAACCACCCGGCGGGGAATCGGTCAACGGTTCCGGGCGTGCCGAAACCGCCTCCTTTTGCGATTCTTTCGCGAAGGTTCGGTCCAGGGGCTTGCCTTCGGCCCCTCTGTGTTGCTATTGAGCGCGCGTTTCCTCGGCATTTTCAGTTGATAGATTAGCAGGACCGCCATGCAGCAGCTTCGACTCGGTATTCCCAAAGGCAGCCTTGAGCAAGCCACCATCGACCTGTTCGAACAGGCCGGATGGAAAATCTCCGGGCGGTCGCGCAACTATTTCCCGTCCATCGACGATCCCGAAATCTCGTGCGCGCTGCTTCGCTCTCAGGAAATGGCCCCGGCCATTCAGGACGGGATCATCGATGTCGGGCTGACCGGGCTCGACTGGGTGATCGAAACCAACGCCGACGTCGTGAAAATCTGCGACCTCGTCTATTCGCGGGCCTCGGACAAGCCGTCGCGCTGGGTGCTGATCGTCGACCGCGAGTCGCCGATCCAGAAGGTCGAGGACCTGCAGGGCAAGAAGGTGGCGACCGAACTGCTCGGCTTCACCAAGCGCTATCTGGAGGAGCACGGGGTCGAGGCCGACGTTCAGTTCTCCTGGGGCGCGACCGAGGCCAAGGTCGTGCAGGGGCTGGCCGACGCCGCCGTCGAGATCACCGAGACGGGCAGCACCATCCGGGCCCACGGCTTGCGGATCGTCTGCGACCTGATGGAGACCTACACGGTGATGGTCGCTTCCAAGGAAGCGATGGCCGATCCGTTCAAGAAGGCCAAGATCGATCAGATATCCCTGCTGCTGTCCGCCGCCCTGACGGCCCGCCACAAGGTGCTGCTGAAGATGAACGCGCCGGTCGATTCGCTGGACCGGATCGTTTCCGTCCTGCCCGCGCTGAACGCGCCGACCGTCAACCAGCTGTCGGACGAAAACTGGGTGGCCGTCGAGACGGTGGTCGACCGCGGCCAGGTCCGCGATCTGATCCCGCAGCTCCGCGCCAACGGCGCCGAGGGCATCCTGGAACTGGACATCAAGAAGATCTGCTGACCCTTCCCCGCTGGAAGAACATTCCGGAAACCGCTGCCGCCGGGTTTGGCGGCGGTTTCTTTTTGCCCAAAACACAGGAATTTTGTCCGCACTTTCATGTTTGCCGTTCCTAGGTTACACTGACGGCTTGCGGGACATGGGGCTTCATAAATTTTCAAGGGAAAGGCTTTAAGGGAAAACACACCAGACACCCATAAGAATATTTTCCTTTTTACGTATGGATGCGAGGTGCTATATGGCAGAGACAAACGGAAACGGCCATCTGGCCGAAACGGCGCACATCAATCCGCCCGTCTTCTTCGGGTCGGCGATCCTGATCATCGGGTTCGTCCTGTTCGGCGTCTTCGCGCCGGACCAAATGGGATCGGTCTTCGGGGCGGTCCAGAACTGGATCGTCGAGACCTTCGGCTGGTTCTACATGCTGGCCGTGGCGGCGTTCCTGATCTTTTCGGTCGGGGTCGCGGTAAGCTCGATGGGCGAGATCAAACTGGGGCCGGACGATTCCGAGCCCGACTACAACTACATCACCTGGTTCGCCATGCTGTTCAGCGCCGGGATGGGCATCGGCCTGATGTTCTACGGCGTCGCCGAACCGATCATCCACTGGCAGAACCCGCCGAACGCCGAGGGCGGAACGGTCGCCGCGGCCCGCGAGGCGATGCGCATCACCTTCTTCCATTGGGGGGTGCATGCCTGGTCGATCTACGCGGTGATCGGCATGTCGCTGGCCTATTTCGGGTTCCGGCATAACCTTCCGCTGACCATCCGCTCGGCGCTCTATCCGCTGATCGGCGACCGGATCCAGGGTCTGGCGGGCCATGTGGTCGACACCCTGGCCGTGCTCGGCACCATGTTCGGCGTCGCGACGTCACTGGGGCTCGGCGTGCTGCAGGTCAATTCGGGTCTGAACTATCTGTTCGGTGTGCCCGAGGGAACGGCCACCCAGTTGATCCTGATCGCGGCGATCACCGGAATGGCGACGCTGTCGGTGGTTTCGGGCCTGGACGTCGGCATCCGGCGCCTGAGCGAGGCCAACATCGTGCTGGCCGTCGCGCTGGTCCTGTTCGTCCTGGTCGCCGGGCCGACGCTGTATCTGCTCAATACGTTCACCCAGAACGTCGGGCACTACATCTCCGGCATCGTCGAGCGGACGTTCAACCTGTACGCCTACCGGCCGACCACCTGGATGGGCGGATGGACGCTGTTCTACTGGGCCTGGTGGATCGCCTGGTCGCCGTTCGTCGGCATGTTCATCGCGCGCGTATCCCGCGGGCGGACGATCCGCGAATTCGTGGTTGGCGTGCTGTTCGCGCCGGTCGGCTTCACTTTCGTCTGGATGACCGTGTTCGGCAACACCGGTATCGAGTTCGATCTCGGCGTCGCCGCCGGCGCCATCTCCTCCGCGGTGGACGAGAACGTCTCGACGGCCCTGTTCAAGTTCTTCGAGTTCTTCCCGCTGAGCAGCGTGGTGTCCCTGGTCGCGACGATCCTGGTCATCACCTTCTTCGTCACCTCGTCGGACTCCGGGTCGCTGGTCATCGACATCATCACCTCGGGCGGCCATACGGATCCGCCGATCTGGCAGCGCATCTTCTGGGCGGTGACCGAGGGCGTCGTCGCCGCGGTCCTGCTGCTGGCCGGGGGGCTCGGCGCGCTGCAGACGGCCTCGATCACGGCGGCCCTGCCGTTCACCGTGGTGATGGCGGTCGTCTGCTGGGGATTGCTCAAGGGCTTGCGGCGCGAGAGCTACCGCCGCCGGACGCTGGACTTTCCGTCCGGCACCCCGGTACGCGGTTCCGCCGTGGCTTGGGAGCAGCGGTTGAAGATCATCCTCAGCTACCCGACCCGGAGGCAGGCGCAGAAGTTCCTCGACGATGTGGGGGTCCCGGCCCTCAAGGAGGTGGCGGCCGAGATCGAAAAGACCACCGAGCTGGAGACCACGATCGAAGGGGCCCAGGGCGAGATTTCGCTCACCGTCTGGCATGGGATGGAGCAGGAGTTCACCTACGCCATCAAACTGCGCGGCTATACGCGGCCGTCGTTCGCCATGGCCGATTTCGGCGGCAAGCAGGACAAGGAAACGCGAAAATATTTCCGCGCCGAGGTCCATCTGCTGGAAGGCGGTCAGAACTACGACGTCTATGGCTACACCAAGGAGCAGATCCTCAGCGACGTTCTCTCGCAGTACGAACGCCACATGCAGTATCTGCACCTGTTCGCCACGGCCGAGGCCAGCGCCTGAGCCGGCCGGTCGGGACGATCAGGAAATGCGATGCCCCATGCGGCGGGAGACCCCCGCCGCCGCGGCCATGACCCGGCGGGCGGTGTCGTCGACGTCGGTGTCGCCCTGGGAGATCAGGTCCCAGGAGGCGCTGATGGCGGCGATCGCCCGGCCGGAATAGTCGCGGACGGGCGCGGCGATGCAGCGGATGTCCGGCTCGATCTCCCGGTCGTCCAGCACCCAGCCGCGTTCCCGGCTTTCGGCCAGCCGCTGGAGCAGCGTCTGCATGTCGGTGACGGTATCCTCGGTCAACTTCTTGAAAGTCTGGCCGGCGAGGAGACCGCGAACCTCCTCGTCGGCCAGCGTCATCAGGAACGCTTTTCCCAGCCCCGTGCAGTAGAGCGGCTTGCGCTCCCCGATGATCGAGTATTTACGCAGGGACGAGAAGGTCTCGGCCTTGTCGATGTAGACCACCTCGTTGCCCTGGAGGATGGCCAGGAAGACGGTCTTCCCGGTGTCCTGCGAAAGCCGCATGAGAAACGGCTGGGCCTCGACCTTCAGGTCCAGGCTGTTGAGGTAAAGGCTGGACAGGCCGATGAATTCCAGCCCCAGCTTGTAGTTGCCGTTGGCCAGGCTTCGTTCGACGTAGCCGCGCTCGCCCAAGGTGTCCAGCAGCCGGAAGACCGTGCTTTTGGGCAGGCCGAGGCGGCGGCCGATTTCGGTCAGGGGCAGCCCGTCCCTTTCGTTGGACAGGATCTCCAGGATATCGAAGGCGCGTTCCAGCGATTGGACGGGCATGGCCTCAGTCCATCAGCAACGCGGGCAGCCAGGTGCTGAGTTCGGGCACCAGGGTGACCAGCAATAGAGTCAGGATGTTGGCGAGCAGGAACGGAAGGGCGGCGCGGAAGATGGCGCCGATCTCCAGATGCGAGATCGCCGAACAGACGTTGAGGCACATCCCGACCGGCGGCGTCACCAGACCGACGGCGAGGCCGGTGATCAGGATCGCCCCGAAGTGGATCGCCGAGACGCCCAGCCCGGCCAACGCCGGCAGGAACACCGGGGTCAGCAGCAGGATCGCCGGGCTGACGTCGATGAACGTGCCGATGGCCAGGATGATGACGTCGACGATCAGCAGGATGGCGAAGGGCGGCAGGTCCAGCCCGCCGATGACGCCGGCGACCGCCTCGGGCACGTGCTCCAGCGCCAGGATCCAGATGTAGATGGTCGAAAACGCGATGATGACCATCACGTTGGCGCTGGTTACGATGGCTTCCTTGAGCAGGCCGGGCAGCATCCGAGGCTTCAGGATGCGATACCAGAACAGCCCGACGAGCAGGGCGTAGGCGGCGCCGATGCCGGCCGATTCGGTGGCCGTGGCGACACCGGCGACGACGGCGCCGACGACGAAGACCGGCATCAGGAGGGCCGGGATGCCCTGGCCGGTACGTTTGGTAATTTCGGCCGGGGTCAACGGCACGTCCTCGACCGGATAGCCGCGCCAGTGCGAGAGCCCGAGCGTGATGCCCATCATGAACAGGCCGATCAGCACGCCGGGGATGAGCCCGCCGAGGAACAGCTTGCCGACCGATTCCTCGGCAACGAAGGCGTAGATCACCATCGGGATGCTCGGTGGGATGATCATCCCCATGGTCGAGGAGGCCACGGTGATGCCCGAGGCGAATTCGCGCGAATAGCCCTTACGTTCCATTTCGGGGATCAGCACCGCGCCGACCGAGGCGGTGTCCGACACCGACGAGCCGGAGATGCCGCCGAACACCATGCTGGCGAGGACGTTGACCAGGCCCAGGCCGCCGCGCAGGCGGCCGACGAAGATCATGCAGAAATCGATCAGCCGCGCCGTCAGGCCGCCCTGGTTCATCAGCAAGCCCATCAGGACGAACAGCGGCAGCGCGACCATCAGGTACGAATCCATCCCGGCATAGACGCGCTGCGGCAGGATGGAGAGCAGTTCCGGGCGCTCGATGAGGAAATAGAGGCCGCCGGAGACGCCCAGGGCATAGGCGATGGGCATGCCGAGGAGCAGGCAGGCGATGAGGCTTACCAGGAGCAGGGTCATTGTGCCGTCTCCCGTTCCGCCGTGAGGGGCGCGCGGACCAGCCGGATCAACTGCGTCAGGCAATACAGGATGACGAAAACGCAGCCGAGCGGGATCGCCGCCTGGACGACACCCTGCGGGATATGGACGACCGGGAATTCGAAGCCGCCGACGGCCGAGATCCATTCGCCGCTGAGCCAGAGCAGGCCGGCGTGCAGGCCCATCACCAGGACCAGGGAGACCGCGTTGGCCAGGCGCCCCAGCAACGGGGGCAGCCGGTCGACGAAATAGCCGATGCGGATATGCTGGTTGGTGCCGACCGAAATGGCGGCGCCCAGCGCGGTCGTGTAGATGAACAGATATCCGGTGACTTCGTTGCCGCCGATGATCGTGGAATTGAAGACGTAGCGCAGCACGACCAGCAGCACGACCAGAACGGCGAGCACCAGGAAACAGGAGGTGATGATGCCTTCCAGGCTGCGGGTCACAATGCGTTCAAAACGGTCCAGCCATCCCATGGTGCAAGGGACTCCCTAGTCTCGTTGGACTTTTCTTGTGATCGAAAGAGCCGCCCGGGACGGAAACCCGCCCCGGGCGGCAACGGTTCGGCCGATGGGAACACCGGCCGTCCGGGGACCAACCCCTATTACTTCACGGCGGCCAGGACCGCGTCGATTTCGTCGGCGGTGAAGTAGCCTTCCTGGACGTAGTGGGTCCAGACGGGTTTCACCTTCTCGATGAACTTGGTGCGTTCGGCGTCCGAAATGGTGTTGACCTTCACCTTGCCTTCGAGGGTCTTCATGTAATCGGCCTCGGAAGCGAGCCAGTGGCTGTCGCTCCACTCCATCGCCTTGCGGGCGGAGGCGTCGAACACGGCCTTCAGGTCGTCCGGCAGGCCTTCGTACCACTTCAGGTTCACGAAGAAGGGATCGGGATGGATCTGATAGTTCACCAGGCTCATGAACTTCTGAACCTCGTAGAACTTCATCTCGGTGATGTTCGACGGCGGGTTCTCCTGGCCGTCGACGACGCCGGTCTTCAGCGCCATGTAGGTCTCCTTGTAGGGGACCGACTGCGGGCTGGCGTCCAGGGCCTTGAAGGTCTGGACGATGGAATCGATCGGCGGGGTGCGGATCTTCAGGCCCTTGACGTCGTCCAGAGTCTGGATCGGATGCTTGTTGTTGGTGATCTGGCGGAAGCCGCCGGCGACGCCGGTGGCCGGGATGTAATAGCCGTTCGACTTGGCGGCTTCGGCGATTTCCTCGCCGGCCGGACCGCGCATGGCGGCCAGAACCGCGTCGATGTCATCGAACAGGAAGGGCAGGGTGTAGATCAGGAATTTGTTGTTGGCCTTGGCGAACTGCCCGCCACGGGTTCCCTGCAGGTTCCCCACCTTGACCATGTCCATGACCTCGGCTTCGCTGCCGAGCACGCCGCCGCCGAACAGTTCGACCTGGATGCGGCCGTCCGAGGCCTTTTCCACGTCTTCCTTGAACAGCTCCATGGATTTGTGCCGGACGCTGGTCAGGGGTTGCGAATGGGCGAACTTGAACTGATAGGTATCGGCCGCCTTGGCGGCCGGGGTTCCCGCCGTCAGAGCGAAGGCGGCACCGGCGGCGGCCAGCAGGCTGCCTACGAGAATGCGTTTCATGGAATATGTCCTCCTTGCCGTCAGGGCCGCATTTTTCACGGTTCCTCGGGGCCCTTTGGGAATCGTCTTTGTTCCGTATCGCAGAACCGCGTTTCGTCATTCAGCATGGTAAGGGGCAAAAATCTGAATTGCAATATTATAACATCACAAAATCGAGCATTGAATTCTGGGGGCGATCCCCATTCGGGTGACGGCCGGGACAGGGCAGATCAGCGGTAGTGGACGGCGAGCCAGACCGTGGGTTCGTCCGGTGGGGTCCAATCGACCCGGTGACGGGCATGGGCGGGAATGGTCAGGTAGGCCCCGGGCACGAGACGGCGCGGCTCGGCCTCTCCTTCGAAGGTAAGGACGGCTTCCCCCTTGAGCAGCACGACCCACTCGTCGCGGTCCTGATCGAACCATTCGCCCGGCGGGGTCGCCTGCCCGGTCGAGACGATGCGCTCGATGGTGACCCCGGCGGAGTCGGCCAGGGTTTCGAACAACTCGTCGGGAAGGCGTTCGGGCAAGGCGTCGAACAGGTTGCCGCTCATCGGACTCTCCGGCGTTCTGGTATCGCTTCCGACCTTAGCACGGCCGGTATCCGGACCGTCGGGAAAAGGTATCGCGGGGACGAATCCGATTTCCCGAATATAAGAGATGTTATATAATTTCTTTCTAACAGTTAAAAAGACCAGAAGGGGACTCGGTCATGAAAGCCGGTGTGTTGAAGGGGCTCGCTCCCTGGGGCGGGCTCGGCTTGGCCGTACTGCTGGCCGGGCTGTATTTCTGCGGCTATGCCGAAACGGGCGTGCTGACCTTCACCTGCGCGGTCGGGCTGGTCGGCGCCGCATTGCTGGGCGGCGTCGCCCTGATCGCGTTGGTCTTGGTGATCGGCGGCCTGTGGCGGGATGTCATCCGGTTCCGGATGGGGAACGGCGCGCGTTAGCCGTCGCTTGCGGGAGCCACCGTCCAGCGTGCTTCCGCAGCCCCCGGATGCGGCGGACGGAACAGCATCGGTGTCGCGTTGCCCGCGATGCCGGACTCGCGTTCGACCCGCAGCAGGCGGCAGAGCGCATAAAAGGTTCCCGAATGCGCCGCGATGACGGCGTATCCATCGGCGGGCGTTTGGCTATGGAAGAGCGCCAGCGCTTTCCCGACCCGCGATAGGAAAGCCTCCATGTCCTCTCCACCTAGGGGGCGCTCGATGCCCAGATCCGCTGGGAAGGGGCGGCCTTCGATTTCTCCCCAGTTGCGTTCGCGAAATCCATCGATGACCGTCACCGGCAGGCCATGCGGCGCGGCGATGATCTCTCCGGTCCGCCGGGCCCGGCCCAGCGGGCTGGCGAATACCGCGCGAATCTCCGCTTCGGCCAAAGCCTCGGCGGCGGCCTCGGCCTGCTGGACGCCGAGGTCGGTCAGCGGGATATCGACCGATCCGGCGAGCCGGCCTTTTAGGTTGTATTCGGTCTGGCCGTGACGGACGAACAGGAACGGCTTGGCGAGGTCTGCCGGGAGGGAGAAATCGGTCACGGGACGGGATCCGTCGTCAGGCATGGTTGGAAATCACCGCTGTCTCGATGTCGGTGGCCGCGCAGTAGACGGCCAGCTTCTCCGCCGACCAGGCCAGCCAGGCCTCCATTTCGGGGTCGCCGCCGAAGGCGACGATGGTCAGCAGCAGGGTTTCGGTTTCGGGCGAGATCATGGTGCGCTCGCTGTCGCTGGTCGGGCTGCCGAACGGCCCCTGGGCGTCGGCCAGGACGGGCAGGGCCTCCAGGTTCATCGGGCCGCGCCCGATGGCGGTATAGGTTTCGCCCGGTCCGGCGGGGCGCAGGACCACCGGCGGTTCCAGCAGCTCGGCCCGGAAGGCGCCGACCGAATGGCCGGTGCGCAGGCTGATCAGGTTGTTGGTGTCGACCGCCGTATTGATGCGGTAGATGCCCTGGTCCTTGAGCAGACGGCGCATCAGGGCCTCGGACGAGACGCGGTAGCGCGCCGGGTCCTTGCCGAGCGCCCGGTAGGCCTTGCGGGCGGCGGCGATCTGCGGCACCTCGGAGGCCGGGCCGCCGGCCAGGGCGTCGAGCCGCCGCTTTTCCTCGGCATCCAGTTCGGCGCGCAGGCCGTCGTGCTTCCGTTCGACCGTCACGCCGCCGCAATAGAGGCAGCCCAGGGTAACGGCGATTCCGGCTTCGGTAATTTCGGGGGATATGGAGATATCGATCATGACGGGCGGAAGTCTACGCCTCGGCGCGGCGCCAGACAAACCGGTTCTGGCGAAAATATCGGTCCGACTTGTGCCCGCGGAACCGGTATAGTCGGGGAACATAACCGGACGGGGAGCCCGAAATGGATCGCCATATCACCCAGGACACGCCGGTGACGGACGCGGCGTTGAACCTCATCGCGCACCTTCCCACGGCGAGCCTGCCGGAGGTCGCCGAGGAGGCGTTCTTCCGGAAACTGACCGACAGGGACTTCATGCGCATCGGCGTGCTGCTGGCGCGCAAGAGCTATCGGGAAGGCGGCTGCCCGATCGGCGGCGTCATCGTCGAGGACGAGACGCAACTGATCGCCGGGAAGGGGCACAACACCCTGGTCCAGGAGAACCATCCCTACAATCACGGGGAGACCTCGGCCATCCGCGACGCCGGGCGCCGCGACTTCAGCCGGATGACCATGTTTACCACGCTGAGCCCCTGCGACGTCTGCGCCACCCTGATCCATATGCGGCAGTTCCGCCGGGTAGTGGTCGGCGACGTCACCAACGCCTCGGGCACCGAACAGATGCTCCGCGACAAGGGCGTGCGGGTGGACATCCTCGAAGACCCGGTGGGCGTCGAACTCTACGCCAAATTCCGCGCCGAAAAGCCCGACCTCGATCTGGAAGACTGGAAGGGGCTGGCCGCGGTCGAATAGCCTTCCGGACGCGGTCGATTGTTTTTCCCCCCGTCCGATCCCTATCTATGCCCGATACAAACCGCCTGGAGGAAACCCGCCATGTCGTCCCTTGTCGTCCACGCCGGCCCGTTCCGTTTCGACGCGAAGTTCGAGGAGGAGGACGCGCCGAAGACCGTCGCCGCGTTCAAGAAGGCGATGCCCTATACCGGGCAGATCGTGCACGTCCGCTGGAGCGGCGAGGGGGTGTGGATTCCGCTGGGCGACACGGATTTCGGCGTCGGTTACGAGAACCATACCACCTATCCCGCGCCGGGGCAGATGCTGCTCTATCCGGGCGGGATCAGCGAGACGGAGATCCTGCTGGCTTACGGCGGGGTCAATTTCGCCAGCCGGATGGGGCAACTGGCGGGCAACCATTTCCTGACCCTGACCTCGGGGCTGGAAAACCTCAAGACGCTGGGCAACGCGGTCCTGTGGAAGGGCGCCCACGACCTGCGCGTCGAATACGCGTAGGCGACGGGGGCCGGGCGAAACGCGGCCAGCCTGATTCAGTGGAGTTTTGGGAGAGAAATGGTGGGCGCGGCTGGGATTGAACCAGCGACTTCTCGCGTGTGAGGCGAGCGCTCTCCCGCTGAGCTACGCGCCCGGAAGGCCGCCATATAAGGCCGACCGGGGTGTCCTGTCAAGCAAGGCTCGCCAATGCGTCCGGCAAATCGGAAAAACGGTCGATGACGGCATCGGCGCCCAGCGTGTCCACCGGCACCCGCGAATAGCCGTAGGTGCACAGGACGACCCGCGCGCCGGCCCCCCGGGCGCAGGCGAGATCGTTGAGGTGGTCTCCGACCATCACGGCTTCCGCCGGTTCGACGCCGAGGCCGTCGAGGGTCGCCGTCAGGTGTAGCGGATCGGGCTTGCGCACGTCGTTGTCCAGCAGGTCGCCGCCGACCACCGCGTCGAAGAACACCGACAGGGCGAAGGTTTCGAGGATCCGGATGGTCGCCGCCTGCGGCTTGTTGGTGCAGACCCCCAGGTGGTAGCCCTCCTCGTCGAGCCGGGCCAGGGTCTCGACCACGCCGGGGTAGGGCCGGGTCTGCTCGCTGTTGCAGCCTTGGTATTCCTCGGTGAACCGGGCGAACCAGCGGGCATGGGTTTCGGCCATGTCGCCGTTTTCCGGCCCGCCGGACGCTTCCAGCGCGCGCTCGATGAGTTTCTTGGTGCCGTCGCCGACCATGCCCTTGACCTCGTCGACGCTGAACGGGTTTCGCCCGGCCCAGGCGGTCACGCGATTCAGCGCCGCCTGCAGGTCGGGCGCGCTGTCCACCAAGGTTCCGTCGAGATCGAAGGCCACCGCCTTGATGGGCGGCCGGGCATGTTTAAGCATTTGCAAAAATCCGAAATAATCTGTGACTTGGCGCGATTCGTGCTTTGTGGCAATGTCGGCACGATAACGCCAGGAACCCCGGCTTTTAAAACAACCGGAACGTGATGACCAAGAAAAAAACCGCTGCCATCGTCCTCGCTGCGGGGTTGGGCACCCGTATGCAATCCAATAGGCCTAAAGTCCTGCATCCTGTGGCCGGACGGCCGATGATCGGCCATGTGATGGAGACCATTGGGTGCTTCCAGCCGGACCGGGTCGTCGTCGTGATCGGCGTCGGGGTCGAGGGCGTGGCCGAGGCCGTCGCGCCGCATCCCTGCGTCGTCCAGGAACCGCGGCTGGGAACCGGCCACGCGGTGCTGGCGGCGCGCGAGGCGATGACCGGCTTCGACGGTGATGTGTTGATCGCCTACGGCGATACGCCGCTGGTCACAGCCGAGACCTTCGAGGCGATGCTGGCGGCCCGCCGGACCGACCCGGCTCCGGCCGCCGTGGTGCTGGGGTTCAGGCCCGAGGAACCGGGCGCCTACGGGCGGCTGGTCACCGGCGCGGACGGATCGCTGGAGGCCATCGTCGAGGCGAAGGACGCGACGCCGGAGCAGTGGGCGATCCCGCTGTGCAATTCCGGCGTCATGGTGGTCGACGGGTCGCGGCTGTTCGGCTGGTTGGAGCGCATCGGCAACGACAACGCCAAAGGCGAATACTACCTGACCGATCTGATCGGGCTGGCGCGGGCCGACGGTTGCGCCTGCGCCATCGTCGAGGCCCCGGAGGAGGAACTGATCGGGGTCAACAACCGGGCCGATTTGGCCGTCGCCGAGGCGGTCATGCAGAACCGCCTGCGGGCCCGCGCCATGGCCGAGGGCGCGACGCTGACCGATCCGGGCAGCGTGTTCTTCCAGTGCGACACCAAGCTGGGCCGCGACGTGACCGTGGGGCCGAACGTGGTGTTCGGGCCGGGCGTGACGGTCGGCGACAACGTGCAGATCAATGCCTTTTGCCATATCGAGGGGGCCAGCGTCGCCGACGGCGCGCGGATCGGCCCGTTCGCCCGGCTGCGGCCGGGGGCGGCCGTCGCGGAATCGGCACATGTCGGCAATTTCGTCGAGATCAAAAACGCCACCGTCGAGACCGGCGCCAAGGTCAACCACCTGACCTATATCGGCGACGCGCGGGTCGGCGCCGGGGCCAATATCGGGGCCGGGACCATCACCTGCAATTACGACGGTTTCTTCAAGGATTTCACCGATATCGGGGCGAACGCCTTCATCGGGTCGAACACGGCCCTGGTCGCGCCGGTCAAGATCGGCGACGGTTCGGTGATCGGCGCGGGCAGCGTGATCACCCGCGACATCGCGGCGGATACGCTCGCGGTCACGCGGGCCGACGTCAAGCAGCGCGAGGGATGGCCCTCGGCCTTCCGCAAGCGCCGTCAGGCCGAGAAGGATGCCCGCAAGGGCAAGAAATAAGGGGGAGGGGGCATGTGCGGGATCATCGGGATCATCGGCAAGGACGAGGTTGCCGGGCTCATCGTCGACGGGCTCAAGCGGCTGGAGTACCGGGGGTATGATTCGGCCGGCGTCGCGACCTTGGTCAACGGCTCCATCGAGCGTCGCCGCGCCCAGGGCAAGCTGGTCAACCTGGAGAAGCGGCTGGCCGAGAAACCCCTGCCGGGGCGCATCGGCATCGGTCACACCCGCTGGGCGACCCACGGCGTGCCGAACGAGACCAACGCCCATCCGCACGCCACCGACAAGGTGGCCGTCGTCCATAACGGCATCATCGAGAATTTCGTCGAGCTGCGGGCCGAACTGGAAAAGCTGGGCCACAAGCTGGAATCGGAAACCGACACCGAGGTGGTGGCCCATCTGATCACCCGCTACCTCAACGAGGGGAAAGCGCCCGCCGAGGCCACCCATGCCGCGTTGAAGCGGTTGCAGGGCGCCTTTGCCCTGGCCATCGTCTTCGCCGGCGAGCACGATCTGATGATCGGCGCCCGGCGCGGCAGCCCGCTGGCCATCGGCCATGGCGACGGCGAGATGTTCATGGGATCGGACGCCCTGGCGCTGGCCCCCTTTACCCAGCGGATCACCTATCTGGAAGACGGTGATTGGGCCATCGTGACCCGCGAGGGCGCCGAGATCTTCGACGCCGAGGGCAACCCGGTCGAGCGCGAGATCAAGTCGACCGCGCTGTCCGGCGCGCTGATCGGCAAGGGCGGCTACCGCCACTTCATGCTCAAGGAAATCTACGAGCAGCCCCAGGTCATCGGCGACACCTTGCGCTCCTACATCAACCCGGCGAAGCGCGACGTGTGGCTGCCGGAGTTCCCCGAGGCCCTGGAAAAGGCGACCAAGGTGACGCTGGTCGCCTGCGGCACCGCCTTCTACGCCTGCATGGTCGCCAAGTACTGGCTGGAGCAGTTGGCCCGCGTGCCGGTCGAGGTCGACGTCGCTTCCGAGTTCCGCTACCGGGCGGCCGACATGCCGGAAGGCGGCGTCGCGGTGTTCGTCTCGCAGTCGGGCGAGACCGCCGACACCCTGGCCGCGCTGCGCTACGCGCGCGAGCAGGGGCAGCACATCCTCTCCGTGGTCAACGCGCCGGAAAGCACCATCGCCCGCGAATCCGACACCGTGTTGCAGACCTATGCCGGGCCGGAGATCGGCGTCGCCTCGACCAAGGCCTTCACTACCCAGCTCACCGTTCTGGCCTGCCTCGCGCTGGCCGTGGCCCGGGCGCGTGGTTCCCTGAAGGCCACCGAACAGCAGCGGCTGGTCGACGCGCTGGTCGAGGTTCCGGCGCGGGCCGCCGACGTGCTGAACCACGATGCCCGCCTGCGCGACCTCGCCCAGGAAGTGGCCGAGGCCCGCGACGTGCTCTACCTCGGGCGCGGCACCAGCTATCCGATCGCCCTGGAAGGCGCGCTCAAGCTCAAGGAAATCTCCTACATCCATGCCGAGGGCTACGCCGCCGGCGAGATGAAGCACGGCCCGATCGCGCTGATCGACGAGATGGTGCCGGTCATCGTCATCGCGCCGACCGACGACCTGTTCGACAAGACGGCCTCCAACCTGCAGGAGGTGGTGGCCCGGGGCGGACGGGTGATCTTCCTCGGCGACGACAAGGGGGTACACGGCCTGGGCAAGGTTCCGGCGACACCGATCGCGCTGCCGGCGGTGGACCCGTTCGTCGCGCCGATCCTCTATTCCATCCCGGTCCAGTTGCTGGCCTACCACGTCGCCGTGTTCAAGGGCACGGACGTCGATCAGCCGCGCAACCTGGCGAAAAGCGTGACGGTGGAATAGGACTGTAAGGACGCGCCGAGGTCAGACCTTCTTCAGGACGACGATCCGCGAGTTGATGCCCTGGTCGATGATGTATTCGGCATCCATCTCTTCCATGATCGCACATTTCCCCGACGCCACCAGGTCGTCGAACTTGGCGCGGTAGCCGTCCTCGACATAGGCGCCGCCGTTGACGGTGATGCTGGCGATTCCGCCCGATTTGACGATGCGCAGCACCTCGTCGATCCCGTCCGGGCCGACATGGTTGTGGGTGAAGGCGCCGACGCTGATGGCCGCGTCGTAGGCGGCGTCGGGAACGGCGATTCGGGCCGTCAGGTCGGCCTGGAACAACTCCTTGTAAACACCCTTGGCACGGGCCTGATCCAGCATCTCGGTGGAGAGGTCCAATCCGTCGACATCGGTGAACCCGACCTCGGCGAGATAACGGCCGACCAGGCCGGTGCCGCACCCGACATCGATGACCTTCGCGTCGCGGTCCTTGACATGCAGGGCCAGCATGGCCGCGCCCCGTTGCGGGGCGACGTAGGAATATCCCTCGAGTTCCTCTTCGTAGCTGCCCGCCCATTCGCGGTACAGATCGGCAACCTCTTCCTTGCTTTTCCGGTCGTAGGCTTTCTCGAATAGGGGCTTTTTCTCCGGCATCGGTCTTCCTTCTTCTGTTCACGGCGGCGCAACCGCCGTCTCAGTGTCTCTATTCAGAGGTTCTGGATGATTGATGCTAAGTCAAGGGTTGTAATTTGCCGCCCCTTTGGGGCGGGCGGCCTTTTGATACCCCTGTGTGACAGCAACTCGATTGCCGAAAACATGGACGGCGATAAAGCGCTACATCGGTTTTGGGCGAGCCAAGACACGGTATCACGGCGCCGGACAATTCCCCCGTTGGAAGGCACCGATTCGGCGGAAAGGTCAGGCCTTTTTCAGGACAACGATCCGCGAGTTGATGTCCCGGTCGAGGATGTATTCGGCATCCGCTTCCTCGAGGATCGCGCATTTGCCGTCGGCGGCCAGTTGGTCGAACCTGGCGCGGTAGCCGTTCTCGACATAGGTATCGCCGTTGACCGTTATGCTGGCGATCCCACCTGGCGTGACGATGCGCAGAACCTCGTCGATCCCTTCCGGGCCGACATGGCCGTAGGTGAACGCGCCGACGCAGATGGCCGCCTCGTAGACATCGTCGGGAACGTCGGTCAGACCGGTCAGGTCGGCCAGGAACAGTTCCTTGTAGACGCCCTTGGCGCGGGCTTGGTCGAGCATTTTGATGGAGAGGTCGAGCCCGTCGACATCGGTGAATCCGACGTCGGCCAGAGCGCTGCCGACCAGTCCGGTGCCGCAGCCGACGTCGATGACCTTGGCGTCATGGTCCTTCACATGCAGGGCCAGCATGGCCGCGCCCCGCTGCGGCGCGACATAGGAATAGCCTTCCAGTTCCTCGTCGTAGGTTTCCGCCCATTCGCGGAACAAGTCCTCGACTTCTTCCTTGTTCTTGCGGTCGGAGGCTTTTCCGAATAGGGGCGTTTTGTCCGGCATCGACTTGCCCTCTTCCGTTCACGGCGGTGGAGCCGCCATCTCACTGTTTTGATTCTAGAGCTTGTGGACGGCAGAGTCTAATTCAAGAGGAGAAAGTTACCGCCCTTTTGCAGCGGTTATAAGGTAGCAATTAGATTGCCAAAAATTTGGACGGTGTTAATTTGCTGCCTCTGTTTTAGGCGCGCCAAAAGAATGAAAGAGGAAAAGCGACCCGTGGCCGATTCCTGTCCGACCCTCGAAATCCGCGACCTTTACAAAAGATTTGGCGAGCTGGAGGTGCTCAAGGGCGTCTCGCTCAAGGCCGACGAGGGGGATGTGATCAGTGTGATCGGTTCCAGCGGTTCGGGCAAAAGTACCATGTTGCGTTGCGTGAACTTCCTGGAAACCCCCGACGACGGGGAGATCCGGGTGCACGGGGAGGCCATCGAAACCCGTCGGCGGCCGGACGGAACGGTTGTTCCGGCGGACCGCAAGCAGGTCGACCGCATCCGCACCAGCCTCAGCATGGTTTTTCAGGGGTTCAATCTGTGGTCGCATATGACCATCCTGGAAAACGTCGTCGAGGCCCCCATCCATGTCCAGAAGCGCGGCCGCGCCGAAGTTATGGAAGAGGCCGAGGCATTGCTGGAAAAGGTCGGCATCCATGACAAGCGCCATCAATATCCGGCCCACCTGTCCGGAGGCCAGCAGCAACGCGCCGCCATCGCGCGGGCCCTGTGCAACCGGCCCCGGGTGATCCTGTTCGACGAGCCGACCTCGGCCCTCGATCCCGAGCTGGTGGGCGAGGTTCTGCAGGTCATCCGGCGGTTGGCCGAGGAAGGCCGGACGATGGTCATCGTCACCCACGAGATGGCCTTCGCGCGGGAGGTCTCCTCCCGCGTTGTGTTCCTGGACGCCGGCGTCGTTGCCGAGGATGGACCGCCGGAGCAGGTGTTCGGCGATCCGCGTTCGGAGCGCTGCCGCCAGTTTCTGGCCCGGGAATTCGTTCACTGAAAATCTAACCAAGGCGGTCTGATGGGACCGCCCAGCCCCGATGGTCGGGGCATCCCGTCGCGGGGGAGACCCAAGAAAGCAGAGGACAATGATGAACAAGAAACTCGCCGTGCTCGCCATGGCCCTGACGGTCGCCGCCTCCTCGGCGATGGCCAAGGACTGGACCAAGATCCGCGTTGCCACCGAAGGCGCCTACCCTCCGTGGAACGCCACCGATTCCTCGGGCAAGCTGGTCGGCTTCGACGTTGAGCTGATCAACGAGATCTGCGACCGTCTGAAGGTCGAATGCACGATCCAGGCCCAGGCCTGGAAGACCATTATTCCGGCCCTGAACTCCGGAAAATTCGATGCCATCATGGCCGCGATGATGATCACCGAGAAGCGGCTGAAGGCGATCGATTTCGCCGGCCCCTATGCCGCGACGCCGAGCACGCTGGCGGTCATCAAGGGGAGCCCGCTGGCCGACTACAAATCGAAGCTGGAGAAGGTCGACCTGAACGAGGTCACGCCCGAGGAGCAGGCCGAGATCGATTCCTACCGCGAATTGATCAAGGGCAAGGTGATCGGCGTGCAGACATCGACCACCCATTCCAATTTCCTGGACAAGTATATCGGCAAGGACATCACCATCCGCCGTTACGAATCCCAGGAGAACCTGGACATGGACCTGCAGGCCGGGCGCGTCGACGCCGCCCAGGCGCCGACCTCCTACTGGACGCCGCGCATGAAGGAGGCGCCCGACACCTACGTCCTGGTCGGGCCGCTGTGGTCCGGCGAGGTGTTCGGCCGGGGCACCGGCATCGGCGTGCGCAAGGAGGACCAGGACCTGAAGGTCCTGCTGGGCAAGGGGCTGGAAGAAGTCCGCGCCGACGGGACGCTGAAGAAGCTGGCCGTCAAGTGGTTCGGCTTCGACACCACCGTCAAGTAACGCGGGGAACCGGGACCGGACTCCCTTGGGCGCCGGTCCCGGCCGCCTTCTCCGGACAGTCTTCCGGGCATTAACGGGATAATATGGAACTTCTTTCGTTTGGTGATTCCGGCTGGGGGGACGAGATGCTCCTGGCCACGGTAATGACCTTGATCCTGAGCGTCGGCGCCTTTTCGCTGGGGTTGGTTTTGGGGGCCTTGGGCGCGGCGCTGAAGCGCGCGCGCCTGAACGTCGTCCGCTGGTTGACCGAAGCTTTCACGACGGCCGCGCGGGGCATTCCCGAACTGCTGATCATCTATCTGCTGTTCTTCGGCGGCAGCAGCGGGATCATGTTCGTCGCCAAGATCTTCGGCTACAACGGTTACATCGAGATCAACGCCCTGATGATCGGGATCGTGGCCGTCGGCGTGGTGCAGGGGGCCTACCAGACCGAGGTGTTCCGCGGTGCCGTCGATGCCGTGCCGAAAGGCCAGATCGAGGCCGCGCGGGCGGCGGGAATGAGTGACCTTCTGATGTTCCGGCGCATCCTGGTGCCGCAAGTGCTGCGCCTCGCCCTCCCTGGGCTGGGCAACTGCTGCGTCAGCGCCATGAAGGAAACGGCGCTGGTGTCCATCGTCGGCATGGTCGAGATCATGCGGCAGGCTCATATCGGGGCGGGGTCCACCCGCCATCCATTCCTGTTCTATGGGCTGGCGGCGGCATTGTTTCTGGCTTTGACGTCGTTTTCCGGCGCCGGTTTCCGGAAACTGGAAATCTGGGCCCGCCGGGGCGAGAGGAGCTAGGCCATGGATTTCCAACTGATGGCCGAGAGCGTCGTGCCGTTGCTTCACGGCATGCTCAAGACCTTCCAACTCGTCACCATCTCGCTGTCCATCGGGTTCTGCCTGGCCATCGGGCTCGCCCTGCTGCGTGTATCGCGGCAGCCGGTCGTCAGCGGTGCGGCGCGGGTCTACATTTTCGTCATCCGTGGGACACCCCTGCTGGTCCAATTGTTCCTGATCTACTATGGGCTTGGACAGGTGGAATGGCTGCGCCACAGCATCTTCTGGGTGGTCCTGCGCGAACCGTTCTGGTGCGCGGTGATCGCCTTGATCATCAACACCACGGCCTATGGGGCCGAGATCATCCGGGGCGGCCTGCAATCGGTATCCTGGGGCGAAAAGGAAGCGGCGCGATCCTTCGGCATGTCGGGCTTCCTGCTGTTCCGCCGGATCGTCTTTCCCATCGCCATCCGCCAGGCATTGCCCGCCTACGGCAACGAGGTGATCCTGATGGTCAAGGCGACCTCGCTGGCCAGTACAGTGACGGTGATGGAGATGACCGGCGTGTCCAACGCGATCATCGCCGATACCTACCGGCCGCTGGAGGTGTTCCTGATCGCCGGGGCGTTGTATCTTTTGCTCAATTTCATCCTGATCAACATCGTCCGGTGGATTGAGCGTCGCCTGTCCGGACATCTGCGCCAGCCGGTGGAGGCCAAATCTTGACGACAGCACTCGAACGGGGTCGCGGACTGGCCGAGGCGCAGTGGACGAGCGGCGCCCTGCTGGACCAACTGCGCGCCCTGGTGGCCATTCCCAGCGAGAGCCAGAACCCGGACTCCTTCGGCCAATTGCGGCGCTACCTGGAGGAGGGCGTCACGCCGCTGCTGCGCGCGCCGTCCTTCGAGATCCAAATCCTCGACAACCCCGAGCCGAACGGCGGGCCGTTCCTGGTCGCCAGCCGGATCGAGGGGGCCGATCTGCCGACGGTGCTGGTCTACGGCCATGGCGACGTGGTCAACGGCAATCCCAGCGAATGGCGCGACGGCCTCGATCCCTGGACGGTAACCATCGAGGGCGACCGCATCTACGGCCGGGGCACCGCCGACAACAAGGGCCAGCATCTGGTCGCCCTCAGGGCGCTGTCCCTGGCTGCCGAGGCGCGTGGCGGGAGCCTCGGGTTCAACACCAAGGTGATTATCGAGACCGGAGAGGAGCGCGGCTCCGTCGGCCTGTCGCGCTTCCTGGACCGGCACCGCGATTTGCTGGCCGCCGACGTGTTCATCGGCGTCGACGGCCCGCGCCAGTGCCTGTCGCAACCGGAAATCCGGCTCGGCAACCGGGGGGTCATCGTGTTCGACCTGGCCGCCGACCTGCGCCAGGGCAGCCATCATTCCGGCCATTGGAGCGGCGTGCTCGCCGATCCGGGCATCCTGCTGGCCCATGCGCTGGCGACCATCGTGTCGAAGGATGGCCGCATCCAGGTTCCCGGATGGGTGCCGCGGGCGATCCCCCCTGCCGTGCGCGACGCCTGCGACCGGATGGCGATCGATCCCGTGCCCGGCATGCCGGAAGGCGACGCGGGCTGGGGCGAGCCGGGCATGAGCCGGGCCGAGCGCATCCTGTTGTGGAGCGGCGTCACGGTGCAGACCATGCTGTGCGGCAATCCGGCCCGGCCGGTGAATGCCGTGCCGCCGAGCGCCCGCGCCCGGGTCGAGATCCGCCACACGGTGGATACCGATCCCGACGAGTTCCTGCCCGCCCTGCGCCGCCACCTGGACGATCACGGCCTGACCCGGATCGATATCCTGCCGGTAGCCGACGAGGTGCCGTTCCCGGCCCACCGGACCGACCCCGAGGACCCGTGGGTCGGCCGCGTGGTTTCCTTGCTGGCCACGGCGGCCGAGGAAATCGTCAACGTCGTGCCTTGCGCCAGCGGCAGCGATCCCGGCGGATTGTTCGCGCGGACACTGGGAATTCCGGTGATCTGGATGCCCCATTCCTATGCCGGGTGCCGCCAGCACGGGCCCAACGAACATGCCCTCGGCGCGTTGCTGAAACGGGGCCTGATCGAGATGACCGGCCTGTTCAGCCTGCTCGGCGGCGAGCGGACGGCCGGTTGACATCGGCGTTTCCCGGACGAGCTTTATGAGTGCCGAAAACAACGACCACGAAGCCAGCGAGGTGACGCCATGAAGTTGAAGACCCCCGGTTTGTTCCGTCAGCAATGTTATGTGGACGGCGCCTGGATCGACGAGGATTCCGGGGCGACGATGGAGGTCACCAACCCGGCGGATGGGTCCGTGCTGGGCACGGTGCCGAAAATGGGCGCCGACGAGACCCGGCGGGCCATCGAGGCGGCGAACCGCGCCTGGCCGGCATGGCGGGCCCGCACGGCCAAGGATCGCGCCGCCATCCTGCGCAAATGGTACGACCTGGTCCTGGAGAACCAGGAGGACCTGGCGCTGCTGATGACATTGGAACAGGGCAAGCCGTTGGCCGAATCGCGCGGCGAGGTGGTCTACGGCGCGTCGTTCATCGAATGGTTCGCCGAGGAGGGGCGGCGCGTCTACGGCGATACCATCCCGCAGCATCAGGCCGACAAGCGTCTGCTGGCGATCAAGGAGCCGATCGGCGTGGTCGGTGCGATCACACCCTGGAACTTCCCCAACGCGATGATCACCCGCAAATGCAGCCCGGCCCTGGCGGTCGGCTGCCCGGTGGTGATCAAGCCGGCCAGCGCCACGCCCTATTCGGCCCTGGCCCTGGCCGTGCTGGCCGAACAGGCCGGGATTCCGGCCGGCGTGTTCAACATCGTCACCGGATCGGCGAGCGCCATCGGCGGCGAACTGACCTCCAACCCCATCGTCCGCAAGCTGACCTTCACCGGCTCGACCGAGATCGGCAAGGTGCTGCTGGGCCAAGCGGCGGCGACGGTCAAGAAGGTCTCCATGGAACTGGGTGGCAACGCGCCGTTCATCGTGTTCGACGACGCCGACCTGGACGCGGCGGTCGAGGGCGCGATCCAGTCCAAGTACCGCAACACCGGCCAGACCTGCGTCTGCGCCAACCGCCTGCTGGTGCAGGACGGCGTCTACGACGCCTTCGCCGGGAAACTGGCCGCCCGGGTCGAGCAGTTGAAGGTAGCCAACGGCCTTGAGGACGGCGCCGAACAGGGGCCGCTGATCGACATGGCGGCGGTCGAGAAGGTCGAGGAGCACATTTCCGACGCGACGTCGAAGGGCGCGCGGGTGGTCGTCGGCGGGCATCGCCACGCGCTGGGC
>Ga0207799_100239_pt1 | contig 36353 bp, 29 predicted proteins | sample TtanPargueraPR_4_FD_187742 | JGI IMG/M metagenome (GOLD analysis project Ga0207799, IMG submission 187742) | Aerobic enrichment media microbial communities from Bioluminiscent Bay, La Parguera, Puerto Rico - Tt and M2 (SPAdes) | ecosystem: Environmental > Aquatic > Marine > Unclassified ...
TCCTGGTCGAGGCGCGGGCCAATGCGCGCTGGTCGCTGGATTTCGTCCACGATCAGTTCGCCAACGGCCAGCGCTTCCGGGTGCTCAACGTGGTCGACGACGTCACCCGTGAGTGCCTGACGGCGATCCCGGACAGCTCGATCTCGGGGCGTCGTGTGGCGCGTGAGCTGACGGCCCTGGTCGAGCGCCGCGGAAAGCCCGGGATGATCGTCTCGGACAACGGCACGGAACTGACCTCGAACGCCATCCTGCGCTGGTGTTCCGAGAACCGCATCGAATGGCACTACATCGCGCCGGGCAAACCGATGCAGAACGGCCTCGTGGAGAGTTTCAACGGGCGGATGCGCGACGAGTTGCTCAACGAGACCATGTTCCGAAACCTTGCCCATGCCCGCGTGGCGATCGCCGCTTGGTCGGGCGATTACAACACGGAACGTCCGCATTCGGCCTTGGACTACCAGACCCCGACTGACTACGCGCGGACCCTGAACACCGCAATCGCCCGCCCCGCTCCGCGGGATGATAGCTCCGCGCGTCGGACGATTGCTCAACCTGCGCCGATCGGCGTAAACACCAACCGGGCTCTGGTCGCGGCTGGATGAAAGTTCAGTGGCAGGTCAATTGCGCTTCAACTGCTTCCACAGTGCTTCCAGTATCGATAGCGCAACGCAAACAGCCCCGCCTTTGGCGGGGTTAAGGAATTGTAATCATTTTTAGAATTTGGTTGCGGGGGTGGGATTTGAACCTACGACCTTCAGGTTACTCCACCCAATCTTGACAGGATCCAACGCCTCTGTCGGAGACGACGCATAACAAGACCCCGGAATTGCGACACAATTCCAGAGAAAAAGTCGTACTTGAACTGAGACAGGGGTGGCTGGCGGAGGGGACGGGACCGGGATCGGACGTTCTCTACTCTTGGACCAACTCTTCTGCGTAATTTGTCTCTTGCTCGAAAAATGCTCCACAAGCAGGGCAGCATATGTTCGTGATCTGATCGGCCAACGTCTTGTGGTAGGTTAGTTGGAAGCCGTTCTTGAAGAGCGGCCCACCGCAATTGAAGCAGTGTGTCCGCGTCGTGTACGTCTCGCACCCTGAACAAGCCATTACCCAATAAGGATTGCCACGCTGTGTCGATCGCCATTGAGTCTTCTCAGGTAGATGCTTTGTTCCGCACCGGATACACAGGCTGAAGTCTTTCTCTGGTGGTTCTGTGGGTTTGTTTCCAGGCGTCGGAAAGCAGGATTGCAAGTGCAATGCGACCAAGCGCTTGAGATTAACTGTCGAACGGTTTGCGCTCTCACCAGGCGCAAGCCGTATGTGGCCCTTCTTGTGGCATAAATCGGCCTCGTGCCCATAGTCGCACTCTGCCCCCCATGCCAACGGACTACTCGGCTCAGCAATCGTTTCCGCCGCAGGCTGCAGGATGAAGACTCTGTCGTGCTCTCCTCCGTAACGCTTAGTCTCGACCAACGTCGCCAACACATCCTCGAGGCCACCAGGATTCCACGAGTTCCGAAACTTCGCGTCCATGACCAATGCCGGCTGTGCATCCCAGTCCAAATTTTCATCTGCAGACGGGGAAAAAATGGATCGGGCCCGTCTTGCCTCAACCCAAGTATTCGACTTGAAACGCAGACGGAAATCAGGCGTCCGGCCGTTTGGCAGAACTGGTTGCACGTCAAGTCGTGCTTCAAGATCAAGTGCGTCGTGCTTCAACTCTAGGGAGACAGTTTCCCTGTTACCAGTTACTCCTCGAATGAGTGTTTCCTGCCATCCGGCCTGGGGGACAAAGTGGAACTCCTCTGTCAAAACCAACAGAATCTTGACCAAACACCAGTGTTCGTAAATCGCGCTTGCATGCAGTATTCCGATTCGGTCCAACGCATCCAAAGTGTCTGCACCGAAGCCCGCTCTTTGAGCCAATCCACTCACTTTGCGAAACGCAGATAGGCAAGCAGCGTATGCGGGGTTCTGACTGAAACGCATCCCGAAAGGAAATTGCGGATCAGAGCCTACGCCCATGTCAGCCCAGCTCCGATCCTGTTGATCGAGTCGTTTCCAGCAACTCTCTAACGCCACCGCAGCCAGGTTTCCGTCAGCGGCGCGGTCGGCATACACTCGCGCCCTCAATTCAGCAGTTTGGGCCTCTTGCTGCAGCTCAAGACGCTCATCGCGCGAGAGCGGTGCCAGCCAATCGTTGGCTTCAAGCCTTTGCCGTTTCCGCAGCTTCTTCTCGATTGCGTCAGTTCTTGGCTGCACGGAAACGACCTGCTGCAGCCGAAGCAATCGACCTTGATCATCTTGACCAATCTTTTCGACGCTCGCGACCGCCTCAATCTCATAAACCGGTCGCAAAGGTCGCGCTGCGATTATTTCACGCTCCAGAGAACGTGGAAACTTGACGACCCGGAAGCGTATCCCCTCTCGAACGTCTTGATCTCTGTTCTCATCAAGCTTCCGGCAGAAGTATTCTCCACCAGACCCCCAAGAATAGGGTTTATCAATACGAAGCGAGAAGTGTCTCACTGGGCGTGAACCGTGAGGTGGCTCGCATTCGGAGAAGCTTCTGATCCGTTCGAGCGTCCCTTGCATCTCTGCAAGTTGGCGGTCGAAAACTTTCGGGTCGACCTTTCTGGCGTGAGTTGAGCGATACTCCTCGCAGCGGACGGTTTCTGCTTCGGATCGGGCAGAAAGGATTTGTGCCTGATGTCTCGTGGCAAACGCCATCCTTTTCGCAAGCCTTGATGCTGTTTGCACCATGTGGCGCAGGTAGCGGTTTTCGGCAATGTCGACAGATATTTCAGCCTGCCGACCTTGAAGCTTGGTTGCTGCAGGGTTTCGCGAGTACTGTCTGAAGGATGCCGGGGTTGGTCTTAGCCTGGCAAGAGCTTGGAGAGCACCAATCTCGTGAATGGCGTGCGCTGGTCGCTCCAGTACCCTTTCGGCCGCCGCAGAGAACGCTTTCAAAGCCTCTGCGAGCAAATGATCACCGGCGCTTAGTTCAGGATTGGAAGCACCGTTTTTGTCAACTTCTGAATTATTGGTGCGCCCTCCGAGGGTTGCCTTTCCAGCTCCAAATCCAAGCAAGAGCCAATACAGATCGTTTTGGAAGTCCTGCAGAAAATCCTCAATTCCAGCCCGGCCGAGACCAGCCGCGATGTTGTTAAGGAGTAGCCTCTCGTCTCCAATTTCAATCTCAAATTCGCCTACGGTTCGATGAAGCTCACAGAGATGCCTTTTACCACGCTGGTCCCACGGGCCGGCTTCCACCCACCATGTTTGCCCGTCGGAATCGGGCACAGGCTGCATAGGAAGTCGCTCTTGATCAGCGGTGACAAAGACTGGTTCGCACCCGGCCAAGGAGGTGCTCAGGCGCACGCCAAGCGTCGGATACAGGTCGTGGAAGATCTCGGTTTCTGCGCACATCGTCCCATCGTGTTCGGTTTCGATCGGGATGCATTGTGGTGCTACAGTCACCGATTTGGTCTTTCCAGGGGACTGCCATCGGATGTCCAGATACCGGAGTTCAACTTCGGGCATCAGCGCAACCAGTAGTTGGCGATCCCATTGTTGCCCTCAGCTGCGGCGATCACTCTGTCGAGCTCGGCAATGCAACTCTCCGGAACAGATGCCTTGTCAAGATCCTCCATAACCTCTGCAACATCATCCCTCAGGCCATTCAGTATCTCCAGTCTCCGGGTTCCACTTGGTCCTGGTCGAGTTGTATCCAGAACCAGCTTGGGCAGGACCTTGTGCAAAAGGATATTGTTAAGTGCCTCGAGCCTCCCGATCCCCATTATCGTTGCCTGCTCCATGTAGTGTAGGCTTTGACGAATTGCCCTGAACCCGAACTCAACGCCGAGCGGATCAAGATGGTCGCGGGCTAGGCCGGCAAAGAACTGAGCATCAGCGTCCTCGCGGTAAAACCGTGGATAGTCCTCTCTGACGCCCAAATCGCTTGCTGAGATGAGTACAGGCATGTCGAGGTCAAGTTCGAAGTCTTCTAACTCGGCCTCGATTGCGGACCAATCCTGGAGCACTGGATTTCGGAACCGTAGGACATGGATCCGGTCGAGGACCTTGGGGGACAGATAATAAGTAGTTTCGTCAATATTGACCGCACCAACAATGCGCACGTTTGGCGGCATCTCTAACGCCGTGGGGGTTCGGATTTGCGCTGCCATCGCCCGCCGGAGGCGCGCGTGGTGCTCGAGGATGGACTCCGCATCTTCAAAACCGCCTAGGCGGTGCAGGAGGCGGTTGGCTTCCTCGTTCTTCAGGAGCTCTTCGAGTGTCGCCGTTTCCGGTAGTCCAGTTCGCTCTCGCACTTCGGCCTCAAGCGCGAGGAACAAACCATGGGACACGACCGTGTGACGTTCTTCGTCAGAGGTGTAGAGAGTGATCGCCGGTGACGTTTCCCGGTTCTCAAGGAGGCTGAGGAAATCGGCAAAATAATGCTCAACGCGAGCAAGGTTCATCTCGTCGAGCACTATGAAATGGGGGACATCCGGTTCACTGGCGGCTGCCTGTAGAGCCTTTAGAAACGGCGTCGGTTGGTAGCTTCGCTCGATCGGGTTGAAGTAGCCTAGGAGATCTTCCGGACCGGTCCAGTTAGGCTTCACCGGAACCACAGTACAGCGCCCACCTAGCGAATCTGCCACTGCCCTGATCAAGCTTGTTTTTCCGGAACCCGAGTCCCCCGCAAGAACGAAGAGGTCGTGGGTCCGTATCAAAGCAAGCACGTCGCGTAGCTGGGCTTGGCTGAACAACAGTCCGCGTGCGTTCAGCCGTGCCTGAATGAAAGGCGCAAGTCGCTGGAATTCGCCACCAAAGGCAGTATGAAAATCGTGGCCCGTTCGTGCCGTATCCGTAGCGGCATCTGGTTGCAGGGCCGAAAGGTCATCTTCATCGATCAAGCCCAATGCAACGAGGCGACGCCCCTTCTGTTCGAGCAGATCGTTCAGGCGACTGAATCGCTTCTCCATTAGGATTTTCTCTCTTTCGAATTGTTCTTGCAGCGTGAAGAGTTTGCGCTCTTCACTGCCAATCGCTTCACGAAGTAGATTCAGCGTTCCACTGACTTCCGAGGATTGTTTCCGCAGTGTGCCGAGTTCCGTTTCAAGTCTTTCTCTCTCGGCCTCTATTTCTCGTTCAATGACTGAAATCGCAGTGGCGCTTATGAGACGCGCGCTCTCGTCGCCAACGATTGCGGGCACCCAATCATCCGAGAGGGCCTTGAGCAGCCTGAGCGTCCCTCTTCGAACATCGCACTTGTGCGGGTTCTTGTGCTTATCGCGCTCGCGAGGTGATGAAAGCTCCAATTCTGCTATCGCCCAAGACGAACCTTTCGTGTCTTCGAAATTTGGCTTGATCCGAGACACTTCAGGTGGAGGAACAAAAGCGCTCGCTGGACGGCCCGCAATGTCGTCGGGGTATACCAATCCAGCCGCTGTCTTGGGATGCTCGAGCTGTTCAAGAAAGTAAATTGTCCTCCCATTTGAAATTTCACGACCCTGCAGCTTTCCGATGGCCAAAATCGGCTCACCTGAAGAGAAGCTCCAAGCGTCTCTGAGCTCTTCTAACCGCAGTCGATCGACTTTTTGCCCCAAGTCGTCCACGCGAAGAGGCTGGCGCGTATCTGATTTCGCTTTCACAAATATGCTCGACTTCCGGTTTCCGTCTGATTGTGCGGCGATGGAGTTCCAGGCAGTGATGGGTCGCGATCAGCCTGAGCCCAAAATTCGATATTCTTCAAGTGGCTAACCGCCATCATTGAACAATGCAAGCCGCGAGGTACTGTCGCTGTCGCTGAGTAGCGTTGAAACCTTGCCTCTTGCCTGAGAAGACGCAGCGAAACCTCTATCGGACCGAAACCCGATTTTCTCAACCTGGATATGCACGTCGGCGGTGATCGCCTCGACGCTTCGAAATCCGAGGCCTTTGTTTCCGATCCCATCCCCGCGCTCTTTTCCACTGGTCGCAAGGTTCATGATCGCGCTTGCGTCGCGCTTACGAAAGCCGCGGTCGCGGTTCGCCACTAAAAGGCGACCGTCGGTCTCCGAGGTAGCAACGAGCTGGATGGGAATTTCACCGTCGTCACCGGAAGCGTGAGCTTCGCGCGCGTCTTGAATAAGCTCGAAGATGACCCGCTTGCCGTACTCGGTTCCAATAACTTCGCCAAGATTTTTCAGGCTCCCATAGACCTGTTGGCCCTTCCGGTGCGCATCAAGGGCGTTCGAAAGAGCAATTCGCGCCTGCTTTTGCAGCGCCTCACCTGGGATAGGAGAAGTCAACACGGTAGCTAGGTTCAACTACTCGGCCTCGTTTTTCCCGCGGACGATCAGTGAGATGGCAATACTCAGGAAACATCCTTGAGCGTCTTCCCGTCACTTTCGCGACGCCAGCTTTGCGGGCCGCTGCAGTTCCCGTCCTTTATTACACCGCCAGCGACGCTTGGGCTTCCGAACAAATGATCCTGCGAAAACCGATAAAGGTCAGGGTCACTATCAGGAACGAGCACGCCCTGCCGCACCAATCGGTCACGCTCTTCGCGATCACGTTTCACGCTCGGCGATCCGTTGATCATGGCGGTTGAGCCCTGCCGCACCAAAAAGCCGTTTGCTTCAGGTCGCCCAAAAGCTTGCGCCTTCTGCGGGCGCATCACGAACCAGCCAGCATCTTTCATTCATCTTCTCCTTCGCCTCGCCCAGACTTTGGGACCTTATGGCCTTTGGCCCTTGTCCCATGCTTCGGAACCTGCTCTCCGCGCCGACTCGATCTCAGAAAACAGCCCGGGCAACGCGTGATCGCCGATCCGAACCGAATAAACCTCTTTGCGTGTAGCGGTATGGGTATTGCCCTTGGATATGGCGGCAACCGGTGTAGAGGAATCGGCCGTTTCGTAGGCAAAGAACTCCGGAAAATCGGGGTCATGCGGCTCCCACCATAGAGAGCCAACCTTCTTTCTGATGGCCACCTTGCGACGTGCCAACTCCTCCAAGATGGCAGAACGAAGGAGTTTCGCGTCTTCATGAGAAGGATCGCGCGTGAGAAGACGGTTAGCGTTGTCCAGTCTATTCTTCAACGCATTCACCTTTTCCTGCGCCAGACCAGAGATGATCTTTCCAACGCTCATCCATATCTCCTTTCGGCAGCGCACATAGCGTGTTCACTAGGCGCATCTGTTCGACAGTGTCGCACTTCGCCTCGCGCAGGCGCGGCGCTCCGAATACCAGCGCGAGCCCCTTGGCGCGTGACACTGCCACGTTGATGCGATTGAGCGAGAACAGAAACTCCATCCCGCGCGGCGTTTCCTCGGCCGAGGAAGCTGTCATCGAGACGAGGCAGATCGGCGCCTCCTGACCCTGGAACTTGTCTACGGTTCCAACGCGGATCCTCTCCGGTAGAGCCTCGCGGAGAGCGTTGACCTGAGCGTTGTACGGCGCGACCACGATGATGTCGTTTTCCCGCATTGCCCGCCTGATGCCGTCTTTTTCGGTCCAGGTGCCGACCAGCAACTCGTCGATCGCGGCGCGAATGGCCGCGACCTCCTCCGAGGCCACTTGCGCATTGCCTTCGTGGAAAACTGGCACCCAGAAGGCGCCGGCCTCGGGCCAAGGCGTATCGCTCACCTTCTGTCGCGCAGTATCGGCATGGCTATCAAGCCGCCCCTCGTAGACCTGCTCCGAGATGAAACGGCAGACATCGGGATGCATACGGCGCGTCGTTGGAAGGAAGATGCCCCGGTCGGGCAGCACGGTGGCATGATCGCCCAGCATCCAGTCGAGGCAAGAGAGGTTCACGGGATAGGGATGCGCGCCCTGGATCACCTGAGGAAGCTGGCGCGGATCGCCAACCAGGACGATGTTGCGCGCCGCCCGCCCCATGGCTGCCATGTTCGCCAGCCCCACCTGGCCGGCCTCATCCACGAAGAGCCAATCGAAGGCCTGCACGTTTTCGTCGCGACTGAAGAAGAAGGCCGTGCCGCCCACGACATGCGAAAGCGTCAGGAACGCGTCGTCGTTCTGCTTCGTGCGGTAGACCCGGCAGTTGTCTGGATAGCCGTCCTCGTCGCTCGAGACCTTGTGCGCCACCTCAAGCGAGATGGGCAGGTCTTCATCTTCGAGGGCGTCGAGGCAGCCCATCAGCACGTTCCGGATCGCCTCGTGGCTGTTGGAGGCTACGCCGACACGGTGCCCGGCTCGCACGAGCGACAGGATCGCCCGCGCCGTCACAAAGGTCTTGCCGGTGCCGGGCGGCCCCTGAATCGGCAGGACCGTCTCATCCATCCGCGCGACGGCCGCGAGGGTGCCGGCCACGGGATCGTCCCCGCCGAGGATGTCGCCCCCCTCGCCCGTCAACCGTGGTGCACGGGCCGACAACAGGTCGTCGACGGCGCGGTAGCGACGCGGCCCGCACTGATCTTCGATCACATCCATTAGCGCCGCGGCAATTACTCCGGTGTTGAGAGGCCAATCGGGATGCAACGTCAGCCTGTCGGCAAGGAGATGCGCCTTTTTTGGCCCCACCTTGACGGTGATCTCGCGCGCGGTGCGATCCAAAGCCTCGACGGTCACGCTCGTTGGCGGCCCGTCGGACACCGGCACCGTGGCGGTCTTGCCGGCGCGCAGCTTGGTTTCCTGTTCCGGGAAGCGATAGCTGCGCGCAAAGGAACGCTTCACTGGTTCGTGCGCGCCGATTGCGACTAGGCCGCCCAGCGCATCGAGATCGTCGATCAGGTCGTCCTCGTCCTTGCCGACGCTGTCGAAGACCGCCCATTGCGCCGGCTTCTTTTCCCGATCGTGAAAACGCGCAAGATTGAACAGCATCTCCTGCCGATCTTCGGGCAGGTCCGAGGCTGCCAAGCGTTCGCGTACCGCCCTTACCTCTTCATCCTCGACCTCTTCCTTGTCTTCGGCGTCTTGGCTCAACGTCGGCCAAGGTGCATCCGGCCGGATCGAAACCAGCCAGTCGCGCAACATCTCAGTTGATTGGCAGTCGATGCGGTTATAGTCTTCGATCTCGTCCAGGATTGCCTGTTCGCCGGTCTCGCGCCATTTCTCGTAAGCCACAACCGAGCCGCCCGCAGTCTTGACCTCGCCCTCTCGCTTGAGGCCATAGAAAGCCTCCATCGACTTGATCGAGTAGTTCGGTTCCGACGCAATCAGCCCACCGCGCACCACCGCGTAGAGGTCCACGAAACGCCGCTCGCGCAGGAGGCGGTCCAGGAAGGCTTCGCCGATCCCGTATTTCGTGGTCAAGCGCCGCAGAGCCGTGATCTCGTAGGGCGCATAATGATAGATTTTGGCATCGGGGAAAGCCGTCAGACGGTCGCGGAAGAAATCCAGCAGTTCTGCCAGCGCCCGCGCCTCGGCCTTGTGGTCGTGAGCCCAGAAGGCGCGGAAGCCACCATCGAACCAGACACCGTGAAGGTATTCGAGCCCCTCCTCGAAATGCGGATCACCTTCGATGTCGTAGAAGAGATCGCCCGCCTGCGGCTCAGGCAGCAGATCGAAGCCCTTGCCAGGCTCATGCGGGCGCAACTGGAAGCTGGGATCTCCGGATTTCCGCGCGTGCTGCAACCGCGCCTGCGCCGTCAGTTTCTCAAGCGTTGTCGCCGCCATCCCGCGGACCGGACCCTCATGTGAGGAAAGCGCGGCCATGGTCGTGATGCCCATCGCCTCCAGCTTCTTGACCTGCCCGCGCGAGATGTTGGCGACATTGAACAGGCTGTCCTCCTCCTGCCAAACCTCCGAGCAGTGATCGGCCCAACGGCACAGCGCGCAATCGGCGCAAGGGACAGGGCGCGTGGTTTCCGGGGCCGCGACGAAGGCCTCCAGCCGCTTCCGGGCCGCGCGCGCGTAATGGGCATAGTCCGCCAGCCTCAGGGTCGCCCGCGTGCCGTCGCCCAGTTCAACGTGTGCATGTTCCGGATGCACCCCCTGAACCTCGGCCAGAAGATCCGAGTAGAGGACCAGCTGCAGCACATGTTTGGGATGCGGACTCCGCTTCAGCTTGGTGTCGGCGACTTCGTAGCTGAAATCCCCCAGCAGGGATGGCTTCTCCACACGCTCAAGGAAGTCGGACCAGCCGCCCCAGTTGCCTGACAGAAACGCTCCTTGAAAGATGATCTCGGCGCCCTGCCCCAAGGCCTTGCGCGTGGCATCCGCGTCGCGGGTCAGCTCGCCGCGGTCGATTTCCACGACGGACTTGCCAGCGGCCTTCAGCTTCGCGAGATGCGCGGCCTCATGTTCATCGCCCTGTTTCTGAAGGAGTTCCGCATCCTCGCTGTCCTCGCGAGGCTGCGGCCCACGACCTTGCATGTGAGCGAGGTCCAACGTGGTCGCATGACGGCAACCCATGAATCGCATCAGGTCCGATGCGGAAAACAGGATCTGGCCGTCGATGTCCCTCATGCGTGCTCCCGATGAAAGTCCCGCAACCCACAAGGGAATCGCCTCGACAGATTGCAGGATCATCAATAGCTTGCATGGGTGTCAATCTCTGACATGGAGCATCCATGTCCTTCTCGAAGGCCCAAGACCTGCTCCGGCTCGCCCGGATGGCGGCTGCCCGACGCACCGGGATCAGCCTCGACGAGATCTGCGAGGAATTCGAGGTCTCACACAGAACGGCTCAGCGCATGACCGACGCGCTGGAGGACACATTCACGAACGTCACTTTCGAGGATGGCCCGGACCGTCGTCGCAGATGGCGCATCGCCGATCCCCTTCTGGACCGGCTTGAGCCCCGGCAGGAAACAACGGTCGAAGCTCTGGAAATCGCAATCCGCGCGGCTGGGGAACAGGGCCGCCTGCGCCATGCAAAGGCACTCTCGGATCTGCGAGACGGATTTCTTGCCCGCCTCGAACCCAGGGAGGCCCTCAGGACCGAAGCAGATGCCGAAGCGGTGCTGGTGGCCCTCGGGCACGTCACGCGCCCCGGCCCGAAGGTTGATCTGGTACCGGAAGTGCTGGATGCGGTCATCGAGGCGTTGCGTGGCCCGTTCCGTCTCCGGATCCGCTATGGCGAACCCGATGCGGACGAGCGCATTATCGAACCGCACGGCCTGCTTCTTGGCCACCGCAGTTACCTCGTGGCGCGTCAGCCCGCTCGAAGCGACACTCTTCTCAATTTCCGTATGGATCGCCTCCACTCGGCCGAATGTCTCGACGAGAGTTTCGCGCTCGAGGCGGGGTTTTCGCTCGAGGCTTACGCTGCAAAGGCATTCGGCGTGTATCAGGACCCGGCCCAGTATGGCGAGGTGGTCTGGCGTTTCACCCCCGAGGCCGCCAGGCGCGCCTCGGAATTCCGCTTCCATCCCACCCAAGAGATGGAACAGCAAGAAGACGGCAGCCTGCTGGTCAGGTTCACTGCCGCCGGATGGCTCGAGATGGCCTGGCATCTCTACCAATGGGGAGACAAGGTCGAGGTTGTGGCACCGGAAGGTTTGCGCAGACTGGTCGCGGGCTATCAGCGGTCGGATTTCGACGCGCTGCCCTGACCAGGTTTCAAGAAGGGAATTACGGATGAATAATGCTCTCGACTTCGCCAAGCTGAAAAACAAACAGCGCGCCATTCGAGATGGCTTCCCCGAGACGATGGGGCTTCGCGTTCACCGTGCCATAAGCTGGATCGGCCGCGCCGAGGCCTGCGGCGAAGATGATGATGCCCGCTTTGTTTTTCTATGGATTGCCTTCAATGCCGCCTATGCTGACGAGCGCGAGTTCCAGGCCATTGCTCCTGGCGAGAGAGCCACGTTTTTCGACTATTTTGGCAAGCTCGTCGCGCTGGATGGCGATCAACGTATCTACAGAGCCATCTGGCAGAGGTTTGCCGGGCCAGTAAGATTGCTCATGGAAAATCAGTATGTCTTCAACCCGTTCTGGCAGCACCACAACGGCATCGACGGGTTCGAGGACTGGGAAGACCGTTTCAAATCCTCGGCACGCGGTTTTGCGCAGGCTTTTCAGAAGGGAGACAACGCAAAGGTGCTGAGTTTCGTCTTTGACCGGCTCTACGTCCTGCGCAACCAGATCGTCCATGGCGGTTCGACCTGGAACAGCGCCGTGAACCGGGCCCAAGTCCGAGACGGTGCCGCAATCCTTGGTTTCCTGATGCCCACGTTCGTGGACATCATGATGGACAATCCAACCGAGAACTGGGGCAAACCGTTTTATCCGGTCGTGTCGTAGATTGCAGAAACGATTTGGAAAGTGACGATCGATGCGGAAACCAAATCAGATGACCCGCCGGGATCTTTATGATCTGGTTTGGAGTAAGCCCATGACCGCGCTAGCCGGGGAATTCGGCATGTCAGATCGCGGGCTGGCAAAGCTGTGCGCCCGGCACCACATCCCCGTTCCGCCCCGCGGATACTGGGCAAAGGTAGCCGCCGGCGAGAAACCACCCGTTCCACCTTTCCTTGAACTCAAGGACCGCACGCTCGATCAGGTGGCAATTCGCGGCGGGACATCGAACCTGCCTGAGAGCGTTGCCGAAATTGCGCGAAAGAGGAAAGCCGAGCGCGAGAACCGCCTCGCGACGATCAGGCAGGTGGCGGATGCGCCTCTTGTACCGGTCGAAAGCCCGCACAAGACGGTGGCGAAGACGGCGAAGTTCCTCCGCACCAGGAAGCCAGACAAGGAAGGTGTCCTCAGCGCGACCGGATCCGGCCACTGCGGCGTTGTCATCAGTGCGCCCTCGGCCGAGCGAGCCATCTTCATCCTCGACGCGCTGGCCCGTGGCCTTGAGGAAGTTGGCTTCATCCTAACGGCCGAAGGGGACAAAATGTCCGTGCAGAGAAACGCGGACCGGGTGAACTTCACCCTGCTCGAGCGCACGAAACGGATGAAATACGTCCCGACGCCCGAAGAGCTCGCTCGCGAGGAGCGACGGAAAGAAAAGCAGGCGCGCTCCTGGCGGCGAAACGACTGGGACAGCATTTCCTTCGGCAGCCGGCCGCCCTGGCCGGAATACGTGACGGAATGGACCGGACAGCTGGTATTCTCGATCGATGCATGGGCCGACGGGCTCCGGAAGACCTGGGGCGATGGCAAGACGCAACGTGTGGAACGCATGGTGCCGGACATCGTGGCCGGTATCGAACTGGTTCTCGAATCCGTTCGTGTGCGCCGCGAAGAAAGCGAGGAGCGCAAGCGGAGATGGCAGGAGTTGCAGCGCCGACGGAAACTGGCTCACGCCAGAAAGGAGCGCGAGGAAAAGCGGCTGGCCCATCTTGACCGCATAGTAGAACTGCGTCGGGAGGCGCGCGAGATTCGAGACTGGCTGGCGAGCCTGCCTGACGATGCCAAGCCATCGGAGGACAGTGATCTTGGTCGAATGCTGCTCTGGGTTGGCAACCGACTTGAGGAAATCGACCGGCAGACCGGAATGGACGCCGCCCGGTCTTTCGCCGGAACGAGCGATCTATTTCCGGAAGTCGACGAACTGCATGACCCGCTGGGTGATCCACCGCCGAATTCGAGCTGGGGTTACTGACGGACCATGGATCGCGTTTTTGATTTTCTGCAGAGTGCATCCCGTCCGGTTGAGAAGGCGATGAATTGCGGCCTGCTCGCCAGGAGGGGAACCGAGAAAGAAAGCACAACCGCAAGAAGCATTTGGATTGCCAGACAAGGATCACCTCGCTAGCCTGACATAGGCCCAGAAAATGGGCGCGCATAGTTTCCATGCGCATCGGGGGCTGGGAGGCCGTGGTGGACAACGACAGGTCGGAGCTTCGCTGGGGAATCGAGCAGCGCCTCGAGTTCATAGAGTTCCGCTTGTTCTGGGAGGGACATGTGAACCGCAGCGATCTGATGAACCAGTTCGGGGTCTCGGTGAACCAGGCGTCCACCGACCTGAACCGCTACATCGGGTTTGCCCCGGACAACATGGTCTACGACAAGAGCGCGCGGACCTATGTTCGCGGCTCCGAGTTCAAGCCGCAGTTCCACGAACCCGATGCGAGCCGCTACCTTGCCCAGCTGAGGTCGGTGGCGGACGGGATCCTCGACCGCGATGACTCCTGGATCGCTGATCTCCCGCCCTACGCGTCCGCTCCGACGCCCGTGCGCGGTGTCAATCCGACAACGCTCCGGTTGGTCGTCGGCGCCATCCGACGGACCGACGCGATCAAGGTGAAGTACCAGTCACTTTCGAGCCCGGAGCCCCGCTGGCGGTGGATCGCGCCGCACGCCATTGCGTTCGACGGGTTCCGCTGGCACACCCGGGCGTTCTGCCTGACCGACGAGTGCTTCAAGGACTTCCTTTTCTCGCGAATGCTCGAAATTCGCGGGTCGCGGGAAAGCGAAGCGCTGCCCGACGATGATCTTGACTGGCATTCCGAGGTCACGTTGGAAGTCGCCACCCACCCCGACCTCTCGGAGACGCAGGCGAAGGTCATCGCGCTCGACTACGGCATGCGGGGCGGCAAGGCGAAGATCACGGTCCGGCGCGCGCTCCTCTACTACGCGCTCAGACGGCTCGGACTCGACACCGACCCGACCGCAAGGCAACCGCAGGATCAGCAGATCGTGCTTCTGAACAGGGAAGAATTGATGGGGACTGAGGCATGATCGAGTTTCTGTTCCGCTTCAACCTTGCCGAGGGGAGTTTCAGCAACGCGACGTCCGAATTTACCAATAATGCCCGCAATGACTGCGCAGCGGTGATGGATACAGAAGGGGGCGCCGAATTTCCTTGAACGACGATAGCCTAATGAAGGCGGATGCGACGCCGCGGGCCTCGGCACTGATCGAAAGCCTTAGGGACATCGGGTACTCCTTACCTACCGCACTTTCGGACATAATCGACAATTCCATAACTGCAGGCGCATCCGCCGTCCGCATTTTCGCGGATACCGTAACCGACGATCCATCGATTGCCATTATCGACAACGGTAGCGGCATGGATCGGGCGGCGCTGATCGAAGCCTTGCGCCTCGGCAGCAGGAACCCGCGCGAGGAAAGGACGCCTTCCGACCTCGGGCGCTTCGGCCTCGGCCTCAAGAGCGCAAGCTTTTCTCAATGCCGCAGGTTGACCGTACTGTCACAGCGCGACGGCGTGGTGTCGGGGGCGCGATGGGACCTGGACGAGGTTGCTGAGACCGACCGCTGGGAGATCTCACTAATAGAGGAACGCGCCGATATCCCCCATGCTGACTTGTTGCGCGAAGATGGAACCCTTGTCCTTTGGGAGAAACTTGATCGGGTCGATGGCGGATATCGGCACGATGCTCGAAAGCGTGCCCAGCACATCAATAACGCGCTCGCTGGCGCGGAAAGACATCTGAGGATTGTCTTTCACCGCTTCATGGAGCGCACCGGCAAAGGCAAGCTTTCAATCTCCATCAATGATCGCGTGCTGGAGCCGATTGATCCATTCGCGTCGAAACACCCAAAAACGCAACCTGATCGGCCAGAAGAACTGCACCTTGCGCACGGTGTCGTTCATTTCCAAAGCTTTACTATTCCGCACCACAAAGCGATGAAGCGTGACGAGTGGGAGGAGCTGGGGGGACCAGAAGGACACCTCAGATCTCAGGGGTTCTACATCTACCGGGGTGATCGCCTGATCATTAGCGGCAGCTGGCTCGGCCTTGCCCGACAGACCGAGCTGACCAAGCTGTGCCGTATCCGGGTTGACATCCCGAACACGATGGACGCGGACTGGAAAATCGATGTCAAGAAGGCGTCCGCCCAGTTGCCGCCGGCTGTGCGTGAGAGGCTCAAGAAGATTGTCGAACGCTTCGTCCAGACATCGAAGCGGACCTACAAAAGACGCGGCCAGAAACTGACGGACGATGCCCGAGTGCCGATGTGGCAAAGAGTCCTGAAGGACGGAGCGATCGTCTATCAGCCAAACACGGACCATCCTACGCTTGTCGAATTCGAAGAGCGCCTGCCCGAAGACCTTCGGCGGGACTTCCGGAACTGTATTGCCCTTGTCGGCGCCGGCCTGCCGGTGGACTCGCTGCACGCCGACATGCTGGGGCAAGCTGAGACGGTCAAGGCAACCGAGGCAGAGATCGACGCACTGGAGCAGGCCCTGCATTCGATGGTTCCCCATCTCCTTGAGCAGGGCATCTCGGAAGCGGGTGTGCGCTCAATGCTGAAGACAACCGAAATGTTCCGTCACGAGTGGGAGCGGGTTGAGCCCTTGCTCGCAAAAATTCTAGAACAGGGAGAACCGGAATGACAAACCAGCTCGACATGCTCGACAACATGGTTTCGCACGGTCTCGCGGACAGCGCTCGGCGGACGCCTGAAGGAATCCGTGCTCTTATTTCTTCAGTTAGACAGGCGCCGATCTTCCCGGATGTGACCGATGAAGACGCTGAGATGCTGGCACGCGAGATCGAGGAACGGATCGGCGTCAGCATGGGGCTCGGCGCCACTGTCGATGCCGGTGACTTTGAACCTTGGCTGGAGACCGTTCGTTCGGAAATCGAAAGCGGGTCCGATCCCTGGTACTACTGGTCTCGCTACAAGAAACTGCTTTTCAAGAACAAGCTTCCCCAAGACGTTATTTACGGAACAGACCAGGTCACGGACACGATCCTGGGTCGCTTGGGGAATCCTCGCGACAAGCGGTCTTGGGATCGAAAGGGCATGGTCGTCGGGCACGTTCAGAGCGGAAAGACAGCCAACTATACCGGCCTTGTCTGTAAGGCAGCCGATGCCGGATACCGATTGATCATCGTGATCGCCGGGATCCACAACAACCTGCGCAATCAAACTCAAGGCCGGATCGACGAGGGCTTCATCGGGCGCGATACTGGCCGCCTCGCCCAAATGGGGACCCGCGAAAAGCCCAAACTGATCGGGGTCTCCGAATTCGATGACAGGTTCACGCCAGTCAGTCTCACCAACACGATCCGAGACTTCAACAAGGCCACTGCGACCTCGAACACGAGCCAGATCGCCTCTTATGCAGTTCCGGTGGTGCTCGTGATCAAGAAGAACACTCATACTCTGCGAAATCTGACCGAATGGCTGCGCGAGCACAGTGCGAACCACTCGTCTGAGATGGTCGACCAACCGATGTTGCTGATTGATGACGAGGCGGACAACGCTTCGATCAACGTCAAATACGGCAAGAGCGAGGTTTCAAGGATCAACGGTCAGATCCGCGAACTGCTCGGCCTCTTCCGGCGCAGTTGCTATGTGGGTTACACCGCGACACCATTCGCCAACATCTTCATCGACCCCGAGCAGGATGAGGCTATGGAAGAGGAGGACCTCTTTCCGCGCGACTTCATCATCGGTCTTGATGCTCCCAACAACTACTTCGGCCCTCGAAAGGTGTTCCTGGATGGCATGCCGGATGACGAGGAGCCGCTATATCTGCGCAACATTGCCGACAACGAGGACGTGCTGCCGATCAAGCACGGGAAGGATGACGAGCTCGTCGCCATACCCGACAGCATGATCGAGGCACTTCGCGCCTTCCTCGTCGCGCGCACTATTCGGGACCTTCGGGGGCAGGCCGATCAGCACGCCTCGATGCTCGTAAATGCCAGCCGTTTCACGCGGATGCAGGGCCTCATTCGCAACCGGCTCCAAGAAGTCCTCGACACGATCCGGGACTCTATCCGCGTCAACGCCTCCCTAGGGGAGCGCGGCCTTCGTGATCCGGAGATTGCGGCCCTGCGGGAGACATGGGCCGCCGAGTTCCACGACGAATGGCCCGACTGGAACGAGATCCAGGCTCGGCTGCTCCAATCGATCGGCGGGGCAAAGGTCGTTGAGGTCAACAGCCGCGTTAACGACCTCGATTACTCTGCAGCGGGGGATCGCGGATTGACGGTGATAGCCGTCGGGGGCTTCTCCCTGTCGCGCGGCCTTACGCTGGAGGGGCTGACCGTCTCCTACTTCCTGCGCAATTCGATGATGTATGACACGCTCATGCAGATGGGGCGCTGGTTCGGCTATCGCGGCGGCTACGAGAAGCTGTGCCGTATCTGGATGCCGCCTCAGGCCATCGGCTGGTACGCCCATATCGCCGAGGCAACCGAGGAGCTCCACGAAGAGCTCCGGCGTATGCAGCGAGATCGGGCGACGCCCCTGCAATTCGGACTGGCAGTTCGTAGTCATCCTTCGTCTCTCCTGGTCACAGCGCGCAACAAGCTAGGATCAGGTGAGAAACATGTGAAAATCGGCCTTTCCAATGGTTATGTCGAGACGCACAAGCTGATCAACGATCCCGAAGCCCTCGAACGCAACAGGAGCGCTGCCCGGAGTTTCTTGAGCGCTCTTCGCGAAGACGGCCATGAACCGGGAGATGCCAAACGCGAGAAAGGTGGTTACCTCCTTCGGGACGTTGATGTGGTCCGCATCGATGACTTCCTGCTCCGTTTTCGGAATGCACGGGAAAGTGTCGGAACGACAATAGAACCGCTGCGGAGGTATATCGATCAGAGAGCCCATGATGAACTGGACAAATGGGATGTCTTCCTCGCCAGCGTAAGTGAAAACGAAGGCATCAGCGATGTCCTCGATTGGCCAATTGGTCCGGCACGCCGCAGCATCGGCTTGGACAACCTCGAGGACTGCATATTGTCGATCAGCGGACGACGTGCGCGGGTTGCCTCGAGGGGCGTTGAAAAGATCGGTGTCGCACCGGACGATGCAGCCCGTGCCGAAGCGAATTTTCTAGCGGCTCATCGTCTCGAGAATTCCGGCAAGACGAATTTCCCAGATCATATCTACCGGCGAGCACGCAAGAAACCACTCCTCGTGCTTTTCCTGCTTTCAGTCAGGCTTCCTGAAAAGACCGAGCATCCCGAGAGGTATGAACATCTCCTGCCCGAGGAGCCGGTCGTTGCTTTTGGGATCAGCTTCCCCGTCTCGTCGCGGCCCGATGAGAAGGTCGAGTATGTCATGAACACCACCATGCTCCGTGAGCTGTTCGGCGAGGACGACCTCGATGAAGACGCGGAGATGGAAGATGTCTGAAGCAAACCCGTGGCAAGGATTACAATTCGATGAGGCACGCCGCGTGGACAAGCGGGGACGCCACGATTTTTTCTGGGCCGTTGTCGAAAACGACAACGTGGCACTCGCGCTTGCCCTGCCGGACGGTACCGAAAGGATCCTGCCGCTTCCCAAGATCAAGAGCCTGGATATCGGATACCGGAAACTGGGCGCGCGAGACGCGCTGATCGTGGCACTCCGCGATCCGGAGCAGGTCGACCTTTTCGCCAACCTCTGCATGGATATCGTCTCGGCTGGTGAGCAGGGAGAAACGACGGTCCAAGCCCTTGATCGCACCGTGCGTCGCACCCTGCGGTGGCATCATCTCCTGCGAAGCGGGTCTTCGGACCGTTTGAGTATCGAGGAACAGAGAGGGCTGATCGGAGAACTTCAGTTTCTCCAGCTCCTGTGTGCCGAGATCAGCGCGGAAGCGGCGATCGAGGCGTGGCGCGGCCCCGAGGATGGTGCGAAGGACTTCGAGCTTCATGGCATGTGCGTCGAGGTCAAGGCGCGCCGAGGTGCAGCAAGGCCACAGGTACAGATTTCATCCGCGGACCAACTGGCCGATGTGGCGGGCGCGGATGTCTTCCTGGTGGTCCTTGATGTTGATGCCGCAGTCAAACCCGAGGGAATGACGCTCTCGGATCATGTGCAAGTCGTCGAGGAGATCTTCCGGTCCGCGACCCTGGCCGCCTATGGCACTTGGGAGCGGCTTCTGACGGCGACCGGATTCGACTGGTCGCACGACTACAGCGACCGGCGCTGGACCGTCGGCAAGCGCGCCCCTTACCGCGTCGATGAGGGATTTCCCCGTATCCCCGCGCCCGTGCCCTTGGGCGTTCTCAATGTGAAATATGCGGTCGCACTTGATGCCTGCGCCGCTTTCATGGTCGAGGATGACGAACTTCTCGCCGAAATCGCGCAGACACAGTCCGCTATCGATACTGAAGGGATGTGATCCATGTCGGAGCTCGAGGAATTTCACAGGGAGCTTATCGCTGACATTCAGGGTGAGGCAGATGTCGGCGGGACCTACACGACGGAGGCCTTTTTCGAGAAGATGGGCGATATCCTGACCGAGGCGGGCGAGCTGGACGGCGCAGATTACGCCTACTTCGAAGGCACAGGCCGGCGCGGCGTTGCCTTGCAGGTGGACGGTTACGGGGGCGATCCTCGGGATGCACAGGGCATTCTGAGCCTGATCCTCTGCGACTTCCGTGCGACCGAGGACGTTCGCCTGTTCCGCGCGGATGATCTGAAGTCGCGGTTCAATCGCTTGGTTGGCTTCCTGCGACATGCGCGCGACGAAGAATTTCGGGAGCAGCTGGAAGAAACCAGTTCCGGTTTCATGCTGGCGGATTTGATTGCCGCGACTTGGTCGAGCATCACAAAGATCAAGCTGATCGTGGTCACGAACGCGGAAAAGCGGGCAAAGGCCGATGGCCTGCCGGCGGGGTCAATTGACGACAAGCCCGTGACCTACACGGTCTGGGACCTCGCCCGGATCGAGAAGTACATCCGCTCGGGCCAGACCCGGGAAGACCTTCTGATCGACTTCGAGAAGGATTTCGGTGGCGCCATCCCGGTCCTCAGGGCATCGATGGGAGACGCGGCGCTGGAAAGTTACATAGCGGTCATTCGTGGCAGCCAGCTGGGCGACATCTACGAGAAATGGGGAACGCGCCTTCTTGAGGCAAACGTCCGCAGCTTCCTGCAGGCGCGTGGAAAGGTTAATCAGGGAATCCGGAACACGCTAGAAGATCAGCCAGAGATGTTCTTCGCCTACAACAATGGCATCACGGCGACTGCAGATGACGTTGAGATCCGGCAGACGGAAAATGGCCCAGTCCTCGTTTCCGCAGACAATCTGCAGATCGTAAATGGGGGACAGACCACAGCGTCGATACACTCCGCAAGGAAACAACGACCCAAGAGGCCAAAGGCGCGCCTCGACGAGGTCTATGTCCAGATGAAACTGAATGTTGTCCCGCCTGAGACAGCAGAAGAAATCATCCCGAACATATCGCTCTATGCCAACAGCCAGAACAAGGTTAGCGACGCCGATCTGGCATCGAACCATCCTTTCCAGATGCGATTGCAGGAATTTTCACGACGGATCCTGGCGCCGAAGGGCGATGGCGCATACCAGGAAACGAAATGGTTCTACGAGAGAGCTCGCGGCCAGTATCCTGACGAGCGCGCCCGGCGTACCGACGCCGAACGCAAAAAGTTCGATCTCGAGTATCCTCGCCCGCAGTATTTTACAAAGACGGACCTGGCGAAGTTCGAGAACTCATGGGCGGGTCAGCCACATGTGGTCAGCCAGGGGGCGCAGAAGAACTTCGTGGCGTTTCAAAGGGAAACAGCCAAGGATTGGAAGAAGTCCGACGCACGCTTTGACGAGACATGGTTCAAGCGGATGATCGCGAAGGCGATCATCTTCCGCCGCCTTGAAAAGGCGGTCCCGCAGCAGCCTTGGTATGAAGGCGGCTACAGGGCGAACATCGTCACCTACTCCATGGCCAAGCTGGCATACGACATCGATGAACTGGGGAAGGTTGTCGATCTGGACAGGATCTGGCGGCAGCAGTCGGTTCCCGATCCTGTGGAAGATGCTCTCCTCCTCGCAGCGTCGGAGGCTCATGACGTGATCACGCACCCGCCGGAGGGCGTTCGGAACATGAGTGAATGGGCGAAGAAGCAGGCATGCTGGGCTCAGATGCAACAGCGGGAACTGGCGTATTCGTCCGAATTGAATGACTACCTCATTACGCCTGCCGAAGCCGCATCGGTGGCCGACGAGGAACGCAAGAAGAAAGCGGTGACATCCGGGATCGAGGCCCAGTCGACGGTTGTGAGCCTGGGGCCCACCTTCTGGAAACGGGCGCTCGAATGGGGCAAGGAACGCCGTCTCATTACACCAAAGGAGGTCGGGATTCTCGAGGCTTGCAGCAAGATGCCGAACCGTCTGCCATCCGAGAAGCAAAGCGTTATCGCGATGGAAGTCCTCGAAAGACTGGAAGCAGACGGTTTCGCAGAAGGCGTCGCCGATGCCGGTGAGTGATCATGACCCGGTGAGGAGATGCCTGATTGCAGGGGCGATCTGCTTTGCGAAAAGCGGTGGACAGTGTCTCACAACACACAGGCAGCAGTGAGACAGATGACGCACCAGTCTTTCGGAATTATCCCCGTGGAGCCATCAAGGAAGTCGTCTTGGGAGAGCGTATCCCAGAAGCCTACAGGTCCGAGGTTTTGGGTGTTATTGAAAAAATCTACGCTGGAGTTCCAGCAAAAAACGGCCCGTCGGGCAGAAGGCCTTTATACACTGCTTATCGATTGATCCTCAATCTCCGCCCCGAAGTCCTTTCAAGACGAGCTTCGCGATCTGTTTTGCGAGAAACGGTGGCACAGCATTCCCGACTTGGACGTACTGCTGTGTCCGGTTGCCGAGGAACAGATAGTCGTCGGGGAAGGTCTGGAGTCGCGCAGCCTCGCGAACGGTCAGGCTGCGACACTGGTTAGGATCGGGATGGATGAAGTAATGCCCATCCTTGGAAATGTGGCTGGTAACGGTGGTCGATGGCTTTTCAGCCAGCTGCACGCGAAAGCGATCGTTGAAGACGCCGCTGTGCCAGTTGCGATGATCCGGGCTGAGAACAAGGGGGAAATCGGCCGCCTTGGGGCTGTAGCAGCGCTTCTCTCCGAACACCGCCGCGAACATGTAGCGCCCGAGATCGGAGGCCATGTGGCCGCGGGTCTCATGCTGGGCGACGGCGCGCAGTTCCGGCCGCTCGAGCCAGCGCAGCAGTTCGTCCTTCGCGGTACCATATTCAGGCGGCAGGGCGGCTGACATTCGCAGCCGCGGCGCTTCGGATCTCAGGTCTCTGGCCAGCGTCGTGAACGCATCCCGAAGCGGACCGTCGTCCTCGCCCCGGTGAATGCCGGCAAGAAGCTTCGCCGCATCGATCACTGTGTCGCGCCATGCCGCCGCGCTGTCATTGCCCCGGCTGAGACCACTTCGCAGTGCAGGAAGGTTTCCGATTGCATCGGTCACGGTTCGGGATGTGCCGGAGACGTCGATGCTTGCCCCGGCTGCGCCGCTTGCGAGGTCGGACCGAATGCCGACGATGATCACACGGTGACGACGCTGCGGGACACCGAAATCCTCGGCGCGCACGATGAAGTCGGACCGTTGCCCGGCTTCCTGCAGGCTCGCCTTGCCATCCTCGACCCGGATCGCCCGCAGCTCGTAGAGATGGCCATGGCCGGTGCCGAGCGAGGTCAGGTCCTCCATCAGCATCTCGAAGACGAGGCGGCTTTCCACTGTCGACGAGAGCATCCCCTTGACGTTCTCCATCACGAAGGCGGCAGGCCGAAGCCTGTCGAGAACCCGGATGTATTCGCGGAACAGGTAGTGCCGTTCGTCCTCTTCCGGCACGTAGCCACGTTTGCCTCTGGAACGCGCCCGTCCCACGAGCGAATAGGCCTGACAGGGCGGTCCGCCGATCAGGATCGCGTCGTCGAATTTATGGCGCAACTGCGTGATCGCATCATCGATTGCCGTCGCTGCAGCTTCCGTGCCGAGTTCCACGCCACGCGCCTCCCCGGTCGCCATTCGCCAGGCGTCCGGGTCCACTGCAGCCCAATCCGGCTCGGAGATCAGCCCGGCATGAAAATCGATGAACTGCCCGGGCAAGGTGTTGTGCCGCGCCCGATACTCGCGCAGGAACGCGCGCAGGGTCAGGGTCCGATGCGCAGATGCCTCCTTCTCGACCGAGATTCCGATTCGAAAAGGCGAATGCTCATCCTCGACGAGGGAGGCAAAGCCCTCGCCAAGTCCGCCGGGACCGGCAAACAGATCGACGATACCGAAAGTGGCAGGCAAATCGGGCTCCTGACGAAATACGTTCAGCCGGTGTATACCAGGTTCCGTAGCGAAGACCAGGCGGCAAATGACAGACATCGTCGACAAGCAGACCCGTTCCCGGATGATGGCCGGGATCAGGGGCAAGGACACGAAGCCCGAACTGGCGCTCCGTCGGGCGCTGCATGCGCGAGGCTTCCGCTTCCGTTTGCACGCGAAGAACGTTCCCGGGCGGCCGGATATCGTTTTTCCGAAGTATGAAGCAGTCGTCTTCGTGCATGGCTGCTTCTGGCACCGCCACGAGGGATGCCGATACACAACCACTCCCGCGACGCGCCCCGAATTCTGGCAGGCCAAGTTCGCCGCCACCATGGCGCGGGACAGTGCCGTACGCGAGGAGTTGGCCCAGGCTGGATGGCGCGTCGCAACGGTATGGGAGTGCGCGTTGCGCAAGTCCGACCAAGTGGAGATTGCAGCAGATCTCCTTGCAGCATGGCTCCTGTCAGAAGACCCACAGCTTGAAATCGGCGAAACCGATGTTCGGTGCGCTTGACTCTCGCCGACTCACGGTGCCGATGCCCCATCGTCTTCATCATCCGAGCTTCGCGCCCCAGAAGGACGTATGGTCGGCGGCGAAGTAGCCGTCTGCGGCGCGGAAGTTGCCCTGCAGCTCGACGGTGTCGCCCGCGGCAAGGGTAACCATCGTCTGCAGCCAGAGTGCGGTGGCCTCGGAGACATGCGCGCCGGAGACCTCTCCCATCGAGCCTCGGATCTCAGTCGTGCCGTTCAGGACGAGCCGGCCGCTCATGCGGGCTGAGGTGCTGGCATTGACCTTGTAAAGGAGCGTCGCGCCGAAGAGATAGGTGCTGTCCACGGGCGCAACGAAGCGGTTGTTGGCGGCGTCGAATGCCCCCTGATCGTTGTACTCGGAATTGTTGATGCCGATCTTCGTCCAGGTCCCGACGCCCACGTAGTTGTCGTAGTTGGTGTAGGTTCAGGACTCATAACCAGAAGATGACAGTTGCTGCGAGGGCGACGGCCGAGAGGAAGACCTTGGGACATCTGTCGTAGCGGGTTGCGACGCGTCGCCAGTCCTTGAGTCGTCCGAACATGATCTCGATGCGATTGCGTCTCTTGTAGCGCCGCTTGTCATATCGGACTGGCTTTCCCCGTGACTTCCGGCCCGGGATGCAGGCTTTGATCCCCTTGTCTTTCAGGGCTTCCCTGAACCAGTCTGCGTCATAACCCCTGTCGGCGAGCAGCCAATCGGCCTTGGGCAGGCAGCCCATCAGAGCTGCCGCGCCGGTGTAATCGCTGACCTGACCTGCGGTCATGAAGAACCGGATCGGCCGCCCCCTGGCATCCGTGACGGCATGCAGCTTAGTGTTCATGCCGCCTTTGGTTCGCCCGATCAGCCTGCCACGCCCCCCTTTTTCGACCGCAGACTGGAAGCCGTGCGGTGGGCCTTGAGGTAGGTTGCGTCGATCATGATCGTCTTCTGATCCGCCGCCTCAGAGGCCAGCCCTTCGAAAATCCGAGCGAACACTCCCATCTCGCTCCAACGCTTCCAGCGATTGTAGAGCGTCTTCGGCGGGCCATATTCTTTCGGCGCATCGCACCAGCGCAACCCATTGCGATTGATGAAGATAATGCCACTCAAAACGCGACGATCATCAACTCGCGGCTTCCCATGACTCTTCGGGAAGTAAGGCCGAAGCCGCGCCATCTGATCGTCGGTGAGCCAGTAAAGATTGCTCATCATGCCCCTTCGATTTGGGGCCTTGAAGCACGCGGACGACCCAGCCTCAAGCCGATTAATGGGTCCTGAGCCAAAGGCTACCCCGACGTCCGAGCTGAAGACGCAGTGGTGCGATCTATTCGAGAGCGAACCGCCGCCGTTTAATCGCCGCTACCTCGAAAGCCGTATCGCCTATCGTATCCAGGAGCTCGCCTATGGTGGCCTGAAGCCGGAGACAATCCGGAGGCTGGAACGGTTGGGTGAGGAGTTGGACGGCGGCGACCGCAAGAAGAGCCGCATCCGTGCCGACCTGAAGCCCATCACCGGTACGCGCCTGATCCGCGAGTGGCAGGGCGTCGAGCATGTCGTCACGGTCACTGCCCACGGATTCGAATGGGAGGGGCGGCCCTACCAGTCGCTATCGTCGATCGCACGTGCCATCACCGGTACGCGCTGGAACGGATGGGTATTCTTCGGCCTCAAGAACCGGAGGAACATATGACGAAGCCTGTCGTCCGCAAACTCCGCTGCGCCGTCTATGCCCGGAAATCCTCCGAAGAGGGTCTGGAGCAGGAGTTTAACAGCCTCCACGCCCAGCGCGAGGCCTGCGAAGCCTACATCGCGAGCCAGCGCTCTGAGGGCTGGGTGCTGGTCCGCGACCAGTACGACGACGGCGGCGTCTCAGGCGGCACACTGGACCGCCCTGCCCTTCAGAGGCTTCTGGAGGATATTGAGGACGGGCTGGTAGATATCGTGGTCGTCTACAAGATCGACCGCCTCAGCCGCTCACTCGCCGACTTCGCCAAGCTGGTCGAGGTGTTCGACCGGAACGGCGTGACCTTCGTTTCGGTCACCCAGTCGTTTAACACGACGACATCCATGGGACGGCTGACGCTGAACATCCTTTTGAGCTTCGCCCAATTCGAACGCGAAGTGACAGCGGAACGCATCCGCGACAAGTTCGCCGCGAGCCGCAAGAAGGGCATTTGGATGGGAGGCGTGCCGCCCTACGGCTACCGCGTCGAGAACCGGAAGCTGCTGGTCGACGAGGAGCGCGCCGAGCATGTCCGCTGGATCTTCGCCCGCTTCGTCGACGTTGGGTCCGGCACCATTCTAGCGCGGGAACTGGACTCAAAATGCATCCGCACACCGCGCGGCAACCGGATGGACAAGAAGTACCTCTACCGGATTCTGAATAATCGCGCATATATTGGCGAGGCAGTCCACAAGGGTGAGAGCTACCCCGGCGAGCATGAGGCGCTCATCGACCGCGAGACTTGGGACAAGGTTCACGCCATCCTGCAGGAGAGCCCCCGCACGCGGGCCGCGCGCACCCGGGCGCAGACACCGGCCTTGCTGAGGGGACTGCTCTTCGGCCCCGACGGCACCGCCTTCTCGCCCTCCCACACCCGCAAGGGCGGCAAGCTCTACCGCTACTATGTCAGCCAGACGGTGCTGAAGCATGGCGCGGGATCGTGCCCGGTCGGCCGCGTGCCCGCGGGCGAGATTGAGGCCGCCGTCATCGAGCGGTTGCGGGCCGTGTTCCGCCAGCCCGAGATCGTGGCCGGCACATGGAAGGCAGCGCGCGCGCAGAATGGCGACGTCAGCGAGACCGACGCGCGCGCGGCCCTGCAGCAGCTGGACCCGCTCTGGGACGAGCTCTTCCCCGCCGAACAGGCGCGCATCGCGGCGCTGCTGGTCGAGCGGATCGACATCGGCACTGAGGGGCTAGATATCCGGCTGCGAGTGGACGGCCTCCATGGCCTTGCGCACGAAATGTTGACCGGTGACACGGGAGCGGCGGCATGAGCCGCGCGACGCCGATCTCCGGGACGGCAACCCTCCACGTTCCGTTCCGCGTCGTGAAGCGCGGTGGGCGCAAGGAGGTGCAATTGCCGCCCGGCGCGCCGCAACCGCGCAAGACCGACAACACGCTGATCAAGGCGCTGGCCCGCGCCTTCCGCTGGAAGCGGATGCTTGAGTCGGGTGACTTCGCCACCATCGCCGAACTGGCCGAGCGCGAAGGGATCGCGCCGTCCTACATGACCCGCGTCCTGCGCCTGACGCTCCTTGCGCCCGACATCGTCGAGGCGATCCTGGACGGGAAGCAGGGACCGGAGGTGACGCTGGCAAGGGTGCTTGAGCCGTTTCCGGTGGAGTGGGAAGCGCAGTTCTTACACTTGAACTGACATGCAGGGACGACACCGCCCGACTACAGGTTTACCCACCGCAAACGCCTGAACCGAGCCGACCGCAGTCCTTCGTCGTCCCTGCTCCGACGACGGTTGGGGCAATTGACACGTTGACTGGACGCGAAACGACACACTTAAAGGGCACCGGCAAAAGCTTCCGCAAATCGTTTAAGGCCGCTACGCCGAGAAATACCACAGACACCGAGCTCGACGGCACGAAGGATGACCCCATCTGCCACAACTCTGGAGAATTCCTGCGCGTGACCAACTTCATCGAGTGCGGATGGCACACCATCAACCGGCCTTGGATAGACCAGTACGGCTTCGGAAACTCCAGTCGCCCGAGAAAAAGCAAGGGCTTCATATATGTCCGCATTGGAGATTGCAGTGGTCCCCCGCTCGACATGACCTTTGTATTTTGCATCGACAATGATCTTGCGTGAGTCTCCCTCCCCGCCTGGGGAGACGATTGCATCGGGATAAACGTGAAGATCCTTAACCGCACGACCGACGCTGCGGGTCCCAAGCTTGTGCTGAGCCTGGAGCACGACGCTCTTTGGCGGGAAAACACTCCGCAGGGAAAGGGAGATAAGCTGCTCCCAGACCTGCCAAGTCTGCATGACGTAGCCCGGGGCAAGTGCATTTTTCGGGTCATAGGCCCCTCCCAGACCACGGAGAATATCGAGAGAAAGGTCAAATGTGGGTTGCCAGGTTCGGGATCGACTCGGCAATCGCCGATCATGCAAACGGGAAGGTCTTGGCTGGTGAGGCAGATGCTGGGCAAGACGCTCCAGTCGAACGCGCGTTTCGACGTCCGGCACGATGGGCGCAAGTTGCGCCGCTGCGGAACGGATGACGGCGTTGTAGGGGTTGAGGCGCGTGAAAGATGTAACTTCTTGCGGAAACCCCTCCTCTGCGGGATGGGATAGGTCCTCCGGATCGAAATCGCCTTCAATCGCAAATTCTCGCATTTGCAGGCGGCGGTAGGTTCTCAGCGGCCTGCGCTGGTTTCTCCAATACATTTCGATCAAGGACCGGCCAATCAGAGTTGCCAGATCAGAGCTCGTATGCGCTGAAGACTTCAGATTTTCACTATCAAGTAGCCGGCCGTGATGGGACAGCGTGGCCAGCAGGAAAAAATCTTCGCGCCACCCAGGCGCGTTACCCAGAAATTTCGGTGCGATTTCAAGCTCAAGTCCTGATGCGAGAACCAGGAGACCGGCAACGTTCTGAAACTGGACCTTTTCGCCGCTCAGCGCGAGAGGTACGCTCTCAAGGCCGAGTATGGCCCGGACACGATCTCCTGCTCTGAGCAAAAGGTCTTGTGCTCTTGTGGGAGACAGATCGGTGCCACGCGCAATCTCTTCGTGCAGCGACGCTGGCTTGGCGTATTCAATAGCCGTGAACCGCTGCCATGGACGCATCCTTGCCTAGTCCGCTTGCTTGGCCAGCGCCAGAAAGAGATCGTAGACCTGCGAAGCGTCGATGATCACGGGCCCTTTGATCATGGCGCGGGGAGCCTCACCGAAAGAGGTTTCTTCAAGGCTGTAGGGGTTTTCAGCAATACCGCGATCCGCATTCAGGATAATGGCGGTGCCGCGAACATCGCCAAAGAATGCTTCATCAATATGGTTCTTGATCGTGCGCCACGCTGTTGCGAAGTAATCAAGTGCGTCGGTCAAATTCGCAGGCCGTGATTTGCCTGCCATCAAAACGCCATGACCAATTCTGAATTCCGGCCCCCGGCCAAGCGCAATTCGCGCATTGACGGCCTCGAATGCCTGTATGGCTGCTTCGCTGACATCCTCTGCCGTGCTTGGAGTTGCCGGAAGCGTGGCCGCAGGCGTGGCTGAAAGCCCGAAGTGGCCGCGCAAGACTGAAGAATCTGGCTCTAGGCTGTAGGGCGTCCAGCGGCGAAGGAAGGCCACGTCAAGCGGCTCGACAGAGACGTCCGCCTGATTCATGGCGGCTAGAATGTAGAGACGAGACGGGAACGCATACTCGATGAGCTCACCATCAGCGGGATTGATCAGATCAAAGTACTGCGTTTCGGGTGTCGGATTGCCATCAGCACCAAGGCGCTTGTCAGCTTCCATGGCAACAATGGCGCCACCAAACACCTGAACGGTCGGGCCACGGTTGATTTCATCGATGATGAGGAGCGCGGCGTGATCGTCCTGCCGCGCAAATTCACTCGCGCGATACAGGATGCCTTCGGTAATCCTGAAGGAGCCCGGTGGCTGGCCGGCGCGAACATCAGGCATCATGCCGGTGAGGAAATCACGGTGTTTGCTGGATTGATGAAGGACGCAGCGAAAGACCTTGCGATGTGCGGCAGCGCCGATGTCCCCCGGCAGAGTGGACATCGGCTTGGCCGGAATCGGAACATCCGCATCAGGGTCGTAGGTAGGTGTACTGGAGCGCCGACGACTTTCGAACAGTCGTGCCACCTCGCTCAGGAGCATGGATTTTCCGGTACCTGGCGGTCCCGCAAGAAGCACGTTTCGGCGCGCCTCAAGCAGCTCCAGTATTTCTTGTGCTTTAGACACGCGGATATCGCTCCATAGTCTGCAAGTCGAGGAAGGCAGATTTACTGCCGTCAGCGATCCATTCAGCAGCAAATTTCCTGATCTTGGGGTCCCAATTGCCGGTTCGAAGACTCGTCTCAGTGGTGAAATAGAGACGGATCGCGTTATTGGCTTGCTGGAACATCATGAAGACCGAGCGCCCGCCTGATGGGTCTGTCTTGATCAGACCATACAGCCCGAAGCTAGAAATGCGCGCGATCCGGCATTCATTTGGCCGCGCATTTGTAGCAGGCCAGACTTCCATTGTGGCACTCTTCTCACCTGTCGGCTCGGTCCAGGTGACTGTTCCACTCAAGACTTCAATTTGTGATTTTACACCCTTGGAGTTCCTGGTCTCGTAACGTTTATGGGGGAACATGCGCCCGAAGAATGGGAGGAATGCGTCCTCGGGCCGGAAACGCAGATCGCGCGCTCCACCGCCTGTGGCACTATCGTTCGACCGGGCTTCGAACTTGCGGCGATCACCGTCCTCAATGTTCTGAAAGAGGACCCGTATGATTGCCTGACCATTACTGCTCATGGACATACTCCTGCACATTTGCCGCAAGACTGCGCGCAAACTCAGAGCTGACATAGGCAACCGCTCCGCCTGCGCGTGCTTGCTCAACACGCTTAAAGGCCGAATCGTCGCTGTCTTTTGCTCTCGCCCACATGGACAGTAGAAGATCAGCGGTGATGGTAGAAGCTTCTTCACCGGCAAGAGCTGGCTGTCCCCGATCCAGAAGCGGGAAATCCTGTAGCATCAGCTTCACGTCGTCTTTCGAGCAACCATAGGCTCTTGCCACGAGAAAATCGGCCTCAGCCCGAAGGGCCGCAATCCGCCATGCCTGATCGATCCCGTTGTTTCCGGCCATATCTAGATCACGAAGCTTGCGGGCTAACGCAATCAGTCTACGCCCCGGGAGCGAATCCTTATCGAGATCGGGCAAGCGCAAGGACAGCAATACAAAATAGTTCACGGTCGTTGTAACGACCCGCCTCAGCAGCCAGTCAAAGGGTAGAGAATTAACGATGGCAAGCCAGAGGTATAGCCGATCTTCGGATGGATCATCCGGGAAGGTGATTGTCGGAACCTTGTTGCCGCAGATCACACCGGAAGGAACGATGGTCGCCATCATGGAGCGTTCGTTTGTCTGGCCGGTTATGTCGCAGAACCCGGCGCGCACCATGCCGGAGCGTCGCCGAGCTTCCGAAGAAGCAGCCTCTATGGGTAGCCAAAACTGCGGTGTGATACGGCTCAGGCCTGGCGCAAGATTTCGCCACTGCGCGCTGCGGCCCTCGCCAGAGACGTAGGCTTTGCACCCCAGACGGTGAGGCTGGACCATCCTTCCTTCAATGACTGGCAGGCAGCCTTCTTCGGCCTTCTTCACGAAGTGGCGGCGGCCATGTGTCATATCTACTTCGCGGCAGAACACGGCACGCCACGGTGAGTCGTCCTTATCGGGTGCGGTTCCTTTGGCCTGCATCTTCTTGAAGAGTCGCCATTCCTTGTCCGAACGGACTTCGGGCAGCGTCAGATCGGGCCGGAGCCGATGAAGGTCCTTGAGCGCGAGGGGCACCGGGGCTGAAACCATGACGCGGGCATTGTCCGCACACGCGTGAGCTATCTTAATAGAGCGAAGCGAAGGCGAAGCCTCGGCTTTTCGCGTGTAGTTGACATGAAGGAATTTGAAACGCGTATCGATGGCAAAGTGGCGCGCCCGGTTTTCCATGACGGTAAAGGCAAGTTCATCGGTGCCACCTACCAGGGCTCGGCGCAGTGCTTCGGTACTCAGTGAGCGGATCAAGCCTGCCGGAACAAGCAAGGCTCCATGCCCGCCGGGCCTCGTAATCTTGTAGAGCAATTCCGTGAAAGCCACGTAGAGGTCGGGCTCCCCCTTGGCCAAGAGGGGATATCGCTCGACAAGCGATTCTGCGAGGGCAGACCTCCGGTTTTTGGCGGCTTCGTAACCTGCGAGTGAGGCGAGGTGGTAACTGGTCCCGTAGTCGCGGGTCTGGCCATTGGCCTTGGCGTATTCATGCCGCGTAAGCTTTACCTTTTCCCAAGGAGGATTGGCGACAACGATGTCGAAGCCGTCTTTAGACAGCTCCTGCCAGCGCGTATCGGGTGCCAGAAGACTGTCATGAACACGCCAATGCGCATCCATGGCAATGATGGCCTCAAGGTCATCTGTTAGGGCCGCAAGGGCGATGCGCGTACCTCGCAAAGCCTGCGGTGACAGGTCAGCCGCAAATACCGAGTGGCGGAGCCATTCACTGGACAAAATTCGATCAGGGCCGCAGGCAACAATAGAAACCGCTGTCAGGAGCATTCCGGCGCCGCAGGCCGGATCGATCACCTTGATACCCTCGCGCAGATGCGGCTCCACGCTGCGAGCAAGGTGGAGGGCGAGCCGAAAATCGGTATGGTAAGCACCGCTATGTCGCTGCGATGCATGATCAAGAGCTTCGCGTGCAAGGGCACTCAAGCACAGAGCCGGATGGATGCCGCTCTCATCAAGGAATTGCACCAGAGTTTTGGCATCCTCGAGCAGATGCTCCGGAGGTAGAATGTCCTCGATTTGCCAATGCGTGCGGAAAGCCCGGAAATCATACCCGCCGATCCTGGAGGAAGCCGCTTCCAGTAGCTGAAATCGCATCTCGTGTGTGTCTGCGTCATAGCCTGCTAGACACTTGGAGATGTAGGCTTCAGTCTTTTTCAGACGCTGGTTTTCGAGAGTGGTAGTTGGCATCACGCGGCCACTTCGCTTCTCTGAATGGTCTTCTCGATAGAGAACAGGATTTCTCCAACATCCGATGCGGCTTCGCTGGCTGCCCGGTTGGGGCGGTAGCGTCCGATATTCTGTAGACGATGAAGCTCGACCACACCTAGGTTGGACAAGGCTTCACTTAGAACCGAAATCGGAACATGTCCCTCGGTGCTGTAGGACAGAAAGATGCGCCGCGCCGGGAGAGCGTCTATGAGGCTTTCGATAGCTGTCGCTGCGCGGGTCTTGTAGCAAAAATCCGAAGCTTTTTCTCGCCAAGGACGAATTCCGCAAACGCCATCGACTTGAGGCTCGTCGCCCAAAGCGATTGTCTCAAGGATGTGGTAATAAGCAGCGTACTGGCGCTTTGTGTAAGGCGGGTCGAGATAAACGGTGTCGTCGGGTGAACAGCATACGGCCGCAACGTCGACCGCAGACATCGATGCGCGTGGCGCGGATTCTCGCAATGGTGCAGGCTCGAGGACTAAGCTATCTAAGGATTGGCGCTGCCATTTCGACAGAAAGCAGCCATAGGTTCCAGCTGTATTCGCCACACGATTGGCAGCCCGCATAAGATCTGCGATCAGGACTCGTTCTTCACTCTCGTTTATGTCTTTACGAGCGTGCCATTCGCGGATCTGATTGCGGATCGCATCGATTTTCTGGGCATTGCCTTCTGTAAAGTACATGCGGGACACAGAGGAATGTTGTGAAGACGCCGGGCTGTATTCACGCCAGATGAAGCCGCGCTGTGGCTCGAGGGAATTCAGCGCCTCAATGGCCTTGGCATAACCCCCAAGCTCGGAAAACATCACGTCGCCTTGAGACACCAACCTTGCGAACGACATGATTGCCGACGAACTCAGATGATCGTTTACATGAACCTTCCAGCCGACTCTGGAAGCAGCTTCCGCAACTGCGCCAGTTCCGGAAAACGCATCAACAAACACCCCGCCATCAGGCGGCCCGATCCGATCTATGATGCCGTCGACGATCCGAGCCTTTGAGCCGATATAGCGGAATGACATCTGTGGAAGTTCTCCCTGCTCTTGATTTTCTTTTTTTGGTTGGCGTCCTTGCGCGGGCGCTATCTTCTTTGGCGTCGCTTCGGCTGCTGGAATGCAAGCAAATCGATGTTAATGAGTGGCTAAGCTGATTGTAGTTTCTGGTGCTGCAGTACTCCGTGTGAACTTCAAAACATGTCTCTCCCAGCATTGCACAGCGACGCCCCCTCAGCAACATCTTGTAGAGGGCAGCGCTACTTTGGCTGCTGGTTGTAGCAAGGCTCATTGAGTGGAACACTACAGCAGGCCAACGCACAACCCTCGAGCGAATGACGGGTAGCCCTTTTGACGGACTGCGATGCGTCATGCCATGCAGGCGACGAGGGGTAGCGATGAGCCACGAGCCTTCGGCTGTCCAGAAGCGGTTTGGTCGCCATCATGGATGTTGATTCATGAGACGAAGTGCCGTCCGTTTGGGACAAGGGTTCGATTTATGTTCCTTTTTACAAGCACCACCGGCGTCGAAGTGCTTAGCCGCTACGCTGACAAAGTCTCGCTTTTTCAGTTGATTGCAAACTATTCACCAGAACGCCGCAGTCATGAGGTCCGGAGAATAACGACCCTGAGAGACCGTTTCCGGGCCTCTTGGCCCTGAAGCCGGTGCTCAGCCCCTCCCGCATAACCCTCGAAAACAACGGAAAAATCCGGCCTCAGCCGGATCGGGAGAACGCTTTCGCTAGGGCAAGTGGCGGAGGAGGTGGGATTCGAACCCACGGTACGCTTTCACGCACGCCGGTTTTCAAGACCGGTGCAATCGACCACTCTGCCACTCCTCCGGCTTGGGGCGGCCCCAACCACGGGGGATACGATTTTGCCGCAGGAACGGCCAGCCGAAAATCGCCTCCCGGCGCCACGCGGCCTTTTCTTGCGCCGGGCCTGCCGGTATCATGCCGCCAAACCTGCCCCACAAGGGGCGAAACAGGCAACCGCGCTGCACCGGAAACGCCCGGAAACGGGTGGTCTGGTGTGTGTGCGCAATAACAAGGGGGCGAGAGCATGGCAGGATTTCCGATCGCGCGGGCGGCACTGGTGCTGGGGGCGGCTCTGACACTGGCCGGCTGCCAGGAAGGCACCGCCCTGTTCAAGAAAAAAGAGACCGACGCCGCCGAGCCCGCCTCGACCCGGCTGGTGGAGCGCGACGTCGAGGCGCCCGAGGTGTTCCAGGTCTCGGAACAGGGGCTCTGGGACGGGCGGCCGTCGCTGGGCGGGGTCTGGGTGGCCTACCCGGACGTCGCCGACCCCGAGCGCGTGATCATCCGCAACGAGGCCAACGGCAAGTTCGTGATCGGCGCGCTGTTCCGCCGCGAGCGCGACAACCCGGGGCCGAAGCTGCAGGTCTCGTCGGACGCGGCAGCGGCACTGGGGCTGGTCGCGGGCCAGCCTACCCCGCTTAACGTCACCGCCCTGCGCCGCGAGGAGGTGCAGGAGCCGGACCCCACCGCCGACACGGCCGAGACCGCCGAGACCACCGCGCTGGAGGCCCCCGAGGCGATCGAGGCAGAGACGCTCGACCCCATCGCCTCGGCCGCCGCGGCCATCGACAAGGCCGAGGACAAGCGGCCCACGGACGAGACTGGGGGCACCGACGAGGCCGAACAGGCCGTTAGCGCCGGTGCAGAGGCCGCAGCCACAGCCGCGCCCGCCCCCACGCCTAGGCCCGCCACGCCGGCCAGCAAGCTGGCCAAGCCCTTTATCCAGATCGGGATCTTCAGCGTGCACGACAACGCCGACCGCACCGGCGCGGCCCTGCGCAAGGCCGGCATCGTGCCCACCGTGCTGAAGCAGGAAAGCCGCGGCAAGACCTTCTGGCGCGTGATCGTGGGCCCCGCCAGCAGCACCGGCGAACGCGCAGCGCTGCTGAAACAAATCAAGGGGCTGGGCTATTCGGACGCCTATTTCGTGACCAACTGACCCAAGCCGAGTGCACAAGGACTGAGCCATGCGCCTTCTGACGATCCTGCTGACCGGACTGGCCGCGGCGCTGCTGCTGGCGGCCCCGGCCCGCGCCTTCGAGACCCGCGCCACCGCGGCCTATGTGATTGACCAGACCACCGGAACGGTGCTGCTGAACAAGAACGCCGACATGCCCGTGCCGCCGGCCTCGATGTCCAAGCTGATGACGCTGAACATGCTGTTCGAGGCGCTGCGCGACGGGCGGGTGACGCTGGACACGCAGTTCT
>Ga0207799_100240_pt1 | contig 36320 bp, 34 predicted proteins | sample TtanPargueraPR_4_FD_187742 | JGI IMG/M metagenome (GOLD analysis project Ga0207799, IMG submission 187742) | Aerobic enrichment media microbial communities from Bioluminiscent Bay, La Parguera, Puerto Rico - Tt and M2 (SPAdes) | ecosystem: Environmental > Aquatic > Marine > Unclassified ...
ACCCTGCTGCTGGTGCCCGAGACGGCCACCCAGGCCGACATCGCGGCGATGCGCCACACGCTCGGGCTCGACCGGCCGATGTGGGTCCAGTTCGGGAGCTTCCTTTGGGGCCTCCTGCATTTCGATCTGGGCGATTCTTTCATTCAGAACATTCCGGTCACCGAGATCATCGCCAGCCGCGTGCCGTATACCCTGGCCCTGGCCGCCGGGGCGCTGGTGGTCGCCGTGGCGATGGGCGTTCCGGTCGGCGTCCTGCTGGCGGTGCGCCGGGGCAAGGCGTCCTCGGGCGGGCTGATGGGCATCGTGCTCGCCGCCCAGAGCATGCCGACCTTCTGGAGCGGTATTCTTTTCATCATGATCTTCGCCGTCTGGCTGGGCTGGCTGCCGCCGTCCGGCCTTGCCGGTTTCCCCAGCATCATCATGCCCTCGTTGGCCCTCGGCCTGCTCAGCATGGCGACCTTCGCCCGCGTCACCCGGACCGCCGTGCTCGACGAACTGTCGAAGGATTACGTCCGATCGGCCCGGGCCCGCGGCGTGCCGCTGCGCCGCCTGGTCATCCGCCACCTGATCCGCAACGCCTCGATCCCGGTCGTCTCGATCGCGGCGCTGGAAATTTCGCAACTGCTGGCCGGGGCGGTGGTGGTGGAGACGGTCTTTGCCTGGCCCGGACTGGGCCAGTTGACCATCCAGTCCATCGTCTCGCGCGACTTCCTGGTGGTCCAGGGGATCGTCCTGCTGGGCGCCTTCGTCACCATCGGGCTGAACTTCACCGCCGACATCCTGTACAGCGTGATCGATCCGCGCATCCGGCTCGACGGGGGCGCCGCATGAGCACCGAACCGGCAACCCGCGCCCCGGCCCGTCCGGCCAAGGGCACGTTCAGGATACATCCGATGGCGCCGTTCTTCGGCATCTTCGCGCTGTTCGTCGTCCTGGCCATCTTCGCCTCGCTGCTCGCCCCCTACGAGCCGAACGCGCAGAACCTGCTCGGCCGCCTGAAGCCGCCGGGAACGACGGCGCGCGGCGTCTATTACCTGCTGGGCAGCGACGAGCTGGGCCGCGACCTGCTGAGCCGCCTGATCTACGGGGCGCGGATCTCGTTGTCCGTGGCCATCCTGTCGGTGATGCTGTCGGGCGTCGTCGGCACCTTCCTGGGCATGGCCGCCGGCTATGCGCGGGGGGCGACCGAGATGGTGGTGATGCGGGTGGTCGACATCTTCCTGTCGGTGCCCGCCGTGCTGCTGGCGATCATCACCGTGGCGGTGCTCGGCCCCGGCTTCGTCAACGTCGTGCTGGTGCTGGCGCTGACCCGCTGGCCGCGCTACGCCCGCGTCGCCTATGGCCAGACCCTTTCGGTGGCCAACATGCCCTATGTGCGGCTGGCGCGCTTTTCCGGCGCCGGGCCGATGCGCATCCTGTTCATCCATATCCTGCCCAACATCATCGGCCCGCTGACCGTGGTGGCGACGCTGGAATTCGGCCTGATGGTCCTGTTCGAGGCCAGCCTGTCGTTCCTCGGCCTCGGCGTGCAGCCCCCGACCGCGAGCTGGGGCGCGATGCTGAGCGTCGGGCGGAACTACGTTTCAACCGCATGGTGGATCGCGACCTTCCCGGGCCTTTGCCTGTTTCTGCTGGTGCTGTCGGTGAACCTCATCGGCGACAGCCTGCGGGACCGCCTCGATCCGAAATCAAGGAAATAGACCCAAATGCAATTCGATCGTGAATTCGAAGGAAAACGTGTCGTCATTACCGGCGCCTGCGGCCTGTACGGGCGCGGCATGGTCGAGGCCTTCGCCAAGGAAGGGGCGAAGGTCTGCCTGACCGACCGGTCCGAGGACGAGTTGAAGGACTTTTTCGAGGAAATCTCGCCGCCGAAGGGCAGCTTCTACCACGCCACCGACCTGACCGACGCGGCCTCGATGGACGGCCTGCTCGTCGCCGTCGCCAACGAATGGGGATCGGCCGATATCCTGATCAACAACGCCGGCCTCTACCCGAGCGCCTTCATGCTGGACATGACGGTCGAGGACTGGGACCTGATTTTCGACGTCAACCTGCGCGCGCCGTTCGTGCTGACCCGCGGCATCGCCATCCAGATGATCAAGGCCGGACACGGCGGCAGCATCGTCAACGTCGGATCGGGCGCGTCGCGCCGGATGCGCCGCACGGTGGTGCCCTACTGCACCTCGAAGACGGCGCTCGACCGGCTGACCAAGGGCTTCGCCCTGGAACTGGCCGAATACGGCATCCGGGTCAACGCCTTCGAGCCGGGCTTCGCCGCCGGCAGCGACGTCAGCGCGCTGAGCGAGGAACATGTGAAACGCGCCGTCGCGGGCGTGCCGCTGGGCCGGGCGACCGAGCACAGCGACGTGGCCCCGGCCGTGTTCTACCTGTGCAGCGAGGCCGCCTCCTATGTGACCGGCACGACGCTGACCGTCGACGGCGGCCATTCGATCGGCTGGCTCGACGTCTACCAGGACAAGAAGCAGGCGCTTTAAGGAGAAACCGAGATGGTGATCAACGACAGCTACCAATGGCCCGACGGCAAGAAGAGCGCCATGTGCTTCAGCGTCGACGTCGACGCCCATTCCCCCTGGTTCTGGAACAACCGCGAGAAATTGCCGCATCTCCTGTCGCACCTGGAACAGCGGCGGTTCGGACCGCGCGTCGGCATCTACCGGATCATGGACCTGCTGGAGCGCTACGGAATCAAGGGCAGCTTCTACGTCCCCGGCAAGGTGGCCGAGGATTATCCCGAACTGCTGCCCGCCCTGGTCGAGAACGGCCACGAGGTCGGCCTGCATGGTTATTTCCATGAACTGGTGACGCAGGTCACCGACGCCGAGTTCACGGTGGCGCTGGAACAGTCGCTGGAGATCTTCCAGAAGCAGATCGGCCGCCTTCCGGCCGGGTTCCGTTCCCCGGCCTGGGAGATGACCCCCTACATGGTCGGCGAGATCAAACGCCGGGGGCTCTACGACACCTCGCTGATGGGCTACGACCACCCCTATACCATCGACGGGGTGGCCGAGGTGCCGGTCCAGTGGATCACCGACGACGCCATCTACTTCAAGTTCATGGGCGGCGGCGGCGAATACTGGCCGCCGAACCCGCCGGGACCGCTGGTCGAGGGCTGGATCGATCAGTGGGAGGCCCTGCACCGCTTCGGCAGCCTGTTCATGCTGACCGTCCACGACTGGATATCCGGCCACGGCCAGCGGATCATCATGCTGGAGAAACTGCTCGACAAGATCACCGCCGAACCGTCGGTCTGGATCGCCACGGTCGGCGAGGTCGCCGCGCACCACGCCGCGACGCAGATGGACAAGTTCCCCGTTTCGGCCGAAATCCCGCCGGAAATCCACGACCATCCGGCGCGCCGGGGGGCCTGATGCAGACCTGGGACATCCACAAGACACAGGTCCGAACCCGGTCGGGCATCGTCGCCGCCCAGCATTTCGAGGCCGCCCAGGCCGGCGCCGCCGTGCTGGAACGCGGCGGCAACGCCATGGACGCCGCCGTCGTCACGGCCCTGGTATTGAGCATCGTCGAACCCTGGCTGAGCGGCATCGGCGGCGGCGGATTCCTGCTGCACGGCGACGGCGAGACCGGCGAAATCGACGCGCTCGACTTCAACATCCGCGCGCCGATCAACCTGGACCCGGACGACTACGCGCTTTCCGGCGGCGAGGACGGCGACTGGTTCAACTGGCCGGCCGTGGTCGAGGACCGCAACCTGATCGGCTATCCCTCGATCTGCGTGCCCGGCGCCATCGCCGGGCTGAGCGCCGCGCTGGAGCGCTTCGGCACCCTCGGTTGGGCCGAAGCCCTGGGACCGGCCATCCTGGCGGCCGAGCGCGGCATGGAGGTGGATTGGTACACGGCGCTTTGCCTGGCCATCGACTTCTCGGGTTTGGCCTCTTTCCCGGCCTCGGCGGAAATCTTCCTCGATGACGGCGCGCCGCCGAAGGCGCCGGTCAACGGCGGCAAACAGTACCGCCCGATGCCGAAGAAAGCGGCGCTGCTGCGCCGCCTCGCGCTGGCCGGGGCCCGCGACTTCTACGAGGGCGAGACCGCGCGCATGATGGTCGAGGACCTGTGGGCCGGCGGCTCCAAGATCTGCGCCGAGGACCTGGCCCGCTACCAGCCACAATGGAAGAAGCCGGTAAGCGGCGACTACCGGGGTTGGACCGTCAACGCCATCCCCGGCCTGAGCGGCGGGCCGAGCCTGCTCAAAGCCCTGGATATTCTGGCCGAAAACCTGACGCCCGGCGACGAGCCGGACGCCGCGGCGGCGCTCAGCTACGCCCGGGCGATCCGCGGCTCCTACGAGGAACGCCTATCGGCCATGGGTCACGCGGCCCGCGACGAGGATTGCACCAGCCATGTCAGCGTGGTCGATTCCAAGGGCAACATGGTATCGCTGACCAACACGCTGCTGTCGCGGTTCGGCTCGAAGGTCGTGCTGCCGAATTGCGGCATGCTGATGAACAACGGCATGATGTGGTTCGATCCCCGCCCGGAATCGCCCAACCGTATCGCCCCCGGCGCCCAGCCGCTGGCCAACATGTGCCCGCTGCTGCTGACCCGGGGCAACCGCCCGGCCATGGCCATCGGCGCGGCCGGGGGACGGCAGATTTTCCCGGCTTTGACGCAGTTGATCTCTTATATGGTCGATTACGGCATGACGCTGGAACAGGCCTTCCACGCGCCGCGCGTCGACGGCAGCACGGGAACCATCAAGGTCAACCGCGCCGCCGCGCCGGACGTGGCCTCGGCGGTGGCGACCGAGTTCCCGGTCGAGATGATCACCGACACGCTGTATCCGGTGAACTTCGCCATTCCGTCGGCGGTGGTCCGCGACCGGGAGACCAGCATGAACTGCGGCATGGCCCATCCGACCAACCCCTGGGCGTTCGTCGCCGTGGAAGGGAGCGATGGCTGAGACACGGAACACCGAGCCCGTTCTGTCCGTCCGCGATCTGGTCACCGAAATCAACGGCCGGCCGGTGGTCGACGGCGTGTCGTTCGACGTCAAGCCGGCCGAGGTGGTCGCCCTGGTCGGCGAAAGCGGATCGGGCAAGAGCATCACCGCGTTCTCGATCATGGGGCTTCTGCCCGCCGCCGCCCGCGCCACGGCCGGCCAAGTGGAGTTCGGCGGGCGGAACCTGCTCGGCCTGACCGAATCCGCCATGCGGGCCGTGCGCGGCGAAAGCATGTCGATGATCTTCCAGGAACCGATCAGCTCGCTGAATCCGCTGATGAAGGTCGGCGCGCAGGTCGCCGAAAGCCTGATCGTACACGGCAAGGCCTCGCCCGAGGAGGCCGGGAAGGCGGCCATCGACATGCTGCGGCAGGTCGGCATCCCGGAACCCGAGGAGCGCGCCAAGCAGCTTCCGGCCGAACTGTCGGGCGGCATGTGCCAACGGGTGATGATCGCCTCGGCCCTGATCTCCAAACCGAAACTGCTGATCGCCGACGAGCCGACCACGGCCCTGGACGTCACCATCCAGGCGCAGATCCTGTCGCTGATGAAGGACCTGCGCGGCCAGGGCAACACCGCGATCCTGCTGATCACCCACGACATGGGCGTGGTCGCCGACATCGCGGACCGGGTCTGCGTGATGTACGGCGGGCGGATCGTCGAGACCGGCGAGGTCCACGAGATTTTCGCCCGCCCGTCGCACCCCTATACCCGGCTGCTGCTGGGCACCATTCCGAAACTGACCGGCGACCGGAAGAGGGAATTGCGGTCGATCGAAGGGACCGTCCCGGACGTCAACGAATGGCCGGACGGCTGCCGGTTCCGCACCCGCTGCCCGCTGGCCGAGGACGACTGCGCGCACCTGCCGCCGGTCACCGCCATCGGCGGGCAGGACAGCCACTGGGCGGCCTGCTGGCACCTCGACCGCGTGGAGACAATGGCATGATGGAAACCCCCTCTCCTCTTCTCTCGGTCCGCGACCTGCGGGTACACTTCCCGGTGCGCGGCGGCTGGATGGGGCGGAACCGCGGGGTCGTCAAGGCGGTGGACGGGTTCTCCATCGACATAGGCGCCGGCGAGACCGTCGCGCTCGTGGGCGAATCCGGCTGCGGCAAATCGACCGCGGGCAACGCCATCCTCGGCCTGAACGCGCCCACGGCGGGAAGCATCCGGTTCGACGGAACCGATCTGGGCAGCGTGACGGGCCGGCAAAAACAGAAACTGCGCCGCGAGATGCAGGTCATTTTCCAGGACCCGGTCTCCGCGCTGAACCCCAAGCTGACCATCGGGCAGAGCATCGCCGAACCGCTGATCGTCACCGGGGCCGACCCGGTGACCCGCCGCGACCGGGTTGACGAGGTGCTGGACCTTGTCGGCCTGAAGCGCAGCCAGCGCAACCGATATCCCAATCAGCTGTCCGGCGGACAGCGCCAGCGCGTGGTGATCGCCCGCGCCCTGGCCTTGTCGCCCAAACTGCTGATCTGCGACGAACCGGTTTCCGCCCTCGACGTCTCGATCCGCTCGCAGATCCTCAACCTGCTGATGCGGCTGCAGGCGGAACTGGGGCTGTCCTACCTGTTCATCTCGCACGACCTATCGGTGGTGCGGCACATCGCCGACCGGGTGGTGGTCATGTATCTGGGCACCATCGTCGAGGAGGGAGACGCCAGTACAGTGTTCTCGCACCCGACGCACCCCTATACGGAAGCCCTGCTGAGCGCCATCCCGCTGCCCGACCCGGTCGCCCAGCGGAACCGCAAGGCCACGGTGCTGTCCGGGGAACTGCCGAGCCCGCTGTCGCCGCCGCCGGGATGCCCGTTCGTCACCCGCTGCCCGATCCGCCAGGAACGTTGCAGCGCCGCACGTCCCGCGTTGGCGGCCACGGGGCACGGATCCCGCGCCGCCTGCTCGGTTCGCCTGCCGCAGCCCGCCTGACCCTGTCCTCGTTCGGTTTTTCGGCCGGTTTCCCGACGGGCGTCGGCTGGGCACAGCCGAGAGACAATCCCTGATTGTCATTTTCCGTGAAGAAAGCCCGAAAAATAAACGATCAACGCCAGGGAATCAGCGTTTTATATATAAATTTATATAAAATTTCGACCAATACTTACAAATAATGATTCAAAAAATAAAGAGCGTATCGGCTCCCCGACGGCAGCACCCCTCCATTTTTACCCTTTTGTTATTGAATCGTTAAGTATCGTGGTTTTAAATGATGACGATGCACGATCCTGGCATACGTGGGGTTTGCCTGATCCGATCAAAAATCATCAATATCAAGACGGTATATATTTATATTTTAATTTTCGTTTTCTATTTTTCGAATCGAAACAAGCACTGAAATAAATATTTATTTTTAGATATTTACCGTCTTTATTTTGATAATTTTGTCAGTGCAAGAATGGCGGTGCGTCTTGATTGGCAGGAAGAGATACAGCCGGTTGCGTTACGGCGGCCGCGACACGAACCAACTGAACCCGGTTTTCAACGCATGAAACCCCTGAACTCCGTCGAGACATGCCCGCCGCACGAGTATCGAGCCGGACCCCCGGCGAGAGGAATTTTCTGAGTCCGGAAGCCCCCCGCTTACCATGAACGCACCCGACACCCTTGCCACTCTCGGCTCCGGCCAAATGACCGAATCGGCGATCGCCATGAACCGGCGGCTCGCCAAGATGCTGGCCCGATTCGGCATGGACAGCAAAAAGCTGATGGCCGAGGCCGCGCGGAACCCGATCGACGCCAAGACACTGCTGAAACATCCGGCCCTGATCGACGACAAGGGGCTGATCCGGCTGCATTCCATCGGGGTCATGGACGCCATGCTGGTCCTGGCCACCGGCGGCAAGCCGGCCATCCAGCCGCCCAAATCGCCGAAGGTGGCGCTGGATGCCGTCGGCCTGTTCCTGAAGCTGAACCACACGCCGGCGTTCAGCTGGCGGGACGACGACACGCCCGAGGCCTGGTCGACGCGGATCATCGACATGCTGTTCAACGGCCTGGCCCGGGAAAACGTGTTCCTGCATTCCGATTTCCTGGCCCTCGACCGGATCAGCCATAACCCGCTGTGGCAGGCGCTGTTCGCCTATGCCCTGGGATACTATCTGCGGGCCATCTCCAATCCCAAGCGGGTCGCCGAATTGGACCGGGCCACGGCCCAGGCCGCCGTCAACGCCTTCCAGGGCGCCGCCACGGCCCGGCAGGCCCGGCTGCCGAAGATCAAGTACGGAACGCCGCTGGCCGGGTTCAAGGACATCGCCGAATACGCCATCGGCCAATATCTGGGCGGCATGGACGTGAACGAGGCGCTGACCCGCACCCTGGTGCAGGCCCAGCTGGGCATCGCCGAGGAAGGCGGGTCCGAGAAGTTCCAGCAGTTCCTGAAGGAAAACCGCATCTCGCCGGACACCTTTCCGACCACGGTGAAGCAGCTTTACGAAAGCGTAAAGAGCCTGGTCCGGTTCCGCGAAAGCGAGGGCGAGGTCGCCGCGGTCTGCTACGCCTACGCCGCCGAGATCAAGGAGATCCCGCGGATCGAGAAGATCTTCAGCACCTTCGCCGACGCCATCTTCCCGGTCGCCGCCAAATGCCGCCGCCAGTTCGCCTTCGCCAGCCTGCAACCGGCGGAGGGCGCGCAGATCATCGCCCGCTGGGCGCACCGCTCGCGGGTGCTCGCCGACCTGCGCAAGAAGGGCCTGCCCCAGCAGGTCGCCAAACTGGTGCCGACGCTGAGCCAGGACGAACGCCGCGCCCTGGTCGCCTTCCGCGACGGACGGACGGAATCGAAGTCCATCAGCAGCCAGGACATCGCCGGATACGTGCGGACCCGCTGCAAACTGCTGACCCTGTCAGCCCAGCAGGCGAAGATCGGGCGCGTCGAACAGCTGCTGAAGCAGCAGATCAACGGCGCCGAGCAGTTCATCATGCGGCCCGGCCAGGAAGCGCTGCAGGACATGACCTACGGCATCGACGTGTTCTTCCGCACCCTGCGGGTGGTCATGGAAGACATCTGCGACGGCGCGGGCGCCCAGTTGCGGGACCAGACGAAGGTCCTGGCCGAATTCCAGCGCCGCTACGGCCCGCTGTCGACGGTCTCGCTGCTGGTGCCGATGATGCCCGGCGTGAAGGTCGAGGACTGGTGCACCCAGGCCCGCAAGGCCCTGGCCGACGTCGACCCGGACTGCTTCGGTTAAAGCCCCCTCCGGCGGCTCAAACGGGCGAGAGCCGCCGCCGCTGCGTTTCCAGACCGGCCCGGATGTAGGCGATGGCGTGGCGCGCCATGTCCTCGCTGTCCGACCAGACCTCGCGCCAGATGGCCAGGCGCGCCGAGTGGGCGGGATCGACCACGGCGGACGAGAACACCTCCAGGGCGATCGGCCCGTCGTATCCGATATCGCCGACCGCGTCGAAGATGCCCCTGAAGTCGATGCTCCCGGTGCCCAGGTAGCCGCGGAAGTTCTCCGCCAGGTGGAGATACCCCAGGCGGTCGCCGCAGGCCCGGATGGCCCCGGCCTGCGACGGTTCCTCGATGTTCATGTGGAAGGAGTCGAGGTGGACGAAGACATTGTCGCGGCCGATCTCCGAAATCATCCCGAGGGCCTGACCGGCGGTGTTCACCAGGTTGCTCTCGTAGCGGTTCAGCGCCTCGAGACAGACGACCATGTCCATTTCCTTGGCCCGGTCGGCGACCGCGGCCAGCACCTCGGCGGCGTTCTTCCGGCCCTCCGCGGAGCGCATGGTATCATGTTTCTTCAGGGAGGAATGACAGCCGCCGACCATCCGGCGCGCGCCCATGTCGCGGGCCTTGGCCAAAGCCTCGAACATCAGCGCCTTGCCCTTGGCGACGACGGCAGGATCCTCGCTGGCGATATCGGTTTCCGGCGTGTGAATGAACGACGCCGTGGAAAACAGCCCGGCGCCTTCCAGCACCTTGGCGATCCCGCCGGCGTCCACGGTCGAGGGAGCCCGGACCGGGATTTCGAGAAAATCGTAGCCGACCTCGGCCGCGCGCTCGGCGGCCGGGCGAAGTTCCTCCGGGGTCCAGCCCCCGACCCAGACCTGGAAATGGGTTCCCAATGGGTTCATTTTTCTTGCTCCTAAGAGATGGTTCGATTCGTTGGGGCCGAGCGCATCCGGGCGCCGTTGTCCGGCGCGCCCGGCCCGTGAAGTCGCGGAACAGAGGATTCCGTCTTCTTCTTGTTTCCCGCACCTAGATCATCGAGCCGAGCCATTGCGGCAGGGCCATCGAGATCGCCGGCACATATGTCAGCAGCATCAGGGCGACGAAAATCGCCGCGTAGAACGGCCAGATCGTCTTCACCGCATCCTCCATGCGGATCCGCGCGATCGAACAGCCGACGAACAGCAGGGTTCCGACCGGCGGCGTGCAGAGCCCGACGCCGAGGTTCATCATCATCACCATCCCGAACTGGATCGGATCCATGCCGAAATTGACCATCACCGGCAGGAAGATCGGCGTGCAGATCAGGATCAGCCCGGCCATGTCCATGACCATGCCGAGGAACAGCAGGATCAGGTTGATCAGGAAGAACACGACGTAGCGGTTGTCGGAAATGCCGGTCAGCGTGTCGATGATCATTTCCGGCACGCTGTAAAAGGTCAGCAGCCAGGAGAAGCCCTGCGCGCCGCCGACCAGGATCATCACCATGGCGGTCGTCCGCACCGACGCCCCGAGGGCTTCGAGGAAGCCGCGCAGCGACAGGTTGCGGTAGACGAGCACCGCGACGACCATCGCGTAGATGGCGCCGATCGCCGCCGATTCCGTGACCGTGAAAATCCCCGTCAGCACCCCGCCGATGATGATGACCGCGGTCATCAGTCCTGGGATCGTCGCCAGCAGGATCATCAGGGTCGCCTTGAAGCCGGGGAACTTCTCGGCCCGGTAGCCGCGCTTCACGGCGACGATCCAGGCGGCGAAGCCCAGGCAGGCGCACATGATGACCCCCGGCACGATTCCGGCGAAGAACAGCTTGGCGATGGAAATGCCGCCGCCCGCCGCCACGGCGTAGAGGATCATGTTGTGGCTGGGCGGGATCAGGATGCCGGCGACCGAGGAGGTCACGGTGACGTTCACCGAATAGTCGTCGTCGTATTTCTTTTCGCGCATCATCGGGATCAGGATCGACCCGAGGGCGGAGGTGTCGGCGACCGCCGAACCGGAAATGCCGCCGAACAGCATGCTGGCGAAGACATTGACGATGCCGAGCCCGCCGCGCATCCAGCCGACGATCGCGGTCGCCAGTTCGACCAGCCGGTCGGCGATGCGGCCGCGCAGCATCAGCTCGCCGGCGAAGATGAAGAACGGGATCGCCAGCAGCGAATAGATCTTCATGCCGTCGGTCATCCGCTGGAACAGCAGCCAGGTGGGATTGCCTTCGTAGACCATGACGGCCAGCGACGAGATCGCCAGGGCGAAGGCGATCGGCACGCCGATGACCAGGAAGCCGACGAACAGGACGCAAAGAAAGACCAGACCGAGTTCGATATCCATTAGGCGTTCCCCCGGCGCTCGACGGTGTTCCAACCGGACAGCAGTTCGGCGAGGATCTCGACCTCGAACAACGAGATCAGCCCCCCGGTTATGATCATCGGCACGTAGTAGATTCCGCGCGGCACCGGCAGCATCGCGTCGGGGAACGCCCAGACCTGGGCCGCCGCGCCGTAACCGCCGTGGACCATCAGCAGGCCGAAGAACAGCAGCAGCGCGTTGACGAAGATTTCGAGAACCAATCTGGTGCGCGGCGAGACCAGTTCGAGGAACAGGACGATCCGCAGATGGAGACGCTCCCGGATTCCCACCGCCGCGCCGCAGGCGGAGACGAACAGGACGAGGATCAGGGACGTGCTTTCGGCCCAGGTCGGCGGGTCGTTGAGGACATAGCGCCCGTAGACCATCCAGCCGGTGACGACGATCAGCGCCGCCAGGCAGGTCCCGCAGAAGACGATGGCGACGCGGGCCAGCCCCTGCATGATGGGCGTGTAAATTCTGAGGAAGGGTTGCATGGTAGACCCCCCGAAGATCCGTCAAGAAAAAGGAGAGGTGGAGACGGGTGCCTCCACCTCTTCAGGGTACGGTGATTATTATTTTACCGCTTTGAGTCGCTCGATGAGGGCTTTGGTCTCGGCATCGGTCACGTACTTGTCCCAGACGGGCTTCACTTTCGCCTGGAACAGGGCCGGATCGACCTCGAAGACCTGCGCGCCACCCTTCAGGGCGATTTCCTTGGACTTCTCGACCCGCTTGTCCCAGGCGGCGTACATGACGTCCTGGGAAGCGATGCCGGCTTCCTTGAAGATCTTCTTTTCCTCGTCGGAGAGGGAGTCCCAGAGCTTCGCAGAGAAGACGACGGGCTCCGGAGTCACCGTGTGACGGTCGAGCGAGTAGTACTTGGCGACCTCGAAATGGCCGGTGGATTCATAGGACGGCCAGTTGTTCTCGGCACCGTCGACCACGCCGGTCTTGAGCGCGGTGTAGACCTCGGGGAACGGCATCGGAGTCGCCTTCGCGCCGAGCGCGTTGACCGTGTCGACGAAGACCGCCGTCGACATGACGCGGACCTTCAGGCCTTCCAGGTCTTCCGGCGTCTTGATCGGCTTGTTGGTGGTGTAGAACGACCGTGCGCCCGAACCGTAATAGGCGACCGGAACCATGTCGTACTTCGTGACCAGGGCGTCGATCTCGCGGCCGACCGGGCTGTTCATCACCCGCAGCATGTGGTCGGGGGACTTGAACAGGTACGGCAGGTTCAGGAACTTGATCTCCTGGACGATCTCGCTGAGCGGGCCGCTGTTCAGGGTGCCGCAATCGACGATGCCGCCGCGGATCTGGTCGATGATGCTGTTCTCGTCGCCCAGGGTCCCGGACGGGAAGACCTTGATCTTGTACTTGCCACCGGTCTTCTCCTCGATGATCTTGCCCATCTCGACCATGCCGATGTTGACGGGGTAATCCATCGCGTGGTTGGCCCAGCATTTCAGGGTCTTGGCCATCGGCGACCCGGTATGGGCGACGGTCAGCAGGGCCGCCGCGAAGGAAGCGGATAGAATCCGTTTGATATTCATAGTTCTTCTCCCTGTTTTTTGGCTGTGGGGACTTAGAAATCGCCGTACGGATCGGCGATCATGTCGAGACGCGGCAGGTGCCGCGCCACGCCGGAAAAGGGCGTTTCGAGGAAAACCCGCACGCAGTCGCGGATCAGCAGCGGCCCCATGTGCTGGCCGCCGAAGCAGGCCACGTTGGCGTCGTTGTGATCGCGGGTGTAGAGCGCGATCGTCGCGTTGTAGACTTGGCAGGCCCGGATCCAGGGATAGCGGTTGGCGGCGATGCACACGCCGACGCCGCTGCCGCAGATGAGAATGCCCCGCGACGCCTTCCCTTCTTTTATGGCGTAGGCAAGCGCCTTGGAATATATCGGGTAATCGACCATGATCTCGGCCGAATCGCAGCCGACATCCAGAATGCCGTAACCCAACTCTTCGAGATACGCAATGACGTCACATTTCGCCACGTATCCCGCTGCGTCGCAGCCGACCACGATTGTTTCTTGCGTCACGGAGCCTCTCCCGTTGCCGTTCCCGCCGCTTCGATCTTTAGGGGCCGAACCCGATCGACCATCTTTCGAAGCACGTTTTAATGTACTAGTATATTAATACGCAGCAGGAGACAATTGAAATATGGCCATCCAACCGAATTTTGCGAAGCGAGCCTCCGTGGCCGTAGAGATCTACGCCCTGTTGCGTGACGACATCGTCGGGGTGAAAAGGCTGCCCGGGGACCGGATACAGGAAAAAGAGTATGCCGCTTCGCTCGGAGTCAGCCGGACGCCGGTGCGGGAAGCCATCCTGCGGCTCGCCGACGAAGGGCTGGTCGAAATCTACCCGCAGCGGGGAACCTTCGTTTCGCGGATCAAGACGGAAGACGCCCTCGATGCGCTGTTCATGCGGACGACCATGGAAGGCGCCGCCATCGAGATCGCGACGAAGAAGGACGCCGCCGCCGTCGCGGCGGCGCTACAGTCGATCCTGAACCGGCAGGTCGAGATCGCCGAAACGCATGGCCTTTCCACGGAATTCTATGCCCTGGACGAGGAGTTCCATAAGACGATCCTGGTCATGGCCGGCCACGAAGCGGTCTGGCGGACACTGAACGCCGCCAAGGCCCACATGGACCGGGTGCGCCGCCTAATTCTGCCGGATCCGGGCCATCTTCCCCATGTCATCGGCGGCCACGAATCGGTCATCGAGGCGGTAAAAGCGGGCGACGGAGCCGCCGCGAAAATCGCATTACAGGAGCATCTGGAGCCGTTCCGCGATATCGTCGACACCATCGCCGAACGCCACCCCGAATATTTCAGTTTCCCCCCGCGCGCGACGCGGCCAGCGAACTAGGAGTCCGCCGCCCTACCCCTCTTTGGCGGGACGGGCGGCCCAGGCCTCGACCTCGACCAGATATTCCGGCCGGATCAGCCGGGCGACGTAGGCGAACATGGTCGCCGGGGGTTCGTCCTTGTGGAATCCGCGCCACATCTCGACATAGCGCTCCATGTCGACCTGCTCGGCCAGCCAAATGTTGATTTTGAAAACGGCGCTCACGTCCAACCCCTCGCTGGCCAGAATCCGCTGGATGTTGTCCAGGGCGTTCTGAAGCTGGTCCTCCACCGTTTCCGGAAGGTTCCCATCGGCATCGAGACCGACCTGTCCGGCAATGGCCAACAGGTCCGAGCCGGCCGGGACCACGCACAGATGATGGTACCGCCCGACCGGCGGCGCGAGGGTGTCTGGATTCTTTCTTTCGATGGTCATGGACGGTTCTCCCGGCTTTTCGGATGGGCGGCAAAATAGCCCGCCCCTCGCCGCTTGGGAAGGGATACCCGGATGAAAAACCGGAGGTTCCCGCGCCCCGGCTCCCATGCGTTTGGACTCAGGACAGCTTTTCGAACATCCAAATCTAACCTTATTGCATTCCATGTCAGACATGGATTAAGCTGGTCTCAAATAAAACCAAAAAACTGAAAACAGAGGCTTCGAGCAGAACCATGAACTCGGTAACGAGCGCGCCGCGCGACATGGGATCCCAGGTCGTCACACGGCTGGCCAGCGACGTCTTTTCCGGCCTTTACCAGCCGGGAGACCTGATTCCGAAAGAGATCGACCTGGTCGAGGCCTTCGGGGTCAGCCGCGCGTCGGTCCGCAGCGGCCTGCAGACCCTGTCCTCGCTCGGGATCGTCCGCCGCCAACGGGGCCAGGGGACGGTCGTCGCCGATTACCCGGACTGGAACATCCTGGATGCCACGGTCACCGGCTGGATGATCGAATACGCCAATCCCAACCCCGGTTTCCTGCGCGAAATCTACGAATTCCGGCGCTCCACCGAACCCTTCATCGCGTCCGTCGCGGCCCGGCGCGCCACGGCGCGCGACCTGGTCGGCATCGAGGAAGCCTTCCTGGCCATGGAGCAATCGGTGGAGACCGCGCCGAAGGGCGGCCGACTCCCCGACATCCAAAAGTTCAGCGACGCCGACGTGGAATTCCACGCCGCCATCTACCGCGCCACGCATAATCTGATCTGGGCGCAGCTTGCCCATATCCTGCGTCCGGCGATCCTGCTGGTGGTCAGCACGTCCAACAGTTCGGCCGACGAACTGCGCGACAGCCTGGGACGCCACCGCCAGGTGATGGAAAGCATCCGCCTGCGCCAACCCGACGACGCCTACAACGCGACCCTGCGGGTGATGGACCGCACCGGGTTCGACCTCGGGCTCGGCGGCAGTGCCGACGACGAAATCCCGTTACTACCCTTGCCGCAAGAGAAGGTTTGAAGCCGGCACTTCTCGGAACACGGCAATCGTACGACCCAGCTGGCAAATGAAACGCGTTACAGAGGAGGACTACTAAAAATGACAGGTTTCCGCTTCATCCGCACCATCGGCGCGGCCGCGGCTGCCATCGGCCTGATGGCCGGCAGTGCCCTCGCCGCCGACTACGAATGGACGTTCCAGACGTCCGAAACGGCCGGTGAACCGCAGTTCAAGATCAAGAACACCTGGGCCGAAAACGTCAACAAGATGTCCGGCGGCAAGATCAAGATCGAGATCCTGCCGACCGGCGCCGTCGTCCCGCACAACCAGACCCTGGACGCCGTCAGCTCCGGCATCCTGCAGGGCCACCTGACGGACCCGAGCTATTTCTCGGGCCGCAACCCGGCCTTCTCGATGCTCGGCAACCTGGTCGGCGCCTGGGGCGATCCGCTCGAGTTCCTCGAGTTCATGAAATACGGCGGCGGCGAGCAGCTGTACAACGAACTGGTCGAGCCCTACGGCGTGCACCTGATCGGCGCCGCGGCCACCGGCCTTGAGGCCTTCGTGACCAAGAAGCCGATCCGCACCGTCGAAGACCTGAAGGGCCTGAAGGTCCGCGCCCCCGAGGGCATGGTCTACGACATCTTCCAGAAGGCCGGCGCCGCTCCGGTGAACCTGCCGGGTTCGGAAGTCTACACCGGCCTGGAGAAGGGTGTGATCGACGCCGCCGACTACACGGTGTTCGCCACCAACCAGGCCCAGGGCCTGCATCAGTTCGCCCGCTACCCGAACTATCCGGGTTTCCACAGCCTGCCGATGGTCGCCGTTTCCATCAACAAGCAGGTCTGGGATGGCCTGCCGGACGAGCTGAAGACCGTCCTCGAGGTCGCCACCGACAAGTTGGCCTTCGACCTGGTCTTCAACCTGAAGAAGCTCGACATCGAGGCGGTCCAGGAAGCCAAGGCGGACCCGAACATCGAGATCATCAACATGGCGCCGACCGAACGCGCCAAGTTCCGCCAGATCGCGCAGCAGGAATGGAGCGAATGGGCCAAGCGTAACGAGATGACCCAGAAGGTCTACGACGCCGCGGTCAAGTTCCTGAAGGAACGCAACCTGATGTAAACGGCCGGGGGCGCGGGCGGCCAGCTGCCCGCGCCCCAACTTTTCCCCCGACAGGCCCACGACGCAAGGAGCGTCCCCATGCCTTCCGATATCTCCCCCGCCGCTCCGGCCGAGGCCCCCCAACGCCAGGAGGGGCACCTTCGGACCGGCTTCGACCGCATTATCGACAAGAGCGCGAACGTCGTTTCCTGGCTGGTGTTCATCGCCATGGCCATCAGCGTGGTCGAAGTCGTTTCGCGCTATGTCTTCGATTCCCCGACATCCTGGGTGCACGAAATGGTGATCTTCATGATCGCCATCCTGTTCGCGCTGGGCGGCTCCGTCGCCCTGGCCCGCGACCGTCACATCCGGGTCCGCATCATCTATGGCGCGGTATCGCCCAAATGGCGGCGCCGGCTCGACATCTTCAACGGCATCCTGACCATCGCCTTCACCATGGGCATGAGCTATGCCGCCTACGTCATGTTCTACCGCTCGGTCGACGATCCGCTCGGCGGCTGGACGCTGGAGCGGTCCGGCACCAGTTGGAACCCGCCGTTCCCGTCCTTCACCAAGGCGGTCATCCTGTTCGCCCTGGTGCTGATGGCCGTGCAGTCGATCCTGCACCTGATCCATGCCATCCGCACCAAGCCGGAAGACATGCCGGGCAGCGACGGGGTCGTTGATACAGGGGAGGCCAAGTAGATGGGACTCGGTCTTAACGGCCTCGGCATCGAGGTCGGCACCTATGTACTGGTCGGCAGCATCTTCGCCCTGCTGCTCACCGGACTACCGCTCGCCTTCGTGACCGGCCTGGTCGCCCTGTTCTTCACCTTCGGCTGGTTCGGACCCAACGCCCTGCCGCTGGTCACCAGCCGGGTCTACGGCTTCATCACCGAATATTCGCTGGTCGCCGTGCCGATGTTCGTGTTCATGGCCAGCCTTCTGGACCGGTCCGGAATCGCCAGGGACCTGTTTTCAGGCATGAGGGTGCTGGCCGGGCGGCTGCCCGGCGGCGTCGCCCTGCAAACCCTGTTCGTCGCGGTGTTCCTGGCCGCCATGTCGGGCATCATCGGCGGCGAGATCGTGCTGCTCGGCATCCTCGCCCTGCCGCAGATGCTGCGTTTGGGTTACGACCGCAAGATCGCCATCGGGGTGGTCTGCGGCGGCGGATCGCTCGGCACGATGATTCCGCCATCCATCGTGTTGATCATCTACGGCCTGATCGCCAGCGTCTCCATCGCCGACCTGTTCGTCGCCGCGGTGACGCCGGGCCTGATGCTGGCCGCCCTGTACGCCATCTACGTGCTGATCCGCTGCGTCATCGATCCGAAGCTGGCGCCGCCGCTGCCGCCGATCCCGAAGGAGGAGCGGCGGGCCGTCAAGATCGAGGCCGTCAAGGCGATCATCCTGCCGGCCGCCATCGCCTTCATGGTGCTGGGCACGATCTACGCCGGCATCGCCAGCGTCACCGAAGCGGCCGCCATGGGTGTGTTCGGCGTGCTGATCGCCATCGGCATCCGCCGGGAGTTCAGCTTCAAGCTGATGCAGGAATCGGTCACCCAGACGATGAACACCTGCGGCATGATCATCTGGATCGGCGTCGGCGCGGCCATCCTGGTCGGCGTCTACAACCTGATGGGCGGCAACCGCTTCGTGTCCTCGACCATCCTGGGGATCGACGCGGCGCCGATCGTCATCATCATCGTGATGATGCTGATCCTGATCGTCCTCGGGCTGTTCCTCGACTGGATCGGCATCGCCATGCTGACCCTGCCGATCTTCCTGCCGATCATCGTCCAGCTGGGCTACGACCCGATCTGGTTCGGCATCCTGTTCGCGGTCAACATGCAGGTCTCGTTCCTGAGCCCGCCGTTCGGCCCGGCCGCCTTCTACCTGAAGGGCGTGGCCCCGCCGGAGATCACGCTCAAGGACATCTTCAGCTCGCTGCTGCCGTTCATCCTGATGCAGCTGGTCGTGCTGACGGTCATCCTGACCTATCCGCGCATTGCCCTTTGGATGCTTGATTGAGGAAAAAACAATGAAAATCACCAAGATCAAAACCTGGCAGGTGCCGCCGCGCTGGCTGTTCCTGAAGATCGAGACCGACGAAGGCGTCTCGGGCTGGGGCGAGCCGGTCATCGAAGGCCGCGCCCATGCCGTCAACGCGATGATCGACGAACTGACCGACTTGCTGATCGGCCAGGATCCCCGCCGCATCGAGGACATCTGGCAGACCCTCTACCGCGGCGGTTTCTACCGCGGCGGGCCGATCATGATGTCGGCCATCGCCGGCATCGACCAGGCGCTGTGGGACCTCAAGGGCAAGGCCCTGGGGGCCCCCGTCTACGACCTGATCGGCGGCCTGGTGCGCGACCGCATGCGCATGTACTGCTGGATCGGCGGCGACCGGCCGCACGACGTCGGCCGTCAGGCCAAGGAAGTGGTGGCCAAGGGGTTCACCGCCTTCAAGATGAACGGCACGGCCGAGATGGCGATCGTGGATAGCCACGGCAAGGTCGACGAAGCGGTGGCCCGGGCCTTCGAAGCCCGCGAGGCGGTCGGACCCGACGTCGGGATCGCCATCGACTTCCACGGCCGCGTCCACCGGCCGATGGCCAAGGTGCTGCTGCGCGAACTGGAAGCCATGCACCCGCTGTTCGTCGAGGAACCGGTGCTGCCCGAGAACCTGCATGTGCTGCCGCACATCACCCAGGGCCTCGGTTTCCCCATCGCCACCGGCGAGCGGCTGTTCCACCGCACCCAGTTCCGCCCGATCCTGGAAGGCGGGGCGGTCGACATCATCCAGCCGGACATCAGCCATTGCGGCGGCATCACCGAGGTTCGCAAGGTGGCCACGCTGGCCGAGACCTACGACGTGGCCCTGGCCCCGCACTGCCCGCTCGGCCCGCTGACCCTGGCCGCCTCGCTGCATGTCGACCTGGTGTCGCACAACGCGTTCATCCAGGAACAGTCCATGGGCATCCACTACAACGTCGGCAACGACGTGCTGGACTATCTGGTCGACCCGTCGCCGCTGACCATCACCGACGGCTACATCGAGGCGCCGACCGGCCCCGGCCTGGGTGTCGAGATCAACGAGGAGTTCGTCGTCGAACGTTCCAAGGAAGGGCATCGCTGGCGCAACCCGATCTGGCGTCACGCCGACGGCAGCTTCGCCGAGTGGTAGCCCCGGCCAGGATAAAGTAAGGGAGCACCCCCGGCGGAAACCTGCCGGGGGTTCTTTTTGGGCTACTCGCCGTCGATAACCCTGCCGTCGAGGGCGGCCTGGACGGCGGCAAGCAGATCCGCCAGACGATACGGCTTGAGGATGGTTTCCGTATCGTCCTTGGCAAGCCGGATCACCTCATCCTCGGCATAGCCCGAGGTGAACAGGCATTTCAGTCCGGGCTGCGCCTCCATCGCCCGTTCCGCCAGTTCGACCCCGTTCATCCCCTTGGGCAGGACGATGTCGGTAAAGATCAGGTCGAAGGGCCCGTCGCTTCGGAGCACCTCCAGGGCGGCCGCGCCGTCGGCGGCGTCCATGACCCCGTAGCCCTCTTTCCGCAACACTTCCACCGCGGCACGGCGGACTTCCGGCTCGTCCTCGACGACGAGAATCCGCCCGCCCGCGGCATGGGGGACCAGCTCCACCGTTTTCCCGCGTTCGGGCAAGGTTTGCGACGGGCTCTTCGGCAAAAAGAGCGAGACCGTCGTTCCCTCGCCGGGCGTGCTCCGGATCTCGACATGGCCGCGCGATTGCTTGACGAATCCATAGACCATGCTCAACCCGAGCCCGGTGCCCTGGCCGACATCCTTGGTCGTGAAGAACGGCTCGAAGACGCGGTCCAACTGGTCGGGCGGAATGCCGCTGCCGGTATCGGCGATATCGAACCGGACGTAGTCCCCCGGTTCCGGGCCGTCCGCCCCGTCCGCCGGTGATGCCGTCAGGACGACGTTGCGCGACGCGATGCTCAACCGGCCCCCGTCCTTCATCGCATCCCGGGCATTGAGGGTCAGGTTGAGGATCGCCGATTCAAACTGCTGGATGTCCACCTGGATGATCCAGGCATCCGGCGCCAGATCTCTCTGGAATTCGATCGTCTCGCCCAAGGCGCGCCGCAGTATTTCCTCCACTTCGTCGATCAGGGTGCGCGGATGCACCGGCTCCGGCGACAGGACCTGGCGGCGCGAGAAGGACAGCAGGCGTTGGGTCAGGGTTCCGCCGCGCCGGACGGCCTTGAGCGCGCGGTCGACCATCGCTTGCTGTTTCGGAATCCCGGCGACTTCCGCTTCCAGCATCTCGAGGCTCAGGCTGACCACGGCCAGGAGATTGTTGAAGTCGTGGGCGATCCCGCCGGTCAACTGGCCGACGACTTCCATCTTCTGCGACTGGACCAGTTGTTGTTCGATGCTTTTGCGTTCGGTGATGTCGACGACCAGTCCCTGATGATGCGTGACCGTTCCGCCGGGAGACCGCCGGACCCAGGTGTTATCATCGACCCAACGCGTTTCTCCGGCCGGCGTCACGATCCGGTATTCCTGGGAGAACTGCGTCCGCCCCTCCGAACCGTGCCTTTCCAACTCCGCCTGGACCCGCGGCAGATCCTCGGGATGGATGATCTGGGCGAAACAAACGCGCCCCGAATGGAAATCCTCCGCCGCGTAGCCGAATTGGGAGACGTTGTCGGACACGTAGTCGACCGGACGGCCCGGCTCGGCCCGCCACAGGAAGGCGACCGCCGGGGAGTTGTTGACGATGAACGAGAGTTCACGCCTTTTCTCGGCCTCGGCGCGCATGGCGCTCTGGGCGCGCCGCAAGCGGAGGACGCTTATGACGAGCGCGACGATCAGGGCCCCCATCCCCATCACGACGACCAGACCGCCCACGATGTAGTTGCGGTATTCCGTGAAGAAGGTATGCGGCTCGTTCAGCACGACGCTGCCGGCCGGCAGGTCGGCCGGATCGATCGAAAACCGCAGCAATTCGGCATAGTCGAAAAGCGGAATGTTGGGGCTTTCCCGGAGCACCGGAATCGACGCGACGGCCTCGCCCGAGAGGATACGTTTCGCCATCTCTCCGGCGTGCCGTCCCTGCTCGACATGGCTGATCACGATGCCGCCCAGCGCCCCCTCGCCGATGCCGTGTTCCCAGAAATGATAGATCGGCGCCGAAGTGGCGGCCCGGATCAGCGCCAATCCCTCCTCGAAGGACAGGTTCCTGCCGAGCCGGTCATGATAGGCCGACAGCAGCAGGACCGAATCCCGGCCGCCCAGATCCTTCAGTTCCGCGCGCAGTTCGTCCCACGACAGATCGACGAGGGACAATTCGCGGAATGCCGCCCCTTGCTGGCGGGCCATGGCCCGGTGCATGGCGGTGAGGTCGGCCTGGCCGCTCGACGTGCCGTCCACCACGATATTGAAGCGGGTCCGTTGCGGCTGCAGCGCGCGCGCCAAGGAGATGGTCTTGCCGAAGCTTGCCGCCTCGACGACGCCGGTGACGCGCGGATTGCCGTCCTGGCGCACGGCGGTGTCGATATCGTTGACGCCGAGGAAGACGACCGGTGCGTCTCCGAACAGCTCCCGGCCGTATTCCCGAACGAACAGAAAGGCATTGTCGTCGGCCGTGACGACAAGGTCATAAGGGTCGCGATGGCTCAGCTTATAGGCCAGCAGGCGGTGGAAGTTCTCTCGGGCCGTATCGTCATACAGCCGTTTGCTGTCCAGGAATTCCATTTCCAGGTCCGGCATACCGTCGGTGAAGGCCGAACGGAACCCGCCGATCTGCTGCATCGCCGTGGGGAAACTCGGATGGTAGGAATAGAGCCAGAAGACCCGCTTCATCCGGATGTCGGCACCGGGCTCCGCCGCCGCGACGGCAGCCGCGATGAAAACGCCGGCAATCAAACTGCAGGCGAACAACCAACCGAACCCAAGGCGCGGCCTGGGGCCCCGACGGTTCGTTGAGACTCGCCCATCGTCCATCTTTACCACCCCTAGTGCAGACAAAAGGGTAGCTTACTCCCGCAAGGGATCAAAGCGTCATCTGCGGTGCGTGTAGGGGTTGGCCGGCCCGCAAGATGTCCGGATGGATAGAAAAAAGCCCCGGCAGAGTCTGGTCTGGGGGGCTTGTCGTCAGGTCACGGCTCTTCTGGAAAGGAGCCTTAAAAACACTCTTGTCCGTTTTCGGCAGAGTTTTTGGTCTTGTGATCCTCGAAATCGCCGGATTGGATCCGGCCCAAAACTTATGATGCAAAGATACCGCATTTCGGCGGGTCTAATGTTTCTTTTGGGCAAGGTTTCGGCGGAATTATAGGAATTCCATTTTATCGAAACGTCGTTTCATAGAATTTTCATCCCCACAAGCCGGTCCGCCAAGATTGGCGGAACTCCGCCGCCCGAAGTTTCCGGGCATATGACCGATATTAACCTTGAAGCGGGAAGCCGGGAGGCGTATGAGTACGCCGCTCCCACGATCCGGAAAAAACCTCCCGCCATTTGACGATGCCAGCCTTCGACATCCAGCCGTTCTTCCCGGCGGAACCTCCCGAGCCCATATGGGAACGGAAGCTTCGATCGCTGCGTGCCGCGCCCACCGCCGACGATGGCTCGCCGGGAGGCTGAAGCCCTCCAAATATAGAGATTCCAGAACGATGCCGGAAATCGACGATCCCGTAATCATCCGTCACCGCAACCTCGAAAAAATCGCCATGACGGCCGCCAATGCCGGCCGGATCCTGCTGGAAACCGGCGGACGCGCCCATATCGTCCACGAAGGAGCGACCATGGTCGCCAAGGGGCTCGGCGCGGAACGGGTCCATATCCGCGTCGGCTTCGCCTCGCTGGCCCTGACCGTCAGCAACGGCGCCAACACCATCACCCGGATGATGGGAGTCGGCCCGCACGGGGTGAACATGAGCCTCAACCACGCCGTCCGCGAGCTTTGCACCAAGGTGGGCGAAGGCGGCATGACCATCGAGGAAACGGACGACGCCCTAACCGCGCTGACCACGCGGACGCCGCGCCATCACTGGCTTGTGGTCGCGCTTGCGGTCGGCATCGCCTGCGGATCGTTCGGGCGGCTGCTCGGCATCGACTGGCCGGCGTTCCTGCCGGTCATCCTGGGCGCCGCGGTCGGCCAAAGCGTCCGGCACCATCTTATCAGGCTGCGGGTGAACGGCTTCGTGGTCGCCGCCATCGTTGCCCTGGTCGCGTCCGCGACGGCGGGCGCCGTGTCCGGGCTGGCCGGCAGCGTGATGGTGGAAACGGCCATGTTCGCCTCGGTCCTGCTGCTGGTGCCCGGCGTTCCCGCCCTGAATGCGCAGACCGACATCATGGAGGGCAGCCCGACCATGGGCAGTGCACGGGCCGTGCATGTGTTCATGATCCTGGTCTTCACCACCGTCGGCGTCTGGCTGGCCCAGGCGTTCCTGGGAGAGGTCTCCGCCGCCGAACCGCTGTACCGCAGCGTCCTACACCAATGCCTGTTCGGCGCGACCGCCGCCGCGGGTTTCGGCGTCCTGTTCAATTTCAGCTGGCCCGCCGTCGCCTGGGCGGCCGGGGCCGGCGCCGTCGCCCTCACCGTGCGCACGCTCGGCCTCGACGCGGGCTGGAGCCTGGAAGCCGCTTCCTTCCTGGCGGCGGCCTCTTCCGCCGGTTATGTGCGGCTGATCAACCTGCCGCCGTTCCGCGTGCGCCAGGCCGGAAACGCCCTGGCCGTGGCGGGATGCATCCCGATGGTTCCCGGCAGCGCCGCCGCCCATGCGATCATGGGATTGCTCAAACTGACGGCCCAGTCGCCGGTCGACGCCCACGAGACACTGCTGTTTACCGTGGAATCCGGCCTGACGGTGGTGTTCACCATCGGCGCGCTCGGCGCCGGGGTGGCCATCGTCACCTCGTTCCTCCGGCATCGCGAGTTCCGCTGACGATCCCGGCACGGTTTCTGTCCGTATCGCAACGGGGTTTGTCGGGAAGCCGACAAGGACGCCCCGGCCCCGGATCGTAAAACCCGGAAATCCGGACTTTTCCGATTGGCCTTCGGTTTGCATATATAGGAGGATAGTGCCTTCCACAAACCGGGGTTGTTCCATGAAACACTATCGCTTCCTATCCGTCATCGCGGCCGTCGCCGGCCTGGCCGTCGCGACGCCGGCCCTTTCGGCCGAACTGAACGCCGCCGTCGCCGCCAACTTCACCGCCGCCGCGAAGGAAATCGCCGCCGCGTTCGAAAAGAAGACCGGCGACAAGGTGGTGCTGAGCTTCGGCTCGACCGGCCAGCTGGCCACGCAGATCATCAATGGCGCCCCTTATGACGTCTTCCTCGCCGCCGACAGCGCCCGCCCGGTGAAGCTGGAAACCGAAGGCTATACCGGAACCGCCCAGCCCCGGTTCACCTATGCCATCGGCAAGCTGGTCCTGTGGAGCGCCGATCCAAACGTCGTCGACGCCAACGGCGACGTGCTGAAGAGCGGAGATTTCGGCAAACTCGCCGTGGCCAATCCGAAAACGGCGCCCTACGGCGCGGCCGGCATGCAGACCATCGAGAAGCTCGGCCTGACGGACAGCCTGCAGCCGAAGCTGGTGTTCGGCCAGAACGTGGCGCAAACCCACCAGTTCATCGCCTCGGGCGCCGCGACCCTCGGGTTCATCGCCCTGGCCCAGGTGGTCAACATGGAAGGCGGATCCCAATGGGTGGTGCCGGAATCCCTGTACGCGCCGATCAACCAGCAGGCCGTATTGCTGAAGAAGGGGGACGAAAACGCCGCCGCGAAGGCCTTCGTCGACTATCTGCAAGGCACCGAGGCGGCGGCGATCATCACCCGCTACGGCTACGGCACCGAGAAGCCGGGATCGTGACATGACCGAGGCGTGGGGCCCCATTCTGCTGACCCTGAAACTGGCCAGCACCACCACCGTCGTCCTGCTGATCGTCTCGACGCCGATCGCTTGGTGGCTGGCCAGGTCTCAGAGGTGGTGGAAGGAAGGAGTCGCGGCGCTGGTTTCGCTGCCGCTGGTCTTGCCGCCGACCGTCCTCGGCTTTTACCTGCTCCTCGCCATGGGCCCCCGCAGCCCGATCGGACAACTGGTCGAAAACCTCTTCGGTACCACGCTGCCGTTCACCTTCACGGGACTGGTGATCGGGTCGGTCATCTACTCGCTGCCCTTCGTCGTCCAGCCGGTGCGCAACGCGTTCGAGGCGATCGGGGACCGGCCGATGGAAGTCGCGTCCACCCTGCGCGCCTCGCCGCTGGACGCCTTTTTCACGGTCGCGGTTCCCCTGGCCCGGCCCGGCTTCGTCGCCGGGGCGGTGCTCGGCTTTGCCCATACGGTTGGGGAGTTCGGGGTGGTGCTGATGATCGGCGGCAACATCCCCGGCAAGACCAAGGTTCTGTCCACGGCCATGTATGACCATGTGGAGGCAATGGAATGGACACAGGCGCACCAATTGGCCGCCCTGATGCTCGTTTTCTCTTTCGCCGTCGTTTTAACGATGATGGTGCTGCAACGGCGATTGAACCGCTTGGCGGCGTGAACGAGATCGAGGCCCGTTTCGCGGGCCGCGTCGGCGATTTCCGGCTGGATGTCGCCTTCACCGTCCCGGCGCGCGGGGTTACAGCCCTGTTCGGCCCCTCGGGCTGCGGCAAGACGACGGTGCTGCGCTGCATCGCCGGGCTCAACCGGATGAAAACCGGCGACCTGAAGGTCCTCGGCCACGTCTGGCAGGACGAAAAGACCTTCGTGCCGCCGCATCGCCGGCCGCTCGGCTATGTCTTCCAGGAAGCCAGCCTGTTCGCCCATCTGTCGGTGCGCGGCAACATGAATTTCGGCCGCAAGCGCAACCGTTCGAACGACAAGGCCCCGGCCTTCGACGACGTGGTGAGCCTGCTCGGTATCGGGCATCTGCTGGACCGCTCGACGGCCCGGCTGTCGGGCGGCGAACGCCAGCGCGTCGCCATCGCCCGTGCCCTGCTCTCCGGTCCGCGGATGCTGCTGATGGACGAGCCGCTGGCCGCGCTCGACGCCGCCAGCAAGGAAGAAATCCTCCCTTACCTGGAGGCCCTGCACAACAGCCTGGCCATCCCGACCTTCTACGTCAGCCACGACATGGCCGAGGTCGAACGGCTGGCCGACCACATCGTGGTCCTGAAGGACGGCAAGGAAATGACCTGCTGTTCGCTCGCCGCCTTCATGCGCCGCAACGCGGCGCCGGACAGCGAGGAAGGCGGCACGGTCCTGCCCGCCCGGATCGCCGGACCGACCGACGAGGACGGGCTGACGCCGGTGGAAGTGGACGGTGGCCGTTTCTGGATCGCCGGAGCCGATCAGACTCCGGGATCGCGGCTGCGCATCAGCATCCCGGCCGCCGGTGTGGCCCTGTTCGAACAGCCGCCGGGACGCGGATCGGTGCTGAACGTGCTGCCGGCCCGCATCGCCGACGTCAGGAGCGCCGGTCCGGCGATGACCTTCGTCTCGCTGCGGCTCGGCGCGGACGGACGCGGCGCGGCGCTGTACGCCTACGTCACCCGGCGCTCGGCCCGCGACCTGGACCTCGCGCCGGGCAAGGTGATGCACGCGGCGGTGAAGGCGGTCGCGGTCGCCGACCGGGGCGGCGCCATCCTGGCCTAGGTCGGTAGCCCCTAAGATCGTCATTCCGGACGCGCCTTTCATCCAAACCTTCGATTTGGTCAGGAAAGGCCCCGATCCGGAATGACAGAAATTTCCCTTGGTTTCAGGCGGCGACGCCCAGCGGTTCGTGAGTTATCGTCTTCTTGGGACAGACCCGGGAACAGGCTTCGCAGCCGATGCAATCACCCGGATTCTTGAGGCTCATCACCATCGAGACGTCGTCGTCGTCGAAATCGTCATCGTCGTCGTCCACATCCAGATCGGCGCGATCGACCAGTTCGAACACGTCGCGCGCGCAGGTCTTGTAGCAGCGGCCGCAGCCGATGCAGTTGTTGTGGTCCAGCGAAACGACGAAAGACGGTACCCAGCTGTCCCCGGCACGGGTCAATCCGGTTAGGTATTCCATGTTCTCTCCTTTGCCTGCGGCGCGGACTCAGCGTTCCGCGACCTCCCGGTATTCGTTGATGAGGCCGAGCGCGGCGAACAGCCGCTTGTGCGCCTCGTTGGTCATCTTCAGCAACGACGCGAAACCGAACCGGTGGGCGTCGCGCAGCGACCGATTGAGGACGACTAGCTTGCCCACGGTGATCAGGACGGTGCCGAACCCTTCCGAACTGAGTTGCACCAGCGGCACCGCCATCAATCCGGTCTCCATCTCGATCATCGCCGCGAGTGCTCCGTAGAAGGCCTCGATCCGCGCGATCACCTGCGGATCCGGATTGCCGACCAAGGGCAGTTCGCGGCGGCGCTCGGGGGTCAGCACGAAAGGCTCCAGGATGCGCTCGGCGGGAACGCCATCGAGAATGCCGTAGGCGTCGCGCGCCCTGACCTGGCGCTCCAGCAGGACACAGAAATCGATTTCCGTCGTCCGCTCGACGAGCTTTTCGGCCATGGCGTCCATCGGTCCCTCCTTCCTCGCGATTGCGCTACTCGCTCCAGCCTTCTTCTTCCATGTCGGCGAACCGGTCCGCATCGCGGCGGCGCAACAGGGCGACGGCCATACCGCCACCGCTCTCGCCGCGCAGGGACTGCTGCAAGGAGGCCAACACCTCGGCAATCGGCGTTGCCGAGGGGACGCACAGCCCCTGGACATTGCGCGCCGCCAGTTGAGCCTTGGCCGACGGCCCCATGGCCTCGGCATAGATGGCGTCGCACCCCTCGACGGCGGTCAGCCGGTAGACCAGCTTGCCCTCGTTACCGTCGTGCAGGGCGGGACCGGTAAACTGCACGGCTTCCTGCAAATGATGGGCTTCCGCCTGGACGGTATAGATGACGAAGGATTCCGCCGATCCGAAATGCTGATCGACACGGCGCATGTCGCTGGAAGCAAAAGCCACCTTCAGCGCCGCGGGCGTGGTGTCAGTGGGGGCGGCCACGAGTTTCAATCGCCTGACCATGGGAATCACCGGGTAAATCGGGAGACGAAAAGACGGACCGGTAGGGCGCCGGGCCGTGATGGCGGGCCAACACCAGGTTGGAAAGGTCGAACAGGGTCTGGCATCCGCCGCGATAGCCGACCCAGACCCTCTGCTGCCCGCCGAGAATATCGGACAGCGGGAAGCCCGCCCGCAACAGGGGGATATCCAGTTCCTCGGCCGTGCTGACCAGATGGCTGTTGCCGATCAAGACGGCCGGACGCGAGACGGCGGCCATCGCCTCGAAGTCCTCGAGATCGCCGATCTTGACCCGGTCGGCCGGAAGGGTCCGTAGAACAGGCGAGAAATCGGAGGCGACGACCACGGCAAGTTCGGCGCCGACCGAGGCCAGCAGATCGCCGAAAGCCATCAGCATCTCCGGATCGCCGGAAATCCCGACCGGGGCCGTCCCGAGCAGGAAATGGCTGTCCATCATGGCGTCCTGCAGCCGGGCCCGATGACGCCGGACTTGCGACGGGACCGGACGGCCGCTGATTTCGGAGAGCGCGGCGACGATGGCGTCGGTTCCACGCAGTCCCATGGCGTGGGCGAAACGGTATTCGGGCACGCCGGTCTTCGTCGCCAAAAGTTCGGCGGCACCATACAGCGCGGAACCGATCACCAGGGTGGCGGCCGCCTCGCCCATCGCCCGAACGTCTTCCAACCGCGTCCCGCCGGTGGTGACCAGCGAGTGATCGCAGGGCGCCAGATGGCCGTCCAGCGATCCCGACAGGTCGGGCAGGACGATGGCGTGGAGACCGAAACCGGCGATCAAATCGCGCAATTCCTCGATATCGCCGGGGGTCAGGGACGGCCCGGCGAGCAGGTTCACCGTATTCGCCCGGCGGCCGGAACAGTCGCTTTCCGGCACCAGGACGTCGATCATCGCCTTGGTCGCGGCGGCGAAGCCGGATTCCATGCTACCGACGTAATCCGGCGTCGATACCGGAACGACGGCCACGTCGGCATGTTGCGGATAACGGGCGCGGAACTCCCGCACCGTGCGCTGGATGTCGGCGCCTTCCGTTTCGGTCAATCCCGTGGTCGGCAAACCGATGAGCGCCGGTTCGGCATCGACGCAAACCCGCGCCAAGCCCTCGACGACGTTCTCGTCGGCGCCCATGACGGCGCTGGTATGGTCGATGGCGGTCGTCTGCATGGGGATCGGATCGGAAAAATGCTGGATCAGCACCACCTTGGCGAAGGCTGTGCAGCCCTGCGCCCCGTGCAGCATGGGGATGGCCCGGTCCATGCCGAGGAAGGCCAGCGCCGCGCCGATGGTCGGGCTCGACTTGAGGGGCCGGACGGACAGGGCCTTGGTGCGTTTCAGGATCTCGACCATGGTTCAGTCCTCCTCCCAGGGGGCCGGATCGCGCATTGCCGGCCAGATCGGGTTTTCGATGGTCAGGACAAGGCGGCGGGCCAGTTCGACCATCCCGGCATAGCCCGCATAGGCGTATTCGCGTTCCTGGTTGATGTGGAGGAACGGAATACGGGCCTTCAGCGCCGTGTACATGTTGCGGCCGCCGGCGATCATTACGTCCGCGTTTTCGGTCTTGCAGATGTCGATCATCCGGCGCGCGTTGCCGTTTTCCAGCATGACGGCGTTCTCGCCCATCAGTTCGCGGATGCGGGCCTTGTCCTCCTCGGTCGACTTGCGCACGCCCGTGGCAACCACCTCGATGCCGAGATCCTGCAGGGCGGAGACGACAGACCAGGACTTGACCCCGCCGGTATAGAGCAACGCCTTGCGGCCGCGCAGACGTTCGCGGTAGGGCTCCAGCTCGGCGTCGACCTTGGCTTCCTCGCGTGCGATCATCGCCTCGGTCCGGGCAATCAGGTCCGCGTCGCCCAGCACGCGGGCGAAATCGCGGAACGCCTGCGACGTATCGCGAACGCCGTAGAAGCTGCCCTCGAACCAGGGCGTGCCATAGCGGTCCTTGAGCTTGCGGGCGACGTTGAGCAGGGATTTCGAACAGACCATCATGTTGCACCGGGACCGGTGCATGGCCTGCACCTCGCGGAACCGCGCGTCGCCCGAGATCTTGCCGACGATGCGCAGGCCCAGTTCGTCGAACAACGGCGCGACGTTCCAGAATTCCCCGGCGATGTTGAATTCGCCGACCAGGGCGACGTCATGCACCGTCACGCCTTCGGGAACGATGCCGCTGGGGATCGGGTCGGGTTCGCGGGTTCCGATGACGTGACGGAGCATGGTCTCCCCGGCAATACGGTTGCCGAGGTTCTTGGTGCCGTAGAAACCCGCCGCATCGACCGGCACGACCGGCACGCCCCAACGCGCCTCGGCGGCCTTGCAGGCGGCGGAGAGATCGTCGCCGATCAGCGCCGAAACGCAGGTGGCGTAGACGAAGACGGCGGCGGGCGAATAGGTATCGATGGCCTGCTTGATGGCATGGAACAGCCGCTTCTCGCCGCGGCCCATGATGATGTCCTGTTCGGTCAGGTCGGTCGTCATGCCGACGCGGTACAGTCCGGCGCCGGTGGTGCCGGCGCCCCGGTTGTCCCAGGACACGCCGGCGCAGCCGATGGGGCCGTGGACGATGTGGGCGACATCGGTGATCGGCAGCAATGCGATCTGCGCGCCATCGAAAGTGCAGCCGCCGGCCGTCGCCCCGGGCACGGGGCGGGCACAACCGGATTTCGATCCCTTGTTATGGGGGCAGGCCGGTTCGTCGAGGAGCTGTGCGATGGCGGCTTGTTTCATGTCATCCTCATCCGATGCGGTTACGACTAGACAATCGCAACCGGCATGCCAGACGACAAACGGCGGATTTCCGGGATTCCCGGCCGACATCCTTTGTGGCAAAGCCGACAACGGGATCGATCATTGTCGTGCGTCCCACCAAGGCCCGGCCCAAGATCAATCCGTGTGCATCCTGTCGCGGAGTTTGCAGAGAAGCCCCATCACGGGCCGCGGTTTGGGCGGCGAGAGGCGGTCGTCGAGCCAATCGGCGACCGCCTTGGCCGGATCGGGCTCGCGGGTCATCGCGGCGGTAATTCCCCGGCGTTGCATCTTCCGGAGGAACCCCTCCCCGCAACTGCCGGCAATCACCGCCGCGACACCGTCGAGAGGATGGGGGGCATCCTCGCTGGCATAATGAAAGACTTCGTCGCGCCCGAGTTCGACGGGCGGACAGGCGACCGGAGCCCTTCCCGGTTCGGCCTCGAAGATCAGCCAGCGCCGCGCCTTCCCGGCATGACCGGAAACGTGCCGGGAATCCCGGCTGGCGACGGCGATCTTCATAGCGTGGCGTCGGCCGGTTCCCGGCCCATGGCGCGGGCGATCCAGGGCGCCGGATTGGTCCCCAGCCGGGCCGAGAGCGAGACGACGATGTCGCGCGCGTTGCCGCCGTCGGTCACCCGGACCGGATGGATGCCGCGCTTGACGACCTTGGCGGCCGCGGGGCCGCCGATGGAGGCGATGAACAGGACCTTGCAGTCGGCGATCAGTTCGGCGCGGGCATCGCTACCTTCGCTCCCTCCGACCTCGAAATCGACCGGGCGGATATCGACCAGCCGCGTCTCGACGGCGTTGATCTGGTAGACCAGGAACCGCTGGCAAGACCCGAAATGGCCGTCCAGGGCCTCGCCGCTGTTGGAAGCACAGGCCACCAGGATGGAATGGGGATCGGCCAAGGGTTTCTCGAGAGCCGGCGGCGGTACGGCCTCGTCCCCGGCCTCGCCCTTCAGATAGGCCAGGGCCAGGGCCAAGTCGTTCTTGCTCGCGGTATCGAAGAACGTCCTCAGGTCGCGGATCCTCAGGGACCGCAACTGATCTTCGCTGGGCGGCAGCCCGACAAGGGCATCCAGCATGTCGAGCACCGCCGAGGGCGTCGCATCCGGCAACGCCCGCGCGGCCAAGCCGATGCGCAACGCCGTTTCCCGCGACAGAAGTTCCAGGGGCATGATTTCCTCCTTATTCCCTGGTTTGCCCGCCGCCCCCCTCTCCGGCCCCGGGGAGAGGCCAGAAAGGGAGGCTCTGGGCGAAACCCCGTTAGAGCTTGCGGAACCGAAGGGTGGTCGGAATTGCCGGCGGCGGGCTGATGGGGTCGATGTAGAACCGGGAGCCGTCGGCGAGCCCGATCTCTCCGCCCCAGGAGTCCCCGTCGTCGGTTTCGACCGAGGTGACGACGGCCTCCAGGTCCTTCTTGGCGACGTAGAACAGCAGGTTGCCGTCGTTGTCGTGTCTGAGCATGACGTTGGGCATGGCCGGTCCTCAGCGGATCAGGTCGAAGTTGAAGTCGGTGACGCCCAACTCCATGGTTTCCTCGTCCATCCGCTCGAGGATCGCGTTGACGATGGTCGTCAGCATGTACTGGGCGCCTTCGTAGCCCCAGGTCGTCATCCGGTGCAGGTGGTGCCGGTCGAAGATCGGGAAGCCCAGGCGGATGAGCGGGACCTCGAAGTCGCGGCCCTTGGCCCGGGTATCGCGCTGCAGATACTTCCCGTACGAATTCCCGATCATGAAGTCAGGCCGGTCGGTGAAGATCAGCGAGCGCAGGTGCCACAGATCCTTGCCGATGAGAACCTCGGCGTTCTGACCGTACGGCGAGTCCGCCAGCATCTTCTCCATCGCCTTGCGCCAGCGCTTGTTGGCGTTGTTACAGAGGATATGCTTGGGCTCGGCCCCCAGTTCGAGCAGGAAGGAGGTCAGACCCAGGAGGAAGTCCGGGTCGCCCCAGATCGAGAAGGTCTTGCCGTGCAGGTAGGGGTGGCTGTCGGTGATCATGTCGACCAGCCGGCCGCGCTCCAATTCCAGGCTCGCCGGGATCGGCTTGCCGGTGATCTCGGAGACCGCCATCAGGAAATCGTCGGTGCCCTTCAGGCCCATCGGGAGAGAAACCGGAGCACAGCTATGCTCCCAGGTGTCCTTGACGAATTTCTTGGTCTTGGCCAGACCCCAGGGCTGCAGCAGCAGCGTATCGATGGCGTTCGGCGCGTCCTTGATCTCGTCCTGCGTGGTGCCGCCCGCATACATGCGGTAGGTCCCGTCGCTCGGCGTGTCGAGCACCTCGGACGGATCGGACAGCAGGGTCGCCTCGACGCCCATCTCGGCCATCATCCGCTTCATCACCCGGTAGTTGCCCAGGTAGGTCTCGAAGCCCGGCACGATGTTGAGCTTGCCGTTCGATCCCGGCTCCTTACCCTCCATCTTGTTGAGGGTGAAGTAGCGCATGAAGCCTTCCATCATCCCGTCCCAGCCGTTGGTATGGCTGCCGACGAAGCTCGGCGTATGGGCGAACGGGACCGGAAAGTCCTCGGGGATATGGCCTTCCTTGCGGGCATTGGCGATGAACGCGTTCAGGTCGTCGCCGATGACCTCGGCCATGCAGGTCGTGGAGACGGCGATCATGTCGGGCTCGTAGAGCGCCTTGGCGTTCTCGAGGCCGTCGAACATGTTCTTCTGGCCGCCGAACACCGCCGCGTCCTCGGTCATCGAGTCCGAGACGCAGGCCAGGGGCTCCTTGAAGTGGCGATTGAAATAGGTGCGGAAATAGGCGACGCAGCCCTGTGACCCGTGGACGTAGGGGAGCGTCTTCTCGAAGCCCAGCGCACAGAGCACCGCGCCCAGCGGCTGACAGGCCTTGGCCGGGTCGATGGTCAGCGCCTCGCGCTGGAAGTTCAATTCCTTGTATTCGGCGGTGGTCGTCCATTCGAAGACCTCCCGCACCTTCTCTTCCGGGTGCCCTTCCTCGAACAAGCGGCGCTTGGTCTCGAAGGACGCCTTGTAGTTATCGTCCAGGAACAGGGGATAACTGGCCTTAATCTTATCGATGGTCTGGCTCATTTTCGGTCTCCTCCCGCGCCACCAATTCGTGGACCGACGGGCAAAGAGTTGCGTAGGTGATGCGTTGAAGCCGGTTTACTCGGCGGCTTCGGCCAGGGGTTCCGGTTGACGCTTCCAAGGCGGCGTGATCGACGTCCAACAGGGATTGTTGAGCGTCATGTCGAGGTCGCGGGCGAAGATGGCGAAGCCGTCATAGCCGTGGTACGGCCCCGAGTAGTCCCAGGAATGCATCTGCCGGAAGGGCACGCCCATCTTGTGGAAGACGTACTTCTCCTTGATGCCGGCGCCGACCAGGTCGGGCCCCAGCGCCTTGACGAATTCCTCGAACTCGTAGCCCGAGACGTCGTCGTAGAGCAGCGTCGCTTCCTTGAGCATCTTCACCGTGCGGTCGTAGTCGTCCTTATGGGCGAACTCGTAGCCGGTGCCGATGATCTCCATGCCCAGGTCCTCGTAGGCCCCGACCACATGGCGCGGGCGCAGACCGCCGACATAGAGCATGACCTTCTTGCCCTCGAGACGCGGCCGGTACTTGGCGATGACCGCCTCGAACTCCGGCTTGTACTTCTCGATGACCCGTTCGGCGCCTTCCTTGATCTTGTCGTCGAACTGCTCGGCGATCTTGCGCAGGGATTCGGCGATCTTGGTCGGGCCGAAGAAGTTGAACTCCATCCACGGAATCCCGTGGGTCTCCTCCATGTACCGCGAGACGTAGTTCATCGACCGGTAGCAGTGCAGGAGGTTGAGCTTGGCCTTCGGGGTGTTCTCCATCTCGGTCATGGTGCCGTCGCCGGACCACTGGGCGATGACCCGCAGGCCCATCTCCTCGAGCAGGATGCGCGAGGACCAGGCGTCGCCGCCGATGTTGTAGTCGCCGAGGATGGCCACGTCGTAGGGCGTGCCCGCGAACGAGTCATCGCCGACCCGGTTGCCGAGCACGCCGTCGCGGATCGAGTCGTTGGCGATGTGATGGCCGAGCGACTGCGACACACCACGAAATCCTTCGCAGCGCACCGGGATGATCGGTTTGCCGGTTTCCCTGGCGTGCTTCTTGGCGACCGCCTCGATGTCGTCGCCGATCAGACCGACGGGACATTCGGACTGGATGCTGATGCCCTTGTGCAACGGAAACAGGGTATCGATTTCCTCGAGGATCTTGGCGAGCTTCTTGTCGCCGCCGAAAACGATGTCCTTCTCCTGGAAGTCCGAGGTGAAGTTCATGGTGCCGAAACTGTCGGCGCCGGTGGTGCCGGTGTAGTAGTTGCGGCGGCCGGCCCGGGAATACTGCCCGCAACCGACGGGGCCGTGAGAGATATGGATCGTGTCCTTGATCGGCCCCCAAACGACGCCCTTCGATCCGGCGTAGGCGCACCCGCGAATGGTCATCATCCCCGGCACCGATTTGCGGTTGGAGGTGATGCACTTCTTGGAGTTTTCCTGCGCCGGATCGTTGGCCGTCAGATGCTTGGCCCGTTCCTTCTTGGCCTTCTCGGGATAGACCTCGAGGACCTCCTGGATGAGGGCGTCCGTTTCTTCGCGCTTCATGGCTGTCGTCCTTTTTCCGCGAC
>Ga0207799_100241_pt1 | contig 36038 bp, 26 predicted proteins | sample TtanPargueraPR_4_FD_187742 | JGI IMG/M metagenome (GOLD analysis project Ga0207799, IMG submission 187742) | Aerobic enrichment media microbial communities from Bioluminiscent Bay, La Parguera, Puerto Rico - Tt and M2 (SPAdes) | ecosystem: Environmental > Aquatic > Marine > Unclassified ...
GTCTTGTGTTATGTTGTTCATGCAGGAATGGCTCCTTTCGGTAATGTTTTGTGTGTTCAACTTAACAATACCCCGCGAGCCAGCTCCTGCATCTTTTATTTTCAAGGTTCAGTGTCCAATATGTATTGTAGTCCTACAACTGTCATACTATTAGAATCGGCGCATCTGTTGACAAATCATAAAGGTTGATTTAGAATTGAGCATATATTATTTGTGGTGAAGGCATTTCGCATTGCGAAATGTCTTTTGCTATGACTAAATAAGTGGAAAAAAATAGGGGTAAGATATTTTAAATTATTTCTTGTATTATTAGGGGGATATAAATGAGGTTTTTTGACAACGACAGTATAGGCATCGATCTTGGTACCGCAAATGTGCGTATCTATGTGAAGGGAAAAGGCATCGTGCTTAATGAGCCCGCTGTTGTGGCGGTGAATAAAAGCACGGGCGAAGTGCTTGCGATCGGGGAAGAAGCTCATGACATGCTGGGCAGGGCACCCGGCAACATTGCTGTTGTGCGTCCTCTGCGCGGCGGCGTGATATCCAGTTATCACGATACGGAGAGAATGCTGAGCATTTTGCTTCGCAAGGTTATCGGCAGAAAGCTTTTTACAAAACCCAACGTGATGGTTTGCGTGCCTTCTGGCGTGACCGATGTGGAAAGACGTGCGTTGATTGAGGTGACAGAGGATGCCGGCGCAAGAAAAGCCAGCCTTATCGAGGAACCGATTGCGGCTGCCATTGGGGCAGGCCTTGATATCGCTGCACCCTGCGGCAGCATGGTGATCGATATCGGCGGCGGCACCACCGATGTGGCTGTCATATCTCTGGGCGGCATGGTCGTCCATCAGTCCATAAAGATAGCGGGAGACAATTTTGATGACGCGATTATGAGGCACATGAAGAAGAAATACAACATACTGATCGGTGAAAGAACAGCCAGCGCCATTAAGGTCAATGTCGGCTCCGCCTTTCCGAGAGAGGAACAGGTCGTTATTGAGATTGCAGGCCGCAACGTGGTGACAGGTCTGCCCAAGACGATGAGACTGAACTCCAATGAAACCATCGCAGCTTTTGAAGAACCGCTGTATAAGATGCTGGAGATTATCCACAACGTGCTTGAACGGACGCCGCCTGAACTGGCATCAGACGTGGCGGAAAACGGCATCTGTCTGACCGGCGGGGGTGCGCTGCTTTATGGTCTTGACAAGCTGATCAGCGTAAAAACAGGGCTGCCGTGCTATGTGGCCGACGATGCTATTTCGTGTGTCGCCATTGGGACTGGCAAATCTGCGGACACCATGGCCTATCATCTTGACGCTAACGTTTACGAATAAATAATAATATCGTCTTATCAGCTGCGGCAACGCAGCTTTTTTTATTGGATCAATAGCACTTTCGTCATTCTCAAACGTCTTATATATAGCAGCACGGACATATGCTGTTAAACAAAGGAGGCGTAAGGATGGTGGAAGCGGCTGTTCATATTATTAATCTATTGTTCTATGTATTTGGTATAGCGACAATGATTGTCGTGTTTGTTGCGTGCTTGAAGGTGATCGGCTATATCAACAGGAAAACCCGCTAGGCAACGGCGACCGTAGGCGTGTTATATGCGGTATACAAAGCTTAAAGAACACTATGACTGGGAACCTGTTTGTTTTGAAGTAAGTGATATCCTTCTGCTTATGAAGAAAGCTGTGATGGCCGAACTGGTGGTGTCCTTTGGCGGACAACCGCACTGGATTGGCGTTGCCTGTGAGTATGATAGGCAAAGGCGGCTGTTCGGCCATCAGATCTTTTACATTGATGATCAGGAATTTACGGCGCTCGAAAATTTCGCAGCGCTTGCGGTGCTGGACGGGCAGCGCTTTGCCGATATCAGCGAGCCCCTCTGTGTGATTGATACGCAGGAAGGTGATCCAAGGAGCTATCTTGACCTCGTCGCAAAGATCCGAAAAGATATTGTAAGATATGCGGAATATTGATTTGACTGGGGTCAGGTATTTCTTGACTTGGCATGCCATTCTCGGCTATGCTGAATGAATATCAATTGCAATATGAGGTGACTGAACTTGAAGAGAATATGTGTGCTGGGCAGTATCAATATCGATCTGGTGACTAAGACGGATGCATTTCCCAAGGCAGGACAAACGGTGAGCGGCCATGAGTTTGCTACCTTTCCGGGCGGCAAAGGCGCGAACCAAGCCGTGGCTGCGGGGCGGCTCGGTGCGGACGTGACATTCTTGGGAAAGGTCGGCAGCGATACGTTTGGTGACATGGCGCTAAAGTCACTGCATGAGGCAAACGTGAATGTATCGTATATCCAAAAGGAACAGACCAGCACAGGTACGGCGTCGATCACGGTCAATGCGCAGGGGGAGAACACGATTATCGTTGTGCCGGGTGCAAACGGTCTGGTGGATGTGGACTATGTGTCTCGGAACAAAAAGATCATCGATGAAGCGGATATCCTCATGCTGCAGTTGGAAATACCCATGGAGACGGTGCAGTGGGCGGCGGAATACGCGGCAAAGGCGGGAAAGCTTGTGATACTCGACCCCGCGCCTGCACGCACGCTTCCCAAAACGCTGCTCAAATACAGCAGCATTATCACGCCCAATGAGACGGAGCTAGCCATTATATCGCAGATGAATGTGAGCGATGAAAACAGTGTGATTGAGGCGGCAAGAGCGGTGCTAAAGCAGGGCGCGGACACAGTCGTGCATAAAAGCGGCGGCAAAGGTGCCTATTTAATTGCGGACAAAGAAACCGAGCTTGTTTCGGGATATAAGGTTAGCGTGGTGGATACCACGGCGGCAGGCGATTCGTTTAATGCGGGGCTCGCTGTATCGCTTGCAAAGGGCAGCGATGTGAAAGAGAGCATACGCTATGCCAATGCGGTGGGCGCGATGTCCGTCACAAAGATGGGCGCGCAGAGCGCGATGCCCACGGAAACGGAGCTCAAGGCGTTTTTGGAAAGTCACAAATTGCAATAATGGTCTGATTGTAAAGAAGCCCTCGGCTTAGCAGCCGAGGGCTTTTGTGCTTCAGTGTCTGATAATTACTTTGACAGCGCCTGCTCGACAGCCACTGCGACCGCCACGGATGCGCCCACCATCGGGTTGTTGCCCATGCCGATGAGACCCATCATTTCGACGTGCGCCGGAACCGACGAAGAGCCTGCGAACTGTGCGTCGCCGTGCATACGGCCCATGGTATCCGTCATGCCGTACGAAGCGGGGCCCGCTGCCATGTTGTCGGGATGCAGTGTACGGCCTGTGCCGCCGCCCGAAGCGACCGAGAAGTATTTTTTGCCGTTCTCGATAGCCCATTTCTTGTATGTGCCTGCCACCGGATGCTGGAAGCGTGTCGGGTTGGTCGAGTTGCCTGTGATGGACACGTCAACGTTCTCGTGACGCATGATCGCGACACCTTCGTTCACGTCGTCCGCACCGTAGCACTTGACAGCCGCGCGCTCGCCCTTGGAGAACGCTTTTTCCCAAACGACTTTGAGCTCGCCGGTGCTGTAGTCGTATTCGGTTTCCACGTTTGTGAAGCCGTTGATACGCGAGATGATGTAAGCGGCATCTTTGCCAAGGCCGTTTAAAATAACGCGGAGAGGCGTCTTTCTGACCTTGTTTGCCGTTCTTGCAATACCGATCGCGCCTTCTGCCGCCGCGAATGATTCGTGACCCGCGAGGAAGCAAAAGCACTCTGTTTCTTCGCGCAGCAACATGGCTGCGAGATTGCCGTGGCCAATACCCACCACGCGCTGCTCAGCGACGCTGCCCGGGATGCAGAATGCCTGCAGACCGATGCCGATCGCTTCCGCGGCGTCGGCCGCAACCTTGCAGCCCTTTTTCAGCGCGATAGCCGCGCCGAGCGTATATGCCCATGCCGCATTCTCAAAAGCAATTGCTTGTACGCTTTTGACGATGCCATCCACGTCTATGCCAAAGCTCTTGCAGTATTCTTCCACCTGTTCCAAGCTTTCAAAGCCGTATTCCTTCATGCATTTTTCAATACCCGCAATACGTCTGTTGTAACCTTCAAAATTTACCATGTTAAGCACCTCCCTATTTGGCACGCGGGTCGATGTATTTCGCCGCGCCGTCGAACTGTCCGTAGGTTCCTGTGTTTTTGGCAATCGCTTCCGCTGGGTCAACGCCCTTACGGACAGCCTCCATCATTTTGCCGAGGTTGACAAACTTATAGCCGACCACCTCGTCGTTTTCGTTGATGGCAAGCTCCGTCACATAACCTTCGGCCATTTCGAGATAACGCACGCCCTTTTGCTTTGTGCCGTACATCGTACCCACCTGCGAACGAAGCCCCTTGCCAAGGTCTTCTAGCCCCGCGCCGATAGGCAGACCGCATTCGGAAAACGCTGTCTGCGAACGGCCGTAAGCAATCTGCAGGAACAGCTCGCGCATTGCGGTATTGATCGCGTCGCACACGAGGTCTGTGTTGAGCGCTTCGAGTATTGTTTTGCCCTGAAGAATCTCTGCCGCCATGGCTGCGCTGTGCGTCATACCGCTGCAGCCCAAGGTTTCCACAAGAGCTTCCTCAATAATGCCCTCTTTGACATTCAGCGTCAGCTTGCATGCGCCCTGCTGGGGTGCGCACCAGCCCACGCCATGCGTCAGGCCCGAGATATCTGTGATCTGCTTGGCCTTTACCCACAGGCCTTCTTCGGGGATAGGCGCAGGACCATGTTTTGGCCCCTTGGCCACGTATACCATTTCATCCACTTCTCTGGAACACTGCATAAACTTTAACCTCCCAATAGAATTAGAAACTTTTACATACCTAATTGATAATTATTTAACATTATAACAGCAAAAATCGACAAAGCCAATAATGAATATCAACCTTTTTGATTTCGGGCATTAAAGAATTGCAAACAATTATTATACGCAAAAAGGACAAATTTTATACGCAGAGCTGCAAAATTTTTTTTGACAGTCGGCAAATTATCTGCCGCTTAAGCGCGCAGACCGACAATGTTTACAAAACCGTCTGCTTATAATGGGTGATACAACACGCAAGGGTAACCACCCCCCAAATAGCGCCGCTTTTGGGGTTCCCGTAATAAAAGGAGTGATCATCATCATGTCGACCGGCGCCGCAGCCTCCGCGAATCAAAGTTCCGGCTTTTCAATAAAACAATTCATAAGCCGTCACGAAGCCGTATTGAAAAAAATCGTGATTGCTTTTATTTTTATGGTTTTTGGCTTTTTAATGGGCCGTATACGATTGATCGGGGGCATCTCGCCGTTCGGGCCTGCGTTTGTGGCGGCCTGCTTTTTCTCCCGCAGACAGGAAGTGCTGCTAGCTGCGGCGGGCGTTTGCCTCGGGGCGCTGCTTGTGCCAAATGACACGCTCTATATTGTCGCTGTTGTGCTTTTGATATGCAGTGTACTGCTGACGGTGGGACAAGCCCGCATGCGGCGATGGGCGTCTGTGTTGACCACAGCCGGCGCATATGCAATAGGCGCGGCGATATTTAAAACAGCGGACATTGAAGTGTTCATGAAAGCGGTGCTGGAATGCATGGTGGCGCTGCTGATGATCTATGTATTCAGCATGATCATCCATATGACGGCAACAGGGACGAAGCGGACGCTTTTTACGGTGGAGGAGACGATTTGCCTGGCGCTTGGGGCGCTGGTGTTCGTCTGCATGTTCGGTCCGCTTAATGTCAAAGGCATCTATATCGCCAGCATTATCGCACAGTTTCTGGTGCTGTGCATGGCTTATACAGGCGGCGCCGCGCTGGGGGCAGGTGTGGGGCTTGCGCTCGGGATGGCGCTCTGCTTCGGCATTTCCGCGGAGGTCACCATGATCGGTATGATGGGCATCGCGGGTATGCTGGGGGGGACGCTGCGCAAGCTGAAGAAACCCGGCGTCGCCTTTTCTTACATTTTAACCGTGCTGCTGTTTCTGATTGCGTTTTTCAATCAGGCTGTGTGGATATTGGTGCTGGTTGAGACAGGGCTCGCGGTGGTGCTGTTTGTGGCGCTTCCGCGCAAAGTGCTGATGCTAGCGGGGCGTTATATCGACTTGAAGACGCGCCGTGAATTTGAGTACAGGATGCATACGCGGCGCTTTAAGGAGCTGACCGTGGGGCGGCTGCAGGAGGTATCCGAGGTGTTTTTGCAGACGGGCGACATGTTTGCCAGAGAAGCAGAATCTAAGGTTCACGGTAATGTACAGATATCCGGCGTGCTTTCCATCGTCGCGGACAGCACCTGCAAGGACTGCGTATTTCGTAAAAGCTGCTGGGACAAGGATTTCTTGAGTACATACAATGTATTTAACCGCCTTTTTGTGGCGTTTGAGAAAAACGGCTATCTGGATGAATCGCATATCGACACCGCTTTTGCAAAGAAATGCTACAACGTGAAGGGCATATTGACCACGGCGGAGAGCATGTTTGCATCGTATCTGCTGAGCCTAAAATGGCAGAAAAAAATTGAGCAGTCGCGCATGATCACGGGAAAGCAGCTAAGAGGCGTGGCCAAAGTGGTGGCCGATATTGGCCGTGAGGTGGAAACAGGCTTTAAGTTTTTGGAATACGTGGAGGAAAAGGTGACCGCGGCGCTGGATGCGGCGAATTATCGTGTCAAAGAGGTCTGCGCTGAAAGCCTTCCGGGCGGCGTGGCTGTGGGTATTAAGATTAAGGGCGGCGAAAGCGAGAGCGGGCGAAGCCTCGAAAGCGTGGTGAGCAGTGCCTGCGGCGTGCGCATGCAAAAGGCGTCTGAAACATTTAGCGGCGCCGGCGCTTACAGTACGATGCGGTTTGAGCAGGCCAAACGGTATGAGGTGCAGACGGGCATTTCAAAGGTGACCAAGGGCGATATCTCGGGCGACAGCCAAGTGGCGGTGCCGCTTAAAGACGGGCGGTATCTGCTGATGCTGTGCGACGGCATGGGCAGCGGCGAGGCGGCTCATCGGGAAAGTTCTGCGGCAGTGTCGCTTGTGGAAAACTTCTTCAAGGCGGGTTTTGATGATGCGGTGATATTCGATACCATCAACCGGCTGCTTATGCTAAAAGGCAACGACGAGGTGTTCACCACGGTGGATCTTTGCGTAATGGATTTGAAAACAGGTGACGCACGGTTTACAAAAATCGGCGCGGAGACCTCTTATATACTCAGCGACGAAGGCGTGGCGACCGTCACGCCGGGCTCGCTGCCGATGGGCATCATTGATGAGGTGAGACCCGTCAGCGTACAGCAAACACTGACGTATGGCGATATGGTCGTGATTATGAGCGACGGTGTGGCCGACGAAATTGACGACGACTACATGCAGTGGTTTGCGGATATACCGCAAACAGACGCACAAAGCGCAGCGGATGCGGTACTCGACAAAGCGTTGGGCGGCCAGCCGCCGCGCGACGATATGACTGTGATGGTCAGCTTGCTGACCAGAGGCTGATTTATATTATTCATTTTCGTTCTGTTTCGGCAGTTCTTCAGTCGGGGGATTCGGGTTCATAGCGATGAAACGCGACGCGATAAAAGCAGTGATCGGGATGGTCATCACCATGCCGATGCTGCCGCACAGTGATTTGGCGATTTCCAGCACGATATAGCCTTTGTTGAGCATATCTGCGAATGATACACCGTACACAGACCAGACCACCATCAGCATGATAGACCCGCCCGTATAGGCGAGTATCAGCGTGTTGGCCATTGTGCCGATGATATCGCGGCCAACAGACAGCCCCGAATGAAAAAGACGCTTTGCATCCACGGACGGGTCAATGCCGTGCATTTCATTGAGCGAGGATGATATGGACATGCCGATATCCATGACGGCTCCGATACAGCCGATCAATATGCCTGCCGTTAATATACCCTGATAGTCGAAAATGATATTGGTATCCGCGACCATGAGCAGCTCCACCTCTGAGGTGTCGATGCCTGTGATGCGCATCAGCGAGCTGAATATCAGCGTAATCACGGCAGCGCAGATAAGGCCGCCAGTGGTGCCCAGTATTGCCGACGCCGCTTTTTTGTTAAAGCCGCCCACAGCCAGCATCGTGACAACAGTGATGATGATGCAGACGAGCGCCGCGGACAGAACAGGATCATAGCCGCTTGCGATCAGCGGTACGAGTATAAATATCACCGCACTCACAGTAAACACCAGTGCGAGTATCGTTTTTAACCCCTTCAAACGCCCCATGATGACGATTAAAATCAAAAAGACGACGGCCAGTGCGATCACATACGGCGCGCGCACAAGCGTATGCACGCTCACGTGATCAACCTCGCCGGCTTCGTTTAGATTGATGAAAACCTCCACCGTGTCGCCCGCGCGGTAAAGCGCGATATTTGTGTTGTTCGCGGCATCGATATACACTTCCGATTCATAAGTTTCGCCTTGATGCTCTCCTTCGAGAAGCGTCAGTGTTAAATATTGCGTGCAGTAAAATTTTCCGGCCGCTTCATCACGGTAGGATTCATCCACAACGCTGATGACCTTGGCTTGTTGCGTATCATTTCCTCCGGAGGCTGCCGGCGCACAACCGCTTAATACAATAATGAGTATCACAACACAAATGAGAAGTTTTTTCATAAGTATCCTTTCGGCATGTTTGTCTCCACTATAACACATCCGCGCTTTTTTTTGCATCTGCATATGTGTGGTGTTATAAAGCGAGAAAAAACCAAATATGAAGAAAAATTAACATAAGTATTAAGATTGTATATATTACCACGCAAAATTTAAAGGAAATTGAAGAATATTCAACGAATATTACTGAAAACGTCGATTTATTGTTTTCTGTTCTTATTTTCGGGTAATTATGACATGAGGTGACAGACGGTTGAACACATCATTGCAAAAGGCATTAAAGAGAATACTGTGTCTGCTAATTGCGGCTGTTCTTGTGGTTGGCACGCTTTCCGCACAGATGGATCAGGCCCAGGCGGCAGATTATTCAATTGTACGCGTCAAGCTGTCTATCGGTTCCAAATCATCGTTTGATTTTTCGCTGAGCGGGAACTACGGTATAGAAGGCGACCCCGGCAAAAGCTTAACGTCCGGTTCGTATTCGGTTAAAGCGCAAAACGGGACGCTTAATCTGTATCTTGGCAGTGCGCTCGTCTGTTCGGGAAATGCGATTAAGATTGTAGAAAAGCAGCCGAATTCGGGCAGCTATAATTACGCGACCATTAGGACGACGGCACATGGTACGAACCATTATCTCGGAGATATCGAGTTTCGGCTCAGCGGCAGCTCGGTCGCGGTGATCAATCACGTCTACTTGGAATATTACCTTTATGGTGTGGTGCCGCATGAAATGAGCAACACATGGCCGCTTGAAGCGCTTAAATCACAAGCAGTAGCGGCAAGAACATATGCCGTGCGCTATATGGGCGGCGGCTCGTATGACATGGTGGACACCGCGGCGAATCAGGTTTACAGAGGATACGACCCGTCAAAAAACAACGCTATCAGAGCCGTAGACGAAACGGCGAAGACGGTGCTTAAATGTGACGGCAGGCTCGTTCCGACTTATTATGCCGCCTCGAACGGCGGTTACGTGGATATTCCGCAGCATGTCTGGTCTTCCAGCGCCACACTGATGCCGTATCATGTGGTTCAGGCCGATCCTTACGATGTGCAGAATACGTGGAGCGTGCAGGAAGTGTTGATATTCCCGAAAGACATGTCGGGTTCTTCCATTGCATATCAGTATATGAATTCAGGGAAGATGGTGGCAGGGTCCGACAGCCTTAGCGCCAACGCGGAACGTTATTTAAAGATCGCCGCGCTGCCGCAGGTGGCAGAGAAAGGATATATTGCGGGCGTGACCAGTGATATATCGATCGCAGGCGTCAGCCGTATTCTACCGCACACCTATGAAGGCAATCACGGTCTGCCTGATGCCACGGGCGCCAGCAACTGCGTGGTTTATAAGAACGCGGACGTGACCATGACGGTGCTTGCAAACCGTTATGCCACGCCGGATGAGGAAAGACTCACGGGACAGGCCTTAATTAATGAACCCGTTACCGTGACATTCACCATCAATATGCATGAGTTTGATAAGTCGGGCGGTTTGTATCAGGCCTTTACAAATAGGAGTCTGCGTCTGTTTGTGGTGGAGGAAACGGACACGAGCTGGAACATCTATCACCGCCGATACGGGCACGGTGTGGGCATGAGCCAGCGCGGCGCGCAAACGCGCGCGAAAGCGGGGCAGACCTATCAGGATATCCTGTCCTTTTATTATCCAAATACGTATTTTGAGACGCTGAATATCACGCCGCCCGCGCTCGAAGCACCGACAACCGGCGTGGATACGTCTAATGCCACGGTGATTAACTGCAGCTATTATGTGAACGTAAGAAGCACGCCAAGCACCGAATATCCTTCCATCGGCAAGGCAGCAGCGGGAGCGCGTGTGACGGTGACACAACCCAATGCGGCTGAGGGCTGGCACAAGATCGATTTCGGCGGCGTGGAAGCGTATGTATATGCCTATTACGTACAGCTTGATCCCGAGTCGCCGACACCCAGTGAAACACCTGCACCAAGTGAGACACCAGTGCCTAGTGAAACGCCCGTACCAAGCGAAACGCCTGCGCCCACAGAGACGCCGGTGCCCACAGAGACACCTGCGCCCACAGAGACGCCTGCGCCGACGGAGACGCCAGAGCCCACAGAAACGTCCACGAAGCCGGCTATTGCACAAACAGGCACGGTGCCCGTGAGTGAGTTGTATATCCGAAGCGGGCCGAGCACGTCTTATACACGGCTGGGCAGCTTCTATAGGGGCGACAGCGTGGAGATTATCGAAGTGGAGCCGGTGGCGGACTGGCATAAAATATGGTATCAGAACCAGGTGGCGTATGTGTATGCAGATTTTGTTAAGCTGTCCGCAGCGCAGCAGGTGGAAGCCACAGGGGTCATCACAGCTTCTGTGCTGAACATCCGGAGCGGACCGGGAACATCGTATTCAAAGCTGGGCAGGTTTGGCAAAGGCGACAAGGTTGACATACTTGATGCCAACGTGACGGCAGACTGGCATAAGATTCTCTACAACGGATCGACGGCTTATGTACATGCGAGCTATGTAAGGATCGACGGTACAGACAGCGGCTCCGGCGATACGGGCGGCGGCAGCAACACAGCATCATACGCCGCTGTAAATGCCAGCAGGCTCAATTTCCGAAAATCAGCTTCTTTGAGCGGTACCATCATTACCACGCTGTCGCGCGGCGATATCGTGCAGGTGCTTGAATCGGGGAGTGAATGGACCAAAGTGAAATACGGCGGCACTGAAGGATATATGTATTCAAAATATCTCAAGGCATCAACCGCTACTTACGGCACAATAACGGCTGGGGTGCTTAATGTACGAAGCAAGGCTTCCACATCATCTGCGATCCTTGGCAGACTGGGCAGAGGTGACGTTGTCGAAATCACGGAGGCGGGCGGTTCGTGGCACAGAATCATGTACAAATCGTCCACCGCTTATGTTTATGCGGCGTATGTTAAGATTATGTAAAGCGAATGAAACGGGGCGCACACGGCGCCCTTTTTTTTTGTGCTGACGGACTTTATGACAGCCATGTTATCCACATCCAGATGTTGAACGCGCGAATTATGTCGAACGCATAACTAAGGGAAAAACAGCGCTTTTGTACACATTCATACACAGTTATCCACCATAAAAACAGGGTTATCCACATGGTTTGGTGGATAGATGGTCGATTTTTTGTCTTGAATGCCGTGCTAATAAATATTCTTTTACGACATTTTTCGACATAATCTACGCCCAAACCCTCTAAAACGACCTTCGTTAAATTATCTGCGGATTTATGTGAAGTTCTGATTAAGAAATGGACTGCTAGTGAAATCTTTAAGCACTTTATCGTGCTCATGATTTCTCGGCTTTTATTGAATTAAAAAGGGCAGTGCGTTTTAGGCACCGCCCTCGGGTCGTCTTGCTGTTGTTAGAAATTGTTCCTGTCGCGATAGTTTTTCTGAGCCGGCTTCTTTTTGCGTGTGTATGAGGAAGCGGGTTTCTTGCGTCCGGGAGGCGTGGTCGATTTTCTGGGCGACTGGCCTTTCTTCCAAAGTACGAGCAGCGCGACGCCGACACCGATAATCAGCACGACGAGTACGATGGCGATGATGCCCAGCGTACCGATGGAGCCAAGCGAGACGTTGTTATCCAGCGTCAGCGGTGTTTCCGTAACATCGGCTGCATCCTCAAAGCCCGGTGTTGCTTCCGGAGCGGCAGACTGAATCGTCACGGTGATGGGCTCATGACTGACGGTGTATGTGTTGCCGTCCTTATCGGTTGCCGTCAGCACAAAGCTGTATGTGGTCGTCTCGTTGATATCGGTTGAGAACGGGACGTTGGCCTTCCCGCCCGCGGCCAGCGAGTTGGCGCTGAATATGTTGCCCAATGTGGCTTCATCCACTTTCACATTGGTGAGCTCATAGTCCGCGCCGTTGGTGATTAAACCTGTGAAGTTGATCGAACCTGCCGATGTCAGCTGCGGGCGATCCACATTCATCGTAAACTGCAGCTTGTTTTCCACGGCGTTCGGGTCAACCGGCAGATTAATGGAGACTGTGTTACTGTTGGTGTGTCTGGTTTCGCCCGTATGGTCATCGAGTGAAATGGAGCAGGACACATCCGTGGACGTCTGGAACGACATTTTAAATTCGCCGCTGACTGTTCCGTTCGCTTCCAGTTTCGACGGAAAATCCTTCTCTTCGCCGTTGACTAAAACCTGAATATCTGTGTACGGTACATTGCCGTCGTTGACAAGCGTGAGTGTAAACGTCACTTCCTCACCCGCTTCGGGTTTATCGTTGCTGACGGTGAGCTCCGACTTCACATCGCGGATGACTTTCGTGAGCGTGATAGCGGGCTCCACATTGATCGGCGTTTGCGCAGCACCGCCCACAGAATATGACACAGTGGCGTTTACCGTGATGTTACCCGTCATCGTATGGCTGTATTTTACCGTCTGGCTGTTTCCGGGCGCAAGCGAGAACGGCTCGTTTAAAGCGTTGCCGTTTTTAAGCTGGGGCGATTTAACGACGATGCCGTCAATCGTGGTTTCGCCCTGGTTTTCAATCTTATATTCGAATTTGACCGTTTCGCCCTCGCCGTACAGCGTGCGCGGCACGGTGCCTGAAGCGGCGAGCTTAGTCACCAGCTCCTTCTTTTTGATCTTGGTCGTCGTTGTCAGCGCGCCGTCTTTGAAGCTGAACTTTAGATCTTTACCTAATAGTTCTGTTGATACATTCATCGTAAATGAGTCTTCGGATGTACCATTCGGGCCTACACTGACAAGATTAACCACGGATTGCCCCGTGGTGGTGCATACGATGGAGCCCTCTATTGTCTGATCACTTTCATTATATACGAAATAATCAAATTCGACGTCTCCGCCGGATGCCATCTCATCTGTTTTTGGATCAACGGATAGCTCTGAAGCCGCCAATGCCACGCTGCCGAAGCTGAATAGGGCAGTCAGCAGCAGCGTCATAATTAATATAATGGATATATGTTTCTTCAAAACGTTCTCCTCCTTAAAGATACAAAACGTATTCTTTCACAAATTTATGCATGCTCCATTCTATAGCAAATATTTTGAAAAGTCAATTCAAGCAAGCGTGCCAAAATCGGGTTAAAAAAGCGCTGTAAAGCATAGAAAAAGGCCGGTGCCAAACGGCGTTCCGGCCTCAAAATAAAGTGAATTTACGGCAAGTAATATATGTCTTGATCGGGTACAGCGCCGCCCAACGACTGCGGGTTGCTCTCGAACATCATCTGGAAATAATCATCGAGTATCGCGGCGCAATCCTCACCTGTGATAAACGATATGCCGCAGCGCGGTATCGCCGCTTTGGCAACAGCTTCAGCACCCACGATTTTCTTTGCTACAATATCAGCTGCCGCGCTGTCTGGGTCGGAAAGCACGTAGTCGACCGAAGCGGTGTAATCCGCAATCAGCTGATTCATGCTTGCCGCATCGTCTGCGAGCGCATCGCTGACAACGGTGACGCCCATGGGCATGCCCGCGTCTTCGCCGAATATCTTGCGCCATTCCTCGTTGATATCCAGCTTCACCGTGACATCAGGGTTTTGTGCGAGCACGGACGATACAAAAGGCTCGGGCAGCAGCGCCAGAGACACATCGCCCGCGGCGACGGCGTTCGCGAGGTCTGCATGAGCGCCCTTGTATTCCACGTTGACATCAAGCCCGTTTTCTTTGAGGATTTTGTTGAGCACGTATTCAGGTGTGGCGCCCTGTCCCGTGGCATAAAGCGTTTTGCCCGCGAGGTCTTCTATGCTGCTGACCGTGTCGCCGTTCTCGACGATATACAGCACGCCCATCGTGTTGACGCTCACGATCTTGATGCCGCCCTGCAGCTTGTTATAAAGCACAGCCGCGAGATTGGACGGTATGGTCGCGACGGACACCTCGCCGCTGATCACCTTGGGGCTGATCTGATCGGGGCTGGTTAAAAGGCTCACCTCGTAGGCGGGGTTGTCAAACATCTGAATCATACCCATGCCTGTGGGGCCCGCCAACGTCGCCACGGCAAGCGGATTGTCTTCACCATATGCGGCTTCTTCCACCGGTTCAGGGGCTGGCGTTTCAGCAGCCGTTTCGCTTGGCGCTTCAGTAGGCGCTGCGCTTTCCGCCGGAGACGGGGAAGCATCCTCGTTTGCGGGCGCGCCGCAAGCCGTGAATACGGCGAGCACCATAACCAGTGCCATAACAACAAATAAACTTTTTTTCATTAATAAACTCCTTTCACGCTATATGCGTTAAATAAAGATCTTCAGTCAGCCTGAGGGCTTAGGAAACACCCGCGGGTGTTTCCTAAGGCTGTTTTTTCTGTCATTCTGAATGAGCGAAGCGAAATGACTACGAAGTGGATCAGAATCTATAGTGTTTAAGTGACATTTTTAGATTCTTGTCCACTGCGTCAGTCGCTTGCGCTCAGGATGGCCAAGTTATCGCCCCTGAGAAAACACCAAGTGGATGTTTCCCTTTAGACCTCTTTTTTGGATATGGATGTTTTGACCAGTACGTCGGGGATAAGGCCAAGTTTTCCCGTCAGGCTGTTGATCTCGTTGATATCTCCAACCAACGTGATCGTGATGACCGTCACGCCGTGCTCATGCAGCGGAAGCCCCATACGGCCCTTGATAAGCCCCTTGAAGCCGGATACCAAAGCGTTGAATTCGCTCTGGTCGCGCTCCGGATTTTCCAGTATGGCAGTGATGACCGCAATTCTTTTCATAGTCGTCTCCTCCGTTACTCATGCGCTTCAATCAAAAAAACCTGCCGGACAGGCAGGTAGCACAAACAAAACGATTGACCGTTTGGTATTTTGCAACGCGCCTTCCAACGTAGACATTTATCTGTGTCGTCAGGTCAGGTCTATGGATTTTTAGCGTGACGCGCAAAAGGGTTGAACCTCTTGCGTATCTTGTGTGAATAATATCACAAACAGAAGAAAAAGGCAACAGGCATTTAACAATTCATTGAAAAGCCATTCGTGCTGTTGTAGAATTGAGAGAAACTAACGAAGCACTTGATTCGTTCGGTGTACAGTTTAAAGGGGATACGGCGTGAAAAGAATCATCAATATCAAGAAGCCCTCCGCTGCCGCTATGGAAAAAGCGCAGCAGCGTGTCAAGAATCTGGTGAAGCCGATTGGCAGTTTGGGGATGCTGGAGGATTATGCAGTCAAGCTGTGCGGTATATTCGGCAAAACGAGCTTTCCGCCCATGAAAAAAGCCATAGCGGTGTTTGCCGCGGACAATGGCGTTTGGGAAGAAGGATACACGCCGGTACCTCAAAGCGTCACAGCGATGCAGGCTTTCAATATGACAAAGGGTATCACAGGCGTGGGTGCGCTGGCAGCATGCGTGAACGCGGACGTATTTGTGTACGATATGGGCATTCGCGGATTCAAAGGGGCAAAGGGCATTGAAGACCGCCGCGTGGGCGACGGCACGCACAACATCGCCAAAGGGCCGGCAATGGATATAACACAGGCTGTACAGGCGATTGCACACGGTATCGATGCGGCTGAGGCGCTTGCGGACAAAGGCTACCGCCTTTTGGGCTGCGGCGAAATGGGCATCTGCAACACGACAACGTCTTCCGCGGTGCTCTGTGCGCTGACGGGCGCAGACCCTGAGCTGGTTGTGGGCCGTGGCGCGGGCATCACGGACGAACAGCTGGAGATCAAACGCAACGTGGTGCGCCGGGCGCTGGCAATCACAAAGCCCAGTCCCGACAATGCGCTTGATGTACTTGCCGGTGTGGGCGGCTTTGATATCGCAGCGATGGCCGGCTTTTTCTTGGGATGCGCTTATCGACAGGCGGCGGTTGTGATTGATGGGTTTATATCCGCCGTGGCGGCGCTGGCGGCCAGCCGGTTGAATCCGCTTGTCACGGAATACGCGTTTGCCTCGCATCACAGCGCGGAGCCCGGCTTTCAGACAGCGATGGAAGCACTGGGTATGGAAGCGCCGCTGAGATTGAATCTCCGGCTTGGAGAAGGCAGCGGCTGTCCGCTCATGATGCACATACTCGAATCCAGTGCAGCAATGCTGCAAAACATGGCCACATTTGAGGAAGCCAAAATTGACCCGAGCAGGTTTATAGATATAGGGAAGCCCTGATTTAATGAGTTGATAATTTCATATTTATATAGGAGGAAACAATCATGTTCAGACATATCGTCTTTTTTAAGCTGAAGCCCGAGGAGAAGAACAGAATACAGGAAGCGGCGGAGAAGCTGCGTTCGCTGACTGCTGTGCCGGTGGTGCGCAATGTGGAAGTGGGGCTGGATGAACTGAAAAGCGGGCGCTCGTATGATATCGCGCTGATCGTGGACTGCGATACACGCGCCGACTACGAGGTTTATGATAAGCACGAGCTGCACCAGCCGGTCAGACAGTTCATGCGCAGTATTGTCGACGTATCGGCGACTGTGGATTTTGAGCGCTGAAAAACACAATTAAAAAAAGCATGTGAAGAATAGGAATATAAGATTCTTAACAGATGCTCCGGACGCCCTGCGTCCTCAGAATGACACGAAAGCTATCAAATAAAAACGCCCGTGAAGGCGTTTTGTGTTATCGTTTATTCGGAAAGCTTGTCGTAGGTGTTTTTGTATATCTTGGGCGCAACATGCTTCCATTTGTTGATGAACGATTCGGCGCTGGCCTGAGAGTACGTGACGAGGTTCAGCTCAAAGACGGGCACCTGATTTTCAAGCACCTTGAGCATCACCTTGTATTCGCCTTCGTCGATTTTGATATAGTCGGCGCAAAGCTCGGTTTCAAGGCGCAGCTCATCCCGATTGGCTTCGCAGTACGTATCCACGGCCTTGCGCACTGAAGCGGGCAGCTCTTTTTCGAGATAAAACACTGTGTTGCTGCCAGCCTCCGAGAGTGTGTAAAAAAGACCGCTTGGCGTGTCTCGCTGCTCCACAAGACGGCTTTCGATCAGCTCGAACATGCATTCTTTTAAGTCGAAGTAATTCAGCCAGTTGTTATCCGAGACGATACGTAAAATTTGCAGTTCGGAAAGCTGTATGTTAATGGATTTGAGCAGATAGAGTATGAGTAATTTGTTTTGCGCAATTGCTTCAATTTGCATTACAGTCCTCCAGATGCAAAAGATCACTGTTATTATACCATATTTTTTGATATAGTACAGCAAATATAGTATTTAATATTCAAGAATGGACTATATATAGAGGATACATGATGAGAGACGAATTGGAAAGACTAATGAAGCAGGAAGGCGCGGACATTTTTGGCACGTCGAACGTGTCCGGCTTTGTGCAGGAACGTTTTGCCAGATTGCCATATGCCGTCACGATCGGTGTGAGGCTGCTCACCGCCGTGATGGATGAGGTGCGCAGCGGCCCCACCAAGCTGTATTTTCATCATTACCGTACGGCGAACGCGTTTCTCGACATGTGCGCGTTAAAATGTGCGCTATACTTGCAGCGCAGCGGTTACCAAGCTGTGGCCATTCCCGCATCGCAGACCACGAGCTCGGCAGGCATCGCGGCGGATTTTCCGCATAAGACGGCGGCGAACCTCGCAGGGCTTGGGTTCATGGGCAAAAGCGGCCTGTTTATCTCGGCTGACTACGGTCCGCGTGTGCGCTTTGCGACGGTGCTCACTGATTGTCCGCTGCCGGAGGGGCAGATGATGCCGTCTCAGTGCGGCAGCTGCCGCGCCTGCGTGACGGCGTGTCCGTGCGGCGCGATCGTCGGCAACACGTGGCACCATGAATCCAGCCGCGACGATATCGTGGACGCGGCGCTTTGCTCGCGGTACATGAAGGATAAATATGGAATGATCGGGCGCGGGTCGGTGTGCGGCATATGCGCGGCGGTGTGTCCTGCGGGCAGGCAAACGCAATAAAAACAAAAAAAGCGCTTGATTTCACAGCCCGTTTGTGTATAATATGTAGTACGGCTTTGGGGGGTTATAGCTCAGCCTGGTTAGAGCGCTACGTTGACATCGTAGAGGTCGTTGGTTCGATCCCAATTAACCCCACCATATCCTGCGGTGTGCGAATGACGCCTTGATTTTAAACCTACAGTACTTGAACGGGAGCGTTTGTTCGCAGATCGGATGCCGGGCCCGCAATGACGGGATGGCTGATGATCTGGGCAATGCACCCACCTGCTAATAGGGGCAGGTGTTAAAACCTGGCGGACGGCATCACGGGATATATAAGTATAGCGGAATTGTGTAACGGTAGCACCTACGACTCTGACTCGTATTGTCTAGGTTCGAATCCTAGTTCCGCTGCCACATAACAAAAGGCGCCCATTTGGGTGCCTTTTGTTATGTGATAATGGGATTCGAACGCGAGCCTGCCGCCGCCAGTGGCGGATGAAGGCAGGTGAGACGCCGTGAAAGGGAGCGAAGCGACCGGAGCGAATCCTAGTTCCGTTGCCACGTCGGAGCAAACTGCGCTTCACTCAAAACCCAATCCAAGAGATTGGGTTTTTTTGTACTGCTCCGTTGCTCCTCCTCATCCCCACAAAGCCTCACGACTTTGCGGGGGCTACATACTCGCGGATAATTATATTTGTAATATCTTGTTTTGATTTTTACAGTTATGATACAATATAAACCATTGGAAACAGTTACAGCAAGATTTGTGCATTATTCTTCATAAGGAGTCCCCATGAAAAAAATAGGATGGATTATTGGAACTATTATATTTACAGCATTATTTTTTGTGTTTGCTGCATTGACTGTATTGAATGGAAATAATACAGGTATCGCACAGGGGAGTCGCGCTGACGAAACGGTAAAAAGCACACAAGAAGCCATTGACGCTTTTATCGCAGGTATCTACTACACACAAATGGTGATAGATCCGAATGTTGAGTACGATTCGTACGAAAACTGGAAGAACGATCTCGAGCAGGCCCGGAGCTGTTTTGAAACTGCTCAAGTATATGTGGCTGAAATGTCATCACAGGTTGAAGACAGTACGCTTGTTGGTCTCAGCGATGCGAGATCTTTCACGTTGATAAGGACCGCGTACGCAGCGGAAACCAGTGATATCATTCAGGTGTATGAATCGGCGGAAAAAGGACGGAGAATCAAGGCGTTGGCTGATTTCTTAGAAACGGATATGCAGTCAGCGTTATCGGCACTGGAACAGGCAGATAACGAAATCGCGGGTCATTGGAATCATGTCGGAGATGTATGGGCCGCACGCGAAGGAGCGGCACGTATTGTGAGAAGCGGCTGCAAGGTGACTGTGTTGACAGCGGTGGGCATCGGTGTGGGTGTGCCGTCCGCTCCGTTTGTTATACCAAGCGGTATCCTGTCGCTGGGCGGTGCGGGTACGGCGATACAGCTGACCGACGATGTAGCGTTTATTTTCAAAGGATCTGATGATTTCGAAAACTGTACATATACTTACACAAATATGAAGAAAACAGCGTTGGAAACGGCAAAAACAGGAGCACAATGGCTCTTTATGAATAATCAGGGCGGCACGCTGAAAACTTTTGATACTATCCAAGACATCCGTGGCATCATGGCTGATGAGGAATTTGTTGGGATAGAAATACAAGGAGATGTGGCCACGATGACAAGGGGAGACTTAAACGACGCGGTGACATATGCACAGGCACTGCGTGACGGAGAAACGCTTCTCGATGAAATCCGTTCACTGCAAAACAAACTTGCTCAGATCAACACAGGTGGGGCGGTCTCTTCAACGGATGAAACAAATATTGAACCTGGCTTGCCGGTACTGGACGGACGTTTTGTCGATACAAGGATGAACGTCAACGGGACATTTGACAAGGTCGTTGAATTCTTTGCTGACGGGACATATAAAAGTTATTCAGTTGGTGTATCCGGGAATAATGACGAGATTACAGACTACATTGAAGGAACGTACACTTTCGAGAAAGCATCCGAGAATAAAGAGTATGCGTATTATATTCTGACAGATAGCGGGAAAGGTTATCATGTTTATACAGATGATATTTTCGGCAGCGAAGTGGTTTCACTTTTTAATGGGCAGAACAAAAAGGAATGAAGGACAAGCAACTGCCCGGATTATATAGGACAAAAAGTGCTTAGCGAATAATTGGAGCGGAGGAATGTATGTATTGCAGCAACTGTGGTAAGCAGATCATGGACAACAGTGTGTATTGTGAACATTGCGGTACGAAGCAGGACGTGCACCCGCCGATACAACAAGAAGTGCAGCAGCCGTCGAAGTACCAGTCTATAAGGGTACAGCCATCAAAGGGTAAGAGCAAGGGCTGGAAGATCGCGTTTTATTGTGTTGCTGGCGCGACAATCATTGCGTTTGGCTTATTTGCGTATGTAGAATGGCTGGCGCCAAAGCCGGATTTAGCGGCGGTATGGGACAGCGCATCATCGTATAAGGATGTCATACCCGGTGGTAGCCAGTTTTCGCTTGGTAATATTGGTACACAGTCCGAAGATTCGAGTACGTCAAACGCTGAAACAGTTACACAACCCGATGGCATTTACAAGCGGGTTCTTGGGGCATGGGAAGGTAGGCAGAACGGTAACTACATTGGTATTCATTTTTTCGATGACGGTACGGCTCAATATATCGAAAATGGGTATGAGGAGTACTATGAGTTTGAAGTAAGCGCTGATACACTGGTGTTCACGGATGAGAATGGCGAATCTATAACGCTCGGCTTCACAATCAGCGACCAGGACGGTTCAGACTGCCTGGCGCTCCAATATGATGAATATGCGTATAACCTCTTGCGTACAGACAGTATCTCAATTCAGCAGCCAGAAGTATCTGATCAAACGCCGGATCAGACTCAGCAAACAGGTGCCCAAGATCAAGATGTTGAAACTATATTTGCGAATGGATTCGAAATCCATATTGAAGCCTATATCGCTGAAACGTGGTGGGCCTCTTCGGGTACATCGATCAGCAATCCAGACGCGCTTCCCGCTGCACCCGGATACCCAGAGGTATACGATATCGGATCGGATGAGATTCAGTATATCTTTGACTCTGAGGCTATGACCGTACAGATGCTGACACAGGATGGAGACGGCGTGGTGACAGATCATGGTGTTTTCGATTATACAATCGACCCATACGGGTTTTATCTGTATACATTTGGTCGCACAGAAACCATCGAAGGGGCGGAATACCTCATCCAAAGCAAATTCTTCGTATGTGACGGAGTACTGTTCGAAGTAGAAATTGTTGATGGCATAGAGGCCTCCAACTATATTGCATATCATATATATGGGCCATAAGTTTTATTAGACAGTATATCTCCATGCCCAAACGATGAAAAAAATTGTTAAAGCATAGGACAATCATCATTCTAGTCGAAAGCTGATGAAAAATGAAATTCGTTCCCACCCGATTCAAATAGATCTGCTCTTCTTAATGTCATGAACCCCTTCGCCCCATCATACACTATAAGACCGAAAAAATCTTTGTGAGGCGAGGTTTCATGGCAAATTGTCCATACAGCTTTTTTGATTACCGCATGGAAGCGGGAGAAACGTTTGCGTCGCTCGCGGGTAAATTCAGGGTCTCGGAGCGGGCGATTGCTGAGCATAACAAGGGAACGCAGCCCGGTGCCGGACGGCGCGTGCGGATTCCATGCGCGTGCGGCGGGTGTACGCGCGGCGCGTTCTACGCAATACGCAAAGGTGAATCGCTGCTGCAGATTGCGCGGCGCAACGGACTGGATCTGACGGATCTGCTGGGAGCCAATCCGTACCTGAACCCCGGCTATTATATACCGGGGCAGGTCATCGTGATACCGCCCGCGCGCATACGTGCCAAAAGCGACACCTATATAGTGGAAGAAAGCGAAGGCGTTTTTGACGTGCTGCGTAAATTTCGCATGGACTTCACCACGTTTTGCCTGCTGAATCCCGATATCAACGCGATGACGCTTAAAGCCGGACAGCGCGTCCGCGTGGCGCCGCGTATCGAAACCACAAAAAAGGGCCGCTGGTATACCATGGAACAGGGAGAGACGCTGTTAAGCGTGGCGCAAAGCCACGGTATCCCCGTCAGCACATTGCTGGGCTTAAATGATCATCTGCGCCCGAGCGATTTTAAAGAAGGCGCAAGGGTGCGTGTGCCGCACCGCTCCGCCGATACCTAAGCTATGGGCGCTTAGGCAACAAATAGCGCCTTGCGTCGTCTTCCCTTTTACAGTAGAATATATATAGAAAAAGTCTGGAAACATGGACAAGTACTAAAAAAGGGGAGCGATACATGATACTGATTAATGAAAACTACTTAGCACTTAAAGGAAGCTATCTTTTTTCTGAGATGGCCAAAAGGATAAATGCCCACGGCGGCGATATCATCAAATTGGGTATCGGCGACGTCACACGCCCGCTGCCGCCGGCTGTGGTGGACGCGATGAAAGAAGCGGTGGACGACATGGCAACCGCTCAAGGTTTTCACGGCTACGGCCCCGAGCAGGGCTACGCGTGGCTGCGCGAAGCGATTGCCGCTAATGACTATGCGGGTCTTGGTATTGAGGCGGATGAGATATTTGTATCCGACGGCGCGAAATGCGACACGGGCAACATACAGGAACTGTTTTCGCCGATGTGCGACGTGGCGGTGCTCGACCCCGTTTATCCCGTTTATGTGGATACAAATGTGATGGCGGGGCGCGCGGGGGACTATGACGAATCCAAAAACGCTTATTCCAACATCACGTACCTGCCGTGCAGCGCGGACAACGGTTTTAAGCCTGCTGTGCCGCAGAAAAATGTGGACATCATCTATCTTTGCTATCCGAACAATCCGACAGGCACCGTGCTGACCAAGGAAGAACTGACCGAGTGGGTCAACTATGCCAAAAAGTCGGGCGCACTGATACTGTTTGACGCGGCGTATGAGGCGTTTATTCGCGAGGACAACGTGCCGCACAGCATCTACGAGATTGAAGGCGCCAAGGAAGTGGCGATTGAATTCCGCAGCTTTTCCAAAACCGCGGGCTTTACAGGCACACGCTGCGCGTTTACCGTTGTGCCCAAAGCGCTCATGGGTGCGGATTCAGACGGTGAGCTGCATTCGCTCAACGCCATGTGGAACCGCCGTCACTCCACCAAGTTTAACGGTGTGCCGTATATCACGCAGAAAGGTGCGCTTGCGTGTTATTCCGATGAGGGCAAGGCGCAGATTAAGGAAACGATTGGTTTTTATCTTGACAATGCCAAGATCATCCGAGAAGGCCTAAAGAGCATAGGCATCGACTGCTGGGGCGGTGTGAATTCGCCGTACGTCTGGCTCAAGACCCCGGGCGGTATGCCGTCGTGGGATTTCTTTGACAAACTGCTGGATGCGGGCGTGGCGGGAACGCCGGGCGCAGGCTTTGGCAGCGCGGGCGAAGGTTATTTCAGGCTGACCGCGTTTAACACCAAAGAAAATACGCTCAAAGCGATGGAGAAGGTTTCCTCGCTCAAGCTGTAAATACTTTTTTGAAAGAAGAATAGCGATGTCGGTTAAAAATGCGCTGGTCGTCTATTTTTCAGGCACGGGCGGCACGGCACGCGCGGCTGATGCTGTGGGGACTGCGCTTGCTAAGCGCGGTGTCAGCGTCAATCAACAGGAGATTCGGCATGATAACGCGATTGGCAACGGCGAAGAAGACTTGCTTGTGCTGCTGTTTGCGGTGCATGCCGCGAACGCGCCGGAGCCTGTGTACCGCTGGCTTGAGCAATTAACGCCAGTTCAGGGAACCAGCGCCGCGGTGCTCGCGGTTTCGGGCGGCGGCGAAATATTTCCGAATAAAGCGTGCCGGTTAAGCAGCATCAAGCGGCTCAAGAAAAAGGGCTACGATGTCACATATGAGGATATGCTCGTGATGCCGTCCAATATGAGTACGGCCACGCCGGACAGCCTTGCTGTGAAGCTCTTGGACGTTTTGCCGCAGAAGGCGCAGAATATCGCGGACGAGCTGCTGGCAGGGGTGAGAAGGCGCACAAAGCCGGGTTTGCTTAACCGGGTGATGTCTGTGGTCTGTGAGTTTGAGAAGAAGGGCTGCCATCTGTTCGGCAAAGGACTGCATGCTGACCAAAGCTGCACAGGCTGCGGCTGGTGCGCAAAGCAGTGCCCAAGAGGAAACATCAGCATGGATGGCGGCAAGCCGGTTTTTTCAAATCGGTGCGTGATGTGCTTCCGGTGCGTGTATGGATGCCCGAGCCATGCGATAAAAGCCAAACGGCTGGGCTTCGTGCTTAATAAGCAGGGTTTTGACATGAAGCGCTTTGACACGCTGGGCGACATTGAGGATAAAGACGCAAAAGGTATGCTGTGGAAGGGCATCAATCTGTATTTAAACGGTGACGAAAAAATATATACGAACAACGACAGGACGGTACCGAGAGGATAGCCGTCCTTTTTTAACATATAACTAGTCTCATTAAGCTTATACCTTTCGTTGTAAAGGTCTTTTTTGCATGTTATTATGAAATAAGACAAGACACGTTATCCTTTGACAGCATCTTTTTAAAAATTCCGGAGGGCGGCATGAAAATACTGCACACATCCGATTGGCACATCGGCCATACACTGTATACAAAAAAACGCTATGACGAGCATGAAAAATTCTTAAGCTGGCTCAAAGAGACGATTATCTCGCGCGGCATCGACGCACTTATTGTGTCGGGCGACGTGTTCGATACGGGTGCGCCGGGCGGACAGGCGCAGCGGCTCTATTACGATTTTTTAACGTCGCTGCTTGGGACATGCTGCCGCACGGTGGTCGTGGCGGCGGGCAACCACGATTCACCCGCCATGCTCGAAGCGCCTTCGGGTGTGCTAGAGAAACTGCATATTCACACGGTCGGGCTGCCGGGAGAAATTGAGCGCCATGTGATACCGCTGCGCGACGCGGCGGGAGACGTCCGCGCCGTCTGCTGTGCGGTGCCGTATCTGCGCAAAAACGAAATGGTGCGGCTGGAAGACGACGCACAGTCCACAGATGAACGGATCGTGGCAGCCACGGCGCAGTTCTACCGCGACGTGACGGACGCGGCACTGGCATATCAAAAGCAAAAGGGTATGCCGCTGCCCATTATCGCGACGGGACATCTGTTTGCCCAAGGCGCGGTGCGCACCGAAGGCGACGGTGTCCGTGAGCTTTATGTCGGCACACTGGGGCAGGTGGGTGCAGACATATTTCCCGAGGAAATCGTTTATGTGGCGCTGGGACATATCCACGGCGCGCAGCGCGTGGGCGGGCAGGAACGCATCCGGTATTCCGGTTCGCCGCTGTCCATGAGCTTTTCCGAGCTGGGGCGCGAGAAGTGCGTGATGGAGGTGTCGCTGGACGAAGAGCTTAAAATCGAAGCGATACCCGTTCCCGTTTTTCAGCGTATGGCGGCGGTGCGCGGCAGCCGCGAAGAAATTCTTGAACAGCTGAAAAACCTTGCCCAGGAGGATGTTTGGGTGGAGGTGACATATACAGGCGAAGCGGCTTGTCCGCATTTAAGCGCGGATGTGGCGGAAGCCGTCAGCGGCGGACAGGCCGAAGTGCTGATTATCCGCAATACCGCGGCGGCAGGCGCGATGCTGGAATCAGCGGACGAATCCGAGTCGCTTGCGTCCATGTCTGTACAGGATGTATTTTTGCGCTGTATCGCCAAAGATGCATACAGTGAAGAGGATACGAAGGCGCTTGTGGACTGCTTTAACGAGGTCATCCGCGAGATGGAGGAGGCCGAAACATGCGCATAGAGAAGGTGGTCATTGAAAACCTCAACTCGCTGCTGGGCCGTTTTGAGATCGATCTGACGGACCACGCCTATGCGGGCGGTCTTTTTGCAATTGTTGGGCCGTCGGGCGCGGGCAAGACCACGGTGTTGGACGCGATATGCCTCGCGTTATACGGCAAAACACCGCGTATTGAGTCCATCAGCGACGGGCATGACGAACTGATGAACAAAGGAGCGTCATCCTGCAGGGCCGAGGCGGTGTTCACGGCAAGCGGCAAACGGTACAAAAGCGTATTCCTGCATGAACGGGCAAGAGGCGCGAAGCCTTTTCGCGCTGTGAAGCGTGAGCTGTTGGAACAGGCCGCGGACGGCACATGGCATGTGAGCGCGGCGCGTATCCGCGAGGTGGATGAGAAAATTGAGGAGATATGCGGGCTCGACTACGGTCGGTTCACGCGTTCCATCATGCTGGCGCAGTTTCGTTTCGCTGAGTTTTTGCAGGCGAATTCCAATGAGCGCGCGGCAATACTTGAGCAGATCACGGACATGGACATATACCGGCGCATTTCCATCGCCGTTTATGAGAGAACGCAGCGGCAAAAACAGATGCTTGCCGAGACACGCAGCCGCATCGGCGACATCACGATACTCAGTGAGGCGGAGGAAGCGGCGCGCAAGGAGGAAGTGACGCAGCTGGAAACGGCAGTCACCGTGCACGAGACGCTCAAAAACGAGCTGACGGAGTGCCGCGCCATGGCGCAGCAGCTGCAAAGCCTACAGGCGGAGCATGAAAAATACAGACAGGCCGAGAAGCCGCTCACTGACGAGAAGAAAAAACGTTTGCTGGCGTTCAAACAGGCGGAGCAAGCCGAGCAAATTCAGAAGAAGAAGAACGACGAACTGGCTGACACGCTCAAAGCCGTGCGTGAGATTGATATAAAAGCGGCAAATAAAGCGAGTGAAGTAAAGCGTATCGATCAAGAAATCGCGGAAGACAGCAAGAGGATAAACGATAATAAAAAAGCGGTGCTTGACCTATTCAAAAAGTATGAGCCCGATGCAACGGGCGAAAGATACAGGGCGCTTTATGAGACGGACGATGTGAGCGCACAGCTGCGCGGTAAGGCCAAGGCGGAGCTGGACACCGCTGCTGCCCAGGCGAAAGGCTTTGAAACGCAGATCAGGCAAACACTTGCCCAAAGGGACGAATCCCATTGGCGCTCGCGTTTGGAATTACTCAGAAAGGCGCTGCCGCTCGTCGAAGCGTCTGACGCGCTTAAAAAAGCGCAGGAAACGCTAAAGGAATTTAAAAAACAGCAGGCTGCTCTGGAAAGCGAGCGCAAGGCCTTTGAGCAGACAGCCAAGCAAGTTGAAGAAAAGTATGAGTATGCAAGGCTCAACGTCCGATTCGGCGAGGAGCGCCGCAAGCTCGAAGACGGAAAACCATGCCCGCTATGCGGGGCGCTGAATCATCCCTCGGCAGGGCAAACTTTTGATGATGCATATTTTACCAGTGCCAAGCAGGATTATGATCTTATGCAGCGCAAACGGGATGATATTAAAAACCGTTTGCAGCAAATTGCGGTGCGTATCGGCGACATGGAAACGCTGATCGCCGAGAAAACACGTTATATTGACGAGAATGGGCAGGTGCTGTCCGCACTGGAAGGTCAGCAGGACACAGACGTGATCGCCAAAACGATTGACGAGATTGAAAAACGGCTTAATGCATATGCCAAGCTGCTCAAAGACAAAAGCAAAGCCGCCGAGAATGTGGCGGCTTTGACTGCGTGCTTTGGCAATATTGACAAAGACGTCGAGATCATCGACAGCCGTAAGAAGATAATTGCGGATACACAGCGCGACAAAGACAAAAAACAGCGGCTGAAAACGCAATCACAGACAGAGCTTGATTCATTGATTGCGCAGCGCAGGTCGCTGTTTGGCGATAAGGATGCCGATGCGGAGGAAGCGGCGGCGAGGAAACGCCTGCAGCAGGCTCAGGACGCCAAAGAGCAAAGCCGCAATCAGGCAGATCAGGCATCGCGTGCGTTGGAACAGAACGGCAAGGATATGTCGCGTACGCAAGGCGAGACAGACAAACTCTTGCTCAAACTAAAGGCACACTATGAAAAAACCATGGAGAGCGCTCTGACTACCAAGAACGTGTCGGATGACGATGATGTGACGGCGCTGTTTGATCGCTTTATGGACGAGGCATCGGCGCTGGGTGATGTGCCCGACGCGGATAATGTCGGTCGTACGGCGAGCGCGCTTGGTGCGCTGATCTCCGGAGAAAATGCAAGGCTGGGGAGCGTGCGGCAGATACTCAAAGCCAATGCTGAAAGCCGGCAAACTGTCAAAACACTCAAGAATCAGGAGAAAACATACAAACAGGCGCTGGAAAAATGGGAGAAACTCAACGCACTGATCGGATCGGCCAGCGGCGACAAATTCAGCCGCATGGCGCAGAGCATCACGTTTGACGCACTGCTGCGTTTTGCGAATCAGAGCTTGCAGCGCATGAGCGACCGTTATCTCCTCGTGCGCGATCAAGCGGGCTCCTCTAAGCCGCTTGAGCTTGCGGTCATTGATACGTATCAGGCAGGCGAGAAACGGCCCGTCAGCAATCTTTCGGGCGGAGAGAGCTTCATTGTGTCTATGGCGCTGGCGCTCGGGCTTTCCGAGATGTCTTCCGGCGCGGCAAGAATTGATTCACTGTTTATTGACGAGGGGTTTGCGTCGCTCGATGAGGATTATTTGGAATCCGCGCTGCAGACGCTTTCGGCGCTCGGCAACCGTGAGGGCAAGCTCATCGGCGTGATTTCACATGTGGAGGCGCTCAAAACCCGCATCGACGTGCAGATCGAGGTGCATCGTCGCTCGGGCGGGTGCTCGGAACTGACCGGGCCGGGGGTGCAGCAATTAAAAATTAGCAAGTAAGATTTGAGAGTGGTAGGGGGAGAAATATGGAGGTTAAGAATCGTTTGCCTTTGCTGGCGGCGATGGCTATCGCTTTTGCCGGGCTTGCATTCTATGGCGGGTTAACGGCAAATGAGCCGGTGCTGGGGATTGGCATCGCGGCGGCTTTTGTCTGCATTGTGCTGATGCCTGCTTTTCACTTAAGAGCAAAACGGCTTCGTAAGATATGTGAGAAAGAAAACGTGCTGATCCGTTTTGAGTATGACTCGAGCGAGATCAAAGAAATTGCGGCGGAACAAAAGAAGCTTATGTTTAGAAAAAGCACCAAGCTTTCGATCCTTTTCAGCATATGCCTGACGGTCATCTTTCTGCCGTTTGTGCTGTTCTCTATGGAGCCGGATTCTGAGCTGCCGCCCATGCTGCCTGTCGCGCTGACATGTGTGCTGCTGCCGTGGCTGAGCATTATCATCGCGTCGTATGTGGTGAGCCGCATTATACAAGCGCGGCCGTGCGTCTCGCTGGTTGGGCGCGATTATGTGCTCATCGCAAACCGATATCACGGCGTGAACGACCGCTATCAGCTTCACGCCGACCGCATCCGGTTTGAAAAGGGAAAGAGCGGCAAAATGGGCTGTCTCTGTGTGAGATATAGTTTTAAAGCAATGCGCACGGCAATGCCCCGTACATTCAGCCTTTGGGTGCAGATTCCGGTGCCGCACGGGCGAGAAAACGATGCAGCAAACCTGCATCTTGAATAGCTATTTTGAACACTGCTGAATTCTTAATTCTATCAAGAAATAACCGGTTGGTAGAATGTTTTGACTGATATCGTTTTATAAACACAAAATCTGTTTATTGTTTGTGTATAAAAAATTCAAAGGGCGTGGCAAATAATAACATTTACAAAAGATTCTTGATTCGGTTATGCTCAATTTGTATTTAATTCTATCAGGGAGAGTGGCATTATGGACAAAAGACCTGATATTCCTGCCCAGACAGATGGTAAACCCAAGCTTTTAAGGGCCATACTGCTTTACGTGTCCGGTGTGCTCTTCTTGGCTGTGGGGATTCTATATGTCATTGGTTCATATAACGATAGTCTGCAGAAGAAAACAACACAGACAATTAATGTGGCGCACGCCGCAACGGCATTTATATCTGCCGACCTGATAAGCGAAATATCTGATGGCCAGATCAACTCAAACGATTATCTCAGAGTAAAAGACGAATTGATCCGTTTTAAGGAACGCAACGACGACGTGTCCTCTCTATTAATTTATACAGAGCTTGAAGGCAATCTTGTGACGCTAGCTCATTCGGAAACTTCCGGGTTAAGCATTATACCGGAGACAATGACACAAGATTACCGGGAAGTATTGACCGAAAATGAGCCCACCATCAAGAAAGATGCTCAAGGCCGTTGGCAGACCGTGCTTGTTCCGTTTGAAAATGCAGGAAACGGGGTTGCCGCACTGGGTATAAACTATTCTGCATCAGCATGGAACAGTGAAATTATCCGCAGGACGGTTCATGCCGGCTTGGAAATTGTATTAGTGTTCGTTCTGTTGACCGTCATATTCAAGCTGTATAGAAAGAACAGCTTGCTTGCAAACGTGAGCAGAAGGTTAAATGAGAGAGAGGATGTTTTTAAAAAGCTTTTTGAACATTTACCGATGGGCGTGGCGCTTGTCGAAGATGACAAGCAGGGCGTAAAAGCTGTCAATAAAAAGTTTGAAGCGATTATGGGAAGAAGTCAGCATGAACTGACAGAAATCTGCATGGAGGAGCTGACCGGCTCTGACGACGAGCACAATGATGCGGATCGTGTTGCGCTGCTTGGGCAGGGCAACATAAGCAGCAATACGGCAATAAAGAAAATTGACAAGCCTGACGGGCAAACGGCTTGGATTCACATGAACGTGGTGTCCTTAAACAAGGGGGACGATAAATCAGGGAAAAGCCATCTGTGTATTGTCGAGGATGTGACACAAAGGATACTGACGGAAACAGCACTGAGAGAAAGTGAGAGAAGCAAAGCGGTGCTGCTTGCCCATTTGCCGGGAATGGCTTACAGGTGCCGGAAAGATCGTGACTGGACGATGCTGTTTGTATCGGAAGGCTGCCGCAAGCTCACCGGTTATGAGCCTGAAAGTCTTCTCTATAATAAAGATATTTCATTTAATAGTCTGATTGCACCCGAATACCGGAAAAATGTCTGGCTTGAATGGGATCGTGTCCTTGCTCAGAAGAAGCCGTTTAACGGTGAGTATGAGATCGTCGATAAAGACGGAAGACACAGATGGGTGATGGAGATGGGGCAGGGCATATACGATGAAGAAGGAAACGTGGTGGCCCTGGAAGGTCTCATTATCGATGTGACGGAGCAGAAGCTGCGTGAAGCCCAGATCAAGCATATGAGCGACCATGATTTCCTTACGGGCCTTTACAACCGCAAGTTCTTTGAACAAGAAAAAGAGAGGCTGGCGGAAGAGCGTTACCTTCCGGTTTCGGTCATCATTGCAAATATCAACGGAGTTCGGCTTATCAACGATGCGTTCGGACATGCCGAAGGAGACCGCGTGATCATAGAAGCGGCAAGCTTCATGAAGAGGCGCTGCCGCGAAGGAGACATTCTTGCAAGAACCGGAGGCGATGAATTCGCACTCCTGCTGCCCAATACCGATGCGCATGAAGCTTACAGCATTCTCCGCAGTATACACAAAGCATGCGAACAGCATAACAGTATGAGCCCAAACCGCCGGTATGATGTGAGTGTGTCTATGGGATTTGGCACGAAGACGCTCAAGAATGAGACAATTGAACAAGCGGCGAAAGAAGCCGAAGAGTATATGCATAACCGCAAGCTATTAAACCGCAGGAGCTCTCACAGCTCAATTCTATCATCAATTACAGCCACGATGTATGAAAGAAGTCAGGAAACAGAAGCACATGCGGAACGGCTGAGTGAGTTAAGCAAAAAAATCGGGAGACAGCTGCAGCTGCCGCAAAAAAGTCTGGACGAACTGGAGCTTTTTGCGATGCTTCATGATATCGGCAAGGTGGGCATTGATGATCGCATTTTGAATAAGCCCGGAAAGCTCAGCGAAGAAGAATGGGCTGTGATGAAAAGGCATCCGGAGATTGGATACCGCATCGCTGCATCTTCTCCGGAACTTGAGCCTATTGCCGAGTATATACTCTCCCATCATGAACGCTGGGACGGAAAAGGGTATCCTCAAGGTCTAAAAGGAGAGCACATTCCGCTGCTGTCGCGTATTTTGGCGGTCGTCGATGCTTACGACGCCATGACTGAAGATCGGGTTTACCGAAAGGCGCTGCCCAAAGAGCAAGCTCTTGAAGAAATCAAAAAGAATGCGGGTACACAGTTTGATCCGGATGTTGCTCAAAGATTTATAGAAATTATTAGTTGACTTAAAGATCATGAGTTGATTTGCAGGGGGGGATGTGTATGAAAAAGTGGGTCTTTATTATTGCTTTGTTTTTTATATTGGGGCTGCCTCAAACAGCCCATGCACAGCCGGAAGACGACGCGGATTTTTCGGAGCTTTTTGATGAGCATGGGGCCATCATGCTCTTGATTGATGATGAAACCGGGACTATTCTTTATGCGAACCAAACAGCCGTCTCGTTCTACGGCTATACAAAGCAAGAGCTTGAATCCATGAGTATCACAGAGATTAACACATTGACGCCGCAGGAAACACAAGCCGAAATGCAGGCGGCCACAAAAGAAGAAAGAAACTATTTTGTGTTCAAGCACCGACTGGCCAGCGGTGAGGTGCGTAACGTTGAAGTTTTTTCATACCCTGTGACGTATAAAGCTAAGGCATGCTTGTTTTCCGTTATTCATGATGTGACGGAAAAGATGTTTATTCCGCAGCACGAGAAAAATATATCCATGGGTAAATATATTATCGGCGGAACAGCCATCATCGGGCTATTTATCCTCTTAATAATAACGTCTCTATATGCCAAGCGGCTTAAGAAATCAAAACAGCAAATTGAAAACTTTGATGAATTAAGAAAAACTTTTATTGACGCTGAGGAAGATCTTATCTATCTCAAGGATGAAAGCTTAAAATACGTGTTTGTCAATAAGGCGCTGGAGCGGTTCTACCATAAGGAAAACAGCGAAATCATCGGCGTTGACGATTTCCAGCTCACGAATGTGGCGTTTGCGGAGCTTCGCCGGAAAACGGATCAAGACGTTCTTGATAAACAATCCCGTATTGTCGATGAAGTGGTCTGGGATGATCGTATTTATCAGACGACGAAGTTCCCGGTCAAAATGATAAACGGGTCTTGCGGCGTGGGCGCATATATCAGGGATATTACTGAGCAGCGTCATCGTGAGATTAGGCAGGAAAAAGCGCTGATTCGCAATAAGATTCTTGTTGATGTGCTTAACAAAAGCTTTGAGAGCAGGCAGGAGCAGCTTGACTATGTGCTTCATGAAGCACTCAAACTCACGGAAAGCAAATATGGCTATATTTATTTATATGATGAGGAAACCAAAGAATTTACGCTTAATTCCTGGTCAAAGGATGTGATGGATGCATGCGGTATTATCGAGAAACAGACCGCATACAGTCTTGAGAAAACGGGTATTTGGGGAGAGGTTGTTCGCTCGAGAGAGCCTTTGATCATCAATGATTTTGAAGCGCCGAACCCGCTTAAAAAAGGTTATCCCAAGGGGCATGTGGCGCTTAAGAGATTCATGTCTGTGCCGGTTATTATCGACGGACGGATTGTGGCTGTTGTGGGCCTTGGCAACAAGCAAAGCGATTACGATGATTTTGATGTGTATGAAATGACACTGCTGATGAACGGCGTGTGGAACGCCGTTGAACGCAGGCAGGCGCAGGAAAACCTGATATTTGAGCGCAACAAATACCTTCAAACGATTGTCTCCATAGGTGACGGCGTGTTGGTGGTGAACCGGCAGGGCCATATAGAGATGCTTAATATCGTGGCGCAAAAGCTGACGGGCTGGACGCAAAAGCAGGCTGTCGGCCGTCATTACAAAGATGTATTTGTGCTGTCGCATGAAAATGAAGGCAACGAGATTAAAGATCCCATCGAGGCGGTGTTTGAAACAGACGATATTCACGAACTGGCCAATAATGCAGTGCTCACGTCAAAACACGGCAAAAAATACTATCTTGAAGACAGCGCAGCGCCAATTCGTGATGAAAACGACACGACCATGGGTGTTGTTTTGGTTTTCCGAGACGTCACGGATAAAAAGGAGCAAAGACAGAAGATTGAATTCTTAAGCTACCATGATGCATTGACGGGACTATATAACAGACGCTTCTTTGAAGAAGAGCTTCAGCGAATTAATACCGAGAGGAATCTTCCTATATCCATCATCATGGGCGATGTGAATGGACTAAAGTTGACCAACGATATTTTCGGCCATGCGTACGGAGACATGCTGCTTAAAAAAGTATCTGAGGTGTTTAAAGAAACATGCAGGGCGGATGATGTCATTGCGCGATGGGGCGGTGACGAGTTTGTTGTTCTTCTGCCGAAAACAAATAAAGAAGAAGTCAAAAGCGTAACCTCTCGCATCAAAACAGAGTTTGACAAAGTTCGGATCAAAGCGATAAAGGGCAGCATCTCTATGGGGTCGGAAACCACAAACGCCGCGGGGGATGATATCATTGGTCTGCTTGACCGTGCCGAAGAGAATATGTACAGCGTCAAAACACTCGAGCGGGATGATGTGAGAAGCAATGCCATAAAAGCCATTATATCAGCCCTGCATGAGAATCATCCGAGAGAAAAAGGCCATTCAGAGCGCGTCAGTGAGATGAGCCTGAAAATGGGGAGACTGTTAAGGCTTCCTGAGGTTGATTTACATAAATTAAAATTCGGCGGTTTTCTGCATGATGTGGGAAAGATTGTGCTTGATGAAAAGTTGCTTGATAAGAATTATGAGCTGACGGATTTGGAACTGATGGAGATGAAAAAGCACACAACTGTCGGTTATCGCATCCTTAATTCGTTTGACGATACGATTGATTTGGCAGATGCTGCGCTGTACCATCACGAACGCTGGGATGGGGAAGGCTATCCCAAGGGTATAAAAGGCAATGCTATCCCGTTGATTGCGCGGATTATTGCCGTGGCGGAGTGCTACGATCGGATGCTCTACCCCTCAAGGCAGCAAACGCCGAAAACAAAAGAAGAGGCCATAAAGGTGATTCATGATGGCGCGGGTACACTTTTTGATCCGCAAATGGTCAAGCTGTTTGAGAAAATGATACGGGCATATTGACATGTCTTGCGATTGCCACGAGTTTCATAAAGTTGATTGACCGTTCACAAATATAATACAGTGTAACCAGCAGGGCAACAGGGTAAAAGTTGCTCTGTTTTTTCTCTTTTTCAAAGATTACATTAGTGGTTGGTCATAATAATAACTGTAAAAATCAAGGTCACAATAATTATACGCAGAAAATATAATAATTTGTGTTTTGATGTTGACAAAACGGCGATGCTTTGATATTATTCAATACTGTGCTCGCTAAACGGCGAGGCGCAAAACGGAGAGGTGCGACGGAGGCGGAAGCTGCCGGAAAGTACCAATTCGGACGGTGTTGACAAACGCTCATGGCGTCTGGTAACATACGAACTCCGCCGCAAAACGGCGGGATATGAACCTTGAGAAATCGAAGACTTGAAGCCAAGGATTGACAGGAACAAAGTGTTGACAAACGCCCTTCGCGTTTGGTAACATAATAAATCCGCCGCCAAAAACGGCGGGATGAAAAATCGACGGTTTTAAGCCAGAGATTGACAAGAAAAACGGTGTTGA
>Ga0207799_100242_pt1 | contig 36021 bp, 33 predicted proteins | sample TtanPargueraPR_4_FD_187742 | JGI IMG/M metagenome (GOLD analysis project Ga0207799, IMG submission 187742) | Aerobic enrichment media microbial communities from Bioluminiscent Bay, La Parguera, Puerto Rico - Tt and M2 (SPAdes) | ecosystem: Environmental > Aquatic > Marine > Unclassified ...
CGATTCATGCAGCAGCTTTTCGATGCGCGGCTCGTTGGCCTTGATGCCCGCCACCATGTTGTCGGTGAAGGCCGAGGCCGAGTCGCCCAGCAGCTGCATCGACTGCAGCACGTTGTAGCTCATCATCGGGTTGTAGACGTTGAGCTCGAAATGGCCCTGGCTGCCGGCAAAGCCGATGGCGGCGTCATTGCCCATGACATGGGCGCAGACCATGGTCAGCGCCTCGGCCTGGGTCGGGTTCACCTTGCCCGGCATGATCGACGAGCCCGGCTCGTTTTCCGGCAGGATCAGCTCGCCCAGCCCGCAGCGCGGGCCCGAGCCCAGCAGGCGGATGTCGTTGGCGATCTTGAACAGCGAGGCCGCGATCGTCTTCAGCGCGCCTGAGAACATCACCATCGCGTCATGGGCGGCCAGTGCTTCGAACTTGTTGGGGGCGGTGACGAAGGGCAGGCCGGTGATCTCGGCCATGTTGGCCGCGACCATCTCGGCCCAGCCCTTCTTGGTGTTGAGCCCGGTGCCCACGGCGGTGCCGCCCTGGGCCAGTTCGTAGATGTCGCCAAGGCAGGCCTCGACGCGCTCGATGCCCTTTTTCACCTGGTGGGCGTAACCCGAGAATTCCTGCCCCAGGGTCAGGGGCGTGGCGTCCTGGGTGTGGGTGCGGCCGATCTTGATGATGTCCTTGAACTCTTCGGCCTTGGCGGCCAGCGCGTCGTGCAGCTTGGTCAGGCCGGGCAGCAGCACGTCGCGCGCATGCATGGCGATGGCGATATGCATGGCGGTCGGGAAGGTGTCGTTCGACGACTGGCCCATGTTGCAGTGGTCGTTCGGGTGCACCGGGTCCTTGGAGCCGATTACCCCGCCCAGGATCTCGATCGCGCGGTTGGCGATCACCTCGTTGGCGTTCATGTTCGACTGCGTGCCCGAACCGGTCTGCCACACCACCAGCGGGAAATTGTCGTCGAACTTGCCCTCGATGACCTCGCCCGCGGCCTGCACGATGGCGGTGCCGCGGTCCTCGTCCAGGTTGCCCAGCGTCATGTTGGCCTGCGCGCAGGCCTGCTTGATCACGCCCAGGGCGCGCACGATGGGAAGGGGCTGCTTTTCCCAGCCGATGGGGAAATTCAGGATCGAACGCTGCGTCTGCGCGCCCCAGTACTTGTCTGCGGGAACCTCGAGCGGGCCGAAGCTGTCGGTTTCGGTGCGGGTCTCAGTCATGCGGGCCTCCTGCGGAATACGATTGTATGCGGAATACAGGGGCGGCGGGGCCAAGACAACGCCCCGTGTGCGCTAACAGGCGCTATTTGCGGAAGGAATCGAGGCTGACGACCTCGGCGTCCTGCTGTTCGGGCTCGACCTCGGCCAGTTCGAGTTCGTCCTCTTCGGGCTGTTCCTCGTCTTCCTCGTCCTCGGCCTCCTGCGTCTCGAAGCGCAGGCCGAACTCGACCGACGGATCCACGAAGGTGCGGATGGCGTCATAGGGGATGAACAGCGGCTCGGGGCTGTTGCCGAAATTCAGCGTGATCGAGAACGCATCCTCGCCCACCTCGAGGTTTTCGTACCAGTGCTGGATGACCACGGTCATTTCCTCGGGGTAACGCTCGTGCAGCCAGTCGGCGATGGCGACGTCGGGGTGGCGGGTGTCGAAGGTGATGAAAAAATGATGCTGGCCGGGCAGGCCGTGCGCTGCAACATCCGACAGAACCTGCCGGATCAGTCCGCGCATGGCGTTGTGCATCAGTCTTCCGTATTCGATCCCGTGCGACATGGCGTCCTCGATTTCGGTGCTCGGCCCCAGCATAGGGGATTCGGGGATTTATGAAAGGGCCTGAACGTCAAATCGGCGGCCCTATCCGGCCTGTCCCAGCAGCGCCCCGGCCAGCGCCAGCGCGGCCAGCACGCCGGGCAATGGCCAGCGCCGCCACAGCAGCAGCGCCGCGGCCAGAAGGGCCAGCGCCAGGGCGCGCAGGTCCAGGCTTTCGGGATGCGGCGCGATCAGCCGCAGGGGGCCGGCCTGCCACTGTCCGACCTCGGCAAAGAACACATGCGCCGCGAACCAGGTCGAGAGATTGGCGATCACGCCCACCACCGCCGCCGTGACCGCTGACAGCGCCGCCGAAAGCCGGGGCTGGCCCGCCAGCCGGTCGATATAGGGGGCGCCGGCGAAGATCCACAGGAAGCAGGGCAGGAAGGTCACCCACAGCGTCACCGCCGCACCGGCGAGGCCCAGCCACAGACCGCCGGCCTTGAACGCGGCCAGGAAACCCACGAACTCGGTCACCAGGATCAGCGGGCCGGGCGTGGTCTCGGCCAGGCCCAGACCGTCCAGCATCTCGGGCGTGGTCAGCCAGCCGTGCTGGGTGACCACCTCCTGCGTCATGTAGGCCAGCACGGCATAGGCGCCGCCGAAGGTCACCACCGCCAGCTTGGAAAAGAACAGCCCGACTTGCGCCAGCAGGCCCGGGGCGAACAGCCACAGCGCGGCCAGCGGGGCCAGCCACAGCCCGCCCCACAGCGCGACGGTCGCCCCGGTCCGGGTGCGCCGCGCGGGCGGGGCGGCGGGGGCGGGCGCGCCGTCGGCGGTGGCAAAGCCATAGGCCGCGGCCAGGGCGATGATCAGGGGGAAGGGCAGGAAGAAGGCGAAGATTCCCACGAAGGACAGGCCGGCGATCGCCCAGTGCGCCGGCCCCCGCAGCGCCTTGCCCGACAGGCGCATCAGCGCCTGCAGGACCACCACGACCACCGTGGCCTTCACACCCAGGAACAGCGCCTGCGCCAGCGGGACCGTGCCCAGGTAGGCGTAGCTTGTCGCCAGCGCCAGCACCACCGCCGCGCCCGGCAGCACGAACAGCCCGCCCGCGATCAGGCCGCCCGGCACGCCGCGCAGCCGCCAGCCGGCATAGGTGGCCAGTTGCATCGCCTCGGGCCCCGGCAGCAGCATGCAGAAGCTCAGCGCGCGCAGGAATTGCGCCTCGCTCAGCCAGGGGCGCTCCTCGACCAGTTCGCGATGCATCAGCGCGATCTGCGCCGCCGGGCCGCCGAAGGACAGCAGCCCGATGCGGGCGAAGACGCGGGTGATCTGGGCAAGCGGGGGCGCGGTCTGGTCCATGAACATCTCGGACCAGAGCTGGCGGAAATTTGCAACAGGAACGTGACCGGGCCCCGCGCAAGCGGGCCGCGACGCCTGTCGGCCGCCAAGGCAAAGATGAAAAAAGGGGGAAGTGCAGGCTTCTGTTGCCAGGTGCCTGCGAACCCCGCCAGCCCTTGCTAGAGGACTGGGCTTTAGATTTCGGTCTTGTTACCGCTTAGGCGGCAACTGCAACCGGAGCACGATTGTCGTTGGCAATTATGCTTAGCGAACCGATAACGGTGGTATCTCACCGGGACAAAGCTAACACCTTTAGACGTTCGTCGATCCTGTTTCGGCCCCATGTCCCGCCAACGACCGGGTGTTTGGTGGAGCCGCCGGGTACCGCCCCCGGGTCCGATCCGCTTATTACGAGCGCGTTTATGTCCATAGTCCCCGAGGGGACGAAGCAAACATAGGGCGGCGCGCGGCCCGGTTCAAGCCTCTTGCGGGCGGGGCCTGCGTTCGGCGGCGACATGGCGGCCCAGGCGCAGGGTGTAGGTGCAGAGCGCGTCTAGCGTGGCGTCGGCGCGGGGCGCGTCATGGGTTTCCAGCGCGTCGGCCAGGGCGGTGTGCAACGCGATGATCTCGGCCCGGTCGCGGGCGGTGAAGGTGATCATGTTCATCAGTGGCTGCATCGCCTCAACAGCGCCCGCCAAGTGGTATGAAAGAACAGGGTTTTCCGCCGCATCCACCAGCGCCCGGTGGAACGCCACGTCGGAGGCGCAGAAGCTTTCGTCGGACAGGCCCGGCTGGCCCTGGCGGTGGATCTCGGCGCGCATCGCGGCCAGGTGATCGGCGCCGCGCCGCTCGGCCGCCAGAGGTGCGCAGGCGCGCTCCAGCGCGAAGCGCGCCTCGCAGGCGGTCTCGAAGCTGACGGCGTTCATCGACAGCAGCAGGGTCGAGGTGGTGATCTGCTGGCCATAGGCGTCCTCGTAGCGCAGCCGGTTGACGAAGGCCCCGCCCGCAGCGCCGCGCTGGGTCCGGATCAGGCTTTGCGCCGCCAACCGCTTCAGCGCCTCGCGCACGGTGGGGCGCGAGACGCCGAAATTCTCGGCCAGTTCCGATTCCGAGGGCAGGCGTTCGTCCACGATCAACTGGCCGTCCACGATCGCATCGCGGATCGCTTGGGCGATCTGCGCCGACAGGTCCTTGGCGGCATCGAGTTCTGTTTTCATGCGCCGGTCTCCGGTATCATCAGGATATCGTTAGAAAACATTTGTCAGACATTTAATTGTATGACAATTGTAATTCGACTCGTCTCTGGGAGGACGGATGCAGTTGTCCACGCGCATACGCGGCATGAAAGGGGCCCACTGGCTGGCCGTTTTCGGTGTCATTTTGGCTGGCTGGACAATGCTTTACGGGATGTCCTTGCCATCGGACATTAGGGCTGCCGGGCGGATCTACGGGGCGGAGTTCTGGCAGACGCTCTGCACTGTCACGCCGGATGCCGCAGGCTTGGCCCGGCTGTGGCTGATGTGGGTGGCAATGGCGGCGGCGATGATGCTGCCGACCTTCTTGCCGGCGCTGGCCACCTATGAGGATCTGTCCGCCAGCGGCGCGGCCACCGGGTGCGGCGTGCTGGCGTTGATGGCGGGCTATCTGGGCATCTGGCTGGGCTTTGCGGCGCTGGCGGCGGGGGTGCAGATGGCGCTGACCGGCGCCGGGCTGCTGACGCCGCTGGGGCAAAGCGGGGCGCGCTGGTTCAGCGCGGCGCTGCTGTTCGGGGCCGGCGCCTACCAGTTCACCGCGCTGAAGGAGGCCTGCCTGTCGCAGTGCCGCCAGCCGCTGACCTTTTTCATGCAGCACTGGCGCCCCGGCGCGGCGCATGCCGCGGTCATGGGGCTGCGGCTGGGGGCGGTCTGCCTGGGCTGCTGCTGGGCGCTGATGGCGCTGGCGTTCGTGGGGGGCACGATGAACCTGGCCTGGATGGGCCTGGCGACGGTGCTGATGATCGTTGAGAAATTGCCCGACCTGGGCCGCCTGCTGACGCGGCCCCTGGGCGGGGCATTGATTGTGGCGGCGGCGCTGACCGCCGCGGGCGTGATTTGAGGGAGGACTACATGCCGAACGACATGACCCTGGGCACCGTGCCGTGGAGTATCAAGGGCGAGCTGATCCTGAACTGCAACTGCACGGTTTTCTGCCCCTGCGTGGTGTCCCTGGGCCAGCACCCGCCGACCGAGGACTATTGCCAGGCCTGGTCCGGCGTGCGGATCGACGAGGGGCAGTATGGCGACGTGGATCTCTCGGGCCTCAATGTCGGCCTGATCCTGGAAATCCCCGGCCTGATGGCGCGCGGCAACTGGAAGGCCGCGGCCTATATCGACGAGCGCGCCTCGGACGCGGCCTATGACGCGCTGCTGGCGATCTTCTCGGGCAAGGCCAGGGGCACGACCGGGCTGTTCTCGATGCTGGTCAGCGAATTCCTCGGGGCCGAGCGCGCGCCGGTGGTGTTCGAGACCGAGGGCAAGACGCGCCGCCTGATGGTGGGCCGGGCCATCAAGGGCGAGGTCGTGCCGGTGCCCGGCGCCGACCCCTACAGCGACATCATGGTCCGCAACACCAATTACTGGATGGGCCCCGACATCACCGTGGCCACCGCCACCCAAGGCAGGGTCCGGGCGCATGGCCGGGTCTGGGATTTCGACGGCCGCTCGGCCGAGATCTGCCAGATCGACTGGAAGGGGCCGGAGAGATGATTGCCCCGGCCTATGCCCGCACCCTGGCGCGCTATAACCGCTGGCAGAACGCCCAGGTCCTGGCCGCCTGCGACACGCTGGGGCCAGAGGCGCTGCGCGCGGATCGCGGCGCCTTCTTCGGCTCGATCCTGGGCACGCTCAGCCACCTGATCTGGGCCGACACGATCTGGATGAGCCGTTTCGACGACTGGGACAAGCCGCATGTGGGCCTGAACGAGAGCGCCAGCTTCGTCCCCGACTGGGAGGCCCTGCGCAGCCTGCGCCCCGGCGAGGATGACCGGATCGTCGCCTGGGCCGATGCCCTGCCCGAGGACGGGCTGGAGGGCGAGCTGACCTGGTTTTCCGGCGCGGCCGGGCGCGAGGTGAGCAAGCCGCTGGCGCTCTGCGTCGCGCATTTCTTCAACCACCAGACCCATCATCGCGGGCAGGTCCATGCCATGCTGACGGCCGCGGGCGCGCGGCCCGGCGTGACAGACCTGTTCCTGATGCCTGACAGCGAAACCTGAGGAGGCACCACATGTTCAACGCATTGATCGTCGAGAAGGACGAAGACGGCAAAACCCACGCCAGCGTGCAGCAGATCGGCGAGGACCGCCTGCCCGAGGGCGAGGTCACCGTGGCGGTGGACTATTCCACCGTGAACTACAAGGACGGGCTGTGCATCGGCCCCGGCGGCGGGCTGGTGCGGCATTACCCGCATGTGCCGGGGATCGATTTCGCCGGCACGGTCGAGGCGTCGAACGACGACCGCTATCGGCCCGGCGACAAGGTGGTTCTGACCGGCTGGCGCGTGGGCGAGGTGCACTGGGGCGGCTATGCCCAGAAGGCGCGGGTCAAGGCCGACTGGCTGGTGCCGCTGCCCGATGGCCTGACCACGCGGGCCGCGATGGCGGTGGGCACCGCCGGCTTCACCGCCATGCTGTCGGTCATGGCGCTGGAGGATCACGGGCTGAAGCCCGGCGACGGCCCGGTGCTGGTGACCGGGGCTGCGGGCGGCGTGGGCTCGGTGGCGACGGCCATCCTGGCACAGCTGGGCCACGAGGTGGCGGCGGTGACGGGGCGACCCGAGACCGCGGACTACCTGACCGGGCTGGGTGCGGCGCAGATCGTCCCGCGCGAGGAACTGACCGAGGTGACCCGCAAGCCGCTGGAGCGCGAGACCTGGGCGGGCTGCGTCGACGCGGTGGCGGGCGCCATGCTGGGCCGGGTGCTCAAGCAGATGAAATACGGCACTTCGGTCGCCGCCGTGGGCCTGGCCGGCGGCGCCGCGATCGAGGGCGCGCTGATCACGCCCTTCATCCTGCGCGGGGTGAACCTGCTGGGCATCGACAGCGTCATGCAGCCCTATGATAACCGCCTGCGCGCCTGGCAGCGCATCGCGCGCGACCTGCCCATGGACAAGCTGGAGACGATGATCCAGCCCGCCACGCTGTCCGACCTGCCGCAATTGGGCGCGGATATCCTGAAAGGCCGGGTCAAGGGCCGCGTCGTCGTCGACGTGAACGCCTGATCCGGGACCGGGCCGCGCCGCTGCCGCGGCCCGGGTCTTCCAACGGATTTGTCGGGAAAGCGGGCAAAAGCACCGTTTTCCACCCTCGGAATCCGGCAAAGCCTTCTCTAGGCTGGGATTGTGGTGCGGCGCCCTGTCGCAGTCGCCCATGTCCAGAACCACACCTGCCGCAGGCCCAACGGCCTGGCGGCGGAACGGAGAAGGAGGCTCAAGTGTACAAGAACATCATGGTGCCCGTGGATTTGCGGCATCTCGACCGGCTCGGCAAGGCGTTGAAGACGGCCGCCGACCTGGCCCGCCAATACGGCGCGCAGGTCTGCTATGTCGGCGTCACGGCGGAAACGCCCGGCGCGCTGGCGCATAACCCCAGGGAATACGCCGCCAAGTTGGCGGATTTCGCCGCCGCGCAGTCGGCCGAGCACGGCATCGAGACCACCAGCAAGCCGCTGGCCAGCCACGACCCGGCGATTGACCTCGACCACACGCTGCGCGACGCGGCCGAGGAGATCGGCGCCGACCTGGTGGTCATGGCCACCCATATGCCGAACATCACCGATTACATCTGGCCGTCGCATGGCGGGCGCCTCGCCACGCACAGCGACGCTTCGGTCTTCCTCGTGCGCGGCGGCTGAGGCCGCGCCGGAGCATCTCTTTCCAACACGTAAGAATGGGAGGCCCACATGGCCGAACAAGACACTACGCAAGGAATCCCAGAGCCCGAGGGCGCCGCGGCGCTGATCGATACCGATTACGAGATCGGGCAGGACAACGTCGAAGGCTCTCTCGGGCCGTTCGGCTTCGACATTCACAACCCGGTCTTCATGATTTCCGGCCTGACCATCGTCGCCTTCGTGTTCTACGCGCTGGCGCTGCCGCAGCAGGCGGCGGACCTGTTCGGATGGCTCCGGCCGTTCCTGACCTCGACCTTCGACTGGTTCTTCCTGGGCGCGGCCAACATCTTCGTGCTGTTCTGCCTGGCGCTGATCGTGCTGCCGGTGGGCGGCGTGCGGCTGGGCGGGCAGGACGCGACGCCCGACTACAGCTATGTCGGCTGGTTCGCGATGTTGTTCGCGGCGGGCATGGGCATCGGCCTGATGTTCTTCGGCGTGCTGGAGCCGGTCTATCACATGGCCATATCGCAGCCGCTGGGCGTGCCCTCGCCGATTGCCGATGACGGCTCGATCATCGCCGAAAACGTGGAGGCGGCCAAGCGCATGGGGCTGGCGGCCACGATCTATCACTGGGGGCTGCACCCCTGGGCGATCTACGCGGTGGTGGCACTGGCGCTGGCGCTGTTCTCCTTCAACAAGGGGCTGCCGCTGACCATCCGCTCGGCCTTCTACCCGGTGTTCGGCGAGCGGGTCTGGGGCTGGACCGGCCATATCATCGACACGCTGGCGGTGTTCGCCACGCTGTTCGGGCTGGCCACCTCGCTGGGCTTCGGGGCGCAGCAGGCCAATGCCGGGCTGGAGCATGTCTTCGGCATCGCCAACAATACCTCGGTGCAGGTGCTGCTGATCTCGGGGATCACGGGCATCGCGCTGATCTCGGTGCTGCGCGGCCTCGACGGCGGGGTCAAGGTGCTGTCCGAGATCAACATGGGCATCGCCGCGCTGCTGCTGCTCTTCGTGCTGCTGGCCGGACCGACGCTGACCATCCTGGCCGATTTCGTGGAAGGCCTGGGCGCCTATGGCAAGGAGCTGGTGGCCCTGTCCAACCCCATCGGGCGCGAGGATACCGGCTATATGCAGGGCTGGACGGCCTTCTACTGGGCCTGGTGGATCAGCTGGTCGCCCTTCGTGGGCATGTTCATCGCCCGGGTCAGCCGCGGCCGCACGGTGCGCGAGTTCGTGATCTGCGTGCTGATCATCCCCTCGCTGGTCTGCGTGCTGTGGATGGCGGTGTTCGGCGGCGTGGCCATCGACCAGGTGCTCAGCGACCCGGCCGGCAGCGCGGTCAAGGCGCAGGTGATCGACAGCTACAACCCGCCGATCTCGCTGTTCGCGATGCTCGAGGGGCTGCCGCTGGCCAAGATCACCTCGGTGATCGGGATCGTTCTGGTGATCGTGTTCTTCGTCACCTCGTCGGACTCCGGCTCGCTGGTGATCGACACCATCACCGCGGGCGGCAAGATCGACGCGCCGGTGCCCCAGCGCGTGTTCTGGGCGACCTTCGAGGGCGCGGTGGCCATCGTGTTGCTGCTGGGCGGCGGGCTGCCGGCGCTGCAGGCGGCGGTGATCTCCACCGGGCTGCCCTTCACGCTGGTGCTGTTGCTGATGTGCTACGCGATCTTCCGCGGGTTGCAGAGCGAGAAGCGCTGACCGGTTCGGGGTTGAACACCCCCGAAATCCCCGCCTTACTGGAAGCCCCGGCCGCCGCGCCGGGGCTTTTCTTGACCGCAACCGGAGGCCCCATGCCCGCGCTTGATATCGATTTCGTCCGCGCCCAGTTTCCCGCCTTTGCCGAGCCCTCGCTGCAGGGCCAGGCGTTTTTCGAGAACGCGGGCGGTTCGTACACCTGTGGGCCGGTGATCGACCGGCTGACCCGGTTCTATCACAGCCGCAAGGTGCAGCCCTACGCGCCCTACGAGGCCAGCCGTCTGGGCGGCGAGGAGATGGACGAGGCGCGCAGGCGCCTTGCCGCCATGCTGGGGGTGGAGACCGATGAACTCAGCTTCGGCCCCTCGACCACGCAGAACACCTATGTGCTGGCGCAGGCCTTTCGCCAGTGGATGAAACCGGGCGAGGCGATCGTGGTCACCAACCAGGACCACGAGGCCAATACCGGCCCCTGGCGGCGGCTGGCCGACGAGGGGATCGAGATCCGCGAATGGCGGATCGACCCCGAGACCGGGCATCTCGACCCCGCCCACCTGGAAAACCTGCTGGACGAAAAGGTCCGGCTGGTCTGTTTCCCGCATTGTTCCAACGTGGTGGGCGAGATCAACGACGTCGCCGCGATCTGCGCCATCGCGCAGGCGGCGGGCGCCTTCACCTGCGTCGACGGGGTCTCTTACGCGCCGCATGGCTTCCCCAACGTGGGGCAGCTGGGGGCCGATATCTACCTGTTCTCGGCCTACAAGACCTACGGGCCGCATCAGGGGGTCATGACGATCCGCCGCGCCTTGGGCGAGGTGCTGCCGAACCAGGCGCATTATTTTAACGGCGGCACGCTCTACAAGCGGTTCACGCCCGCCGGGCCCGACCACGCGCAGGTGGCGGCCAGCGCCGGGATCGCGGATTACTGGGATGCGCTCTACGCCCACCATATCGGCGGCGAGGCCGCACCGGCCGCGCGCGCCGAGGCGGTGCACGACCTGATGCGCGGGCACGAGGTGGAACTGCTGCAGCCGCTCTTGGATTTCGTTTCGGCCAAGAACTCGGTCCGGCTGCTGGGCCCCGCGCGGGCCGAGGGGCGCGCTCCCACCTTGGCGCTGGCGCTGCAGGGCCCGGCGGAACCGGCGGCGGCCAAGCTGGCCGGGGACGGCATCATGGCCGGGGGCAGCGATTTCTACGCCGTGCGCGCGCTGCAGGCGCAGGGAGTGGACCCCGAACAGGGCGTGCTGCGGCTGAGCTTTGTGCATTACACAACGGCCCAGGAGGTTGACCGGCTGATGGACGCGCTAGATCAGCACCTGTGACGGGCCCCGGCGGGGGCCGGGGAACAGGGGCAGGGCATGGCCGAGGATAGACCGATCATCCTGTGGGTCCGCCGCGATCTGCGGCTGGCCGATCATCCCGCGCTGAGCGCGGCGGCCGAAAGCGGCCGGCCGGTGATCCCCCTTTTCATCCTCGACGAGGTGGTCGAGGCCCACGGCGCCGCGCCGAAATGGCGGCTGGGGCTGGGCGTGGCGCATTTCGCGGACCGGCTGCAGGCCCTGGACAGCCGGCTGATCCTGCGCCGGGGCCGCGCGCTGGAGGTGCTGCGCGAGGTGATCGCCGAGACCGGGGCAGGGGCGGTCTGGTGGTCGCGCCTTTATGACCCGGACGCGGTCGCCCGCGACACGGGCGTGAAAGCGGCCCTGAAAGAGCAGGGGATCGCGGCGCGCAGCTTCGCCGGCCACCTGCTGTTCGAGCCCTGGACGGTGGAGACGGGGCAGGGCGGCCCTTACCGCGTCTACACACCCTTCTGGAAGGCCGTGCGCGACCGCGACCCGGGCGCGCCGCTGCCCGCGCCCACCCGCCTGCGCGCGCCGGACCGATGGCCGGCGAGCGATGCGCTGTCGGACTGGCGCATGGGCGCCGCCATGCGGCGCGGTGCCGACGTCGTGGCCCGGCATGTGCGCGTGGGCGAGCAGGCGGCGCAGGCGCGCCTGGCGGCGTTCCTCGACGGCCCGGTGCAGGACTATGCTGCGGCGCGCGATTTCCCCGCCCGGCCCGCCACCTCGCGCCTGTCGGAAAACCTGACCTATGGCGAGATCGGGCCGCGCACCATCTGGCACGCGGCGCAGCGCGCCCGGCAAGAGGGCGGCCGGGGCGCCGAGACCTTCCTGAAAGAGCTGGTCTGGCGCGAGTTCGCCTATCACCTGGTCCATCACGCGCCGCAGATCACCAGCCGCAACTGGCGCGAGGGGTGGGACCGCTTCCCCTGGTCCACCGACGAAAAGGCGCCGGAGGTGCTGCCCTGGAAACAGGGACGCACGGGCGTCGAATTCGTCGATGCCGCCCTGCGCGAGATGTATGTGACCGGCACCATGCACAACCGCGCCCGGATGATCGCGGCCTCCTACCTGACCAAGCACCTGATGGTGCATTGGCGCATCGGGCAGCGCTGGTTCGAGGACTGCCTGATCGACTGGGATCCGGCCTCCAACGCCATGGGCTGGCAATGGGTGGCGGGCTCGGGCCCCGATGCCGCGCCGTATTTCCGCATCTTCAACCCCGATACCCAGGCCGGGAAGTTCGACAGCGACCGCGCTTATCGCGACGCCTGGATCGCCGAGGGGCGCCGCCGCCCCTCCGTGACGGCGCTGAGCTATTTCGACGCCGTGCCGCGACGCTGGGGGCTGAGCCCCGACGATCCGTACCCGGCGCCGGTGGTCGATCTGGCCGAGGGGCGCGCGCGGGCGCTGGCCGCCTATGAAAATCGCGATTTCTAGGGGCTAGGCATGTGACGCGTTACCGTCTTTAGTGGTTTCACAAGGGTACGAGGGGAGAGCGGCATGATCCTGACCGAGACCAGGGGCCAGCAGGGCCTGCCACGTTACTTCGGGGCCGTCTTCGAACAGGCGGGCAGGATGGCGCATGGGCGGCTCGATTTCGTTCTGCCCGACGGTCGCCGTTTCCGGGCCGAGGGGGCGGGGCCCGGCCCGGCGGCCGAACTGGTGGTGCATGACCCCGATGTCTTTGCCCGGCTGATCCGCGAAGGCGACCTGGGGTTCTGCGAGGCTTACCTGGAACAGGGCTGGTCCACGCCCGACCTGCAGGCCTTCATGGACCTCGTCCATGCCGACAATGACGAGATCTACGACGGCTTCCCCGGCATGGGGCTGGTGCGGGCGTTCGAGAAGCTGCGCTTCTGGCTGCAGCGCAACAGCAAGCGGCAGGCGAAAAAGAACATTTCCTACCACTACGACCTCGGCAACGATTTCTACGCGTTATGGCTGGACGACAGCATGACCTATTCCTCGGCCCTGTTTCAGACCGGGCAGGAAACGCTGGAGGGCGCGCAGCGGCAGAAATACGCCTCGATGGTCGACCAGATGGGCGCGCAGCCCGGCGACCATGTGCTGGAGATCGGCTGCGGCTGGGGCGGGTTCGCCGAATACGCCGCCGCCGAACGCGGGTTGCGGGTGACCGGGCTGACCATCAGCCAGGCCCAGCACGACTACGCCGTGGAGCGCGTCGCGCGGGCCGGCCTGTCGGACCGGGTGGAGATCAAGCTGCAGGACTACCGCGACGAACGGGGCAGCTATGACGGCATCGCCAGCATCGAGATGTTCGAGGCCGTGGGCGAGACATACTGGCCCACCTATTTCGACACCCTGCGCGAGCGGCTGAAACCGGGCAGGAACGCCACGCTGCAAATCATCACCGTGCAGGACCGGCGCTTTGAAATCTACCGCAACAGTGTTGATTTCATTCAGAAGTTCATCTTCCCTGGCGGCATGCTGCCCAGCCCAAGCGTACTGCGCGAAGAGGTGCGGAAGGCCGGCCTCGCCGTGAAACATTCCATCGAATTCGGTGAAAGCTATTCTCAGACGCTGCGCCGCTGGCACGACACGTTCAACGGGAAATGGGAGCAGATCGCGGCCCAGGGGTTCGACGCGCGCTTCCGCCGGATGTGGAATTTCTATCTCACCTCTTGCGCCGCCACGTTCCACAGCGGAAACTGTGACGTGACCCAGATCACCGTTACAAGGCCCGTCTGACCTCCCATGATGCCTACCGCCGCGCGCCTGTTCGCAGCCCTCGCCTATGCCGTTGTCGCCTATGTCGCCTCGGAACAATTCAAACCGCTGCTGCCCGACGGGCTGGACACCGGCTGGCTCAGCGAGGTCAACGCCGGGGTCGGCCTGCTGTGCGGCTGGTTCGTCATGGGGCGGCTGGCCGGCGACGGCTATGGCCGCGCGGTGACGCACGGCTTTCGCAGCACCGCGGTCATGGCCTTTTACGTGCTGCTGCTGCATTCAGTGCTGGAGATGTTCCGGCTGTCGATGCGGATGCGCTATGACGACCCGCTGGAGGCGGTGGTCGGGGTGTTCGAAGAGGCGATGGAATACGGCCGGATGATCGTCGGCTCGCCCGAGGTGATGACGACCCTGCTGCTGGGCGGGACCCTGGCGGCCTGGCTGGCGGAATTTGCGGCGCGCCGCTGGAAATGAGGTTTTATGACGTCTTTGTTTCTGTATGGAACGCTGCGCCACAGGCCGCTGCTGGAGCGTGTGCTGGGCCATGATGCCGGCGGGCTGAGCCTGCAACCGGCGCGGCTGCCGGGCTACGCGGTCCACTGGGCCGAGGGCGAAAGCTTCCCCATGATAGTGGCGCGTGCGGGCGCAGTGGCCGAGGGCCTGCTGCTGGGCGGGCTTGGCGACGAAGACCTCGCCCGGCTTGATTTCTTCGAAGGCGGATTCGGCTATGCGCTGACCCCGGTGACGGTGGAAACCGGCGCCGGCGCGCAGGCGGCGCAGGTCTACCTGCCGCCCGACAGCGGGCTGACACCGGGCGCGGCCTGGGACCTGGGCGACTGGGCGGCGCGCTGGGGCGCGTTGTCCCTGCTGACCGCCGAAGAGGTGATGCGGGCCTATGGCCGCCGCCCGGCCGAGGCAGTGGCGCGGCGGTTCCCCTCGATCCGGGCGCGGGCGCAGTCGCGGCTGAACGCGCGGCAGGGCGCGCCGGCCACGCTGCGCCGCGCCACCCGGCCGGAGGATGTCGAGATCGTCGAGCGGCGCGAACCCTACGCGAATTTCTTCGCGGTCGAGGATTATGTCGTCCGCTACCGCCAGTTCGACGGCAGCATGGGGCCAGAGATCCATCGCAGCGCCTTCGTCTCCTGCGACGCGGCGACCGCGCTGCCCTATGACCGGGCGCGCGACCGCCTGATGCTGATCGAGCAGTTCCGCGCCGGCCCCTTCGCGCGCGGTGACGCGCAATGCTGGTCGCTGGAGGCGATCGCCGGCCGCATCGACCCCGGCGAGACGCCCGAGGAAACCCTGCGCCGCGAGGCGGTGGAGGAGGCGGGGCTGGACCTGGGCGAGCTGCTTTATTGCCACGGCTACTATCCCTCGCCGGGGGCCAAGACCGAGTTCGTTTACTCCTACGTGGCGCTGACCGACCTGCCGGACAGCGCCTCGGGCCTGGGCGGGTTGATGCACGAGGGCGAGGATATCCGCGTCCACCTCGTTTCCTTCGACCGCGCGCAGGCGCTGGTGGACAGCGGCGAGATCGGGAACGCGCCGCTGATCCTGTCGCTGCAGTGGCTGGCGCTGAACCGCGAGAGGCTGCGCGCAGGCGCTTGAGTTCGCCCCGGCCCGCAGGTAGCAAGAGGGTCAAATAGCGGAGGATGGCATGGACATGCGCGACGATCTGGCCGGCTTGATCGGCAACACCCCCCTGGTGCGGCTGAAAGGCCCGTCCGAGGCCACCGGATGCGAGATCTACGGCAAGGCCGAGTTCATGAATCCCGGTCAGTCGGTCAAGGACCGCGCCGCGCTCTACATCATCCGCGACGCCGTGGCGCGCGGGGCGCTGCGCCCGGGCGGCACCATCGTCGAGGGCACGGCGGGCAACACCGGAATTGGCCTTGCGCTGGTCGGGTCCTCGATGGGGTTCCGCACGGTGATCGTCATCCCCGAGACGCAGAGCCAGGAAAAGAAGGACATGCTGCGCCTGGCCGGGGCCGAGCTGGTCGAGGTGCCGGCCGCGCCCTACCGCAACCCCAACAACTTCGTGCGCTATTCCGAACGCCTCGCGCAGCGCCTGGCGCAGTCCGAGCCGAACGGCGCGATCTGGGCCAACCAGTTCGACAACGTCGCCAACCGCCAGTCGCATATCGAGACCACCGGCCCCGAGATCTGGGACCAGACCGGCGGCAAGGTGGACGGCTTCGTCTGCGCCGTCGGTTCGGGCGGCACCCTGGCGGGCGTGGCCATGGCGCTGCAGCCCAAGGGGGTGAAGATCGGCCTCGCCGACCCCGAGGGCGCGGCGCTGCATGCCTATTACACCACCGGCGAGCTGAAGGCCGAGGGCAGCTCGATCGCCGAGGGCATCGGGCAGGTGCGCATCACCCGCAACCTCGAAGGTTTTACCCCCGACATGTCCTGGACCATCCCGGATGCCGAGGCGCTGCCCATCGTCTTTGACCTGCTGGCCGACGAAGGGCTTTGCCTGGGCGGCTCGTCCGGCATCAACGTCGCCGGCGCCATGCGCATGGCGCGCGAGATGGGGCCGGGGCACACCATCGTGACCGTGCTCTGCGACTATGGCACGCGCTATCAGTCGAAACTGTTCAACCCCGCCTTCCTGAAGGAAAAAGAGCTGCCCGTGCCGGGCTGGCTCGACGCGCCCGCGCGCGCCCTGCCCGAGGTGTTTGAGCCATGAGACTGCTTGGCCGTCTCGCCGCGCTGATCCTGCTTGCTGCGCTGGCGCTTCCGGCGCCGCAGGCGGTGCTGGCCCAGTTCGTGCCGTCGGCCAGCAGCAACGGCACCGCCGCGCAAAGCGGCGCGCGCACGCCCGAGGGCATCGACTACACCGCCTGGGAGGCCACGGCCAAGCGCGCCGAAGAGGCGATCGGCACCGGCCGCGCCTCGAACGCGGCGCTGGAGCAGTTGCGCAGCGAGTTGGCCGGCTGGCGCAGTCAGTTCCTGACCGGGCAGGACGTCAACAGCGCCCGCATCGCCACGGTGCGCGAGCAGATCTCGGCGCTCGGCGCCGCGCCCGCCGAGGGGGAGAGCGAACCCGCGGACATCGCCAGCCGCCGGGCCGAGCTGAACGCCCAGCTCGAGGACTTGCAGGCGCCGGGGCTCAAGGCGGTGGAGGCCTATCGCCGGGCCGACGGGCTGATCGGCGAGATCGACCGGCTGATCCGCTCGCGCCAGACCGAAGAGTTGCTGCAGCTGGGCCCGTCGCCGCTGAACCCGGGCAACTGGGTGCAGGGCTGGGAAGAACTGACCGGCAGCCTGCGCTCGCTGGCCAACGAGATCGCATCGGACTGGCGGAACGACCTGCGCCGCTCGGAATTCCGCAACAACCTGCCCGTGGTGGTGATGTTCCTGCTCATCGGGCTGGTGCTGCTGCTGCGCGGCCGGCACTGGACCGTGCGCTTCACGGCGTGGCTCTATGACCGCAACGCGGGCCGGTCGCGGCAGGTGCTGGCCTCGGTGATGTCGCTGAGCCAGGTGATCCTGCCCTTCATCGGTCTGATGGCGCTGGTTGCGGCGCTGCGCCAGAGCGGGCTGCTGGGCCTGCGCGCCGGGCAACTGGTCGATCTGATCCCGGGCGTCGGCCTGACCATCCTGATCGCGGCCTGGCTGGCCGGGCGCGTCTTCCCGCGGCAGGACCGGGCCCGGCCGGTGCTGGAGCTGCAGGGCTGGCAGGCGGCGCAGGCGCGGTTTGCCGCCATCGGGCTGGGGATCCTGACGGCGCTGCGGCTGCCGTTATCGAAACTGGCGGATTTCGACGCCTACAGCCCCGAAGGCCTGGCCGCGCTGCGTTTCCCGCTGCTGGTGGGGGCGGGGCTGCTGCTGTACCGGCTGGCGCGGATCATGACCGCGCAGGGCGGCGGCGAGGAGGATGAGCGCCCCTATCGCAACTCCATCGTGCGGCAATTGGGGCGGGTGGTCATGGCGGTGGCTGTGATCGGACCGCTCCTGGCCGCCGTGGGCTATTCGAAGGCCGCCGATTTCATCGTCTTCCCCACCGCCGTCACCCTGGCCCTGCTGGGGCTGGTGGCCCTTCTGCAACGCTTCGTGGCGGATCTTTACGTGCTGGTCACGGGCGGCGACGAAGCGGCGCGCGAGACCCTGCCACCGATCCTGCTGGGCTTTATCGTGGCGCTGGCCGCGGTGCCGGCGGTGGCGCTGATCTGGGGCGCCCGCCCGGCCGACCTGACCGAACTCTGGGCGCGGTTCACCGAGGGCGTCATGGTCGGGGACACCCGGATCTCGCCCAGCAACTTCATGGCCTTCGTCGTGATCTTCGGTATCGGCTATACCGCTACGCGTCTGCTGCAGGGCACGCTGCGCAGTTCGGTCCTGCCCAAGACCCGGATCGACGCGGGCGGGCAGAACGCGATCGTCTCGGGCACCGGCTATGTCGGCATCGTTCTGGCGGCGCTGGTGGCGATCACCGGGGCGGGGATCGACCTGTCCTCGCTGGCAATCGTCGCCGGTGCGCTGTCGGTCGGCATCGGCTTTGGCCTGCAGAACATCGTGTCGAACTTCGTCTCGGGCATCATCCTGCTGATCGAGCGCCCGGTGAGCGAGGGCGACTGGATCGAGGTCGGCGGCGTGATGGGCACGGTGCGCGACATCTCGGTCCGCTCGACCCGGATCGAGACCTTCGACCGCACCGACGTGATCGTGCCCAATGCCGACCTGATCTCGGGCTCGGTGACCAACTGGACCAAGTCCAGCACCATGGGGCGGGTGATCCTCAAGGTCGGCGTGGCCTATGGCACCGACACCCGCAAGGTCGAGCAGATCCTGCGCGAGGTGGGCGAGGCGCATCCGCTGGTCATGGTGGACCCCGCGCCGCTGGTGGTGTTCCAGGGCTTCGGCGCCGATGCGCTGGATTTCGAACTGCGCGTGATCCTGAGCGACATCAATTTCGGGCTGGGCGTGCGCACCGAGCTGAACCACGAGATCACGCGCCGCTTTGCCGAGGAGGGGATCGAGATTCCCTTCGCCCAGCGCGATATCTGGCTGCGCAACCCCGAGGCGCTGGCGGCCGGCCGCGGCCCCGGGGCCGCACCCGTTCCGCCGGCGCCGGCACCCGATATCGACCGTGACGATGCTGAAGGAGAGGACCCCCACTGATGACCAAACCGCTGTTCCGTGAAGACGCCTATCTGCGCGACGCCCCCGCCAGGGTGACCGGCCACACGCCCGAGGGCGGCGTGGTGCTGGACGCCTCGGTCTTCTACCCGCAGGGCGGCGGCCAGCCGGGCGACAGCGGCACCCTGCGCTGGGACGGCGGCGCGCTGGAAATCGCGACCACGGTCAAGGGCGAGGGCGACGACATCGTGCTGGTCCCGGCAGAGCCCAGCGCGCTGCCGCCCGTGGGGGCCGAGGTCACGCAGGAACTCGATTTCGCCCGCCGCCACGCGCATATGCGGGTGCACACCGCGCTGCACCTGCTGTCGGTGGTGATCCCGCTGCCGGTCACCGGCGGCTCGATCGGGGCCGAGAAGGGGCGGCTGGATTTCGACATGCCCGAGGCGCCCGAGGATAAGCAGGCGCTGGAGGATACGCTGAACGCGCTGATCGCCCGCGACCTGGAGGTCACCACCGACTGGATCACCGACGAAGAGCTCGAGGCCAACCCGGGCCTGGTCAAGACCATGTCGGTCAAGCCGCCCATGGGGGCGGGCAAGGTGCGCCTGGTGCGCATCGGCACGGCGGACGAGCAGATCGACCTGCAACCCTGCGGCGGCACCCACGTGGCCCGCACCGGCGAGATCGGCCGGGTGCGGCTGGGCAAGGTCGAGAAGAAGGGCAAGCAGAACCGCCGGGTCAGCGTCCACCTGACGGAGTGATCCCGCGGACGGCCGCATGGCGTGCGAGACCACGCTCCCTGCCGGGCTCAGCGCGCCGGCCCGGGGAGGGGGCGAACATCCCTGTCCGGGGCGGCGCAAATCCACGGGAAATGCCCATTTTCCTCAACGATCCCAGCGATCTGCCGCGCGGCCCGCGCCTGGTCGTGACGGCCACGCGGCGGGCCGTGCGGATCGGGTGCAAAACATGCTTGCGTCCGGTTGCCATTCAGCGCTACACCCACCGCCACGGAGAGGTGGCCGAGTGGTCGAAGGCGCACGCCTGGAACGCGTGTAGGCGGGAAACCGTCTCCAGGGTTCGAATCCCTGTCTCTCCGCCACGCACCCCTGTCTCAGTTCAGTTTTGCCTTTTGCCTTGGAATTGCGTCGCAATTCCCGGGGCTTGCTGCGGGATGTCGCCGACAGAGACTGAGGATGCTGCCAGTGTTGGTCGGAGTTGCGGCCAGAGTCTCTGTTCGGGATTTCGGCGGGTTCGGTTTGCCGATTATCTCAACCGGTATGCCGCACGCCTCATCAGGATTACGGATGCCGATCTGGCGATGCTGTCACGGTCAACACGCAAAACTGGCAGCATGAAACCTGACCTGGATACACGTTAGATAAGCCGCTCACCTGTCCGGAAAACCGGGGCCACCTTAGTTCCGGGGCGCGGCTACACTACTTGTCCCGGGCCGCTTGACCGCTCAGCAAGCCAGAGAGCTTGTGTCCCGCCTCGATCAGGATTTTCCGATAGGAATCGTAGTGAGCCCGCGCGTCGTTCTTTGGCGCCACGATGCAAAGCGTGGCCACGCATTTGCCCGCCTCGTCGCAGACCGGGGCGGCAAAGCAGTGGGTGAAGGAATCGACGATGCTGTCGAAAGAGAAAAAGCCCTCCTTTCTCGCCGCCCTGACCTCGGCGAGAAAGGCGTCCTGATCCAGCCGCTCGCCGTTTGGCAGGATGAAATCCTCCGGCGGGATGAAGGTCAGGATCTCATCGTCGCTCATGTCGCCGAGAAGCAGCCGGCCTGAGGCAGTCCAAGGGATCGGGGTCCGCTCGCCGACATCGGCGCTGATCCGGAACGGGCGGCTGCCCTCGCACATCATCGCCACGGTGTATTTGTCGCCATCGAGCATGCAGAACTGAGAGGTCTCGGAGGTGGTGGCCGTGATCTCCTTCAGCAGAACGCCCGCCTCGCGGCCCAGGTCGAAATGCTCCTGGTAGGCGAGCCCGAGGAAATAGAGGCGCCGCCCCAGGAAGACGTTCCCCTGGCTGTCGACGGTCTCCAGCATCCCGTGATCGATCAGCGTCGCCACCAGGTCGTAGACGGTGGATTTCGGCGCGCCGAGCGCTTGCGCGATCTCGCCCGGGCGCTGCGGCCGCCCGACCGCGCGCAGGTGGTCGAGGATGTCGAACGCGCGGTCGATGCCGCGCGCCCGCTTGCGCTCAATCTGATCCTTCATGGCTCACTCCTTCCGGCGGCCGGAAAGGGGGCCGGCGACAGATCACGGTTTGCGGTAGGCGATGCAATCAACCTCGACTTTGCAATCGACCACCATGGCGGACTGGACGCAAGCCCGCGCCGGCGGATGGTCGCCGAAATATTGCTCGAACACGCCGTTGAAGCTCCAGAAATCGCGCGGATCGTCCAGCCAGACGCCGACCCGCATGATGTCCTCGACGCCGTAGCCCGCGTCCTTGACGATCTGCAGCATGTTCTCGATGGCGATCTTCGACTGTTCGACGATGCCGTGGCCGGCGATCTCGCCGTCGCGCATGGGGGTCTGGCCGGAAACGTACAGCCAGCCGTCGGCCTGCGTCGCCTTGGCGAAGGGCAGTGCCCGCTGCCCGCTACCCTTACCTTCGCCGACACCGTGTCTTTTTATGGTCATGTGGAGGTCTCCTTTGTCAAATTTCGGAATTGGCGAGGAAGCCCGCCAGTCGTTCGGATTTCGGTGCGCCGAAGATCTGCTCGGGCGGGCCTTCCTCGGCGATGCGGCCCTGATGCATGAAGACCACCTTGGTCGACACGTCGCGGGCAAAGCGCATCTCATGGGTGACGATCAGCATGGTCATGCCGTCGGCGGCCAGGTCGCGCACCACGGCCAGAACCTCCTGGACCAGTTCGGGATCGAGCGAGGATGTGACCTCGTCGAACAGCATCAGTTGCGGGTTCATGGCGATGGCGCGGGCGATGGCCACGCGTTGCTGCTGGCCGCCCGACAGCTGGCCCGGATAGTGATCTTTGCGTTCGATCATGCCGACCCGGTCGAGCCATTTCTCGGCGACGGCGCGGGCCTCGTCCTGGCCGAGCTTCTTGGTCTTGACCAGCCCCAGCATGACGTTTTTCAGGGCCGTCATGTGCGGGAAAAGGTTGAACTGCTGAAAGGCCATGCCGGTCATCGCGCGCTGGCGTGCGATCTGGCGTTCGGGCCGGCGCCGGCGCCGGCCGCCCTCATCGCGGTAGCCGATGGCCTCGCCCGCGATCTCGATCGAGCCGCGCTCGAACTCTTCCAGCAGGTTGACGCAGCGCAGCAGCGTCGTCTTGCCCGAGCCGGACGCGCCGATCAGCGAGACGACGTCGCCCTTGTGCACCGTCAGGTCGATGCCCGTGAGCACTTTCAGATCGCCGAAGCTCTTGTGCAGGTCAGTGATTTTCAGGACGGGGGTCATGGACATGCCTTATTGCGGGATCGAGACGCGGCGCTCGACGGCGCGGCCGGCCTGCTCGATCAGGAAATTCAGTAGCCAGTAGACGAAGCCTGCGAAGAAGTAGAATTCGAGGCTGAGATAGGTGCGCGAGATCACCTGCTGCGTGGCCAGCAGCAGCTCCACCACGCCGATGATCGACAACAGGGTCGAGGCCTTGACGATCTCGGTCGCGGTATTGACCCAGGTGGGCAAGATCTGGCGCAGCGCCTGCGGCAGCAGGACCGAGGCAAAGGTCTGCCCGAAGGTCAGCCCGATGGATTTGGCGGCCTCGGTCTGGCCTTTCGGGATGGCGGCCAGTGCGCCGCGCACGATTTCGCCCACGTGGGAGGAGCAGAACAGCGTCAGGGCCAGAACGCCCGCCTGGAACGCCGACAGGTCGACGCCCACGACCGACAGCACGTAGAAACAGGCGAGGATCAGCACGAAGACCGGCGTGCCGCGCAGGAAATCGGTATAGACGCGCAGGACAAAGCGGGTCGCGAGATTGCCGTAGCTCAGCGCCAGCCCCACCAGCACGCCCAGCCCCGAGCCGAGGATCACCGACGCCAGCGAGATCACCAGGGTCTTGCCGAAGCCCGACAGCAGGCTCATCCGGGCGTTCCACAGGTTGTCCAGAAAGAAGGAAAGGTCCATCTCGGTCTCCTCAGCGCGGGATGGCGAGGCGCGCCTCGAACCGGCGCAGCACGGACGCGATCGCGTAACAGGTGGCGACATAGATCAGCGAGGCGACCATCCAGGTCTCGATCACGCGGAAGCTCTCGACGTTGATCTTGCGGGCGTAGAAGGTCAGCTCGGGCACGGCGATGGCGGCGGCGAGCGAGGTGTCCTTGAACAGCGAGATGAAATTGTTCGACAGCGACGGCAGCACGTTGCGCAGCATCACCGGGACGATGATGTAGGCCTTGATCTTCATCTCCGTCAGCCCGATGGCGAGCCCGGCCTCGCGCAGCCCCTTGGGCAGCGCGACGAGGCCGGCGCGGAACACCTCGGACAGGTAGGCCCCGGCATAGATCGACAGCGTCAGGATGAAGGAGGGGATCTTGTCCAGCGCCACGCCCAGCTCCGGCAGGGCGAAATAGGTGAACAGGATCAGCACCAGGATGGGCGTGTTGCGGATCGCCGAGACATAGCTCAGCGCGAGCCACCGCAACACGCGGTGTTTGGAGAGCATCCCGAAGGCGGCAACCAGACCGATCACGCAGCCGATGGCGATGGAGACCACGGCCAGAAGCAGGCCAAGGCCCAGCCCCGACGCCAGCAGGTCCCAGTTGCGCCATATGACGGCGAAGTTGAAATCATAGTCCAAGTTCCGTCCTCCGGGACGCCCGTTTCAGCGCTTACTTGTACTCGACCGGGAAGCCGATCGTCGGGCTATCCAGCTCGGTGCCGAACCACTTGGCGAAGCTTTCCGAGTAGAACTGGAACTCGACCCCGGTCATGGCCTCGTGCAGCACGGTGTTGACGAAGTTCAGCCAGCGCTGGTCGCCCGGCTTGACCGCGCAGGAATAGCTCTGCGGGTTCCAGCCATAGCCGGCATCGGCATAGCGGCCGGGGTTCTGGACCATGAACCAGCGCAATGCCGACTGGTCGGTGGCCGCCGCCTCGGCGCGGCCCGAGTTCAGCGCCTGGTACATCAGGTCGACGCTGTCATACTGATCGACCGTCGCCTCCGGCAGCGCGGCATGGACCATTTCCTCGGCATAGACGTTCTGCAGGACAGCGACGGTAACATCCGATCCGCCGGCCTTCAGCGCGTCGTAATCGGCGTAATCGCCATTGGCCATCAGCAGCAGGCCGACGCCTTCGCGGTAGTAGGGGATGGTGAACTCGACCTGCTGGGCGCGCTCGGCGGTGACGGTCATGAACTGGCAGGTCAGGTCAACCTTGTCGGTGACGAGGTTCGGGATCCGCGCATCGCCCGACTGCTGGACATACTCGATCTTGTCCGGGTCGCCGAACAGCGCCTTGGCGACCAGCCGGCCCATGTCGACGTCGAAGCCGGTCAGCTTGTTTTCCTGGTCGATGAAGTGCCAGGGCGGGTTGGTGGACCCGGTGCCGAGCACGAGGTGGCCACGGTCGAGCACCTCCTGAAGCTTGCTGCTGTCCTGCGCGTGTACCGCGCCGGCGCCGAGCGCGGTCAGCGCGAGGCCGGCGAAAAGGGATTTGAGGGGGGTCATGGGGTTCTCCGCTGTTGGGGCATTTTTGCCGGTAAATTAGTAGTCCGTTATACCGGATAACATTCCGGTGGAGTGGATTTACGCTAGCCAGCCCCGCCATGACGTGTCAATATGATTTGTGGAACCACGCCCCCGGTGGGGCGCTCTAATCAGGAAAGATGCCACGCAATGGATACCCCCTGCCTTGTCGTCGACCTTTCGACAGTTGATCGGAATATCGCCAGATTTCAGAAGCTTGCGGATGCTGCCGGGGTGAAGGCACGGCCCCATATCAAGACCCACAAGTTGCCCCTCATGGCCCGCCGGCAGCTCGAGGCCGGGGCAATCGGGATCACCTGCCAGAAGATCGGCGAGGCCGAGGTGATGGCCGACGCCGGCATCGATGACATCCTGATTTCCTACAACATTCTCGGGCTGGACAAGCTCGACCGCCTTGCCGCGCTGGCCCGCCGCTGCAAGCTCAGCGTGACCTGCGACAACGAAACCGTGGCGCAGGGCCTGTCGGACCGCTTCGCGCACGAGTCCGAGCCGCTGCCGGTGCTGATCGAATGCGACACCGGCGCGGCGCGCTGCGGCGTGCAATCGCCTGAGGAGGCGCTGGCGCTGGCGCGGCGCATCCACGCGCTGCCGGGGCTGAGGCTCGACGGGCTGATGACCTATCCGCCGATGAGCGGCAGCCACGAGGTCGACCAGTGGCTGGCGCGCGCCCGCGACCTGCTGCTGGCCGAGGGACTGCCCTGTCCGGTGATCAGCAACGGGGGCACGCCCAATCTCGGCGATCTTTCCGAGTTTCACTCGGCGACCGAGCACCGCGCCGGCACCTATATCTACAATGACCGTTCGCTGATCGCGATGGGCGCCTGCGGCGTCGAGGATTGCGCGGCCAGGCTGCACGCGACCGTCATCTCGCGCCCGGCCGCGGACCGCGCGATCATCGACGCGGGCTCAAAGGCGCTGACCTCGGATCTGCTCGGCCTGCCGGATTACGGCCTGATCGTCGAGGCGCCCGAGGCGCGGATCGTCGGCCTGTCCGAAGAGCACGGCCATATCGACCTGACCGGCTCGGGCTGGGACCCGCAGGTGGGCGACGAGATCACGATCATCCCCAACCATGTCTGCGTGGTCTCGAACCTGTTCGACGCGGTCATCCTGCGCCATCCCGACGGCCGGCTGGAATCGATTCCGGTCGCTGCGCGCGGCAAGGTGAGATGAGATCCGTGACACTCATTGTCCAAACCGGCGCACGCAAGAGGAACTCTTGCCTTCGGGTGAAAGTCTTGTGCGCCAATCGGAGTGCCAACCCAACGAAATCTGGTGTGACCTAAGCGGCGGGCGGGCCAGCGCTGCCCAGTACCTTCGGCCGGCGGAGCATATGATCAGAATATACTTCAGATGGTCTTGTCGGAGGAACTCAACTCAAGACGGTCAGGGGGGGCGGTAGAAAATGAGCGAGTGCGGTGGGCGGCGCGGTTGGTGGCACCCGCGACCGGGCGCGGCTTCCAATGGCGGGCTCGGGTTGACATGCGCACCAATTTTCGTCCCAATTTCGAATTGGTGTGGAAATTGTCTTACGTTGTCCTGTCGACGTCCAAGTCGGCCTGGGGTTGGGATCAGAGCTTGAAGGAGACCGTATTGGAGCAGAACATTCAGCCTTTCGAAGGCGTTCGGGTTCTTGATCTTACTCATGTGCTTGCGGGCCCCTTTGCCACCTATCAGTTGGCGGTGCTGGGCGCGGATGTCATCAAGGTCGAAAGCCCGTCCGACCCGGACATGGCGCGGGAATGGGGGCCGGAGCCGTCGCTCAACGGCAAGCGGATGGGCACGGCCTTCTTGACCCAGGGCGGCAACAAGCGCGCGATCGCGCTGGACCTGGCCACGGCCCGGGGGCGTGAAGTTCTGCTGAAACTCGTGGAAGGCGCCGACGTGCTGGTCGAGAACTACCGGCCCGGTGCGCTTGCGGCGCTGGGGCTCGATGACGAGACCCTGGCGCGGGCGAATCCGCAGCTCATTCACGTCTCCATGTCGGCCTTTGGCCAGGGTGGCCCGCGCGGCGAGATGACGGCCTATGATTACGTGATCCAGGCGACGTCGGGGCTGATGGCGATGACCGGCACCAAGGAGGTGCACCCGATCAAGTTCGGCCCGGCCGCCGTCGATTACGCCACCGGCACGACGGGCGCTTTCGCGATCTCGGCCGCGCTTTTCCAGCGGGGCCGCACCGGCAAGGGGCAGCGCGTGGATCTTGCGATGCTGGACGTCGCGATGGTGCTGATGAGCCTCGATCTGACAGCCCTGACCCGCGCCGGGGTGGAGCCGGAGCCCTCGGGGAACCTGACGGTTCAGGCGACCTGCAACGCATACCAGACAAAGGATGGCCTGGTGATGCTGGGCGCGAGCAACATGAAGCAATACCGGAGGCTGTGGCAGGCGTTGGGGCGGCCCGATGTGATCCGGGACAGCTATGCGGCGCGGCAGCAGGTTTTCGATGACGAGGTCGCGCTGCTGACCGACATCATGGCGACCCGCACGGCGCAGGAGTGGGAGGATTATCTTCAGTCCCGTCATGTGCCCGCCGCGAGGGTGCGGCGGATGCCCGAGGCCTTTCGCGATCCGCAGTTCGAAACGCGCAACGTCTTCGCCGAGATCGACGACGCGGAGACCGGTGCGCTGACCGTGCCGCTGAACGCCTTCAAGCTGGCGCATGGCGGCGGGCGGCTGGACCGCGTGCCGCCGCGCGTTGGCCAGCATTCCGAGGAAATCCTGTGTGAACTGGGGTATGATGAGGCCGAAATTCCCGTGATCCTCAGGGCTTGCCGGCAGAGCGGTGACTGGACGGGAAATGTGCTGAGTTCCAGCGATTAATTGTTGACTCAGAGAAGGCAATCGACAGAATTGATCTGAGAAATGTACAAGAATGCTCCGTTTTTGGTTTGGCAAAAACGCAGGGAGGGGCGGTGGACGATATTAAGGATATCCGGCTGGTCGGCCTGAAGCACGACCTGCCCGAGGGCCGGGCTTATGGCGCGTCGATGGGGCTGGCGACATCGCGGCAGACAGGCCTCATTTTCGTCGAGTTGGCCGACGGCACGGTCGGGATCGGCGAGGCGTGGGGGCCACCCGCCGTCAGCGCCGCCTATCTCGATCTGATCCGTCCATATTTCATTGGCTGCAGTGTTTTCGCCTTTGAACATGCGGTCGATTTGATCCTGTCGCGCCACTACCATCTCGGCATCCAGAACCAGATGATGGCGGTGATCTCGGGGATCGACGTGGCGGCGCGGGACGCGGCGGCCAAGCGGCTGGGCGTGCCGCTGTACGCCCTGATCGGCGGCGCGCGCGAGCTTGAGGTGCCGGTCTATGCGTCGGGCGGCTATATCACCGCCACGCCCGAGCCGGATTTCGAAGCGCAGATGGCGCAGATCGCGGGGCGCGGTTTCGCTTCGGTCAAGATCAAGATCGGGATGTCGCCCGCCACCGACGAATGGCGTGTCGCGAAAGCGCGCGAGATGCTGGGCGACGATATCGAGCTGCTGGTCGACACCAATTCCAACTACACCGTCGATGTGGCGCTGGAAAGCATGCGTCGGATCGAGAAATACCGCATCGGCTGGTACGAGGAGCCGCTGTCGCCGCTGGATTTCGACGGTTATGCCGAGCTGTGCCGCCGCGCCCCGATCCCCGTGGCCACCGGCGAGGCGCTCTATACCGCGCATGATTTCAAGCGGCTGGCCGATATGCGCGGGGCGCACATCCTGCAGCCGGACCTGTCGCTTTGCGGCGGGTTGGGGCAGGGCAGGCGGATTGCCGATATCGCCCGGCTGTCGCACACGCGGCTGTCGCCGCATGTCTGGGGCTCGGCCGTGGGGCTGGCGGCCGCGTGTCATTTCGTGGCCTCGCTCAGCGGCTATCCGCATGCCGGCCACTGCCCGAAGCCCACGCTGCTGGAATACGACGTGGGCGAGAACCCGTTGCGGGACGCGTTGCTGAAAACGCCGATCGTTCGCAAGGGCAACAAGGTGCTGGTGCCCGAAGGGCCGGGCCTTGGGATCGAGCTGGATGAGGCCGCGCTCGCGCGTTTCGCCGAATGACGGAGGTTGGGCTGCTGGATCAATCTGAAGATACGTCCGCCAGTCTCAGGAAGAACATTCTCGAGATCAGCGACCTGAAAGTGCATTTCGACGCCGGCGAGGACCAGGTCGCCAAGGCGGTGAACGGCGTCAGCCTGCGCATCGCGCCCGGCGAGACGCTGGCCGTGGTGGGCGAATCCGGCTCGGGCAAGTCGGTGACAGGGTTGACCATCATGCGGATCCTGATGCGCGCGCCCGCCCGCATCGTGGGCGGCGAGGTGCGCTATACCCGCAAGGACGGCCGGCAGGTGGATCTGCTGACGCTGTCCGAGAAAGAGATGAGCGCCCTGCGCGGCAGCGAGATCTCGATGATCTTCCAGGACCCGATGTCGTCGCTGAACCCGGTGTTCTCGGTTGGCGAGCAGATTGCCGAGGGGCTGCGCCTGCATCAGCGCCTGTCGCGCCGTGCCGCGCGCGCCCGGGCCATCGAACTGCTTGAACTTGTCGGCATCGCCGAGCCCGAAAGCCGGGTCGATGCGTTTCCCCATCAGCTGTCGGGAGGGATGCGGCAGCGCGTGATGATCGCCATGGCGCTGGCCTGCGCGCCGCGACTGCTGATCGCGGACGAGCCCACCACCGCGCTGGACGTGACGATCCAGGCGCAGATCATGGATTTGCTGAAATCGCTCAAGGCGCAGACGGAGATGGCGATGATCTTCGTCACCCATGACCTGAACCTCGTCTCCGAGATCGCCGACCGCGTCGCCGTGATGTATTGCGGCCAGGTCGTGGAAGAGGGGGACGTGGCCGAGGTTCTCGAGCGCCCCCGGCACCCTTACACGCGCGCGCTGATGGCCTGCATGCCGCAGGTCGACCCGGACACGCAGAAGGTGTTCGTCCAGCCCATTCCCGGCCGCATCGCCAACCCGCTTGCGCCCCCTGACGGGTGCAAGTTCCACCCGCGGTGCGGCTATGCGGCCGAGGGCTGTCGCACGCAGGAGATCGCGCTGCAGGACACCGGGCGGGGTCATATGACCCGCTGCATCCGCTGGGGAGAGCTGGCATGAGTTCAGGACCCGTAGTCAACGCCCCGGCGCCGTTGCTGGAGGCGCGCGGCATCGTCAAGCATTTCCCCGTCCGCAAGGGCCTTCTGGGGCGCACCACGGGGCATGTGCGTGCGGTCGACGGGATCGACCTGACGCTGGCCGCAGGCGAATGCCTGGGCGTCGTGGGGGAATCGGGTTCGGGCAAATCCACGCTGGGCCGGGTGCTGCTGCGCCTGATCGAACCGACCGCAGGCGACATCCGGTTCGAGGGCACGGACGTGGCCGCGCTGTCCCCGGAGGAGCTGCGCGCCTTCCGCGCGCGGATGCAGATGATCTTTCAGGATCCCTATGCCAGCCTGAACCCGCGCATGAAGATCGGCGCCTGCCTGCGCGAGGTGATCCGCCTGCACAAGGTGTGCCCGGAGTCCGAGATCGAGGACCGTGTCGCCTACGTCCTGTCGCGCGTCGGCATGAGCCCCGATCACGCCGAGCGCTACCCGGCGGCCTTTTCCGGCGGGCAGCGCCAGCGGATCGCCATCGCCCGCGCGCTGGCGGCCGGGCCGAAATTCATCGTCGCGGACGAGCCGGTCTCGGCACTGGACGTGTCAATCCAGGCCGAGGTGATCCAGCTGCTGCAGGAATTGCGCCGCGATCTGTCCCTTGCCACGCTGTTCATCAGCCATGACCTTTCGGTCGTCGAAGTCGTGGCCGACCGGGTGCTGGTGATGTATCTCGGCCGCGTGATGGAGGCGGCGCCGGCCTCGCAGCTGTTCGCCCGGCCCAGCCATCCCTACACGCGCGCGCTGCTTTCGGCGGTGCCCAGCCGGCGGCCCAAGCCCGAGCGCACGGTGCTGAAGGGCGAGATCCCCAGCCCGTCCCGCCCGCCTTCGGGCTGTGTCTTCCGCACGCGCTGCCCCCATGCGCTGCCCGATTGCGCGCAGGCGCGGCCAGATCTGCGGCGGGTCGGCACGGACCATTTCATCGCCTGTATCCGCGATGACCTGCAGGCGGGGGGCATGGCATGAACGGCAGGACGGCCTTCGTGATCGGCGCGCAGGGCTTCGTCGGCTCGAACACCGTGCGCGCCTTCCTCGCGGCGGGCTGGAAGGTGCATTGCTTCGGGCTGCCGGCGGCGCAGGACCTGCTGGCCGACATCCGGGACCGGATCGGCGGGACCACCGGCTCGGTCGAGGATGTCGAGGCCATGGCAGGGGCGATGGCCGAAAGCGGCGCGGATGTGGTGCTCAATTTCGCGGCCTTCTCGGCCGGGGACGGCGGGCTGGCGAAATCCGGCGAGATGGATGCAGATCGCGCTTTCGATATCAATGTCAACGGCTTGCGGCGCAGTTTTGATGCAGCGATTGAGGCCGGGGTGGGGCGGGTGCTCTGGTCCTCGTCCACCACGCTTTACGGCCCCTCTGCGCATTACCCGGATCAGCCGATCACCGAGACGGCCGCGCCCCGCCCGCAGGGTGTCTACGGGCTGACCAAGGCCATGGGCGAGCAGCTGTCGGTCTATTACCGCGACCGGCACGGGCTGGAGACGGTGGCGGTGCGTCTGCCGCTCGTTTTCGGGCCCGGGCTCTGGTATCGCGGCGCGGCCGCGGCGCTGATGGACATGTTCCGGGGCGCGCGCCCGGGTGTGCGACACGTTCTGACAGGGCCCGATGCCGCGATCGACCTGATGTATGTGCCCGATTGCGCCGAGGCGCTGGTGGCCATTGCCGCGCATCCCGGCGCGGTGCCCGAACGGCTGAACATCAACGGGTTCACCACCAGCTATCCCGATCTCGCCCGCGCGGCAGAGGCGGCGGTACCGGGCTACGAGGTGGCGTTCCAGTCACGGCCCGCGCCCGTCGTCTACCCGCTGATCAGCACCCGCCTGCTGGAGGCCGAGATCGGCTATCGCCCGCGCTTCGGCCTTCGGGACGCGGTGCGGGATTTCATCGAACGAGAAGGGGAAGCTGATGCTTGAAGAGACGCTGAAGACCATGGGCTTCGAACTGCCGGAGCCGGCAAAGCCCTCTTTCCAGTACGTGCCGGTGACCATCCATAACGGCGTCGCCTATGTGAGCGGGCAGATGCCCAAGGTGGACGGCGAGGTGCGCATCTTCGGCAAGGTCGGCGCCGAGGTGACGCTGGAAGAGGCGCAGGAGGCTGCGCGGGTCTGCATCCTGCAGGGGCTGGCCTGCCTTGTCGACGCGATCGGCGGCTCGGACCGGATCGAGAAGATCCTCAAGGTCAATGGCTACGTGGCCTCCGCCCCCGGCTTCAACCAGCAGCCGAAGGTGCTGGACGCGGCCTCCTACCTGCTGGTGGAGGCGTTGGGCGACGCAGGCCGGCACGCGCGCGCCGCGGTCGGCGTGGCCGAGCTGCCGCGCAACGCCCCGGTGGAAATTGAAATGACCGTGGCCGTGCGGGCCTGACCCTTCGCCCAGAAAGGACGCAGAGATGAGCAAGTGGTACGAACTGTCCGAGATGACTTCGGTCGAATTCGCAGAGGCGCGCGGGGACATCCGTATCGCGCTGGTGCCCGTCGGCGCAACCGAGCAGCACGGCCCCAACCTGGCCATGGGCACGGATTACGTGATCGCGCACCGCTTCTGCCAGCGGATCGCCGCGGAGATTCATCCGCGCGCGGTGGTCGTGCCTCCGGTGCCGCTGGGGCTGTCCTATCACCACATGGGCTTTCCCGGCACGCTGTCCTTCTCGCCCGAGACCTTCACGGCGGTCTGTTTCGACATCGCCAAGTCGCTCAAGCACCAGGGCATCGATCACGTTCTGTTCGTCAACGGTCACAACGGCAACAGCGCGGTGCTGAACGTGGCGGTGACCAAGATCCGCTACGATCTCGACATGCACGCGGCTGTGGCCTTCTGGTTCCAGCAGGCCGGCGACCTGGTGCGCGAGGCGGGCCAGACCGAACGGTTCGGCCATGCCTGCGAGGTGGAGACCTCGGTGCTGATGGCCCTGCAGGGCGACATGGTGCGCGAGGACGCACTCGAGCCGGGCGACATGAAGCCGGTGACGCTGAAACACGCGTTCAACAACCAGCCGTTCTTCCACACGGTTCCGGTCCCGTTCCACGAACAGACGGGCAACGGTGTCTTCGGCGATGCCCGGCTGGCCAGCCGCGAGACGGGCGAGCGCCTGGTCGCGGCGGCCGTCGAACGCACGGTCGCGTTCATCGAAACCTTCATCGAAAGCTGAGGAGGAGACATCGGAAAGCGAACGAACCGCTTCGCGATCACCGAATGACTGCTCAATGCAGCAGAGCCGAAAGCACCCGAACGTTCGGCACGGTCGCGGAGTGAACGACAAAGCTTCGGGAACAACAGGGAAATTCGAGATGTATAAAAAAAGCCTGATATCAACCATGCGCAAGCTGGGGGGGGCCGCCGCCGTGGCTGTTTCTGCTCTGGCCATGGCGCCTGTTGCCTTTGCACAGGAAGAATTGCCTTACGGGCCCGATCCCGAACAGGAGATCCGCGGCGGCGTTCTGAACGTCGGATCGCTGGTCGAGCCGCCCGCGCTGGACCCGTTCCACCAGGGGGCAGATGCCCGGATCCGGGTCACCACCCTGATCTACCAGGGCCTGTTCTACGAAGGGCTGTCGGGCCCCGTGCCGCTGCTGGCGAAAAGCTTCGAGGTGTCCGAAGACGGGCTGAGCTACACCTTCTCGCTGCGCGAAGGGGTGAAGTTCCACACCGGCCAGGACATGACCGCCGCGGACGTCAAGTATTCCTATGACTATCTCCGCAACCCGGACAACGGCTCGCCCGGCGCCGGCGATCTGAACACCGTGTCCAGCATCGAGGTCGTTGACGACCATACCGTCGTCTTCAACCTGGAACAGCCGAACGCCTCGCTTCCGGTCACGCTGGGCAACAAATACGGCGCCGTGGTTCCGGTCGGGACCTTCGACGACGAAGGCGCGCGCGCGGCCCTGAACCGCAAGAGCGTCGGCACCGGGCCGTTCAAGATCGCGACCTACGAAACCAACAGTTTTCTGGAGCTGGTCGCCTTCGAGGACTACTGGCAGGAAGGCCTGCCCTATCTCGACGGGGTCACCTTCCTCTACATGCCCAACAGCGCGGCGCTGCTGGTCGCACTCAAGAACCAGCGGATCGACTTCGCACGGCTGGGCCGGCCGCAGGACTCCGAGCAGCTTGCCGGGGTCGAGCACCTGAACGTTCAGCGTTGGGCCTCGCTCGGCCAGAAGCCGATTGACCTGGATTCCAACTACGGGCCGCTCAAGGACGTCCGCGTGCGCCAGGCCATCGCCCTGACCGTGGACAAGGAAGAGATCCTGCAGGCGGCACTGGGCGGCTACGGCAAGGTGATCCACACCGTGCCCGCCGGCATGGAGGAGAACTGGGGCGTTCCGGCGGAAGAGCTGGAATTCCAGACCCGTGATGTCGAGCGCGCCAAGGCGCTGATGGCCGAGGCCGGCTATGCCGACGGCGTCGAGATGGATCTCACGACGATCGCCGGATACGACTGGATGGACCCGGCCGCCGTGACCCTGCGCGAGCAGCTTTCGGAAATCGGGATCACGCTGAACATCAAGCGTGTGGACCTGGGGGTCTGGATCGACAATTTCCGTAACAAGAACATGGGCCTGACGTTCAATGACTGGCCCACGCTGCCGGACCCGAACATGTTGTTCTTCCGCCATTTCCACAAGCGCCCCGAGGGCGCGGATTTCCGGAACTGGAACAACGACGAGGCCTCGGCGCTGCTGGATGCGGGCCGCAGGACCAGTGACCCCGCGGAGCGCAAGGCAATCTATACCGAGTTCCAGAAGGTCCTCGACCGCACGGTGCCCACGATCATGCTGTTCAGCGCCGACATCGTGACCGTCGCGAACGACAAGGTCCAGAACCTGTATCAGCACCCGACGGGCTGGTATTTCGGCCTGGCCAAGACCCAACTCGCAAAGTGACATCCGCCCGGCCGCACCCGCGGCCTGGCACGAACAGGGCTCCTTCCGGCGCGTGGCGCCGGTGGGGGCCGGTCACCGGGCGGCGCGGCGCCTTGACCGCGCACCCGAAACAGGAAGTGAAGCATGGGATCCTACCTCGTAAAACGTCTTGCGGCCTCGTTGTTGACCGCGATCCTTTCCAGCATCGCCGTGTTCCTGATCGTGCGGGCCGTGCCCGGCGACGTGGTGGCGCAGATGCTGGGGCAGTCGGGCGGCAGCGGCTCGCAGGCCGAAGAGGCGTTGCGCCGGTTTTTCGGCCTGAATGAACCGCTCTATGTCCAGTACCTGGACTGGCTGGGGGGCGTTCTCCGGGGCGATCTGGGACAAAGCTGGGTGCGCGGGCAGCCGGTGGCGGAGATCGTGTTCAAGGCCTTCACGGTCACCCTGCAACTGGGCCTGATGACGCTGGCCTTCGCCACGATCATAGGGGTGCCGCTGGGCCTGATCGCGGGGCTGTTCGAGGGCCGCCGCGTCGATGCCGCGATCCAGGCGTTCAACATCCTGGGGCTGTCGGCGCCGGTGTTCTGGCTGGGGCTGATCCTGCTGATCGCGGTGTCGAGCCTGTTCGCGTGGTCGCCGCCGCTGATCTACCGGACGCCCTTTCAGAACCTGTCGGACAACCTGTCGACGCTGCTTCTGCCGATGCTGTCGCTGGGGCTGCTGCAGGCCGCGGCCTACAGCCAGTTCACACGGCAATGCGTGGTCGGCGCCTTTTCCGAGGATTACGTGCGCACGGCGCTGGCCAAGGGCCTGCCGATGCGCGTGGTTTTCGCAAAGCACATCCTGCGCAACATCATGATCGCACTGGTCACCTTCATGGGGTTGATCCTGATCCAGATCCTGGGCGGGGTGGTGGTGATCGAGTCGCTCTTCGCGCTGCCGGGGCTGGGGCGGCTGCTGATCACCGCGATCGAGACCCGCGACTACCCGGTGGTCCAAGGGGCGCTGCTGATGGTCGTGTTCAGCGCGCTGATCGTCAATCTACTGGTCGACATGCTCTATCACGTGATCGATCCCCGGGTGAGGGTGGACGCATGAGCACCGAGGCACCGCAACAGATGCAATCCAATACGAACCTCCCGGGCGCGGGCCGCTCGCGCGGCGCCGCGCGGCGCATCCTGACCTTCATGCGGCGCGAGCCGTCCTTCGCGCTGGGGCTCGCGCTGACCGGGCTTATCCTGTCCATCGCGCTGTTTCCGGGGCTTTATTCGCGGGTGTCGCCTACGGATATCGACACTGCCGCCTCGCTGCAGGCTCCCAGCGCGGCGCATTGGTTCGGCACCGACGAGTTGGGCCGCGACATCTATTCGCGCGCGATCCACGGCACGCGGGTGACGCTGTCGATCGTGGCGGGATCGATGGTGATTTCCGCCTTTTTCGGAGGGATGCTTGGCGTGATCGCCGGCTTCGCGGGCCGGCTGACCGACATGGTGTCCGGACGAGCGATCGACGTGGTGCTGTCCTTTCCGCCGATCATCCTGGGCGTCGTCATCAGCGGGGGGTTGGGCC
>Ga0207799_100243_pt1 | contig 35985 bp, 33 predicted proteins | sample TtanPargueraPR_4_FD_187742 | JGI IMG/M metagenome (GOLD analysis project Ga0207799, IMG submission 187742) | Aerobic enrichment media microbial communities from Bioluminiscent Bay, La Parguera, Puerto Rico - Tt and M2 (SPAdes) | ecosystem: Environmental > Aquatic > Marine > Unclassified ...
TCGCGTCGGCCAAAAGAGAGCAAAACGGAGCCGGCGGAGCTCCCGCCATGTCCGAGGAGATCTCCGCATGAACGCGAACTCCCTGAGCCGGATTTACGGCTGGCCCCTCGTCCTTCAGGTCCTGACGCTGATCGGGCTGGTCGCCGCCCTGGTCGGCGACGGCATCTGGGATGCCGTTTCCTGGGTGGCGCTGACGCCCCTGCCGCTGGTCATCGCCCGCTTCGCCTTCGGTTCCGGCGCCGAACGGCCAAGCCGGAAGGCCGCCAGGACCGGGTAGCCCCCAAAAGCCGAAGGTTCAGGCCTGGACTGAATCCAACGCGCGGCGGACGGCGGCGGCGAGTTCGGCCAGGTTGTAGGGCTTGGAGAGCAGAGTCCGGGCGAGGTCGGCGACCAGCCGCCGCTCGCCGTTGACGTATTCCTCGCGCTTGCGGGTGAAGCCGCTGGTCAGCAGGACGCGCAAGCCCGGCCGCCGGGCGACCGCCTCGACGGCGAGCTGGTAACCGTCGATCCCGCCGGGCATCACGACATCGCTGAACAGCAGGTCGACGGACGGCTCGCGCTCCAGCACCGCAAGGGCCTCCTTGCCGTTGGCCGCCGACAGGGTGTGGTAGCCGAGGGAAGCCAGGTAGGACACCGCCGCGTCGACCAAGTCGCGCTCGTCGTCGACGACCAGGACGGTCTCGCCGCCGCCGGGCGCGGTCCGCGCCGCCAGCCGTTTGATCTCGGGCTCGTCGACCGCGCCGCGTGCGCGCGGCAGGTAGAGCCGGATGGCGGTGCCCTCGCCGGGCTCGGAATAGATCTTCACATGGCCGCCGGAACGCTGGATGAAGCCGTAGACCATGCTGAGGCCGAGGCCGGTCCCCGACCCCACCTCCTTGGTGGTGAAGAACGGCTCGAACGCCTTCTCCACGCCCTCGGGTGTCATGCCGGTACCGGTGTCGCTGACCGAGATGAGCACGAAATCGCCCGACGTGGCGCCCGAATTGCGCTGGACGTAGTTCTCGTCGATCTGCTTGTTCGACGTCTCGATGACCAGTGTGCCGCCCTTCGGCATGGCGTCGCGCGCGTTGAGCGCCAGGTTGAGCAGCGCCGTCTCCAGGTCGCCGGGGTCGATATCGACCGTCCAGACGTTCGGCGCGAGATCCATCCGCAGTTCGATGGCCGGGGTCAGGGACTTGGTGATCAGGTCCTCCAGCCCCTCGACGAACTCGTTGACCGACACCCGCTTGGTCTCGTGGACCCGTGTCCGCGAGAAATCGAGCAGCTTGCGGGTCAGGTCGGCGGCACGGGTGAAGCCCTGCTGCAGGGCCTTGATATGGCGCAGGCAGCCGGGTTCGCCCGCCGCCTTCTCCTCCAGCATGCCGAGGTTCATCGAGAAGACGGTCAGCACGTTGTTCAGGTCGTGGGCCAGGCCGCCGGTCAACTGGCCGACCGCCTCCATCTTCTGCGACTGGCGGATCAGCTCCTCCTTCTCGGCGAGGCCCCGCTCCACCTTGTTGATCATGAAGAAGACGAACCCGGCGACGATCCCGCCGGTGATCACCACCACGGCGATCAGGCCGACCAGGACCGCCTCGTTCTGCCGGTAACTGGATTCGCTCTGGGCCCGGAACTCGGCCGCCTTGTTGTGGGCGAAGGCGAGCAGGACGTCGAGCCGCCGGGTGATCAGCTCGATCTGCGCCGGCCCCTCGTTCTGGGTGATGCCGAGGGCTTCGTCGTACCGCCGCGCCTGGACCAGGCCGAGCGCCCGGTTGCGCAGGCCCTTCCAGTCGGCGACCGCGCGCCGCGCCGAGCGGACCTCGTCGATATCGCCGAGATAGCGCTCCTCGATGATGTCGAAACGCGCGTCGATGTTGTTTTCCCGCCGGTGGATGGCGGTGAGGACCTCGTTGAAATCCTCGGCATAGCGCGCATGCACCGCGCCGGACATGACCCGGTGGATTTCCAGGATGTCGAGCTTGATGTCGCGCAGGGTGTTGCTGACGACGAAGGGGTGGTTGAACAGGGCGGCATTGAGCTGGATCAGATTGTGGCTGATCCGGATCGCCCCCACCCCCAAAACAACCGTCAGTAGTATCATCGAAATGAAACCACCGAACAGAATCAGTTTCGTCTTTTTCTGAGGCGTCATCTGGCGCCGATTCTCCGACGGACGTTAAGTATTCGTGAAATTAGCAGAAGCGAACACTTTCCGCTATCCCGTCGTGCGGCGCTTTTATCTCTTTTTAGTTGAACTAGTTCAGGCCGGCCTTGCCCATCGCGAGGAACTTCTCGCGGCGGCGGGTCTTCAACGCCGTGCGGCTCAGCTTGGACAACTCGCCCAGCGCCGTCTCCACCGCGTCGCCGACGTTGTCGATGGTCTTGCCGGCGCTCCGGTGGGCGCCGCCCAGCGGCTCGGCGATCACCTCGTCGATGACCTTGAGCTTGAGCAGGTCCTGGGCGGTCAGCTTCAGCGCCTCGGCGGCCTCGCCCGCCTGTTCGCTGTTGCGCCACAGGATCGAGGCGCAGCCTTCCGGCGAGATCACCGAATAGATGGCGTGTTCCAGCATCAGCACGGTGTTGGCGGAAGCCAGCGCGATGGCGCCGCCGGACCCGCCCTCGCCGATCACCACGCTGATCAGCGGCACCTCCAGCCCGAGGCAGGTCTCGATGCTGCGCGCGATGGCCTCGGCCTGGCCGCGCTCCTCGGCGTCGATTCCCGGGAAGGCGCCCGAGGTGTCGACCAGCGAAACCACCGGCAGGTTGAAGTGGTCGGCCATGCGCATCAGGCGCTGCGCCTTGCGGTAGCCCTCGGGCCGGGCCATGCCGAAGTTGTGCTCGACGCGGCCCGCCGTGTCGTTGCCCTTCTCGGTGCCGATGACGACCACCGAATGGCCGCGGAAGCGGCCGAGGCCGCCGACGATGGCCTTGTCCTCGGCGAACAGGCGGTCGCCGGCCAGCGGGGTGTAGTCGTCGATCAGCCCGTCGATGTAGTCCATCGCCTTGGGCCGGTCCGGATGCCGGGCGACCAGCGTCTTCTGCCACGGGCTCAACTTCGAATAGGTCTGGGCCAGCAGGCGGTCGACCTTGCTCTGAAGCTTGCCAACCTCCTCGGCAATGTTCAGCTCGCCGTCACCGGTCAGATGACGGAGCTCTTCGATTTTGCCCTCGAGTTCGGCGATCGGTTTTTCGAAATCCAGGAAGTTATGCATGGCGCTTTTCCTAGCACGACACCCGGCAAAGGCGAAGCCTATTTCTCGTCATCCGGAGCGCAAAAAACGAAAACCGGCGGCGCAGGACGCGCCGCCGGCTTCGGGAAACAAACCGGACGGATCAGGCCTTGGCGGCGATCTGATCGGCCTTGTCGACCAGGTTCTGCGCCTGCTTGATCGAGGCGATGTCGATCAGCCGGCCGTCGAGCGAAACCGAGCCCTTGCCTTCCTTGGCGGCCTGTTCCATGGCCTCGAGGATGCGGCGGGCCTGGGTGACCTCCTTCTCGGACGGGCTGAACAGCTCGTTCGCGATGTCGATCTGGCTCGGATGGATGGACCACTTGCCTTCGCAGCCGAGGGTGGCGACGCGGCTCGCCTGGGCGGTGTAGCCGTCCGGATCGGAGAAGTCGCCGAACGGGCCGTCGATCGGACGCAGGCCGTTGGCGCGGGCGGCGACGACCATGCGGGCCACGGCATAGTGCCACATGTCGCCCCAATGGACTTCGCGGTTGCCGTCGGCATCCGGATCGGTCAGCACGTGATAGTTCGGGTTCGGGCCGCCGATGACGGTGGTCCGGGCCTTGGTCGAGGCGGCATAGTCGGCGACACCGAAGTGCAGCGACTCGTTGCGCTTGGAGGCGGCGGCGATCTCGTTGACGTTGGCCATGCCGAGCGCGGTCTCGATGATCAGCTCGAAGCCGATCTTCTTCTCGACCTTCATCGCGGCCTCGGCCTGGGTGCACAGCATGTCGACGGCGTAGACGTCGGACGCGGTGCCGACCTTCGGGATCATGAACAGGTCGACCTTGCCGGGCGCCTGCTCGATGACGTCGATGACGTCATGGTACATGTAATGGGTGTCGAGGCCGTTGATGCGGACGGAAACGGTCTTGCCGCTCCAGTCCATGTCGTTCAACGCCTCGATGACGTTCTTGCGGGCCTGCACCTTGTCGTCCGGCGCGACCGCGTCCTCGAGATCGAGGAACACGACGTCGGCCTTGCTGGCGTTCGCCTTTTCGATGAATTTGATGTTGGACCCCGGAACCGCGAGTTCGGACCGGTTCAGGCGCGGCGTGCATTGTTCTACGATATGGAAACTCATTCCACTCTCCTCCCTGCGTTACGTTGGGAATGTTTGATGCGCGTACGATTAAATTATTTAACGATCGCGATATTCCGGATGTTATTGCGTTCTGCCATCCGATAGCCAATGGCCAAAAGGCCCGGCCGGGCGCTTTTTCGCATCCTGGAACCCCGGCTTGCGCATCGTGGAGCCTCATCCCAAACGACCCTGGAGATTAGCATGGATCAGCCGCGATGGGCCATCGCCAGTGGATGGGCCTGGCGGACCAGTTCCTTCAGCCGTTCGTCGAGGACATGGGTGTAGATCTGGGTGGTGGCGATGTCGGAATGGCCGAGCATCTGCTGCAGCGAGCGCAGGTCGGCCCCGTGGGCCAGCAGATGGCTGGCGAAGGAATGGCGCAGCACATGCGGCGAGACCCGCTTGGCGTCGAGCCCGGCGTCGAACGCCAGTTCCTTGAGGACCTGGGCGAAGCGCACCCGGGTCAGATGCCCCTCCTTCGAGCGCGACGGGAACAGCCAGCGCGTTTCCCGCCCCCCGCCCTGGAAGCGGTCGCGCACCGCCCGGTAGGCTTCCAGCGCCTCGACCGCCGGATCGCTGAGCGGCACCATGCGCTCCTTGCCGCCCTTGCCGCGGACGATCAGGATCCGCCCGTCGCGCGACAGCGCCGACAGCGGCAGGCCGACCAGTTCCGACACCCGCAACCCGGTGGCGTAGAGGATTTCCAACAGCGCGGTGCGCCGCAGCCCCTCGGCGTCGTCGCGCCGCCGGGCCGCCTCCAGAAGGCCGTCGACCTCCTCCTCGCTCAGGTATTTCGGCAGCGAACGGCCCAGGCGGGGGCTGTCGATGGTGGCGCAGGGGTCGTCCGGCCGCAGGCCCGAGGCATAAAGGAACTTGAAGAACTGCCGCAGGGCCGACAGGCGTCGGGCGCTGGTGCGCGGCGACATGCCGGCGGCCGAGAGCCCGGCCAGGTATTTGCGGATATCGCCGCTGTCGGCGCCTTCCGGGGCGCGGCGGCGGCGGCCCATGAAGGCGGCGAAGTCGTCCAGGTCGCGGCCGTAGGAATCCAGGGTATTGGGCGACGCCCCGCGTTCCGCCACCAGCATTTCGAGGAACGCCTCGGCCTGGCGCGTCCGGTCCGGAACCCCGGCGCGCGCCGGCCGGCCGGGCCGCGCCCGCTTGATCATGCGCCGGCGGCCAGCGCCGCCTCGACCGCCAGCTGGCGGGCCTCGGCCTCGAGCCCGGCGGCGCGGAACCGCTGGAGTACGGTATAGAGATCGACCGGCGACACCTGGTCGGGCTCGGTGCCGCCGAGCGCCAGCAGCCCCAGCAGCACGGTTTCGCCGATCCGTCCGTCTTCCGAGGCGGCACGCAACTTGAACCAGACGGCGGGCTGCGGCGCGGCGACGGTCACCCGTTGCGAGCCGTCCAGCAGGTCTTCCCAGAGGCCGTCCGGCACGTCCTCGCCGAACGCGTCGAACAGGCTGAACATCAGGGCGGCATTGGCCCGGCCGCCGGTCCCGTCCTTCACCGCGGTCCACCAATCGGCCAGGTAACCGGTCTGCCAATCCGCCGCCTCGCCGATCCCGGCCAGATGCAGGACCGGCCACAAAACGGTGACCGCGGCCTCGGATTCGGGATTGAACAGGGCGCTGGCCCGCAGCACGCCGTACCACGACGCGGCCTGACCGGTCTCGCCGGCGGCGAGCAGCGCGCGGACCGCTTCCGGGGCGAACCACAAAAGTTCGGCCGACGGCGGGATGTTGTTCAGAACGGGCAGGAAGACCCGGGCCGTCGAGACATAGCGCCCCCCTTCCCGGCCGAGGGCCAGCGCCTTGGCCACCGCCTCGGCCTGGGCGACCGGGATGGTCTGGGCGATCGACGTCCGGTACAGCAGCGCCCGGCTCAGCGGACCGCTTTCGGCCTCGGCCCGCGACAGCGGGTTCTCCAGTTCCTCCTTCGAGAAATTGATCGCCGCGTACAGTTCGCGCAGGGTCTGGGCGGGCAGCGCGCCCATGGATTCCGCCCGTTCACCCGCCTCCAGCCGCAACGCCACCGGCGCGTTCGGGCTGGTCGCGACGGCGCGCAGGATCATCGGCCGGTTGCGCGCGATCACATCGGCCGGCAGCTGCACATTGGCGGCGCGCGCCATCGCCAGCAGCAACGGCGTCGGATCCGGCAGGCTGCCGACGGCGGCGGCGTTTTCCCCGGCCAGCGCATCCACCAGATCGAAGAAGACCTTATCATCGACCCCGGTCTCGCGCAGCAGGGAGACGCCGAGAGCCGCCTTTTCATGCTGCCCGGCCAGGGCCTGGCAGAAAACGAACGCCTTCTCCCAGAACGGCCGGTCGTCCCGGCCGATCTGCCCCGCCGCCAGGGCGCAGGCCCGCGCGTTGTCGTTGGCCAGGAACCGCATGTTCGCCTCGATCCGGGCCAGTTCCGGGGTCCGGACGCGCGACGGGATGACATTCAGCAGGGCTTCCAGGCTGTCGAGATCGCCCATCTCGGCCAGCAGCTCGGCCCGCACCTGCAGCAGGGAACCGCTTTTCCCCTCGCCGGCCGGCGGACGGGCCGACGACAGGAGCAGCCGCCGGGCCAGCGACCGCATGGCCGCCGACGAACTGTCGGCCGGCAGCGCCGGCAGCAGCTTGTCGACCAGGGCGCGCGAGGTGCCGCGCCACATGTCCAGGCCGAATCCGCCTTCGTCCGGCCGCAACGTGCCGACGGTGTCGGGGTCGACGGCCCCCAGGGAGTCGACCTGGACGCTCGGGTCCGAGGGCAGCGGCCCCGGCTGCACGGCCGGCGCGGACGGCCGGGGCGTATCCGATTGCCGGCCCGTCACCTGCCCGGACAACGGCGCGGAATCGGCCGGCGCCGCCGGTTGGGCGGGCGCCAGGCGGCGCGGCGAGAGCATGATCGGCCCGCTGGAGGTCGCGCCCTGTTCCCCGGTCTCCTGGGCGAGGGTTTCGGCCAAAGACGCGAAAAATGCCGCCCCGACGGCGACAAGGCATAGAATTTTCCGGATTTTCATGAAATTAACGGGGGAACTGGTCATCGGGGAGGACTTTCTCGACGGTGGTGACCGGCGACGGGATGTCCCAGGTCGCCAAAAACACCGCCCCCCCGACGATCAACGCCAACACGGCAATGGTGACCAATCGCGAAAGGTTTTTCATCGGGGCGTTCTCCGCTACAACAAATCAGGTACAGCAACAGGGGCTTCGGGGCCGTTTCCCGCCGGTTTCGTCCTACCTCGCACAAGGCATGGGCCCGTGACGACAACCCATTGTGATTATGATAGGTTTCAACTATGGCGACTTTCCGGCAGTGTATCGGGTCCGATATCCGCTTTCAACGGCGAGACGCGCCTTGAAATGGAATGGCAAAAGGAATGGGGGACGGCGGCGCGAACGCCGGTTTCGGTAGCGGTAGGGCAATGAAGCCAGCCAGTCTTCAGTTGAGGGACAGATTCGTCGTCCTGGTCGGCCTGATGGGCGCGGGCAAGACCAGCGTCGGCCGCGCCGTGGCCGAACGGATGGGCCTGCCGTTCATCGACGCCGACGACGAGATCGAAAAGGCCGCCGGCTGCACCATCCAGGAAATCTTCCAGCTTTACGGCGAACCGGCCTTCCGGGCCGGCGAGCGCCGGGTGATCGCCCGTATCTTCGAGGGCGCCCCGGCGGTCCTGGCCACCGGCGGCGGCGCCTTCATGGCGGAGGAGACCCGTGCCCTGATCGCCCGGCACGGCCTGTCCATCTGGCTGCGGGCCGACATCGACGTCCTGTACCGGCGGACCCGGCGGCGCTCGGTCCGGCCGCTGCTGAAAAACGACGATCCGCGCGGCACGCTTGAAAGGCTCGCCCGCGAGCGCTATCCCATCTATGCGCTGGCCGACATCACCATCGATACGGCCGGGGAGAAGCTGTCCGAAACCGTGGACCGCGTCATCGCGCGGATCGAGACCCAGGCCTTACTGGAAAACGCGCCCGAGGAAACCTGACATGAACGAAACGCTTGCCCCCGCGGCACCGGCGGAACCCGTCGACGGGGTTTCGACCCTGACCGTCGACCTGGGCGACCGCTCCTATGAAATCCAGGTCGGCGACGGCCTGCTGGCCACGGCGGGCGACCGCCTGAAACCGGCGATGCGGCAGCCCCGCGCCTTCATCGTGACCGATTCCCATGTCGCGCCGCTCTACCTGGAGGCTCTGGAACGGTCACTGGAGGCGGCGGGCATCGAATGCCACAGCGTCGAACTGCCGGCCGGCGAGGGCACCAAGCATCACAGCTATCTGTGGCAGCTGACCGGATGGCTGCTGGAACACCGGGTCGAACGGTCGAGCACCGTCGTCGCCCTGGGCGGCGGGGTGATCGGCGACATCGCGGGATTCGCCGCCAGCATCGTGCTGCGCGGCATCGACGTGGTGCAGATCCCGACCAGCCTGCTGGCCCAGGTCGACAGTTCGGTCGGCGGCAAGACCGGAATCAACTCGCCGCACGGCAAGAACCTGATCGGCGCCTTCCACCAGCCGTCGCTGGTGCTGGCCGACGTCGGCGTGCTGGACAGCCTGCCGCCCCGCGAACTGCTGGCCGGTTACGCCGAGACGGTCAAGTACGGCCTGCTCGGCGACGCCCCCTTCTTCGACTGGCTGGAAGCCAACGGCCCGGCCCTGATCGCCGGCGACCGCGCCCTGCGCCGCGAGGCGGTGATCCACGCCTGCGCCGCCAAGGCCGACGTGGTCGCCGAGGACGAACGGGAAACCGGCCGCCGGGCCTTGCTGAACCTGGGCCATACCTTCGGCCACGCCCTGGAGGCGGAAACCGGCTACGGCAGCCGCCTGCTGCACGGCGAGGCCGTTTCCATCGGCATGGTCATGGCGATGGAGGCTTCCGCCGAGCTGGGCCTGTGCCCGGCCGGGGACGCCGCCCGCGCCCGCAGGCACCTGGAGGCCGTCGGCCTGCCGGTCGACCTGTCGAAGATCGCCGATGCGTCCTGGACGGCGGAAAAGCTCATGTCCCACATGACCCTGGACAAGAAGGTTTCGGGCAAGCGCCCGACCTTCATCCTGTCGCGCGGGATCGGCAAGGCCTTCACCACCCAGGACGTGGCCCCCGATTTCCTGCGCCAATTTCTGGAAACCGCTCTGAGAGGGTAGCCGCGCCGGGACCACCCGGCCGGTGAAAACTGCAAAACCATGGTTGGATATCTCGTCGCGATCGCCGTCCTGCTGGTGTTGTCGGCGTTCTTTTCCGGGTCCGAGACGGCGCTGACCGCCGCTTCCCGTCCTTTCATCCATCAGTTGGAGCAGACCGGCAACCGCCGCGCCGGCATCGTGCGCAAGTTGCACGAGCAGCAGGCCCGGCTGCTGAGCGCGCTGCTGCTGGGCAACAACCTGGTCAACATCCTGGCCTCGGCCCTGGCCACCGGCATCATGATCGAGATGTTCGGGCCGACCGGCGTCGCCTACGCCACCCTGGCGATGACCCTTCTGGTGCTGGTCTTCGCCGAGGTCATCCCCAAGACCTACGCCTTCCGGCACGCCAACCAGACGGCGCTGGCCGTCGGGCCGGTCGTCCGGCTGCTGGTCTTCGTGCTGAACCCGCCGGTGCAGTTCCTGCTGCTGGTGGTGCGCGGGATCTTCAAGCTGTTCGGCAGCGACATCCAGGGCGACGAGGCGGTGCGCGGCGACGAGGAGTTGCGCGGCGCCATCGAACTGCACAACGGCGACGACACCGCGGTGCGCCACGAGCGCGCCATGCTGCGCAGCATCCTCGACCTGACCGAGGTGCAGGTCGGCGAAATCATGGTCCACCGCCGCAACGTGGTGACCATCGACGCCGACGAGCCGCCGGCCGAGATCGTCTCGCAGGTCCTGGCCAGCCCCTACACGCGTATCCCCCTGTGGCGGGAATCGGCCGACAACATCGTCGGCGTGCTGCACGTCAAGGCGCTGTTGCGCGCGGTGCAGGCCCAGGAAGGCAGCAACCTGGACACCCTGGACATCGTCGCCCTGGCGGGCACGCCCTGGTTCATCCCGGAATACACGCCGCTGCTCGACCAGCTTCTGGCCTTCCGCGAACGGCACGAGCACTTCGCGCTGGTGGTCGACGAATACGGCAGCCTGATGGGCATCGTCACCCTGGAGGACATCCTGGAGGAGATCGTCGGCGACATCTCGGACGAGCACGACGTCAGCGTTTCCGGCGTCCGGCTGCAGCCGGACGGCAGCTATGTGGTCGACGGCGACGTGACCATCCGCGACCTGAACCGGGAGTTCGAATGGGACCTGCCGGACGAGGAGGCCGCCACCGTGGCCGGGCTGGTCCTGCACGAGACCCGGCGCATCCCGGAGGTCGGCCAGACCTTCCTGTTCCACGATTTCCGGTTCGAGATCCTGCGCCGCCAGCGCCACCAGATCACCTCGGTCCGGGTGATCCCGCCGGAAACCGGCCCGGAGGAAAAATCCGGCAAGGAATAGCGTTTTTCCGGCCGGTCCGCGGCCCCCTCGGGGAAGCGGACCCGGCATTGAATTCTGCCCCGTTCGGCCCCACATACCGCATTCGGCGACAAATGCACCGTTAATGAAATCCGCCGTCAGTGGAGTGAGAACGATGCCGCGCAGAATCATACCGGATATCGTCAGCAATCAGAACGTATACACGGTGTCTCCGGACAGTACCGTGCTGGATGCGTCGAAGCTCATGGCCGTGCAGGACGTCGGCGCGCTTCTGGTCGCCGATGCCGCCGGATTGCTGGCCGGCATCCTGACCGAACGGGACATCACCCGCCGCGTCGTGGCCAAGGGCAAGGATCCGAAAACCCTGAAGGTCGGCGACGTCATGACCAAAAAGCCCGACATCATCGGGCCCGACGATTCGGCGCTGGAAGCCCTGAACATGATGCGGGCGCACCGCTACCGCCATGTGCCCGTCGTCCAGGACGGCCGGGCCGTCGGCATGGTCTCGATCCGCGACCTCTACGAGGTCGTGAAGGAAGAGCTGGAGCACAGCATCAAGGAAACGGAAGCCTTCGTCTTCGGCGACCGGTACGGCGCCTAGCAACCGCTCGGCGTCCCCCTAAACGCCCCCCGCGGACGCCTCCGGCGCGGTTTCGGCCGAGGCCTCCGGCGCGGCGCCGAGTTCCGGATCGGCGGGGGTCGGGGCCGAGAACAGCTCGCTCAGGGTCTGGGTCTTCAGCCGGTCCCGGTATTCCGTCAGGAACGACTGGAAGTTCTCCGCGTCCTGCACCTTGGCGGCGACGTCGCGGGCGTTCACCGCGTCGGCCGTCTTCTGGGCGGTGATCAGCTGGAAGGCGTCGCGGTAGGTGGTGCCTTCCATCGGCGTTCCGTAATCGTCGCGGACCCGGCGCACGCCCCGCTCGTTGTCGCTGAGGGTCAGGGCGATCGCGTAGTTGAGAACGGACAGGGCCTGCTTCTCGGACAGGCCGGACTGCGGCCGGGCGCCGTCGGCGCGGATCAGACGGCCGAAGACCTGGGCGGCGCGCGGCCAATCCTGGGCATCCCAGAAGATCTCGGCCCGCAGCCGCTGGGCATCGATGGATTCGTCGTGCTGCAAGAGCTGCAGCGCGACATCGCTCTTCGCCTGATCCATCAGCGCCCGCGCCCGCAGGTGGCGGCGCTTGGTCAGCAGATCCTCGGGCAGCCCCGGGCTGTTCGAGTCCTCCAGCGCCTTGAGGGCCTGATCGGGCTCGTTGGCCATGATGCGGATGAGGGCGAGCTGGGCGCCGACACGGGCCTTGTCGGTCCCCTTCAGGCGGAATTCGATCTGCTCCTCCAACAGCTTGCCGGCACGGTCCAGCAGGTCCACGGCGACCAGCCGGTCGGCCAGCTTGCGGACCATTTCCTCGCCCTTCTCGCCCGGCGGCGTCAGTTCGCGGAATTCGTCGTACAACGCGATGGCGGTGACCGGCGGCAGCACGTCGGCGGCGCCGCCCAGGTAGAGCGTGGAGAAGGCGTCGGCCATTTCCTGGGTCACGAACTGCGCGTCCTTGTGCTCGCGGAAATGGCTGACCAGCTGACGCAGGGTGCGCAAGCCGTTGCGGTAATCCTGCTCGGCCAGATAAAGCTGTCCGAGCCGCCGCAGCAAATTGAATTCGAAGTCGTCGCCGCGCCAGGCGTAGCGCAGGCGCTCGTATTCCTCGATGGCGTCGGCCGGGACGATCCGATCGAGCTTCAACAGCATTTCGGTCCGGGCGACCACCGCCTTGGCGCGGCTCGGCCGGTGCGGGCTGGCCTCCACCGCCTCCCACTTGACGACGGCGCCGTCGAAATCGCCGGCCAGTTCGAGCAGGCGGCCTTCCTCGTAGGCGATCTGCGTGTCCTCGGCCGGGGTCGGTTCGTCCTTGCGCAGGAGATCGAGAACCTGGCTGCCCAGCCGGAGATCGCCGACATCGACCGCGGCATCGGCGGTGATCAGGCCGAGCGGCATTTGCAGCACCCGGGGGTAGTCCTGGAGGATCGGGCTGGTCCGGCGCAGGTCGGCGGCCGCCTCGATGGCGCCGCCGTTGCGGGCGGTCAGCGCGGAGCGCCACAGCGTCGCCTCGTCGTTGCCGTCGAGAATGGGGCTGTTCCAGTCGTCCGACGCTTCCTTGTCGCGGCCGAGCAGGAAGTTGGCGGCGCCGCGCAGTGCCCGGTATTCCGGATCGTTCTGGACGTTCTTGCGGTCATGCTCCATGGCGCGCAGGACGCCGAGCGCCTCGGCGTCGAAACCGTTGGCCAGGTAGAAGCGCGCCACGTCCATCCGGGCCAGTTCGCGGGCGATCCCGTCGGCCAAGGCGGCGGCCTCCATGAGGTCGCGCCGGTGCTCGCGGTAGGCATTCGGATCCGCGGCCACCAGGTTTTCGAGGTTCATGATGCGGGTCAGCGGCTTGGCTTCGGCCATCTGTCCGGGCACGGCATCGTCGGGCACCGCCGAAATCTGCAACGGCTCGTTGCTCGTCAGTTCGATGCCCTGGCGCAGTTGCTTGACCCGCAGCGTATCGATGGCGGTGCGGATGACCGCGCCCTGCCCGGTCGGCAACAGGGTGAACTGCGGATACTCCCGCAAATCGGGCATGCCATAGCCCAAGGGGATGACCGGAATGACGATCAGGTTGTCGCCGACTTCCGGATCGGGAATGGCGACCGGCGCCCCGGGCTGCGCGACGGCCAGGAACAGGCGCGCCCCGGCCGGGGAATTCGGCTGGGCCTGGATCTCGATCGGCTCCTTCGGGCGCAGCGGCTGCTGCTTGAAATCGAGCAGCCAGGCCAGGCCGTCGCGGCGCAGGCCGGGATTGACCTCCGGCAGCGTCTTGACGCGCAGCACCGTGCCGTTCTCGGCCTGGATCTGCTGCAAATCCTCGATCACATTTCCCGCGGCGGTGAGCAGGGCGCCGATGTCCACGGTCCGCGGCTTGTCGAACACCACCCACAGATAGCCGGCCCGGCGGAACACCGCCGCCGCCACCGGCTCGGACCAGTTGAACCGCAGGGTGACCGCGCCGGCCGGGGCCTCGGACGGCCCCGCCTCGGACACCGACGGCCCGGCCGGGGCCGGACCGGCGGGGGCCTCGGCCCGCGTCTCGACCGGCGTTTGGGCCCGCGTCTGGGCGACCGGGGCGGGCTGGGCCGGCGGCGTCAGGCCCGCCTGCTGCCCCGGAACCAGGGGAACCGGCCGGGATGCCGCTTCGCGGGAAGTCGGTTCGGGAGAAACCGGCTCCCGGGGGGCGGACTTGGCGGCCTCGGCCACCGGCGCCGGTTCGAGGGTCCTCGGAGCGGTCTTTTCCGCCGTCCGCGCCGCGGGAGCGGCCTTGGGTTGCGCCGGGGCCTCGCCGGAAGACGGCGCCATCACGTCGAGGGCCACCTTGGAACCCGACCGGAAATGCCGCAGCCGCGAGGTCTCCGGGATTTCCAGCGAAACCTGCAGGCGTCCGTCCTTGACCGCCGATCCGACCTTGCCGATGAACTTGGGCGGGCGCGCCTGGATGCGCCGCAAATCCGGCTGCGCCACGCGGCCGAAATCCAGCACCACTTGGCCGCCGCTGCGGTCGACGGAGTAATCGACGTTCCGCGGCCAGTCGAAGACGACGCGGGTATATCCCTCGTGCTCGCCGGTGCGGACGCCGAGTCGGGGCCCCTCGGCCGGTTGGGCCGCCGGTTGCGCCGGTCGTTCCGCGCGCGGCGCGGACGCCGACGCGGTTCCGGCCGCCGGGCGGGGCGCCGGCGGCACCGCCGTCTCGTCCAGCAGGTCGACGACGATGGCGTTGCCCAGGTCGAAGGCGCGGACGCCGAATTCCTTGGCCGTGGTGAACCGGACGGTCTGCCCGTCGGGCTGGATCTCGGCATTGCGCAGATAACCGCCCAGCGTGCGGACCGCGCTGCCGACGTCCGACTCGATCGTCCGGCCGAACCGGATCGTCACCTGGGTGCCGTCGGATTCCGCCGTATAGGGCACCGCCGCCGGCCAGTTGAAGACCACGCGGCCGTACCCGCGGTGCGGCGCGGTGCGGATGGTGACCGGGTCGGCCTTGACCGGCCAGGCGGCGAAGACCGATCCGGCCAAGGCGAGACCGGCGCACAGCACGATCCCGAAATGTCGCATCCGGCCCGCCATCATTCGCCCACCGTCGGGAAGACGACGATATCGACCCGGCGCGCCAGGGACATCCGCTCGGCGCGCGGCAGGTCGGGAAGTTCGGCGTAGCGGCTGTCGGCGTAACCGTAGGCCGGGATATCCTTCTGGTAGCCGACCCGCTTCAGCAGGTTGGCCACGGCCACCGCCCGCGCCAGGGACAGTTCCCAGTTCGACTCGTAGCTGCCGCTGCTGGTCAGCGGCCGGGGATCGGCATGGCCGTTGACCCCGATCTGGTTGCCGACGTTGCGCAACACGCCGCCGAGCACGAAAAGGGCCTGGCGGGCCGGGTCGGAAAGCACGGCGCCGTCCGGCGGGAACAGGATGTCGCCGGGGAAGACGATCAGCAGCCGGTCCTCGCGGCGGACCAGTTCGGCCCGGGCCAGAACCGCGTTCTGCGAGGCGCTTTCCCCGAGAACCGCCGCCAGATAGTCCAGGTTGATGGCCCGCTCGCGCGAAAAGGCCCCGACGTTGTACCGGGTGGACACCACATGCTCCACCCGCTGGTAGTTCGGGCTCAGCGTCCGCGACAGGACGTCGATCAGATTTTCCCAACGGTCGAGCTGCAGGTTCGACATGGAGAACAGCAGCACGAAGAAGGTCAGCATCAGCGAGATCAGGTCGGTGAAGATGACCATCCACGCCCAACCGTCGGAAGAGCCGGAAGCCGCCTGGGGTTTCGGTTCGAGGAACGGATCGGCGGGCGGCATCATCGGCGCGCCTCCTGTCCGGTCCCGGCCGCGTCGGCAAGCGGCAACGCGTCGCCGTCCGCCTGACGGACGAAGAACCGCATGACGACCGTCTTCTCTTCCTCGGTCTGCAGGCCGATGACCACGCTGCGCGGCGGCGCGCCGCGGCTCCGCATGGTCCGGGCGAAGGCCCCGGCCCGCTGCTTTTCGAGTTCATTGCCGGCCGGATACCCGCCGCCCATCGCGGCCTGGATGCCGATCATGAACTCCATCTCGAAGCTCAGCTCCGGCGACCCGGCACTCAACGCGGCGACGATCCGGTCCAGCAGCGGCAACTGCCCCTCGCGGATATGGGCGGAATCGGGAAAGAACAGCGACGCCGAGGGGATGGTCACCTGCATCGTCTCGCCCGGCTTGACGACCTCGATCCGCGTCACCTGGATGGCGGTCGAGAAGATATCGGTGATCTCCTCCAGGAACGCCTCGCCGGCCAGGAAATCCCCTTCATCGGCGGTGAAATGCGTCGGGTCGAGGTTGGCCGGCATGGTCGAGGCGAAGGTGGAGGTCAGGCTTTCCATGACCGCTTTGCTCTTGGCCTCTTCCAGGTTGGAAATGGTCACCAAAACGATGAAAAACGCCAGAACCAGCAGATACAGCGCCAGAAACAGCGATGTCGTCTGCTTGGCGGCTCCGGCCGACCCGGAGGGCGAAGGGTATTCGAGTTCGTTCATACCGGATCAGCCGCGCGAAGCCCTCAGCCGCCCATCGGCTCGCCGGCGGACATGGCGTTCAGCCGCCGCTGGGCCAGATCCTGGGTGACGTCGCGCGCCTTGCCCGGATCCATCTCGGCCATCACCGCGGCCAGCTTGCGCTCCTTCATCCGCTCGGCGACCAGGAGCAGGGTATCCATATCCAGTTCCTCGAAGATCCGGGCCGCGTCCTTCGGCTTCATGTTCTCGTAGATCTTGATCAGGCTGGCGATCTTGGCCGTGTACTGCTCGTCATACCGCTCGATCAGCTTCTCGACCGTCGCCTGCAGCGTCTTCAACTCGTCGACCTTCTTGTCGATCCGCGATTCGGCGGCTTCCAGCATGCCGGTGCGCATGTCGAGCTCGCGTTCGCGCGCCTCGATCTTCTCGCGCCGCTCGGCGAGCTGCTGCAGCAGATCGATTTCCGACTGGGTCAACAGGGTCGGATCGTTCAGCGGAATGCCGCCCGGCTTCTTTTCGGCGACCTCGGTTTCCCCGGTCCTGCCGAGTTCCGCCGGGGTGTCCGCCGAAACCGCTTCGGCCTGCTCCTGGGGCATCGGCTTGCTGGCGGCCGGCGCCGCCGACGGCTGCTGGGCCTCGGCGCCCGCGACGGCGATCGCGCCGTCGACCACCCCGTCCAGCCCGTCCCAAATGTTGCCGATCTTGAGGCTCAGCATCAGGACCGCGGCAAAGATGGTGGCCGGCAAAAAGCGGAGACGGGTGAAAAAGCGAAGCATCGCTGGGAACCTTTCTCTATCGGGCCGACCGGAGCGCCCGAATCAATTCTCTTTCGGCGTCGGTTTGCGGCCGGCTTTCCGCCTTGGGGCGCGGCGGCGCCTTCTTTTCCCGTGCCGGCGGCTCGCTGGCCGGCATTTCCGGCTGCGGCATCTTCTTGCGGGCACTGCGCACCCCGTCCTCGAGGCGGTCGGCCATGCTGCCGCCGCGGTCGATCAGGAACGCCAGATCCTCGCGGAGGTTCTGTGCCTTGTCGGTGTGGGACTTGAGTTCATCGGCCGTCCGGCGGAGGCGCGCAATGCTCTCCTCGGCGCGGATGGTCGATTCGGCGAACTTGGCGGCAAGTTTCTCCAGTTCGCTCTTGTCCTGCCGCATGACCCGCAAACGGCGGTTCAGCGTCACCGCGTAGCTGATGGTCACGATCAGCAGACCAGCCACCAGGATGTCGAGTACCAAAGCGAAAGCCACTGTCTATTTCTCCGTCGCTTTCATCTGCATCCGGTCGAGGATGCGGACGGCAATATGGTCGCCTTTGCGGCCCATTTGCCCCTGATACATCGGGACATCGCCGCACCGGAGGTCGATCTTCGAATCCGGCGATGCGTTGAGCATGATGCGCGACCCGACCTTGAGTTCGAACACATCCTTCAGCCGAAGCGTCTGTTCGTCGAGGACCGCTTCCAGGTCGACGTCGGTCAACCACAGTTCCTCGGCCAAATGGGTTTCCCAGATGGAATCGCGGCCGAACTTCTCGCCCATGAACATCTGCAGCAGAAGTTCGCGGACCGGTTCCAGGGTCGCGTAGGGAATCAGCAGTTCCAGCCGGCCGCCGCGGTCTTCCATGTCGATCCGCAGCTTGGCCACGATGGCGGCGTTCGACGGCCGGGAAATGGTGGCGAACCGGGGGTTCGTCTCCAGCCGGTCGAACCGGAAGGTGACCGGGCTCAACGGCTCGAAGGCGGCGGACAAGTCGGCCAGCGCGACATGCACCATGCGCTCGACCAAGCTGCGCTCGATGGTCGTGTAGGGCCGTCCCTCGATCCGCATCGCCGCCGTGCCCCGGCGGCCGCCGAGCAGCACGTCGACGATCGAATAGATCAGCGACGAGTCGACCGTGATCAGGCCGTAGTTGTCCCATTCCTCGGCCTTGAACACGCTGAGCATGGCCGGCAGCGGGATGGAGTTGAGATAGTCGCCGAAACGGATCGACGCGATGTTGTCGAGCGACACCTCGACGTTGTCCGAGGTGAAGTTGCGCAAGCTGGTCGACATCATCCGGACGAGGCGGTCGAACACCACCTCGAGCATCGGCAGGCGCTCGTAGGAGACCAGCGCGCTGTTGAGAATGGCCTGGATGCCGGAGCGCTCGCCGTCGCCGTCGTGTTCCTCGTCGAAGCCGAGCAGGCTGTCGATCTCGTCCTGATTGAGGACGCGGGTCGACTGGCCGCCGTCGAGGTCGTCGTCGCCGTCGAGGCTGCCGTCTCCGTCTCCGCCTCCATCGTCGTCGTCGTCGCCGGCGACCATGGCCGCCCACTCGTCGGCAAGGGCGTCCTCGTCGTCGCCGTCACCCTCGCCTTCGGGGAGCTCCTGGTCTTCGTTGATATCGTCCGCTGGGGCGGTCATCGTTCCGTAATTCCTTGCCTGTCCTGGATTACCGCTTGGCGACTATTGCACCAGCATTTCCTTGAAAAGCACGTCGTTCACCCGGGCCGGGGACACCGCCGAACTGACCCGCATCAGCAGTTCCTCGCGCAGCCGGTACATGCCGGCCGATCCCTTGAGGTCGTCGATGCGCAGCTCGCGCAGATAAACCGTGAAGGTGTCCATGATCCGGGTCATCAGCATTTCCACCTGGGGCACGTCCTTCTGGCTCTGCAATTCCAGGCTGACGCGGATCTTCAGGTAGTTGGCCCGGCGGCCGCCGGTGTTCAGGTTCACCGTGATTTCCGGCAGGTCCATGAAGACGACCGGGCCGTCGGCCTCTCCGCCTTCCCCGCCCTCGCCGGCATGCTCGCCCTCGCCGCCGGTGAACATGGCGACGACCGGCTCCAGCATCCCGGTGAACCAGGCGCCGGCAACACCGCCGATCAACACCACCAGGACGATCCCGATGATGATGAACAGGGTCTTCTTGCCTTTTTTCTTTCCCGGACCTTCGGCGCCGCCTTCGTCGCCCAGTTCGAGATCGTCATCCACGTCTTCGGCCATGCCATCACTCTAAGTTCGATGACGGGGTCACGGGTCCCGCCTGATTCATTACCCAGTGGGAACCTTATAAGGGGGAGGTTAACAACTGGTTGAAGACGCCCCGGATTCCCGCCGCCGCCGAGTTCCGGCGGACGGCGCCCAGATTACCGGCCAACCGTTAACGAATTCTCTCGGCACGCGGCAACTCCTGCCGGGCAGGAGCCGCAACCTGCCCCATCATTTCCGCCCCTCCCGCCGCCCCGAAATCATCATAGTACTTTGAAATTACTTATTTTTATGAGTTGGCACGAGCTATGCATCACTAGGGCCGGGCATATGTGGACGTATTAACGCTTGGGAATGTGGAACGATGGAAAATACGTCATTTGTAGCGCTTTCGCGTCAGACGACGCTGCGCCGGCAACTGGACGTCATTGCCAACAACCTGGCCAACATGAACACGACCGGGTTCAAGGGCGAGAAAATGATGTTCGTCGACCATCTGGTGCGCAGCCGCGGCGGCGAGAAGATTTTGGGCGATAAGATCGCCTATGTGCGGGATATCGCGACGGTCCGGGATTTGACCGAGGGCCCGATGAAGGCCACCGAAAACCCGCTCGATCTGGCCATCCACGGCGACGGCTATTTCGTCGTCGAGACCGAGAACGGCGACCGCTACACGCGGAACGGCCAGTTCACCCTGGACGACGCCGGGCAGATGGTGACGAAAAACGGCGACCCGGTCCTCTCGGACAACGGGCAGCCGTTCTTCTTCAGCCCCCAGGACAAGAACATCGAGGTCACCAGCGACGGCGTCGTCCGTACCGAGAACGGCGAGGTGGGCCGCCTGCAGGTGGTGACGTTCGACGACAACCTCGACCTCAAAGAGGTTTCCGGCGGCCTCTTCGATACCGAACAGCTGCCCCAGGAAGTCGATGACCCCCATGTGGTCCAGAACATGATCGAGGGCTCCAACGTGGAACCCATCGTCGAAATGACCCGCATGATCGACGTGCACCGCTCCTACAAGGGCGTGCAGAAGCTCATCGAAGCGGAAGACGACCGCATCAAGAAGATGATCGGTGAGCTTGCCAAACCGGCCTGAAGCTAACGCCTAAAAAAGAGCGGGCCAGGCCAGACGACGAAAAGGACAGGAACAATGAGAGCATTGGATATCGCAGCAACCGGGATGATGGCGCAGCAGCGCAACGTCGCGGTTATCTCGAACAATCTCGCCAACATGAACACCAACGGCTACAAGCGGCGGCGCACCGAATTCCACGACCTGCTGTACCAAAACCAGGTCCGGCCCGGTTCGACCTCGTCGGACTCGGGCTCCGTGGTGCCGGCCGGCGTGCAGATGGGCCTCGGCGTCAAGCTGGCGGCGGTCTACCGCATCCACGAACAGGGCAACCTGAGCGCCACCGACAACACGTTCGACCTCGCCCTCGAAGGCAAGGGCTATTTCCAGATCGAACTGCCGACCGGCGAAACCGCCTATACCCGCGACGGGTCGTTCCAGCTGAACGCCGACGGCGAGATCGTCACCCATGACGGCTACCGCCTGGAACCGGCGATCACCGTGCCGAGCAACGCCCAGGACGTGACGATCAACGAGAGCGGCGAGGTCCTGGTCACCCTTGACGGCCAGACCAACCTGCAGAACGTCGGCCAGATCGAGATCGCGGTGTTCCAGAACGACGCCGGCCTCGAGGCCATCGGCGACAACCTGTACACGGAGACGCCGTCCTCGGGCAACGCCATCACCGGCAACCCGGGGGACACCGACTTCGGATCCATCCTTCAGGGCTACCTGGAGACGTCGAACGTCAACTCGGTGGAAGAAATTACCGAGCTGATCTCGGCCCAGCGCGCCTACGAAATGAATTCGAAGGTCGTGACCACCGCCGACGACATGATGAACACCATCAACAATATGCGGTAAGGGAGCGGAAAGATGAAAAAGCGTTTCATTCTTCTGGCCTTGCTGGCAAGCACCTTCGGCCTCGTGGCGCCGAGCGCCCTGGCCATGACCGCCGCGCCGGTCATGCTGCGCGGCCAGACGGTGGTCGACGAGCGGATCATCCGGCTGGGCGACCTGTTCAGCGGCGTCGGCGACGAGCTGGCCGACAAGGCCATCGCCTATGCCCCCGATCCCGGCCGCCGGGCGGTATTCGACAGCCGCTGGCTGTACAAGGTGGCCCGGGCCTACGGCCTGGACTGGCGCCCGCTGACCCTGGAAGACCAGGCCGTCATCGAGCGGGCCAGCACCGTCATCGGCAGCGAGGAAATCGAGGCCCGGCTGTTGGACGCGCTGCTCAACGAGGGCATCTCGGACGACATCAAGGTCGAACTGAGCAACGCGCGGTTCGAGATCCATCTGCCCGAGGGCGCGCCGACCGACCTGGAGGTCGAGGACCTGTCCTATAACCAGCGTTCCGACCAGTTCACGGCCACCGTCGTCGCTTCCGCCGTGCAGAACGCCCGCTACCGGGTCGCCGGCCGGGTGCACCACATCCGGGAAATCCCGGTGCTGATCCGCCGGGTCCTGCCCGACGAGATCATCCGCGAGGGCGACATCGAGTGGATTTCGGTCCGCGCCGACCGCCTGCGCCGCGATACGGTCTTCTACGACGACGAACTGGTCGGCAAGTCCCCCGTGCGCGCCCTGCGCGCCGGTCAGCCGGTCCGGACCCGGGAAATCCAGAACCCCGTCCTGGTGCCCCGCCGCAGCCTGGTGACCATCCTGTACCAGCAGCCGCGCATGACCCTGACCGCCAAGGGCCGGGCCCTCGAGGACGGCAGCGAAGGCCAGGTCATCCGGATTTCCAACTCGCAGAGCAGCACCGTGATCGAGGCCGTTGTCGTGGGCGCCCATACCGTCGCCGTCACGACCTCCGACCGCGTCGTGATGAACTAGGAGCAAGAACCATGAAACGGGATTTTGCCCATCCCATCCTCCGGCTGGCCGTCAACGCGGCCTTGGCCGTGACCGTCGCCGCCGCGGTGACCGGCTGCAACACCCTGAGCCGCCTGTCCGAGGTCGGAGACGGCCCGCAGCTGACCCAGATCTCCAACCCGGTGGCGTCGCCCAGCTACAAGCCGGTGAGCATGCCCATGCCGAAGCCGGAACCGGCCGACCACAACCCGAATTCCCTGTGGCGGACCGGGGCCAAGGCCTTCTTCAAGGACACCCGCGCCAAGGAGGTCGGCGACATCCTTACGGTGAAGCTGGACCTGGACGACAGCGCTTCCTGGTCGAACAACACCGAGCGCCAGCGCGACGACAGCGAGGACACCGGCGTGTCCAGCCTGCTCGGCCTCGAAGCCGAGCTGTCGAAGGTCCTGCCCGAGGGCGTCGACCCGACCTCGCTGCTGAGCTTCGCCGACAACCATTCGACCTCGGGCGACGGTTCCATCGACCGCGAGGAGACCCTGGCGCTGACACTCGCCGCGGTCGTCACCCAGGTCCTGCCGAACGGCCATCTGGTGCTGATGGGCCGGCAGGAGATCCGGGTGAACTCCGAACTCCGCGAATTGATGGTGACCGGCGTCGTCCGCCCCGAGGACGTCGACCCCGACAATTCGGTATCCCACGAGAAGATCGCCGAGATGCGCGTCGCCTATGGCGGGCGCGGCACCCTCAGCGACCTGCAGCAGCCCCGCTGGGGGACGCAGATCTGGGATATCATCTTCCCGTTCTAAGATTGGGCCTGTCCTGACCCAAGACAAACTAAAGGCCGATGCGTTGCATCGGCCTTTTTTTTCGTGTCCGGCCTATCCGGGAGGCCGGGGCGATCGGGCGGGATCAGTCGTCGCGGTGGGTCCGTTCCATCCGCTCGTGACGTTCCTGCGCCTCGATGCTGTAGGTGGCGATCGGACGGGCCTCCAGCCGGGAGATGCTGATCGGTTCCTGCGTCTCTTCGCAATATCCGTAGGAGCCGTTCTCGATGCGCTCCAGCGCGGCGTCGATCTTGCTGATCAGCTTGCGCGCCCGGTCGCGGGTCCGCAGTTCCAGGGAACGGTCGGTCTCGGCCGAGGCGCGGTCCGCGATATCCGGCGCGACCAAACCGCCTTCCTGCAAATTCTGGATCGTCTCGCTCGAAGCCTGAAGAAGCTCGTTGCGCCAATCGATCAGCTTGAGCCTGAAATACTCCCGCATCTGCGGGTTCATGAAGGATTCTTCGTCGCTAGGCTTGTAGTTCGAAGGGAGCGTCACGGTCATATCTGCTGGCACTCCAGGTTGCAGAAATTTCGGGCCGGAATATAGGAGGGTAAGCCAGCGCCTGCAAGGCCCCATGCCGCAAGCGGGCGGAACACCCCAAAACTGTCACAATTTCCGGAATTCTCTTGTCCGCGCACCGCCGTGTCTCAGGCGTCGCGGGTCAGCTTGGCGATCTCCACCTGGGCGCGGAGTTCCACTTCCTGGATGATTTCCCGCAGCTGCGGGTCGCTGGTCTTGCCCCGCTCCATCCGCAGGTTCTGCGCCAGGGCGACCAGTTTTTCCTTGGGGACCGCGCCGGTCAGCAGGTCGCGCCGGATGCTTTCCAGGCGGTCGAGGACCTCGTCGGCGTACTGGTAGACCTGCCGCCGCGACCGTTCTTCCGTGGAATCCGGCACTTCCTGCACCGACAGGATCGAATCGATCCCCCCGACGGAAGAGGTCCCGACGGTCTCGCTGGGCGCGCCGGCCTCGTCCGTGCCGCGCAACTCGTCGGCGAAACTGCCGCCGCCCGTCGCGGAGGTCTTCTTTTTACGTTCGGTCGACGACGTGCCCTTGGCCGACCCTACGTTGGAAATTTTCATGCGTCCGGCGATCCTTGGATAGAAACAGCTCCGTAGGCGGGATTCTTCCTGAACGAGCGGTATTCTTCCGGTGAGTATCCCCCGTTTATAGCCCGCCCCGGTTAAGAAGGCGTAAAAATACCCGGCGCCTCCCCGGCAGGCAAATCTTGCAGGGAGGAGCCCGATCCGGGAAGAGTCTGCCTGTTTCCACAACCCGCCGTAAAATAGAATCTTTTTAAAAACAAGCCGCTAACGCCCGGCCGGCCTTGGCACCCTTTTTGCTGAACAGGATCGGGAACAGTGAAGTCCCTGCGGAATCAATACGCGGAGTCGCGCATATGGTCTACGGAGCTTTCTCGCCGAGCCTCTTTGGAATGCTCAGCCAGAGTTATGCCCTCAACGTCATCGGCAACAACATCGCCAATGCCAGCACGGGCGGCTTCAAGGGAACCGAGACCCGGTTCTCCTCGCTGATGGGCAATGCCGAGGGCGCCGATGCGGCGCTCGGCGGCGTCAGGCCGTCGGATTTCAGCCGCATCGACAAGCAGGGCCTGCTCGCGGCCAGCGACAGCGACTACGACCTCGGCATCAACGGCCGCGGGTTCTTCGTGCTGAGCGACACCTTCGACATGTCGGGGCAGACCTTCTACGGCCGCGACGGCTCGATGCAGATGCGCACGGTCAACGACGTGGGCGTCACCGCCGACGACGGCAGCACGATCTCCGTCCGCGACGGCTACCTGGCCGACAAGAGCGGCAACTTCGTCCTCGGCTGGGAACGGAACCCCGACGGCAGTTTCAACGAAACCGCGGACGCGCTGGCGCCCATGCGGATCGACCCCTACGCCTTCTCCGACGTCTATGAGGCGACCACCACGGCCGAGATGCTGGTCAACCTGCCCTCCGGCGCGTCGACCGGGGATCAGGAAACCTACGCCGTGACGATGATCGATTCGGCCGGCACCAGCCAGCCGGTCACCTTCAACTTCACCAAGCTGGCGGCGCTGAACCAGTGGGAGATGACGGCGACGACGTCCGAGGATCCGGTCGCGCAGGTCGACAACATCACCTTCGGCGGCACGCTGGAGGCCGGCGACGTCTATGAAGTGAACGTCAACGGCACCACCCTCTCCTACACCGTGACCGGCGCCGAGGCCGACATCGACGTGGTCCGCGACGCCCTGATCAACACCATCAACGCCCATCCCGGCGTTTCCGCGACGGTGACGGCCTCGGCCGGCACCACCGGGGAACTGATCCTGACCGCCAACGTGGCCGGCGATTCGTTCAACGCCACGGGATCGGGGATCGACGGCGGCGGCACCGCGGACAATACGGCGGCGAACGTCACCTCGGTGGCCAACGTGGTCAGCACCCAGACCACCGCGCCGGTAACCATGGTCTTCGATACCAAGGGGCAGCTGGTCTCCCCGACGACGACGACCCTAACGCTCGGCTTCGAGGGCGACACCACCGCCGACGTCACCCTCGACCTGAGCGAGTCGATCCAGCTCGGCGGACAGTTCCTGCCGGTCAAGTACGAGCGGGACGGCTATGCCGCCGCCGACATGAAGAGCTTTTCGTTCGACAGCCAGGGCCGGCTCGTCGGGCAGTTCGACGACGGCACCACGCGGAGCCTCTACAAGGTGGCGTTGGCGATGTTCGCCAATCCCAACGCCCTGCTCGAACACACCGGCAATGTCTACACCGCCACCATGGATTCCGGCGAGGCCAACGTCGTCGGCGCCGGGCAGGAGGGCGCGGGCCTGTTCCTGCCCAATTCCCACGAGCTGTCGAACGTCGATATCGCTTCCGAGTTCACCACCATGCTTGTCACGCAGAACGCGTACAATTCTTCGGCGACCGTCTTCAAGACCATCGACGAGATGACCGAGGTCGCCCGGGATCTCCGCCGGTAACGGCCAGAACGGCCCACCCCGGCAATTATTTCCCTTCCCCCTCCCTCACGCCGCCGGCACCCGGCAAAACGGGCCGGCGGCGAAACTTTTTCCGGGCGGGCATCCCAGTAAATTTTCTTTATTTTCAATCAGTTATGAAGAAAATCCGGTTTGGCACGCTTTTCGCAAGACCTTTAGCGCCGGACACCCGGCACGAATGGGTTTTTGGGAAATTGGCTTGAGACTACGGACGAACGAAATGAAGGTTTTCACCCTCACCCGCGAAATGGCACGCATCGGCGCCCGGGCAGGCGCCGCAGCGATCGCCGGGTTGGTGATCCTGACCGCCGCCACCGGCGCCGCCAACGGCGCCTCGCGGATCAAGGACATCGTCGTCTTCGAAGGCGTCCGGGACAACGTCCTGGTCGGCTACGGTTTGGTCGTCGGCCTCAACGGAACGGGCGACTCGCTGCAGGACGGGCATTTCACCAAGCAGAGCCTGCAGGCCATGCTGAACCGTCTCGGCGTCAAGCCGAGCGACGACGGCCTGGACTCCGACAACGTGGCCGCGGTCATGGTGACCGCCAAGCTGCCGTCCTTCGCGCGGCAGGGCACCAGCATCGACGTCACCGTCAGCGCGCTGGGCGACGCGTCCAGCCTGATGGGCGGCACCCTGGTCGTCACGCCCCTGCAGGGCGCCGACGGCGAGGTCTACGCGGTCGCCCAGGGACAGGTCGCGGTCGGCGGTTTCGAAGCGGCGGGCAACGCCCAGACGGTCACCAAGGGCGTGCCGACCAGCGGCCGGATCGCCAGCGGCGCGGTCGTCGAACGCGAAGTCGGCTTCGAGATGGACTCGATGAAGGACGTCAAGCTGACGCTGCGCAACCCGGACTTCACCACGGCGCGGCGCGTCGCCGAGGCGATCAACGCCTTCCTCGGCACCGACGCGGCGCAGTCCAGCGACCCGACCACCGTTCGGGTGGACGTGCCGAACAGCTACAAGAACGGCGTCGTCGACCTGCTGACCGACATCGAACAGCTCCGCGTCGAACCGGACCAGCTGGCCCGCGTCATCATCGACGAACAGTCGGGCACCATCGTGATGGGCGAGAACGTGCGCATCAGCACCGTCGCCATCGCCCAGGGCAGCCTGACCATCCGGATCACCGAGACGCCGCAGGTGTCGCAGCCCGGCCCGTTCGCCGAAGCCGGCACCACGACGACGGTGGACCGCACCGACATCCAGGTCGACGAAGGCGAGGACAAGCGGCTTGCCGTCCTGCAGCCGGGCGTGTCGATCCAGGAACTGGTCAACGGTTTGAACGCTCTCGGCATCGGCCCGCGCGACATGATCACCATTCTTCAGGCGATCAAGGCCGCCGGCGCCCTGCAGGCCGAGATCGAGGTGATGTGATGAGCGGCGATATCCTTGCCATGCAGGCGCAAAACGCCCTCGGCACCGCCAAGACGGCCCCCGCGGTCTCGAACATCAACATGCAGAAGGCCCGCGAGACGGCCGAGGATTTCGAAGCCTTTTTCCTGAGCCAGATGCTGCAGCCGATGTTCACCGACATCGACGCCGAGGAACCCTTCGGCGGCGGCCAGGCCGAGGAAATGTGGCGCACGCTTCAAGTGGATGAAATGGGCAAGTCCTACGCCCGCCAGGGCGGCATCGGCATCGCCGACATGGTCTTGCAGGAAATGATCAAAATGCAGGAGGTTCAGTAATCATGAACGTCACCCAGCGGATTACCGACGTCATCGTCATCAGCCAGCACCTGGCCGAGCTTCTCACCGTCGAAAACACGGCGCTGCGCGAGCATCGTCCCGGCGAGGTCCAGAACCTCCTGTCCAAGAAGGAAGAGCTGAGCCGCGCCTACGAGAGCCGCATTTCCGGCCTCGCCGAGCACGCCGGCCCCGAGCTGATGGCCACCGTCGATCCGGCCGTGAAGAGCCAGCTGCGCGCCAGCATCGAGCGGATCCAGCTGCTGAGCGCCGAGAACACCACGCTGCTCGAGGTCGCCATGGAAGTGAACCGCCGCGTCCTCCACGAGGTCGCCGAGGCGGTCAAGTCGACCGGCAGCCAGACCGGCTACACCGCCTCCGGCACCATGGGCTACCCCGCCCACAACCGTGCCCAGCGCAACGTCTCCTTTTCTCTGGACGAGTCCTTCTAGGAAGGCTTCTCCAGACACGGCTACCGGAGATCCCCCCCAATGTCCGGAACCATCACGCTCGCACTCAAGACCGCGCAGAGCGGCCTGTTGACCAACCAGCAGGCCCTCAACTCGGTCTCCAGCAATATCGCCAACGTCAACACCCCCGGCTACTCGCGCAAGGTCGTCGGCGTCGAGCAACGGGTCCTCAACGGCGACGGGGCAGGCGTTCAGCTGGCGCAAGTGACGCGATCGGTGGATGAAGGACTGCTGAAAAGCCTCCGCCTGCAGCTCGGCGCGGTCAACGCGCTGGAAATCCAGAACGACTATTTCGGCCGACTGCAGGACTTGTTCGGGACTCCGGAGGACAACTCCTCGCTCAGCCATATCGTCGGCGACTTCACCGAGGCGCTGGAGCTTCTGGCGGTTTCCCCGCACCAGACCCTGGAACAGAGCGAACTGGTGCGCCAGGGCCAGGAAATCACCATCACCCTGAGCGAGATGAGCAAGACGATCCAGGACCTCCGCCTCCAGGCCGATCAGGAGATCGCCGAGCGGGTCGACCGGGTCAACGAGCTGGCGGAAAAAATTGCCGACCTGAACGACAAGATCGTCCGCAACAACACGCTGACGGCCGATGTCTCCGACCTCCGCGACCAGCGCGACGAGGCGCTGGACGAAATGGCGGAGAACATGGACATCCGCTACTACTACCGCGGCAACGGCGACGTGGTCGTCTTCACCGCCGGCGGCCGCACCCTGGTCGACAACGTGGCCTTCCCCATTACCCACGAACCGGCGAGCACCGTCGCCCCGACCACGACGCACGCGGAGGGCGATTTCGACGGCATCTACCTGGGCGACGAGATCGCCAAGAACGACGTCACCGACGAACTCTCGGCCGGCGCCCTCAAGGGGCTGACCGAGCTGCGCGACGAGATCCTGCCCAACCTGCAGAGCCAGCTCGACGAACTCGCGGCGAGCATCAAGAACACGTTCAACCAGATCCACAACCGCGGCGTCTCGCTCCCCGGCGCGCAGTCGGTCACCGGCACGCGGCGGTTCCTCGACACCACCGACGCCGCCAACGCGGCGAGCCAGACGATCCAGCTGGATCCGACCGACGGAACCGACGACGTCACCCTGGTGCTGTACGACGCCAACGGCGACCAGCAGGCGGCGACGACGCTGAACGCGATCATGACCGGCGCCGGCCTGTCGTCGCGCGGCACCGGCAACGACTGGACCATCGCCCAGGTCGCCACCCAGATGGAAACCTGGCTGCAGGCCAACGGCGCGGCGACCGCGACGGTCGGGCTGAACAGCGACGGACGGCTGGCCATCGAGTTGAACGAGACCTCGCTGAGCCTCGGTTTCCGGGACGAGACCGCGACCGCCAACGGCAGCGACACCGCCGATGCCGAGATCGGCTTCGACAAGGACGGCGACGGCGCCATCGACGAGACCATCGCCGGGTTCTCCAACTTCTTCGGGCTCAACGACTTCTTCATCGACAACCTTCAGCACAACATGCTGGAGTCCAACGTGATGACGGCGGGCTACACCTCGCCCGCCACGACGCTGCGTTTCGTCGACGGCACCTCGACCCTGCCGCTCGATCCGGGCGGCGCCGGCGACGTCACCCTTGCCGTCCCGGCCGGATCGACGCTTTCGCAGATCGCCACCCTGATCAACGCGAACCTGCCGAACGTCACCGCCAGCGTCGTTCCCGACGGGTCCGGCTACCGGCTGCGCGTCGCCCACAACGACGGCCTGGATCTCGACATCACCGAGACCGGCGGCAACCTGCTGAGCGCCATCGGCATGCATTCCGCCGAGACGCGGACGACAGCGGCCATGGCCGTGCGCCAGGACATCGTCGCCAACCCGGCACTTATTTCCTCCGGCGCGCTGCAATGGGACGCGAGCAAGGGCGCGGCCGGCGAATACATGACCAGCATCGGCGACGACACGACCGCCCAGGCCCTGGCCGACGAGTTCAACTCGACGATCTCGTTCGACGCGGCCGGCGGGCTCGGCAACCTGCAACTCACCATCACGCAGTACTCCGCCTCGATCGTCGCGCGCAATTCCAGCCTGGCCGCCGCCAACGAGAACAGCACCCAACTGGAGGCGAGCCTCGGCGACGCGTTGCAGTACAAGTCGGATTCCTTCCGGGGGGTCAACCTGGACGAGGAAATGTCCAACCTCATCCTTTACCAGCAAGCCTATTCCGCTTCCGCCCGGCTGATCACCGTCATCCAGAACATGTTCGACGCGCTCGAACGGTCGGTCGGGTAAGGGAGATCCGCCATGAGCCGAATCACCGATCTCGCGGCCAGCAATTCCCTGCTCAGCTACATCCTGAACACGCAGAAGAGCCTGCGCGACCTGGAATCGCAGGTCGCGACCGAGAAGGCCTCGCAGGATTACCGGGGCATCGCCCGCGGCTCGCAGCACCTGATCAACTTCGAGAACACGCGCGACCTGCTCGACCAGTTCACGCGCAACAACGAATTGATGGACGTGCGTCTCGAGATCGCCCAGGAAGCCTCCTCGAGCATCGAGAGCACGGTAAAGGATTTCCGCGACGTCCTGCTGCAGTTCTACCAGAACGCCGACTATTCGGAAGAGAGCGTCGCCGACATCCAGCAGTGGGCCTTCCGTTCGCTGAGCACCATGGAAGGCTACCTGAACACCGAGGCCGACGGCCGCTACCTGTTCTCCGGCGCCCGGGTCACCACCCAGCCGGCCGATTTCGGGTTCACCGAGCTGGAGGATTTCCAGGCCCACTACAACGGCGAGACCGTCACCTACGCGACGACGCGCAGCGCCCAGCTGGCCGACTTCTCGCTGTCCCAGGATTCCGCCGGGAACGCCAACTGGCTGTACTTCGAGCAGGACGCGGGCGGCAGCGGGGTCAGCCGGATCACCGGCACCACCGGCCAGTTCGCCAACATCGCGCCGGGCACCACCATCACGGTCTCCGGCACCGGCTCGAACGACGGCACCTATACGGTCCAGTCGGTCGGCGGCGGCGGAACGACCATCGACGTCGTCACCAAGCAACTGACCGACGAGGCCAACCAGGCCGCCGCCACCCTGACCAAATCGAACGGCGACAAGTACACCGCCGTCGACTTCACCGACCTGACCTTCGTCCGGGCGACCAGCACGATCACCGCCGCGGCGGCCGGATCGCTGAGCGCCGTCGAGGTCGGCAGCACGATCACCATCGGCGGCACGACGGACAACGACAACGCCTATACGGTCGTCTCCAACGACGGCACCAACATCGTCGTCGCCAGCAAGTCGCTGACCGACGAGGGCGCCGCCGGAACCGAGGTCGCCGGGACCCTCTCGGCCGCGTCCTACTACAGCGGCGACACCACGGTGCTGACCCATCGCGTCGACGACGACCGCAGTTTCTCCTACGACCTGACCGCGGTCGATCCGGCTTTCGAAAAGGCCATCCGCGCCATGTCGATCATCGCCCAGGGCGACTTCGGGACGGCCGGCGGGCTCGACCAGAACCAGGGCCGGGTCGGCGACGCCCTGTTCCTGCTGGACAATGCGCTGGACGCCACGACATCCAGCAGCGGCCCCTACGGGACCGAGCAGACCAGCAACCTGGAACGGGTCCTGAAGGATCTCAGCTTCGATCGTGTCCTGATCAACCGGATGAACACGACGCACGCGAACTTCATCAATTACCTTGAAGGGCAGATCGACGAGACCGAGGGAGTCGACAACCTGGAGGCCATCACCAAGCTGCTCGACGAATCCCGGGTTCTGGAAGCCTCCTACGAAGCGATGTCGCGCATTCGCCAGTTGAGCCTGACCAACTACATGAGCTAAACCTGTTTTGGTTGCCGGAGCGCGCGGGGCAATCCCGTCCGCGCCGCCCGGCCCGCGCAGGAGAGGCCATGGGACGTTTCGACATCATCGAGTCCGGCGCTTCCCCTTCCGCGTTCGGAGACGCCGTTTCCCAAGGCGTCTTTGCCGATCCCGCGGATCATCCCGTCTACGGCCGCTTCGGCCGAGCCTACTATCCCGTCGCCTTGGGCGGAGCCATGAGCGACCGGGCCTTCGCCGTCGTCGACGGCGAGCGGCCGGCGCTGCTCGTCGAATGCTCGGTGCGCGAGGGCGTGCTGTCGCATTTCGGGTTTCCGCTGCGTTTCGTCTTCGCCCCCGACCTGGCCCCCAAGGCGCGGCGCAAATGCCTGAACGCCGCCTTCGAACAGCTGGGGAAAATCGCGTCGGAGGACGGCGCGGAAACGGCCGTCATCTCGGGCGGGCCCGCCGGAACCCCGCTTTCCGGCATGGACCAGGCCTGCCTGGAGCGGGGCGGAACGCCGGGCTTGAAGATCCGCGCCGAGGCCGAGCTGGCCCAGTCGGAGGAAGAGCTGAAACGCGGCCTGCGGGACAGCTACAAATCCCTGATCAACTGGGGCAGCCGCAACATCCGCCTCGCCTACGCCAACGCGGAAAACCCCGACCGGGAGTTCCTGGCCGCGCTGGCCGGTTTCCACGCCAAGACGGCGGGCCGCGCGGTGCACGGTCCGGCCACCTGGGACGCCCTGTTCGCGCCCGTCGCCGACGGGCACGGCGAAATCAGCCTGGGATACCTGGAAGACGGGGAACTGGTCGCCGGAACCCTGATCGTCGACGAAGGGCCGACCGCCATGTATTGCCTGGCGGTCTACGACCGGGAACGCTTCGACAAGCCGATGGGCCACTGGCCGCTGTTCGACGCCATGCTGCGCGCCAAGGCCCGGGGACGCGAACGTTTCGATTTCGGAGACGTTCCCCCCCGCGGCACGGTCGGCGACAAGGAATACAATATCGGGTTCTTCAAGAAGGGATTTACGCCGCGCCTCGTCGCGGAAACGGTCTGGACCGTTCCTCTCGGCGGAAGATAGGCACCCTTCGCACCCATCCGGAGCCGGGCGCAAGCAACCGCCCGGCTCGTCGGACCGACAGGGGGACGCCTACTGGCGTTGCAGGCCCTCCAGAAGGCCCTCGCTGATCTGCAGGTTGATGTTGATCAGGCTGTCGATGGCCTCTTCCGAGATTTCCTCGGCGCTCTTGAAGGTCGTGTCGGCAACGTAGTTGCAGAGCCGGATCAGGTTGTCCCGGACGTTGTCCGACATGCCGGTGTCGTTCCGCTCGGCAATCGTCTTGATGGCCACCCAGACCTCCAGGTTCTCGTTCAGGGCATAGGTCAGCAGCTGCCGATCGTCCGACTTCTGCTTCGCCTGATCCAGGAGGAGTGCGCCCCGGGACAGGCACATGGCCTGCTTTTCGGCGACGGGGAGGCTTTCGCTTTCGACTTCGTGTGCAATCATGGTCCAGTTCCTACATCGTCCGAAGGAAGGATGTCTAAATGTCCCTTCCGAACCGGGATGCCCTAGGGGCCGGTCCGAGGATCGGACGATTAAACACTGGCATTACTTAAATTTTCGTTAGCTTCCCATTGGGAGTTCGGCGCGGATCGCCGCCAGCATCCGGGCGTCCGCGTGATCGATCAGGCCGCCCGGCACGCCGCCGTTCCCGGCCGCGCCCGCCGGCGCCGGAACCGCGCCGCGCAGCGCCCCGGCCAGCCCCTCGGCGTCGGTCGCCACGGGAACCTGGAAAACCGTCTCCAGCACCGGGTTGATCCGCCGGTTGCGGCCGATCTGCACGGCCAGCGCCGGAATGCCCGACAGGGCCGCCTCGACCAGCGCCATGCTGTGAATGCCGAGGGCGGTATCGCAACGGGCCAGGATATCCTCCGCCGCCCCGTCGTCGACCAGGATCGTCATCCCTTCGGGCAGGGGAAGCCCATCCAGCCAGTCGCGCCAGACCGCCATGTCCTCGCGCGGATGCGGCTTGACGAGCAGGATCTTGGCCCCCTCCCCGTCCAAGGCGCCGACAACCGCCCCGGCGATCGAAAACTGGTCGTAGCCGACGGCCTCGATCCCGCCGTGGTCCTCGTCGACCGGTTCCGAGAAGAAGGCCGTAACCGGCAGATCGGCAACCGGCGCGCGGTGCGCCCGCTCGCGGCGCAGCCGGGCGACAACCGCCTGAAGGTGCGGATGGCCGGTGACGTGCAGCCGGGCGTGGCACCATTTGCCGCCGGCGATTTCGTCGCGCATCGCCTCGTCGGCGACACAGATGGCCTTGGGCATCTCGGGCGCGCGCTGCCCCTCGAACCGCCGCCGCAGGTTGGTCCAGGCATCGATGGCGGCGACCGAGCCGATCCCCCGCTTATGCGCGCCGGACCAAAGGGACCGCTCGAAACCGCAGAAACTCGTTCCGGTGATCAGAAGGTCGGGCCTGAGCGGCTCGAAGGCGTTGGCCGGATCCACCTTGCGCGCCCGGCCGGCCACGTCGTCATCGGCGTCGCGCCAGATCTCGCGGGCCGGCCCGTCGGCGACCAGCGACACCCGGTCGCCCTCGGCGAGCGCCAGCGCGATCACCGGACGCAGCATGTTGGCGCCGCCGGGATCGTGCGCGGCGAACAGGAAATGGCTCATCGGCCGGCGGCCTCCCGGCGTTGATGATCGCGCAGGGCCGGAAGGTTCCCGGCGACCTTGTGGAAGGCCGCGGCGACGTCGTCGAGGTCGCGTTCGGTCATCGGCGGGCGCATCAGCTCGTGCGAGAACAGGGTCCGGAAATGCGCGTCCTCGCAGGCCGGGCACAGCCCCTCTCGATAGTCCGCCTTGCCGCCGTAATGCGGGCAGGTGAACGGACAGCCGGTGGTGCCGTAGCCGGTCAGGGTTTGGAACATCGGTTCCAGATAGAGCGGCCGGACATAGCCTTCGCCGATCAAGGTGCCCTCCTTTTCGCGCAATTCGCAGGCCGGAAGCTCCGCCTTCAGCGCCTGCACAAACAAGGAGCGGGGAATTTCCGTGACCGTCTCGTCATAGGTCAAGGCATGGATGTAATACACATGACGGTTACCCGGCAAGACTGTCGGCAGCTTGACGCCCGGCAGGCCGGCAAGCTGCCGTTCCAGATGGGCGACATTGTCGCGCCGCCGCGCCACCAGGTCCGGCCCCTTCTTCAACTGGCAACGCCCCATCGCCGCCTCGATCTCGCCGAGGCGCAGATTGAAGCCGATCATGTTGACCAGGTTGGGATGCTGCTTGCGCCGGACCACGGCCTCGGCATGGTTGCGGATCAACTGCAGGCTTTCGCACAGGGCGCCGTCGTTGGTGGTCACCACCCCGCCCTCGCCGGTATGGATGTGCTTGTGGTAGTTGAGGCTGAACACGCCCATATGGCCGAGCGAGCCGACGGGACGGCCCTTGTAGGTGCCGAACGGCACCTGGGCGCAGTCCTCGATGACGACGAGGCCGTGCTCGGCCGCGATCTCCATGATCGGGTCCATGTCGGCCGCCTGGCCGAAGATGTGCACGACGACGATGGCCTTGGTCCGTTCGGTGATCCGCTCGCGGATGCTTTGCGGGCTCAAACAGAAGGTCTCGGGGTCGATATCGGCGAACACCGGCACGCCGTTGAAGACGATCGCCGCCGTGGCCGAGGCGATCATCGTGTAGGGCGAGACGATCACCTCGTCGCCCGGGCCGACGCCCGCCGCGCCGACGGCGGCATAGAGGCCGCTGGTCGCCGAGTTCATCGAGACGGCGTGTTTGGCCCCATAGGCCGCCGCCCATTCCGCCTCGAAGGCCTGGACCTGCGGTCCCCCGAAGAAATCCTCGTGCCAGGTGCCGAGATAGCGCGACAGGATGCCCGTATCGAGGACGCCGGCGACGGCCTCCTTTTCCTCCTCGCCGATCACCTTGTAGGCGGGGAACAGCGCGGTGCGGACGGGATCGCCGCCGAGAAGGGCCAAACCGCTCATGACAATCCGCTCATGGGAACGCATCCCCCGCCAGTT
>Ga0207799_100247_pt1 | contig 35347 bp, 38 predicted proteins | sample TtanPargueraPR_4_FD_187742 | JGI IMG/M metagenome (GOLD analysis project Ga0207799, IMG submission 187742) | Aerobic enrichment media microbial communities from Bioluminiscent Bay, La Parguera, Puerto Rico - Tt and M2 (SPAdes) | ecosystem: Environmental > Aquatic > Marine > Unclassified ...
GGCGGGGTCTGCGACTGCTGGGTCCGGAAATCGTCGAGCGCCTTGGCGATGCCCTCGTCGCCCAGCGCCAGGATCGAGGCCGACATGAGGGCCGCGTTGACGGCGCCGGAGTTGCCGATGGCCAAAGCGCCGACGGGAACGCCGCGCGGCATCTGGACCATGGAGAGCAGGCTGTCGAGGCCGCCCAGGCCCCGCGTTTCCATGGGAACACCGAGAACCGGCAGCGGCGTCAACGCGGCGACGGCGCCCGGCAGCGCGGCGGCCATGCCGGCCCCGGCGATCAGGACCTTGATCCCGCGGCCCTTGGCGGCCTTGACGTAGCCGGCGAGCTCCTCGGCGTTCCGATGCGCGGAAAGCACCTTGGCCTCGCAGGCGATCCCGAGTTTCTTCAGGGTGCTGACGGCGTTTTTCATGGTGTCCCAATCGGACTGGCTTCCCATGAGAATCCCAACCAGAGGGGCCTCTTGTGTCATGTTCGCTCCGTTTCGATGAATTTCCCGCTGAAAGAGGGCGGCATTATAGGGAGAGGGGATATCTTGGCAAGTTGTGACGAGAACACTTTATATGTGGGGACCGGCGATGTATTTTTTCGCCATTGGGGGAAGAGAAAATGGTTGATGTGACGCGGGCGACGGGCGTTTATCAGGAGCAGGCGGCCAACAAGGACAACCGCCGGTCCCAGCGCGACGGTGAACATCCGGAAGGCGGACACGACCAGGACGCGTTCCATCAACGGATGAGACAGGTTTCCCAGGTCACGGACATTACCCAGATCATGGGCGTGCCGACCTCGGAAATGACGCCGCGCGTCCAGGAGGCCTTTTCCGCCATCATCACCGAATTCGACCGGACCCGCGCCGAGCTGCAATTCGAACGCGAACGGATTACCCGGTTGGAGGAGCAGGTCGACCGCCATCCGGTCCTGCCCGCCTCCAACCGCCGGGTGTTGTTGCGCGAACTGGCGCGGATCATCAACCGGGCCGCCCAGACGCGGACGACCAGTTCGCTGGGGGTTTTTAGCCTGCAGGGTATCGAGCAGGTACGTCTCGAGCAGGGACGGGCCGCCGCCGACCGGATTCTGACGGCGGTCGTCCAGACGCTGCACGGGGCCTTGCGGGCGAGCGACGTGGTCAGCAGCCTCGGCGGGGCGGATTTCGCCGTGATCCTGGCCCTGACGGAGGGGGCGCCGGCCCGGGACAAGATTGTCAGCCTGACCAAGGACATTCAGACGGCGCTGCGGGACCGGGGCGTCGACGGGACGGTCGCGGAAATTGCGTGGGGTTTGGTGCCTTTCGGCGAGACGGACGAAGCCGAGAAAGTGCTCGCGGCGGCGGACCGGGATCTTTTGGCGCGCCGGCTCGGCCGGGTTTGAGGGCGGAAGCCTAGGCGATGATATCCGGCATCAAAACGCTCTCGACCTTGGTGATCTGATCTTTTAGGGAGAGTTTGCGTTTTTTGAGCCGTTGGACATACAGCTGATCGAATGGCGGATTTCCGATGATCTGACCGATCAATTCGTCGAGTTCGCGATGCTCGGTTTTCAGGTCGTCGAGTTTTCTTTGCAGAATCTCTTTGTCTTCCATCGCATTACGGGGCCGTTGCTGCTTAAACTATAATAGCAAATTAATGCCTTTAGGGATATTGGTTGATGTTAAATACGGCGATGCGGTCGATGGAAACGAGCATCCGGCTTAGGAAAGGAACGTAATGGCCAAATCGAAAAAGAAGCGTATTGGGCTTTTGACCAGCGGCGGCGACTGCGCCGGACTCAATGCGGCAATTCGCGCAGTGGTATGCCGGGCCGTCAACGGCTACGGATGGGACGTCCTTGGAATCCATGAAGGCACGGCCGGGCTCCTGAAAAGGCCGCCGCTCGTCGAGGAAATGGGCATGCGGGTGTTCACCGGGAACATCCTGCGCATGGGCGGCACCATCCTGGGGACGGTCAACAAGGGCAACCCGTTCGCCTACCCGATGCCGGACGGCTCGACCAAGGACCGGTCGGAAGAGGTGATCGAGGGCTATCGGGAACTCGGACTGGACGGCCTGATCGGAATCGGCGGCGACGGCAGCATGCGCATCCTGAGCCGTTTCGCCCGGCAAGGCGAAATCCCCTTCATCGGCATTCCGAAAACGATCGACAACGACGTAGCCTTCACCGAATGGGCGATCGGGTTCAACACGGCCGTGGCGGCCGCGACGGACGCGCTGGACCGGCTGCAGCCGACCGCGGCGAGCCATCACCGCGTGATGGTGCTCGAGGTGATGGGGCGCGACGCCGGCCACATCGCGCTCAACGCCGGAATCGCCGGCGGCGCGAACGTCATCCTGATCCCCGAGATTCCCTACGATATCAAGAGCGTGGCGGACTTCATCGTCCAGTTGAAGAAGAAGGGTCGGAACCATGCGCTGGTCGTCTGCGCCGAGGCGGTGAAGACGGCCTCGGGCGAGGCCGTGTACAACAGCCGCTCGCAGGGCGGGCAGCTGCGCTACGGCGGGATCGGCCATGTGATCGGCGAACAGATCGAGCAGATGACGGGCGCCGAGACGCGTGTCACCGTCCTCGGCCATGTGGCGCGCGGCGGCAACCCCGTCGCCATGGACCGGATGCTGGCGTCGGCGTTCGGTGTCCACGCGGTGGACCTGCTGGCCGACGGCAAGAGCGACCGCCTGGTCGTTTGGCAGCATCGCGAGGTGGTCGATGTCCCGGTCGAGGAAGTGATCACCCGCTACCATGCGGTGGATACCAAGGGAACGCTGGTCCACACGGCACGCGGCCTGGGCATCTGCCTGGGAGATTGATCGCGCGGCCGCTGTTTCTCTTGCTATTTCGAAGGCCGGGCCCGGTTCCATGAGGAGCCGGGCCCGGTTTTTTTCTGTGACCGCGACTCGCATTTTTTCCGCGATTGATTTACCATGAAAGTGTTCTGGCGGTAGTTTTAAGGAGTAATTAGCAAGATGAGTCTGGACGAAAGAATCGACGCCTTAAAAGCCAAGCACCAAGCTCTGGAAGGAGCCATCGAAGAAGAAAACACCCGGCCCTTCCCCGACGAAATGCACATCGCCAGTTTGAAAAAGCAAAAGTTGAAGATTAAGGACGAGATCGCCAACCTCGGCCGAGATTAGCTTAGGCAGACACGGCGAAAGCACCCGCTTCCGGCGGGCTCCGCTGTTTACATACCCAGAACGAGGCGCCGCTTGGCGCTGATGAAGCGCCAAGCGGCGTTTTAACTCAACCTAATCCCAAGAAAACCTAGAGTGTTTCCCGTCAGGACGGTTCGTTGTCGTCGTCCGACGAACCGGCGCCGATGTCGAAGCTCGGCGGCATGGTGAACTGGCTGGGTTCCGCCGGTTCCTCGGCCGGCCGCTGGTAGACGATGCCTTCGCGCTCGGCCCGCTTGCGCGCCCGGATCACCGCCATTTCGAGATCCTGGGCGGAGCAGAGGCCAAGCCCGACGGGGTTCTGCGGCTTGATGTTCTGCGCATTCCAGTGGCTTTTGTCGCGGACCGCGTTGATCGTCGGCTTGGTCGTCCCGATCAGCCGCGAGATCTGCGCATCCCCGAGTTCCGGATAGGTCTTCAGCAGCCAGGCGATGGCGTCCGGACGGTCCTGCCGCTTGGAGACCGGCGTGTAACGCGCCCCCTTGGGCTTCGACCGGGGCTGCGGGTTCCGTGTCTTGGCCTGAGCCAGGCGGGCGTTCGGATCCTTGACGCAGCGATCGATCTCCTCCTGGGTCAATTCTCCATTCGCGACCGGATCGAGGCCCTGGATTCCGGTGCCCACTTCGCCGTCGGCGATCGCCTGCACTTCGAGCGCATGCAGGTTGCAGAACTCTGCAATCTGGTCAAACGTCAGAGCTGTGTTTTCCACCAGCCAAACGGCGGTGGCCTTGGGCATCAGTGGCTGTCCCATTCCCTATCTTCCCAAAATGAAGAAAAAACCCTCTCATTGCGACCGGGGGTCATCCCGGTCGTTGCGTACCGTCCTTATAAACGGGGGAACCGCATGGGGTCAAACGGCGTTCTACCCTTCGGCGGCCCCGCCCCTTGGACGGGCCTTCAGCCTCCGCTATCCTGGCAAACGTAGAATCGCCCAAGGCACGCGGGAGGCGCACCAATGGATACCGATGACCTGGAACCCATTCAACCGAAACCGGCTCCGAAAAACCTCGAGGAAATGTCCATCGAGGCGCTCAAGGACTATATCCGGGACCTGGAATCGGAAATCGAGCGGGCTCGCGAGATGATCGGGCGCAAGGAAGCCGCCCAGACCGACGCCGACTCGTTTTTTAAAAAACCGTAATAAAACGTTTCCGGGCATCGCCGCGCCGGCGCCCCGGCGAAAAAAGATGCCGTCGAGCCCGCTTCGGTCCGGGACCGCGCCGCTCGGAAAAAGTGTCTAAAAAGTTGTCATTCCTTAATCGTATTTTAACTTGTGCGGATATAAAGTGCAAAATAAGTGAACAAGAGTTGCCTATTTTCTCTTGTCCTTGCCCAGTTTATCGCAAGCCTCCCTGTGAAACTCGGCCCCTCTTAGAGGCGGCCGTTTTTTTTTGAGACCGTCCTTGACCCCAGGTCGCGGCCATGAGTAAAATCCGCCATCAAGAAACGTCTGTTGGGCGAGTTTAACAGGGATCAGGCTTTCTGGAGTTGGGGCCGTACGGCGTACGGCCCCTTTTTTCGTGCCCTTTTTTCGTGCCCGGACCAAACCCTTGCGATTTTGTTCTCGGGGGCGGCGCAAAAGGACGCCCCGGCTGTTCCAGGGCGTCCCATGTTCCCGTACCGGCGCCGTCAGGCGGCCTGCTGGGCAAGCTCCTTCGCTTTACCCTTGGTTGAAATGTCGATCTTCCTCGGCTTCAGCGCCTCGGGGATTTCGCGAACCAGATCGACGTGCAGAATGCCGTTTTCCAGCTTCGCCCCCTTGACCTGAATGTGTTCGGCCAGGTGGAAGCGGCGCTCGAAGGAGCGGCCGGCGATCCCGCGGTGCAGGTAGACGGTGCCCTCGTCCTCCTTGCGGGAGGTTCCGGTGATGTACAGGACGTTCTCCTTGACCGTGACGTTCAGGTCGTCCTCGCCGAAGCCGGCGACGGCCATGGTGATGCGGTAGGCATCCTCGCCGGACACCTCGATGTTGTAGGGCGGATAGGAGACGTTCGATTCATCGGCGCGAAGGGCGCTTTCCATCATCCGCTGCATGCGGTCGAAGCCGACGGTCGAACGGAAAAGAGGCGAAAAGTCGTAAGCTCGCATGGTCATATCCTCCTTTGCGAAGCAATATGCTGTCTGGAATCCGCCGAACGCCGTGCGTCCCATCGTGGCCGAATTCCGGTTTCCTAAGATGCGGGGACCCGATCAGGCGTCCCTCGACATCCCTGAAATGGTTTTCTGAAATTCGGCTGTCAAGGGGCGCCGGAGTCGGTTGGCGCGCGCCGGTCGGAGAGGCGGGAGAGAAGGGGCGTCAGAACGATTCGAGGGCGGCCGCCGGGACCTGTCCGCCGACGGCGGCGGCCATGACCGAGAAGACCGGGACCGGTTCGGTGAAACCCTTGAGCGAGGCCGTGCCGCGCGGGGCGAAATTGACCGTCGCGCTTTTGGCCTTGGCTTCTTCATGGACCGGCTTGGAGACCAGGACCTGGCCGGGCTCGGCATGGCCGGCGATGCGGGCGGCGAGCTGGACGGTCGACCCGAACAGGTCGTTGTCCTCGCTGATCGGTTCTCCCAGGTTCAAGCCGATCTTGACCGAGACCGGTATGGCGGGCGTGTTGCGCGTATGGTCGGCCAGACGGTCGCGGATGGCGACGGCGGCCTCCACCGCTTGCGCACAGTCGCCGAACGAGATCATGGCGCCGTTCTGCAGCTGCTTGATCTGCTTGCCGCCGAATTCCCTGAGGACCGCGTCGACGATGGCGTTATGGATATGCAGAACCTGCTGTCCGGCGACGTCGCCTTGACGGGCGACGGTCTCCTCGTAATTGGTGATCTCGGTGAACATGACGGTCACCGCCTTGGACGACGGCTGCCCTTGCCCCTTTTCCGCCTTGGCCCAGATGTCGAGCGCCCGGCACAACAGGTCCGTCGCCTGCGGCCGGCCGCCCAGATGCGCCCTGATCGCTTCCTGGCCCGATTCGAACATCACGGCGTAGCGGGGGTCGGCGACCAGGTATTCGAGGTGGTTCGCCGCGAAGCTCTTCGCCTTGAGGGGAGGCACGCCCAGGGACCGGATCACGTCGGCCATGATTTCCAGCATCGCGTCGCTGCCGAGATTGCGTTCCTTGCACAGCGTGTCGCAGGTTCCGGCGGTAAAGAGATTGATTCCGAAACGGATGAATTGATCGCGGATGTCATAGGCGCCGCGCACCGGCGTCATGGCCTCGTTCAAATAGGCCTTGAGGAACGCCCTGTGTTCCTCCGTCGCCGGTGTCGGGTCGGAGGGGAGGGATTGGTCGCGTATGGCCGCGGGAGCGGCGGGAGCGGCAGCCGGAGGCGCCGCGGGCGGGGCGGCCTGTGCCTGCCGCGCCCCGGTGGCGGCGGAACTCGGAGCGGAGGCCTGGGGCGGACGCCGTTTCGGCTTGACGCGGGTACGCCGTTTACCGAGCGCCACGCCGCCGGCGGACAGCGTCTTGCAGTACTTTTCCACAAGCGGGAAGATCTCGCCGGCGGCGATCACCGAGGCGGCGAGGAACACGCCGAAGAAAATGGCGATGAGCCCGGCCATCTCCATGCCCGACATGCCGTCGCTGCCGAGGCGGCCGAAACCACTGAACAGCCCGGAGAAAAATGCGGTGACCAAACCGGCGGCGGCCAACCCCACGAAGGTCGTGAACAGGGCGCGGGCGGCCATGGTCATGCGGACGCGGATGGCGACCTTCGGATCGATGACATGGCCGGGCGCGAAAGCGTGATTGGGATCGCGCGTCCGCAGGGGGCGGCGTTTGCCGCGCCGGGCGGATCGGGTGAGTTCCACCGGCGCCGGAAGTTCCCGGCGGCTTTTGTAGACGACGTATTCCTCGGTGATTTCCTCGAGGGTGTTGAAGACCTCGCGCGTGACCTTGACGGCCTGGATCCCGGCCGAGCCGTTCATTGCTTTGGCGTCGTTTACGGCTTCCGTGCGCTCACGCGGTCCGTAGCGCGCGTGAAGCTCCCAGCGCGCCTGGCGCATAATGTAGATTTCGAACGCGACTGTGCGGCGAAATTCTGTCATGTCGCCCCCGAACGCACGCTCGCCATTTTCGCGCGTACCACAGGAAAACCTGGGCCGGATTCGGATCCGGCGTTGCGGAAAGTCCGTTCGTTCCTAGGCGAGAATGACGCGGGTCGGATTTCCATCCGGTTATGTTACCGGGGAAAGGTCTGGCGGCCTGTGATCGTGGACACAGCGTATGGGCGGAAGGGCATGGGCCGTACACGTAAAAAGGGCGCCGAAACCTTCCGGCGCCCTCAAATCCATGCGCTGGCGGATCGCCTAGCTTTTCAGGCCGATGCCCTGGAAGCGCTTCTTGAACTTCGCCAGCTGCCCGCCGCTGTCCATCAGGCGATGCACGCCCGTCCAAGCCGGGTGGGTCTTCGGGTCGATGTCCAGCTTCAGGTTGTCCCCGGCCTTGCCCCAGGTCGAACGCGTCTGATACGTCGAACCGTCGGTCATGGTGACGGTGATCTCGTGGTATTCGGGATGAATGTCTTTCTTCATAATCTGACTCCGCTGAAGCGGCGGACTATATAGCCAAGCCGGCCGCCCGGTGCAAGGGTGCAATGACCGGAAAATGCCGGAACCGCCAATTTGTTCGAAAAAACCGGTCTAGTCGCCGCCCAGATCGGTTTCGTGCTGGGCGGCCCGGCCGGTCCGCGCGAGGACGACCAGCGCCAGAACCCCGGCCATCAGGACGGCGGAGGCGAAGTAGGGGGCGTCCTTGCCGAAGGTGGCGAACATGACCCCGGCGAAGGCCGGTCCCGCCACCCGGGCGCCGGTCGAGGCCGACCGCGACAGGCCCATGATGCTGCCCTGCCGCTCGGGTGCGGCCTCCAGGGAAATCAGGCTGTTGAGCGCCGGCGAGATGACGCTGAAACCGTAGGACATCAGCGTCATGACGGCGATCAGGTAAACCGGCGCCGAGGCCAGCGGGAACAACAGGCAACCGAGGGCCAGGGCCGCCGCGCCCTGCAGCACGAGGCCGCGTTCGCCGAACGCACCGCGCAACCGGCCGATCAAGGTCCCCTGGATGACCGCGTTCAGGATGCCGATGAAGGCGAGCAGATAGCCGTTGGGCCGCGGGCCCCAACCGAAGCTGCGCTCGGTCCACATGGCGAAGGTGGTCTCCATCCCGGCCAGCACGAAAGTGACCAGGAAGGACAGGACGATCCAGAAGGCCAGCGGCCGGTTCTGGGCGGTCTCGCGGACAAGCGACACGAAGGAGGGGCGGGGCGCGCCGGCCCGTTGGGCGCGGACTTCCGGAGACAGGGATTCCTTGAGGACGATCAGCCCCATCACGAGGGCGGCGAAGGACAGGCCGGCGGCGGCCAGGGCCGGGGTGCGGAAATCGGCCGTCTCCGGATGGGCCCCGGCGAGCAGGCCGCCGATCGCCGGGCCGGCGATGAAGCCGAGGCCGTAGGCGGCGCCGATCATACCCATGCCGCGCGTCCTGTTCTCGGCGTCCGTCACGTCGGCGACATAGGCGAAGGCGGCCGAGATGTTGCCCGCCATCAGGCCGCAGACCGCCCGCGCGGCGAACAGCGCCCACAGGCTATCGGCGTAGCCCAGCCAGACGTAGGACAACGACGCCCCGGCGAGGCTGACCAGGAGGACGGGACGGCGGCCGATCCGGTCGCTGAGACGCCCCCAGAAGGGCGCCGAGACGAGTTGGGCCAGCGAATAGGTGGCCATGACCAGGGTGACCATGTCGGGCGTGGCCTGGAACCGCTCGGCGTAAAACGGCAGCAAGGGAATGATGATGCCAAAGCCGACGAGGTCGATGACGACGATCAGAAAAAGAACCAGCATTTCACTCAAATGGCGTTGGCGCCGGAATCACAGTTCCGGCGGCCGTGGTTTTCGTTGCATGCACGGCGACGGAAGCGCCTAACGCTGGGTCAGCTTGAATTCGATGCGCCGGTTCCGGCGGTAGGCGATTTCGTCGTCCCGCGGATCGATGGGCTGGTATTCGCCGAACCCTGTCGCGGCCAGATGTTCGGTCGGTATTCCCTGTTCGATCAGAAACTTCACCACCGATATGGCGCGTGCGGTCGACAATTCCCAGTTCGAAGGGAATTTCGCCGTATTGATCGGCCGTTTGTCCGTGTGGCCGTCCACCCGGAGCACCCAGTCGATATCATTCGGGATGCGGCCGATCAACTCGATCAGCGTGTCGGCGAGTTGCTTGAGCTGTACCTTGCCCGACTCGCCGATATCGGCGGAACCCGAGGCGAACAGCACTTCCGACTGGAAGACGAAACGGTCGCCGACGATGCGGATCCCCGGCTGGTTGCCCAGAACCTCGCGCAAGCGTCCGAAGAATTCCGAACGGTAGCGGGACAGTTCCTGCACCTTCGACGCCAAGGCGGCATTCAGCCGCTTGCCGAGGGCGGCGATCTGGACCTTCTGCTGGCTGGCGAGATCCTCCGATGCCTCCAGCGCCTTGGCCAGGCCGGCGATCTGCTCGCGCAGCGCCCGCATCTGCTGATTGAGCAGCGCGACCTGGGCGCGGGCCGATTCGGAAAGCTCCTTTTCGGCGAGCAGGGCCTCTTCCTTTTCGTCGAGCTGGCCGGCCATCTGCGAGATTTCGGATTCGAGGTCGGCCTTCAAGGCCTGCAGCGACTCGATCTGCTGGGCCAGGGCCGCCAGCTTGTTGACCTGGGTCTCGATGGTGTCCTTGTCGGCCAGGATGGTCTTGAAGGCGTCTTCCAGTTCCTTGTTCAGCCGGTTGGCCTCGTCCTCGGCCGTGTCCGTCCTGAGCTGGAGGCTTTCAAGGGCGTTCTGCAGGTCGTCGCGCTGGGCCACCGAGGCCTGCAGCTCTTCCGAAAGCTGCGAGACGTTGAGCCGCAGATCGGCGGATTCGGCGCGTTCCAGGGCCAGAAGCTCGGAAAGCTCCGTGACCTGCCCCTTGAGCTTCTCGAGGGCCTGATCGCGGCCCGACAAGGCTTCGTTGAGGAAGAACTGCGCCAGCACGAAGACCAGCAGCAGGAAGATGATGACCATCAACAGCGTCGCCAGCCCGTCGACGAAGCCGGGCCAGATGTTCGGATTGCGGTCGAAGCGGCGGCGGGCTGAGAGGGCCATGGCGTTCCCCGGGAGCGCCTAGCGGTCCGAGAGGTCGGAGGCGGCGGCAGCGGCGGCGATGGTGCGCGCCAACAGCTTGATCTCGCTGCGCAGCTGCTGGACGACCTCCTCGCGGCCGGACCCCATCTCCTCGAGCATCCGCGCCACGTAGACATCCAGGTTGCGGATATGGGTGCGGGTGCTCTCGTCCATGCCGTCGGAACGGTTGCCGGCGCTCTCGGCGAGGCGGAGCAGGATCGGCTTCATCTCCATCTGGCTCTCGGCGAGCTTCATCATCAGCGTCTGCTCGGTCCGCATGTGATCGCTGAGGGTGCCGATCTTCTCCATCAGCATGGTCATGTTGGTGTTGGCGTGATTGCGCTCGTCCTCGCCTCGGGACAGGGTCCGCTGGAGGTTTTCGAGGCTCTCGGCGGTTTGTTCAAGCAGCGCCTGCACGTAGTAGGGAACCGACTGGTCGCCGTCGCCGGGCAGGGCGCCGCTGGACAACCGGGTCAGGCCCGACAGCCAGTCTTCCAGGTCGTTGTAGAAACGGTTCTGCGCCTGGCCGGATTGCAGGTCGAGGAAGCCGAGGATCAACGATCCGGCGAGGCCGAACAAGGACGAGCTGAACGCCGTTCCCATGCCCGACAGCGGCGCTTCCAGCCCCTGCTTCAGGTCGGCGAAGACGGCGGCGAGACTGCCGCTGCTGGCGGCGGAAAGCCCTCCGATGACGTCGCTGATCGAGGAAATGGTGGTCAGCAGGCCCCAGAACGTTCCGAGCAGCCCGAGGAAGATCAGCAGCCCGACCATGTAGCGCGACAGATCGCGGCTCTCGTCGAGCCGCGAGGCGATCCCGTCGAGCAGCGAACGCATCGCCATGGTGGACAGGCTCAGCTTGTCGCGCCGTTCGCCGAGCATGGTGGCCATCGGAGCCAGCAGTTTGGGCGGCTTCGCTTGCGACAGCGTGGAATGGTTCTGCCGGTAGCTGTCGATCCAGGAAACTTCCGGATAGAGCAGCACCACCTGCCGGAAATTGTAGAAAATACCGAGAACCAGAACGCCCAAGATCAAACCGTTGAGCGGGGCATTCGCCATGAAGGCGTTGTGCAGGGGGGCGAACAGCACGGCGCATACGGCGAAAACCGCCACGAGGAACGCCACCATTCGGGTCAGGAAAAGACGGGGCCGTGTCATGATTGGGCGTTTTTCACACTAATATGGCAACAAAAGGGCGGCGTAAGCTGTTCGAGTATCCTCACCGCTCGACGATGTTGATGTCCACGCGGTTGGTCGGGGCGTCGGTCGTCTTGTTTCCCAATGCCCGGACATCGATCCGGGTGCTGCGCAGGCCGTTTTCGATCAGGAACGACCGGACGGACAGCGCTCGCGACAGGGACAGTCGCCTTGCCTTGCTGGAGGAAAGCGACTCCCCTCCGGCGTAAGCCAGCAATTGCAGACGGAGATTGGGCGTTTCGGAAATCTTTCCGACGAGCGCCTTCAATTCTTCCCGTGGGGTATCGGGCAGTTTCGACGCGCCGGCCTCGAACACGACCTGCAACGCCAGCCCCGGTTCGGCGGAAATGTCGGCCGGCGGCAGCGATGCCTGCTGCGGGGCCTCGGCCGGCGCGGCGGCCATGCCCTCGGGCGGCGGCGGAGGCGCGTCCATCGTGGGGGCCGCCGGTGCCTCGACCCGGGGAGGCGCCGGTTCGGCGGGCGCGGCGGGAGCCTCCACGGTCGGCGGCGGCGGCGCGGCTTCGGCGGTTTCCGCCGGGGCGGGGGCCGGTTCCGGTTGCGGCTTCGGCGCGGGCTTGGGGGCCGGTGCCGCGGCGGCGACCTTCGGTTCGGGTTTCGGCGCGGCGGGCTCCGGCAGTGCCTGGCCGGGGACGTCGATGGTCGACTGCGGCGGGGTCACCGGCGGAACGCCCATGCCGCCGGACGGCGGGATCAGCGTCAGCTTGCTTTCGGGACTGGACGGGCCCGAGGCCATGCCCTCCGGCTTCACGTAAAGCTGGGATTCGGGAGCGGCGGGACCCGGGATGTTCAGGACGCCGACGACGCCCATCGGGAAGGACCGGGCGGAACCGGGGGCTCCTTGGCCTTCGAGGGCACTCAGATCGACGGTGACATAGGGGTTGTCCGCCTCGTAGAAGCCGGAGACCTGCGCCTGGGCGGCGGGGCTGCCGGCGGTCACCGCCACCAGGACCGCCGCAGTCAGGACCGCGGTTCCCGGGGTGGTGAAGCGAATGTCATATCTGGTTTTCATAGCGTTCCCGTTTTCCCCCCAAACGTGCAAACACCAACCCTTCGGACTCACGATGGCCCTTTGGACGCACGATGGACGGCCGAAAGAACATCGCCGAAAGCGCGCGCTGTCACCATAAGCCAAGCAATGGCCGGGGCACAACCGATTTGCTGCCGAAAAAACGGGAAGTTTATCTAAATCAGGTAGCTTTGGAGGTAGCGGTACGCAGGATATTGCCCAACGGACCATGCATTTCCGCCGTGGCAGCCAAGACGTTCCGGTTGGCGAGGTACTTCGAGCCGCCGTCGATCTCGCTGACGAACCCGCCAGCCTCGCGGACCAGGACGACGCCGGCGGCGATGTCCCAGGCGTTGATGCCCTCTTCCCAGTATCCGTCGTACCGCCCGGCGGCGACGTAGGCCATGTCGAGGGCCGCCGCGCCGTAACGCCGCACGCCCGCGCATTCCTTCATCACGGCGCCGAGCTGCTGGACGAATCCGGCATGATTGTGCGAGCCCTTGAAGGGGATACCCGTGGCGAACAGGCAGTCGGCCATGTCGCGGCGGGCGGAAACGCGGAGACGGCGCCCGTTGAGGAACGCGCCCTGGCCCTTTTCGGCCCAGAACATCTGGTCGGTGACCGGCTCGTAGACGACGCCGGCGAAGATGTCGCGGTCGCGTTCCAGGGCGATGGAAATCGCGAAATGCGGCAGGCCGTGCAGGAAGTTGGTGGTCCCGTCCAGCGGATCGACGATCCACCGGTTGGAGGTGTCGGACCCTTCGATCACGCCGCCTTCCTCGAGCAGGAAGCCGAAGGTCGGCCGGGCCTTGCTCAATTCGGCGTGCAGGATCTTTTCCGAGCGTTTGTCGGCGTTGCTGACGAAATCCGCCGGCCCCTTGCGGGAAACCTGCAGGTTTTCGACCTCGCCGAAATCACGGACCATATGGCGGGCCGCCTTCTGGGCGGCCGCGACCATCACGTTGATAAGAGCGGAACGGTATGCCATGCGTTGAAGCGTCAGTCCTTCGCGCGCTCGACATAGGACCGGTCGCCGGTGTTGACGACGACGCGGGTTCCGGTCTCGATGTGCGGCGGCACCATGATGCGCACGCCGTTGTCCAGGATCGCCGGCTTGTACGAGGACGCCGCCGTCTGCCCCTTGACCACCGCGTCGGCCTCGACGACCTCGAAGACGGCGGTATCGGGAAGCTGCACGCCGATGATGCTGCCTTCATAGGACTCAATGGTCACCGTCATGCCTTCCTGGAGGAAGGGGACCTGATCCTCGCCCACCACCTCGGCGGCGAGCGAGACCTGATCGAACGTTTCGTTGTTCATGAAGGTATGCATGTCGCCGTCGGCGAACAGGTACTGGTATTCCTGCTGCTCGAGGCGGACGCGCTCGACCGTCTCGGCGGAGCGGAAGCGTTCGTTCAGCTTGGTGCCTTCCCGGAGGTCGCGAAGTTCGACCTGCAGATAGGCCCCGCCCTTACCCGGCTGGGTATGCTGGATTTTGTGAGCCCGCCACAGGCGGCCCTGATGTTCGATGACCATCCCGATGCGGATGGCGTTTCCGTTGATCTTCATGGTCTTGACCGTGTCTTGGAATAACCGGTTTGGATTGAGGCGCGGAACCTACCAGCTTGCTCGGATGGAAGCAACGCCAACCGTACGGCTCAGCCGTTTTCGATTTCCGCGATGGCCGCATTGAACGCGGCGACGGCGGCGCCGGGGCCGTCCGGGTGGCTCCAGATGCCGCCGACGACGGCCAGGAAGTCCGCCCCGGCCTTCACCAATTCGCCGCAGTTGTCGACGGTGATGCCGCCGATGGCGACGCAGGGAACCGTGGTGAAGGTGCTCCACCATTCGAGGATTTCCGGGGCGGCGGTGGCCTTCGGCGTTTTGGTGGCGGTGGGGAAGAAGGCCCCGAAAGCCACGTAATCGGCGCCGCGTTCGGCCGCCTCGATGGCCAAATCCCGGGAATCATGGCAGGTGACGCCGACGATCCCCCGGCTGCCCAGGGCCTTCCTCGCCCCGGCATAGGTGCCGTCCTCCTGGCCGATATGGGCGCCGTCGCAGCCCAGCTCGGCGGCGAGGTCGGGCCGGTCGTTCATCAGGACCGCCACGTCGCGCGCCTGGGCGATGGGCCGCAGGACATCGGTGGCACGGCGGATCTCGTCGTCCCCGATATCCTTCAGCCGGATCTGCAGGCAGGCGACATCGCCGCCGTCGAGCGCCTCGGCCAGACGGTCGCCGAAATCCGGCAGGTCGATGCGGGGCGGCGTGACAAGATACAGGCGGCAGGAATTGGTGCTCACGGCGGCGGTTCCGTCTTCGGAGAATTGCTTTTCCGACCTCTTAAACGGGTTGCGGGCCGGGTGCAAGCCCGTCAGGGGGCGGGGGCTTCCAAGGCGCGGGAAAGCCAATCGCGGCAGGCCGCGGCGGGATCGGGGATGTCGGCCAGATCAAGGACAGGGGAGTCGTCTTCGTCGATCTCCGCGCCGGATTGCGCCGCGATGTCGGCGATCCGCCGGCGGACCTCGCGGTCGATGCCGTCGTCCAGGCGGATGGCCGTCACCCCCCGGCGCAGGGCGTTGAGGGCCAAGGCCGCGTCGTCGCCGCAGTCGAGCACCGCCCCGGCGCGGCAGCCGGGATGCCGGGCGTCGGCCAGCGCGATCATCTCGCGGAACACGGCGGCGCCGAGGGAGGCGGCGGCGCGCGGCGGGCTGACCAGCGTGACGACGATCCCGCGGTCCGCCGCCGCGGCGAGCGCGGCTTCGGCGTGGGCGAGGCAATGGACGACGATACGGTATTCCATGGGCCGATATTCCATGGGAGCCAGTTTAGCCCAAAAAAAAGAAGGGGCGGGACCCGAAGGTCCCGCCCCGACGCGGTAAGCTTCAACGCGGCGGAATTCAGCCGACGTTGGCAAGCGCGACGCTGGTGTCGCCCATGCGGTTCGAGAAGCCCCACTCGTTGTCGTACCAGGAGACGACGCGGACGAGGTTGCCGTCGACGACCTGGGTCTGGGTCAGGTCGAAGATCGAGCTGTGGGCGTTGTGGTTGAAGTCGATCGAAACCAGCGGCGCATCGTTGGCATACAGGACGCCCTTGAGCTCGCCGTTCGCGGCGGCCGTGATGGCCTCGTTGACCTCTTCCTTGGTGGTCGCCTTCTTGGAGATGAACTTCAGGTCGACGACCGAGACGTTCGGGGTCGGGACGCGCATGGCCGAACCGTCCAGCTTGCCGGCGAGTTCCGGCAGGACCAGGCCGACGGCGCGGGCCGCACCGGTCGAGGTCGGGATCATCGACAGCGCAGCGGCGCGCGCACGGCGCAGGTCCTTGTGCAGGGTGTCGAGAACCGGCTGGTCACCCGTGTACGAGTGAATGGTGGTCATGTAGCCCTTCTCGATGCCCATCGTGTTGTTCAGCACGTAGGCGACCGGCGCCAGGCAGTTGGTGGTGCAGGAGGCGTTCGAGACGACCTTGTGCTCCGGCGTCAGGGTCTTGTGGTTGACGCCGTAGACGATGGTGGCGTCGGCGCCCGCGGACGGGGCGGAAACCAGAACCTTCTTCGCGCCGGCGCCAAGATGAACCTCGGCCTTTTCCTTCGCGGTGAAGATGCCCGTGCATTCCCAAACGATATCGACGCCCAGGTCTTTCCAGGGCAGCTTGGACGGGTCGCGCTCGGCGGTCACCTTGATCGGGCCGCGCCCGACGTCAAGGCTGTCGCCGCTGACGGTCACGTCCGTCGGGAGAACCCCGTGGACCGAATCGTATTTGAGAAGGTGGGCGTTCGCTTCGACGGAGCCCAGGTCGTTGATGCCGACAACTTCCACGTCGGTCCGTCCGGATTCAATAAGCGCCCGCAAAGTGAGACGCCCAATGCGGCCGAAGCCGTTAATCGCAACGCGTACTGCCATTACTTTCTCCATATTTTCCAGCCAAACCTAACGCTTCCTCAGATGGCTAGCTTATCGGAAGAAGCGAGACCCTCAGACACGACGGTTGTTTCCACGATGTGGTAGGTAAGAGCTGTTTTGGCTTAAAATCCGAGCCGGCACCATCGGCCGATTGACCGCAACAGTCAATGGGTTTTTTCGCCGGAAACGGCGGTTGACCATCTTGCGGGGCGGCGCCTATGCTGCCTATCTTCAAGGACAGACACATCAAGAGGATTGAGGCCGTTGAGCAGCGCCAAACTCGCAGCTCCGTCGCGCCTGGAAAGGGCGCGTGATCGTCTGGAAAACGCGGTGGCCGAAATGGAGGCCGCGATCGAGGAAAAAGTGCGCCGTCGAGAGGCGGAGCCGGATGCGGTTCCCGGCGGTGACGACCGGCCCTTGGCCGAAGTCGAATCCGAGAACCAGGCCTTGCGGGAAGCCAACGACAACCTGTCGCGCAAACTGGACGATGCGATCGGCCGGCTGAAATCGGTCCTGGAAGGTTAAGGTCTTGGCCCGCGTCTCCGTCACCATCAATAGCCGCAAGTATCAGATCGCCTGCGAGGACGGCCAGGAAGCGCATCTGGCGCGGCTGGCCTCGTATGTGGATAACAGAATCAGCGAACTGGTCGCGTCGGTCGGCCAGATCGGCGACTCGCAGCTTCTGGTGATGGCCAGCCTGCTGATCGCCGACGAGATGTCCGACGCCTACCGGGAACTCGAGACCCTTCGATCGGCCGAGCACGGCGGCGCCGCGGCACGGGTCGACGCCGAGGAACATCTCGGGATCGCCATGGAAAGTCTGGCCGCGCGCATCGAGAATGTTGCCGCGCGTCTCAAAGATGCCTAAATTCCGCTTCAGGCGGATGCTGCCCTGTGCGTTAGGTCACTTAATCCCTGGGGCTACTCCAATTCTCTAGGGAGCTGTCCCTGCCGGACCCGTGGGTTCGGTATACGGCGCCCACCTGCTTAGGCAGGCCACAGAGGATTTCTCGAACCGACGGCAGCGGCGGCACCGCCTCCCTAATTTTTTGGTGGATAGGACGTCCATGTCCGTGAAAACGGAAAAAGCGGCGCTCCGCTCGGCCATGAGAGGCCGGCGGAGCGTATTTGTTCGGGGCCGCGAGACCGGCCTGGGCAGGCAATTGTCCGAGGTGCTTCTGTCGCACGCGGCCGCGTTGGGCCTGACGGCGGGATGCCGGGCCGCCGCTTATTGGCCGATGGCGGGCGAGGCCGATCCGCGCTGGGCGATGGAACGGCTCCATCGGGCCGGTGTCCGGTTCGGGCTGCCGGTCGTCCTGGGGCCCGGAAAACCGCTGGTCTTCCGGCAATGGCATCCGGAGCAGGAACTGGAGAAGGGCGCGCACGGCACTTGGCAACCGCCGGAAGGGGAAGCCGAGTTGATCCCGTCGGTCGTGCTGGTGCCGCTTGTCGCCTTCGACCGGAAAGGCTGGCGTTTGGGGCAGGGGGGCGGCTATTACGACCGGACCCTGGTACAGTTGCGCCGCGGCGGCGGCGTGCGGGCGGTCGGAATCGGCTATTCCTGTCAGGCAACCGAAGCGGTGCCGCACGAGGCCACGGACCAGCGGCTCGACTGGCTGGTGACCGAAGAAGACGCGTGCGAAGCGGAGAGAGTATGAGAATTCTGTATTTCGGCGATGTGGTCGGCAAGGTGGGACGGACGTTGGTCCTGGAACGGCTGTCCGACCTGCGGAAGAAGCACCGCGCCGATTTCGTGGTCGTCAACGGCGAGAACTCGGCCCATGGGTTTGGCATCACCGGGAAGATCTGCGATGCCTTCCTGTCGGCCGGCGCCGACGTGGTGATCACCGGAAACCATGTCTGGGACCAGCGGGACACGCTGGATTACATCGTCAAGCAGCCGCGCCTGCTGCGTCCGGCGAATTTCCCGCCGGAATCCCCGGGGCGGGGACATGGGGTTTTTCCATTGCCCGACGGGCGCAAGGTCCTGGTGGTCCAGCTGCAAGGGCGGCTGTTCATGACGCCGCTGGACGATCCTTTCCGCGTCGTCGACGCCATTCTCGCGGAACATCCGCTCGGCCAGGCCGTGGACGCCGTGTTCGTCGACATCCACGCCGAGGCGACCAGCGAGAAGATGGGCCTGGCGCATTTCCTGGACGGGCGCGTTTCCATGGTGATCGGCAGCCATACCCACATCCCGACCGCCGATGCCCAGGTACTGCCGGGCGGTACCGCCTACCAGACCGATATCGGCATGTGCGGCGACTACGATTCCGTCATCGGCATGAACAAGGACATCGCCGTGTCCCGGCTGGTCGGCGTGCTGCCGGCCGACCGTCTGGAGCCGGCCGGAGGGGACGCGACGCTGTGCGCCGCGGTGGTCGAAACCGACGATGAAACGGGGCTCGCGACGTCGATCTTTCCGGTCCGCCTCGGCGGCCGTTTGATACCGGCACCGAACTAATATAAAAAGCGCCGCAACGAAGATCACAAGGAACGGAGCAACCCGCCCCGATAGACTTTTGCCGGACGCCCAAATGCTGCCATATTGCTTTGGTAGCCCAATGCGCGGTGTCCGTGCGTTCACCCACCATATATGGTATTAACACCCAAGTTCTACTGAAGATGAGGGATTTGTCGACCTATGGCCGGCCATTCACAGTTTAAAAACATCATGTACCGGAAGGGCGCACAGGACGCCAAGCGCGCCAAGGTATTCACCAAACTCATCCGCGAGTTGACGGTTGCCGCCCGCACGGGCCTTCCGGAACCCGACATGAATCCGCGCCTGCGTTCCGCCATCCAGGCGGCGAAGGCGGCGAACATGCCGAAGGACACCATGGAACGCGCGATCAAGCGCGGTGCCGGCGGCGACGACGGCGCGAACTACGAGGAGGTCCGTTACGAAGGTTACGGTCCCGGCGGCGTCGCGCTGATCGTCGAGGCGCTGACCGACAACCGCAACCGCACGGCCTCGGAAGTCCGGGCCGCCTTCAGTAAGCATGGCGGGAACCTGGGCGAAACGGGCAGCGTGTCGTTCATGTTCGAGCATATCGGGCGGATCGACTACAAGGCCGACGTGGCGTCGGCGGACGAAATGTTCGAGGCGGCCCTGGAAGCCGGGGCGTCGGACGTCGAATCCGGCGAGGCGGGGCACGAGATCACCTGCGCCACCGACGACCTGAGCGTGGTCCGCGATGCCCTGGAACAGAAGTTCGGCACACCGGAATCGGCGCGGCTGGACTGGAAGCCCCTGAACACGACGCCGGTGGACGAGCAGGCGGCATCGACCCTGTTCAAGCTGCTGGATGTCCTGGACGACAACGACGACGTGCAGCGCGTCGCGGCGAATTTCGATATCGCCGACGACGTGATGGAACGCCTGAGCGCCTGACCGGGCGCCGCCGGGACGGGAAAGGCCCATAGGGAGGAGCCGGTTTGGAAACATTGCGACTGTTGGGGCTGGACCCCGGGCTGCGCAACACCGGGTGGGGCATCATCGATGCCCGCGACAACCGGCTGACGTTCGTGGCCTGCGGGGTGATCACCACCAATAGCCGGGATGCGTTGTCGGACCGGCTTTCCGACCTGTACCGGGGCATCGAGGAGGTCATCGAGGCCCATCGCCCGCACGAGGCGGCGGTCGAGGAGACCTTCGTCAACAAGAACGCCGCATCGACCCTGAAGCTCGGGCAGGCGCGGGGGATTTCGCTGCTGGTTCCGGCCCGGTCCGGACTGCCGGTGGCGGAGTATCCGCCGAACCTGGTCAAGAAGACGGTGGTCGGCACCGGCCATGCGACCAAGGATCAGGTGCAGATGATGGTCCGGACCCTGCTGCCCGGCAGCACCGTCACAGCGGCGGATGCCGCCGACGCGCTGGCGATTGCCGTCTGCCACGCCCATCACCGGGCCTCGGCCATGCGGCTGAGCGCATTGGCTGGGGCGGCGAGGGCGGCGTCATGATCGCCAAGTTGACCGGGCGGATCGATTCCGTCGCCCAGGATTCGGCGGTCATCGACGTGGCCGGGGTCGGCTATCTGGTGTTCGGTTCCAGCCGGACGCTGGGCCGGCTGGCCGAGGGCGAGCATGTCAGCCTGCATATCGAGACCCATGTCCGCGAGGACCATATCCACCTGTACGGCTTCATGGAGCCGGGCGAACGGGATTGGTTCCGCATCCTGATCACGGTCCAGGGCGTCGGCGCCAAGGCGGCGCTGGCCATCCTTTCGGTCCTGGGGCCGGAGGAACTGCTCCACGCCATCGCCGCCGGCGACAAGACGGCGATCACCCGCGCGGCCGGGGTCGGGCCGAAGCTGGCGGCGCGGATCATCAGCGAGCTGAAGGACAAGGTCGGCGCCATGGCGTTCGGCCCGGTGGTGACCGGCGGGCCCGCCGCGGCGGCGGCAACGGGAGCCCCGGCCGGAAACGATACCTCCGACGCGGTCTCTGCCCTGGTCAACCTGGGATACAGCCCCTCGGATTCCTTGCGGGCGGTATCCGAGGTGGCCCGGCGGCTGGGCGAGGACGCCAAGCTCGAGGCCCTGATCCGGGGCGGCCTGGCTGAGCTGGCGCCGCGGGAGCATCCGTGATGGCCGAAACCGAACGCATGGTCGCCACCGAGATGACGGCCGCCGACACCGCCGATCCCAGCCTGCGGCCGACCCGGCTGGACGAATTCGTCGGACAGCGCCAGGCCTGCGACAACCTGCGGGTTTTCGTCAGCGCCGCCCGATCGCGCGGCGAGGCGCTGGACCATGTGCTTCTCTACGGCCCGCCGGGGCTGGGCAAGACCACCCTGGCGCAGATCGTTGCCCACGAACTGGGCGTCGGCTTCCGGGCGACCTCCGGGCCGGTCATCGCCAAGGCGGGCGACCTGGCGGCGATCCTGACCAACCTGCAGCCGAACGACGTGCTGTTCATCGACGAGATCCACCGGCTCAATCCCGTGGTCGAGGAGATCCTCTACCCGGCGATGGAGGACCGGCAGCTCGACCTGATCATCGGCGAGGGACCGGCGGCGCGCTCGGTGCGCATCGACCTGCCGCCGTTCACCCTGGTCGGCGCGACGACGCGCTCGGGCCTGATCACCACGCCGCTGCGCGAGCGCTTCGGGATTCCGTTGCGGGTCGTCTTCTACACGCCGGAGGAACTGGAGAGCATCGTGCGCCGGGGCGCGCGCCTGCTGGGGGTCGACTTGACCCGGGACGGCGCCATCGAGATCGCGCGTCGCTCGCGCGGGACGCCGCGCGTCGCCGGCCGGCTGCTGCGCCGGGTGCGCGATTTCGCGGCGGTGGATGGCGCCACGGCGATCGATGCCGAGGCGGCCGACGGGGCCCTGAACCGGCTCGAAGTCGACGGCCTGGGACTGGACGCCATGGACCGGCGCTATCTGGCCTGCATCTCGGACAATTACGGCGGCGGACCGGTCGGTGTTGAAACCCTGGCCGCAGCCCTGTCGGAACAGCGTGACACCATCGAGGAAGTGATCGAGCCCTACCTGATTCAGCAGGGGCTGCTGATGCGGACCCCGCGCGGCCGGATGCTGGCGGCGCAGGCCTACAAGCATATGGGGCTGCCGACGCCCGCGGCGCTGAACCAGCTGGACTTCATCGCCGCGGCGGAGGCCGATGATGAGTGAAGCCTTCGGACGGCTTCAGGATGGCGTCCATGTCTTGCGGGTGCCGGTCTACTACGAGGACACGGACGCGGGCGGGGTCGTCTACCACGCCAACTACCTGAAGTACGGCGAGCGCGCCCGGTCGGATTTGTTAAGGATTCTCGGGATAGAACAATCGCGCCTCGACATCGTGTTCGTCGTCAGGCACTGCGAGATCGACTTCAAGGCGCCGGCCCACCTGGACGACGTCCTGGAAGTCCACACCTGGCTGGCGAAGGTCAAAGGAGCCTCGCTGGATGCCGAACACAGCGTCAGGCTGGGCGATCGGGAACTGGCGTATTTGAAGGTGTGCGTGGTCTCGGTGGACGTTTCTGAAAAAGGCAAGCCGGTACGGCTGCCGGCTGAAATCCGGGCCTCGTTGGAAGGCCTGTGTCGTACAAACAGCGGAACCTGATTCATGGAAAAAGAAGTCATTGATGCCGTAACGCTGGGGGGATCCGTGGCCGGAGTCGATTTTTCGGTCTGGGGCTTGTTCCTGCGCGCCGACATCGTGGTGAAGGTCATCATCATCGGGCTGCTCGTGGCCTCGATCTGGTGCTGGGCCATCATCTTCGAAAAAGCCTGGGGACTGCGCCGCTTGAACGCGCGGGCCAGCGAGTTCGAGACGGCATTCTGGTCCGGCGGTTCGCTCGAAACGCTGTACGACAACATCGGGAACTATCCGCGCGATCCCATGTCGGCGGTATTCGTCGCCGCGATGAAGGAGTGGCGCCGGGCCTTGTCGCGCGGCAACGGGCATGCAAAGCGCCTGGGCCTCGGCGACCGGATCGACCGGGTGATGCAGATCACCGTGTCGCGCGAGATGGACCGGGTCGAGCGCTACATGACTTTCCTGGCCTCGACCGGCGCGACGGCGCCGTTCATCGGCCTGTTCGGCACGGTCTGGGGCATCATGAACAGCTTCCAGTCGATCGCGCTGTCGAAGAACACCAGCCTGGCGGTGGTCGCCCCGGGTATCGCCGAAGCGCTGTTCGCCACGGCGCTGGGCCTGCTTGCCGCCATTCCGGCGGTGGTCGCCTACAACAAGCTGTCCAAGGAACTGGACCGCTACGCCGGCCGGCTGGACAGCTTCGCGGGTGAGTTTTCGGCCGTGATTTCCCGCCAGATGGAGGAAGGGGACTGAGCATGGCCTTCGTCGTGGGCAGCCGGCGCACGCGCCATTTCGGGAACCGCCGCTCGACGCGGCCGATGGCCGATATCAACGTGACGCCGATGGTCGACGTCATGCTGGTGCTGCTCGTCATCTTCATGGTAACGGCGCCGCTGCTGACCGTCGGCGTGCAGGTCGACCTGCCGAAATCCAGCGCCAAGGCGCTGACCGGGCAGGACGAGCCCCTGGCCGTCACCGTCGATGCCGAGGGGCAGGTCTTCATTCAAGATACCAAGGTCGAGGCCGAGAACCTGGGCGCGCGGCTGGTGGCGATCACCAACAACAATCCGGAAGCCCGGATTTTCGTGCGCGGCGACCGCGCCATCAACTACGGCCGGGTCATGGAGGTGATGGGAATCATCAACGCCGCGGGGTTCAGCAAGGTCGCCCTGGTGGCCGAGAGCCAGCATCGCGGCACCGAACCGGCGGCGAAGGAAAAGGCGTCGAAGTAGCATCATGCGGCGGAGCGTCCTCCTTTCCAGCGTTCTGCATGTCGCCGTTTTCGCGGTGGCCTACTACGGGCTGCCCGAACTGCACGATCCGGCGCCCATGGTCGATACCCCGATCATGGTCGAGATCGTGACGGTCGCCGACGAAACCAACGCGCCGGCGCCGGAGCCGGAGGCCAAGCCGGAGCCGAAACCGGAACCCGAGCCGGAGGTGAAGCCCGAGCCGAAGCCGGAGCCGCCGCCAGCCCCCGAGCCACCGAAGGTCGAGGCGAAACCGGAACCGGCGCCCGCGCCGCCGCCCGAACCGGAGCCGGAACCCGAGGTCGCGGCCGTTCCCGAGCCGGAGGCCGAGGTCGAGAAGGAACCGGAACCCGAGCCGGAGCCGAAGCCCGTGATGAAACCGAAGGCACCGGATCAATTGGCCCAGGAGAAGCCCAGGCGGAAGCCGAAGCCGCCGGACCCGTTCGCCTCGGTGCTGAAGACGGTGGAAGACCTGAAGAAGCAGCCGCAGCCCCGGCCGGAACCGGAAAAAACCGAGAAGAAGCCGGAGAAGACGGAAAGCTTCGAGGACCAGATCGCCAAGGCCCTGCAGACGCCGCGCCGGACCTACAACCCGCGCCAGCCGCTGACGATCAGCGAGATCGACCTGGTCCGTCAGCAATTGGCCCGGTGCTGGAACCTGCCGGCCGGCGCCAAGGACGCCGACGACCTGATCATCGAGATCAGGACGGTGATGAATCCGGACGGGACGGTGCGCGAGGCCCGGATTCAGAACCAGGCCCGGATGCAGGGCGATCCCTTCTTCCGCGCGGCCGCGGAAAGCGCGTTGCGCGCCGTGCTGAACCCGCGATGCAGCCCGCTCAGGCTGCCGCCCGAGAAATACGACCAATGGCGCACCATGACATTGACCTTCAATCCCAAGGAGATGTTCGGTACATGACGCATCGTCGCAGCAAGTTTTCTCTCGTCTTGGGGATATTGACCGCTTTCGCCGTGTCGGCCGTTCTGCCCGTGACCGGGGCGCGCGCCGAACTGCAGATCGACATCACGCGGGGCACGGTCGAACCGTTGCCCATCGCCGTCACCGATTTCGTCGGCAGCGGCGATCAGTCGGCGAAACTCGGCCAGGATATCGCGGGGGTGATCGCCGCCGATCTGGAGCGGTCCGGCCTTTTCGAGCCGCTGGACCCCAACGCCTTCATCCAATCGGCGTCCTCCATCGACGCACTGCCGCGTTTCGGGGATTGGCGGATCATCAACGCGCAGGCGCTGGTCCACGGGAAGGCCCAGCTGCAGGGCGACGGGCGGCTTAAGATTGAATTCCGCCTCTGGGACGTCTTCGCCGAACAGCAGATGGTCGGCCGGGCCTATACGACGGTGCCGAACAACTGGCGGCGCGTCGCCCATATCGTCGCCGACGCCATCTACCAGCGGATCACCGGCGAGGCCGGGTACTTCGATACGCAGATCGTCTACATCTCGGAGAGCGGCCCGCCGGACCGGCGGATCAAGCGCCTGGCGATCATGGACCAGGACGGGGCGAACCACCAGTTCCTGACCCAGGGCAACGAACTGGTGCTGACGCCGCGATTCTCGCCGAACCGGCGGGAAATCACCTTCCTGTCCTATTACCAGAACAACCCACGGGTCTATCTGTTCGACCTGGATACCGGACGGCAGGAAATCCTTGGCGATTTCCCGGGCATGACCTTTGCCCCGCGCTTTTCGCCGGACGGCAAACAGGTGATCATGAGCATGGCGAAAGACGGGAATTCGGACATCTTCACCATGGATCTCCGGACCCGGGTCACCAAGCGGCTGACCCGCAATTCGGCGATCGACACCTCGCCGAGCTATTCCCCCGACGGCCAGCAGGTCACCTTCAATTCCGACCGGGGCGGCGCCCAGCAGATCTATGTCATGGATGCCGACGGACGGAACGTGAAGCGGATCAGTTACGGCAAAGGACGTTACGCCACGCCGGTCTGGTCGCCGCGCGGAGACCTGATCGCCTTCACCAAGATGAACGCGGGCAAGTTCTATATCGGCGTCATGAGAACCGACGGCAGCGGCGAGCGTTTGCTGACCGAGGCCTATCTGGTCGAGGCGCCGACATGGGCGCCGAACGGGCGTGTCCTGATGTTCTTCAGGGAGGAGCCGAGCGGAAACGAAGGGAAGGGAACCCGGTCGCGGCTCTACTCGATCGACCTGACCGGATACAACGAACGCGAAATCGTCACGCCGCTTGATGCATCGGATCCCGCGTGGTCGCCCTTGATTCCGTAACACCCTCGGCATATAGTCCCATAAAACGAGGGTTCAGGTTTTTCCTGGGGACCATATAGAGTTTGTTTACCAGGACGCCGGCATACACGCTCAGAGGGTTCCGTAGATAGGTCCGCTGTTTGCGGTGTTGTTTTCACCAGATCAAATACTCCGACAAGGGAGATATGTATATGCGCTTTAAAGTTTTGGCCTTACTTGCCGCGGTTGCCCTTATCGCCGGTTGTGAGACCGCGCCGGAGGATACCGGGGCTGCTGGTGGCGCCGGGGGGACGGCTGCGACAACCTCTTCGTCTTCGACGGCTTCGACCCAGCAGGTCGGGCCGGCGGCCGGCTCCCAGGAAGATTTCGTCGTCAACGTCGGGGATCGGGTTTTCTTCGATTTCGATAAGTACGATCTCGACGCCCAGGCTCAGGAAACGCTGAAGAAGCAGGCCGCGTGGCTGCAGAAGTACCCGGGCGTCAGTGTTACCGTCGAGGGGCACTGCGACGAGCGCGGTACCCGCGAATACAACCTCGCGCTGGGTGAGCGCCGCGCCAACTCCGTCAAGGATTACCTGTCGGCGTTGGGCATCGCACGGACCCGCGTGAACACGATTTCCTACGGCAAGGAGCGTCCCGTGGCCCTCGGACACAACGAGGAAGCCTGGGCGCAGAACCGCCGTGGCGTGACGACTCTGACGTCGGGCGTGCCGGGCAGCTGACGCCCCACGCTTTCGTGACGCTTTTTTAAGGGCGCTTGTCCTGCCGGGCGACCGGGCCGGACAAGCGCCCAAATTTTGCCTAAAATGCCGTGCAGCATGCGGCGCGATGAGGTTGTGTTTTCGGGTATAATCCACCCGGGTTTAGGGGATTGAGGATGACGTATCTTTCCGGCGAGCCGACAATTCGAAGGCGGGGTCCGGCGCGACTGGCGGGGCTTGCGGTCTCGGCGATGGTTGTTCTGTTCAGCCTGCCCGCCTTTTCCCAGGACGTGAATCTGAAGCCTCTGCTCGATAGGATACAGCGGCTGGAACGCGACGTCAGAACCTTGAACGCGCAGCCGTCGCGAAGCGGCGGTCAGCCCGCCCCTCTGGTCAGCGGCCCCACCGATCTCGCGGACGTGCCCGGCGCCCAGCAGACCATTGCCCGCATGGAGGTCCGGCTGACCGCGCTCGAAGCCGAGGTTCGCGACGCGACGGGACGGGCCGAGGAAGTCAGCCATCAGATCGATGAGATCAACCAACGTCTCGACAAGCTGATCGGCGACGTGGACTACCGTCTCAGCGTGCTGGAGCGCGGGCAGGCGGCTCAGCCTTCCGGGACCGGCCAGCCAGGGGCCCCCGCCGTCGCTGCGATTCCGGCGCCGCCATCGGTCGAGAGGTCCGGCCCGGGACAGGCCGTCCCGGCGCCAACAAACCGACCGGGAACCTTGGGAACATTGTCCGGCCAGGACGTTCAGCAGTTGGAGCAGGGCGGCACGCCGCCGGCCAGCGAAACGGCCTCGGCCCCGGAGAACGCGCCGGCCGGGCAGGCGGGCACCGGTCCCGCGGGCGTCCTGCCCGAAGGAACCCCCAGGGAGCAGTACACCTACGCTTTCGATCTGCTGCGTCAGACGCGCTACGACGAAGCCGCGGCGGCGCTGAGCGCCTTCCTGGACCGGCACGGGGACGATCCGTTGGCCGAGAACGCCCGGTACTGGTTGGGCGAGACCTACTACGTGCGGGCCGACTATGTGAAGGCGGCGGAGATTTTCCTGGGGGCCTATCAGGACAACCCGAAGGGGGGAAAGGCGCCCGATACGCTGTTGAAGCTCGGGATGTCGCTGGCCAATCTGAACAAGAAGCAGGAGGCTTGCGCCGCCTTCGGCAAATTGCAGACGGATTATCCGGATGCGCCGGCCAACATCAAGCGGCTGGTCGACCGCGAGCGCAGCAAGTACGCCTGTAACTGACCGGCCCGGCTTTCCGGGCCGCGACCGCATCGAACGCGGGAAACAACCGAAATGGCCGGGACGGCGGTCTCCGAGGACTTATTCACCGAAAGGATGGCGGCGGTGGGCCCATTCGAGGCCCAGCCGTTTCTTGCCGTGGCCGTTTCCGGCGGCGCCGACAGCTTGGCGCTGTGCCTGCTGGCGGCGCGCTGGGCGGAACGCCGCTCGGGGCGCTTGGCCGCGCTAACGGTCGATCACGGGTTGCGCGCGGACTCAGCGGCGGAGGCCGAACGCGTCGGCGCCTGGCTGGCGGCGCGCGGGATCGAGCATCATGTCCTCCCTTGGGAGGGAGCTAAGCCGAAAACCCGCGTCCAGGAGGCCGCGCGGCGGGTCCGATACGATCTGCTGACCGGCTGGTGCCGGGAGAACGGGGCGCTGCACCTCGCGCTGGCCCACCAGCTGGAGGATCAGGCGGAAACCTTTCTGATGCGGTTGAGCCGGAACAGCGGCGAGGACGGCCTGGCGGGGATCAGCGCCATCGTCGAGACCGCCGGCGTACGGCTTGTGCGGCCGCTGCTCGGCGTTTCGCGGGAAGACCTCCGGGATACCCTGCGGGAATTCGGGCAGGCGTGGATCGAGGATCCCTCCAATGCCAACCGGAAGTTCGAGCGCGTCCGGGTCCGGGGGTTGCTGCCGGGGTTGTCGAGCAAAGGGATCTCGCCGGACCGAATCGGGATGGAAGCCGCCGGTTACGCGCGGCGCCGCATCGAGGGCGAAGCCGAAACGGCCCGCCTGCTGGCGGCGACCTGCCGTGTTTTTCCGGCGGGCTATGCGAGAATTTTCACAGGCTCCTGGGGCGAGGTTCCGGACCCTGCCGCGATGCGGGGACTCGCCCGGCTGACGCAGACTATCGGCGGCGGGGACTATGCCCCGAACCGGGAGAAGCTCGGCGCTGTTTTGGCGTGGATGCGCAAGGACGGAGGGCCGCCCTCGGCGACCCTGGGCGGCTGCCGGTTCCGGCGCCGGGGCAACGAGGTCATTGTTCTTCGGGAAAGCCGCAGACTTCCTAAGCCGGTGCGGGTGGTTCCGCATCGGAGGTTGGTTTGGGATCGGCGGTTTAACATCGTCCTGTCGGAGTCGGTACCGGACGGGGCCGTTCTGGGGCCGCTGGGACGCGCCGGGTGGAACGAAGCGGTTTCCCTGGCGCCGGAATTGCGGGGCAGCCCCATTCCCCATCCGGCCCGTCTTGTGCTGCCCGCGCTGTTCGATGCGGCCGGAATCCGGGATATTCCTATCTTGAATTTCCACCGGCCGGAGAACAAATCCGGGTTGTCGGCATTTCGTTCAGCTTTTTTTAACCCTCGGAACAGCTTATCGGGTACAGGGTTTTGCCTTGCGGATGGTGTTTCGAGTACTATCTCATCAAGTGTGATGGAAGCGGCCCGGTCCGCGTTCGGGTGATCCCCGTTTTTCGGCCCAAGTATGGAAGGGTTCTTACGTGAATTTCAGCCGGAATTTGGCGCTTTGGATAGTTATTGCGCTGCTTGTTTTTGCCTTATTCAATCTGTTCCAGGGGTCGCCGACGCGCGGGCCCGAAAATAGTTTAGCCTATTCGGAGTTCCTGACCGAGGTCGGACGCGGCGACATCAACGATGTCACGATCCAGGGCCAGAAGATCAGCGGCCACTACCGGGACGGCCGGAATTTCAGCACCTATGCACCGGACGATCCGAACCTGGTGAACCAGCTCAAGGACCGGGGCGTGCGTATTTCGGCGACGCCGTCGGACGAGGGCTCGCCGACGTTCTGGAGCATCCTGATCTCGTGGTTCCCGATGCTGCTGCTGATCGGCATCTGGATCCTGTTCATGCGGCAGATGCAATCCGGCGGTGGCAAGGCCATGGGATTCGGCAAGTCGCGGGCCCGCCTGCTGACCGAGAAGACCGGTCGCGTGACCTTCGAGGACGTCGCCGGTATCGACGAAGCCAAGACGGAGCTCGAGGAGATCGTCGAGTTCCTGAAGGATCCGCACCGTTTCCAGCGCCTCGGCGGCAAGATCCCGAAAGGCTGCCTGCTGGTCGGCCCTCCGGGTACCGGTAAGACCCTGCTGGCCCGGGCCATCGCGGGCGAAGCCAATGTGCCGTTCTTCACCATTTCCGGATCCGACTTCGTCGAGATGTTCGTCGGCGTCGGCGCTTCCCGCGTGCGCGACATGTTCGAGCAGGGCAAGAAGAACGCGCCGTGCATCATCTTCATCGACGAATTGGACGCTGTCGGCCGCCATCGCGGCGCCGGTCTGGGCGGCGGCAACGACGAGCGCGAGCAGACCCTGAACCAGCTGCTGGTCGAGATGGACGGTTTCGAATCCAGCGAAGGCGTCATCCTGATCGCCGCGACCAACCGGCCCGACGTTCTGGATCCGGCATTGCTGCGTCCGGGCCGTTTCGACCGTCAGGTCGTGGTGCCGAACCCGGACATCCTCGGCCGCGAGAAGATCCTCAAGGTTCATATGCGCAAGGTTCCCTTGGGCAACGACGTGGACGCCCGCGTGATCGCGCGCGGCACGCCGGGCTTCTCGGGCGCCGATCTGGCCAACCTAGTCAACGAGGCGGCGCTGCTCGCCGCGCGGGCCGGCAAGCGGCTGGTCGGCATGCTCGAATTCGAGGCCGCCAAGGACAAGGTGATGATGGGCTCCGAGCGCCGGTCCATGGTGATGACCGACGAGGAAAAGCGCCTGACCGCCTATCACGAGGCCGGGCACGCCATCGTCGGCCTGCATGTGCCGAAGCACGACCCGCTGCACAAGGTAACGATCATCCCGCGCGGCCGGGCTCTGGGCGTGACCATGTCTCTGCCCGAGCGCGACCGCTACAGCTATACCAAGCTGGAACTCGAATCGCGGATCGCGATGACCTTCGGCGGCCGGATCGCCGAGGACATGATCTTCGGGCCGGAGAACATCACCACCGGCGCCGGAAACGACATCAAGCAGGCGACCGACATGGCGCGGCGCATGGTGACCGAGTACGGCTTCTCGGAGAAGCTCGGGCCGCTGCGCTATTCGGATAACGAGGAAGAGGTCTTCCTCGGCCATTCCGTGGCCCAGCGCAAGAACGTCTCCGACGCCACGGCCAAGCTGATCGACGACGAGATCCGCAAGCTGATCGAGGACGGCGAGACGCTGGCCCGCAAGATCCTGACCGAGCACCAGGACGAGTTGGAGAAACTGGCCCAGGCGCTTCTCGAGTACGAGACGCTGTCGGGCGACGAGGTGCGGGCCCTGTTGAAGGGTGAGCCCATCGTCCGGCCGGAAACCGACGACACGCCGCCGCCCGACGCGCAGTCGGACAACGGGCGCAAGTCCTCGGTCCCGACGAGCGGCAAGGGCAAGAAGGGGCCGCGCGGCGGTTTCGAGGCCGAGCCGCAACCGGGCTCCTGACCACCGTGACCCCGACGTTGGAAAAGATGGAAAGCCCCGCTACGTTGCGGGGCTTTCTCGGTTCCGGGAAGGTGGCGCCCGAAGGCATCTACCTGCGCCCGGAGGGAGCCCATTTCCCGGATCGTTACGAGATCCTGGTGCGGTCCGGGGAAGGGACCGCCAGCTTCGGGAACCTCCCAGCGGAAGCCATCCGGACCTGGGCCGAGGACGAGGGGGCCGGCGTTGCCGCCCGGGTCGAGGACCTGTTGGTCCGGATCGCCGCGCCGCGCAAGCCGTTTGCCGGATTGCCCCTGGACCGGCCGGTCGTCATGGGCATCGTCAACGTGACCCCGGACAGCTTTTCCGACGGCGGCGATTTCTTCGGCCCGGAACAGGCCATCGCGCATGGCCGGGAATTGGCGGCGGAGGGCGCCGACATCCTGGATATCGGCGGCGAGTCGACGCGCCCCGGCGCCGATCCGGTGGCGCCGGAGGACGAGATCGCCCGCGTGGTGCCGGTGGTCCGCGCGCTGGCGGCCGAAGGGTTCCGGGTTTCCATCGATACGCGGCGGGCCTCGGTCATGTCGGCGGCGCTGGAAGCCGGCGCCGCGATCCTCAACGACGTCACCGCTTTGGAAGGCGACGCCGGATCCCTTGCCGTCGCGGCGAAGAGCGGGGCGCCGGTGGTGCTCATGCACATGCTGGGCGAACCGGGCACCATGCAGCGGGATCCGCGCTACGACGATGCGCTCCTCGACATCTACGACTATCTCGCCCGGCGGGTCGCCGCCTGCGAGGCCGCGGGAATCGGCAGGGAAAAGATCGCCGTCGATCCGGGAATCGGTTTCGGCAAGACTGTCGCGCACAATATGCGTATCCTGTCGCGGCTAGGGGTGTTTCACGGGTTGGGCTGCCCCGTTCTGCTGGGCACGTCGCGCAAGACTTTCATCGCGCGGATCAGCCGGGACGAGGCGCCGAAGGACCGGGTTTCCGGTTCTCTCGCCACGGCTTTGTCGGGGATCGCCCAGGGGGTTCAGATCGTGCGCGTCCACGACGTGGCCGCGACCCGTCAAGCCATCGCCGTCTGGCAAGGGATCGCCGGCGCGCGCCTGTAGGGCTTCAATTCCGCGAAACACGTAAGAATGGGTTGGAAAAAACGGCTCGCTGGTGTACCTCCGGCGCGTTGATCTAATCGAGGCGGAACGATCATGAGGAGAAAGTTCTTCGGTACCGACGGAATTCGCGGCGAGGCGAACCGCGAACCGATGACGGCGGAAACCGCCCTGCGGGTGGGCATGGGCGCGGGCGCCTATTTCAAGAGCGGCACGCACCGGCACCGCGCGGTGATCGGCAAGGACACGCGGCTTTCCGGTTATCTTCTGGAACCCGCCCTGACCGCCGGCTTCATCTCGGTCGGGATGGACGTCATCCTGGCCGGGCCGATGCCGACGCCCGCCGTCGCCATGCTGACCCGGAGCCTGCGGGCCGACGTCGGCGTGATGATCTCGGCTTCCCACAATCCCTATCAGGACAACGGCATCAAGCTGTTCAACCGGGACGGTTTCAAGCTGTCCGACGAGGCCGAGGCCGAGATCGAACTGCTGATGACCGGCGACATGACCGATTCCATGGCCGCCGCGGGCGCGCTCGGCCGGGCCCGGCGGCTGGACGACGCGATCGGCCGTTACGTCGAGCATGTCAAGCAGACCTTCCCGCGCGGCCTGCGCCTGGACGGCCTGAAGATCGTCATCGACTGCGCCAATGGCGCGGCTTACAAGGTGGCCCCGGAAATCCTCTGGGAACTCGGCGCCGAGGTCCATGCCATCGGCGTCAAGCCGGATGGAATCAATATCAACAAGGATTGCGGATCGACCCATCTCGATGCCATGCGCGACGAGGTCAAGGCGCGGGGCGCCGACATCGGCATCGCCCTGGACGGCGACGCCGATCGCGTCCTGATCGTCGATGAGAAGGGCGATTTCATCGACGGCGACCAGATCATGGGATTGATCGCCGCCCGGCAGGCGGGCGAGGGATTGCTGCGCGGCGGCGGGGTGGTCGCCACGGTGATGTCCAACCTGGGACTGGAACGCTATCTAGAAGGGCGGGGGCTGTCGCTGCAGCGCACGCCGGTCGGCGACCGCTATGTGGTCGAGCACATGCGCGACCATGGGTTCAACGTCGGCGGCGAGCAGTCCGGGCATATCGTGCTGGGCGACCATGCGACGACCGGCGACGGACTGGTGGCGGCGTTGCAGGTCCTGGCGGCGGTGGTCTCCGAGGGACGGCCGGCGGGCGAGGTCTGCCGGGTGTTCGATCCGCTGCCGCAGATCCTCAAGAACGTGCGGTTCAAGCGGGGCGGCGAGCCGCTCGGCGCGGCCAGCGTCAAGGCCGCGATCGCATCGGCGGAGGAACGGCTGGAGGGGACGGGCCGCTTGTTGATCCGCAAGTCCGGTACCGAGCCGCTGATCCGGGTGATGGCCGAGGGCGAGGACGAAACGTTGATCGGCGAGATCGTGGAGGAATTGGTCGGCGTCATTTCCGACGCCGCCGAATGACGGCAACGCCGACACAGGGAATGGAACGGGATTTCAGATGAACGGACGCGTTCTTATCATCGCGGGTTCCGACTCGGGGGGCGGAGCCGGCATCCAGGCCGATATCAAGAGCGTTACGGCCCTTGGCGGTTTCGCGATGACGGCGATCACCGCGCTGACGGCACAGAATACGCAGGGGGTCTTCGGGATCCACGAGGTGCCGCCGGAATTCATCGTCCAGCAGATCGACGTGGTGCTGTCCGACATCGGCGCCGATTGCATCAAGGTCGGCATGCTCCACAGCCCCGAGGTCATCGACGCGGTCTGCGACCTGCTGGAGGCCAAGGCGCCCGGCGTGCCGATCGTGGTCGATCCGGTGATGGTGGCGAAGGGCGGCGCGGCGCTTCTCGAGCAGACCGCCGTCGCGACGTTGAAACGCCGCATGATCCTCCTCGCGACCCTCCTGACGCCGAACATTCCCGAGGCCGAGGTCCTGACCGGCATGAAGATCAAGGACCGGGACGACGCCATCGCCGCGGGACGGATGCTTTCCACCCTTGGGCCGGAATACGTGCTGATCAAGGGCGGGCACATGGAGGGCGAGATGGTGTCGGACCTGCTGTTCCGCGAGCGGGAACTGGTCGAGGCCTTCGTCGGCCCGCGTCTGGAGACGCCGAATACCCACGGCACGGGCTGCACGACCGCGTCGGCCATCGCCGCCGGGATGGCCCAGGGCCTGGACGTCACCGCCGCCGTGGGCCGGGCCCGCGCCTATGTGTTCGAGGCGATCCGAACGAATCCCGGCTACGGCCACGGCCACGGGCCGCTCAACCACGCCCATACGGTCCAGCCGTTTTCCGGTGAAACCCCCTAGACCACGTTGAAGGGAAGCGAATAGGGCCGGCGGAGGATTTCCTCGACCACGCCGAGGGCCTTCTCCAGATCCTGCCTACGTTCGGGAGACCCGAGACAGAGCCGCAAGGCATGGGGGGCCGGATCGCCGCCGACGGTGAACGGTACGCTCGAAATGAGCCGCACGCCCCGTATCTGCGCCGCTTCGACGACCTGATCGGCCGTTTTGGCAGAAGGCAGGGACAGCCAGATGTGATAGCTGCCCGGCAGGGAGCGGAAGCTCTGATCCCGCAGGATGCGCTTGGCGATGTCCAGCCGGGCCCGTGATTCGTCCCGGTGCCAGTCGATCATCTCGGCCGCCGTTCCGTCCTCGACCCAGCGGGCCATGAGTTCGGCGGCGATGGGGCCGGCCATCCAGGTGGTGGTGCGGACCGCCCCGGCGACCGGGTCGACGAACCCCTCCGGCGCGACGATGAACCCCGTGCGCATCGACGGCATCATGCATTTCGAGGCGCTGGTGATATAGAACGTCCGCTCCGGCGCGTGGTTGGCCAGCGGTTTCGGGTGGGCGTCGTGCAGGAAACCGTAGACGTCGTCCTCGACGATGTAGATGCCGTGTTTCCGGGCGACTTCCGCGATGGCGGCCCGCCGTTCC
>Ga0207799_100248_pt1 | contig 34962 bp, 32 predicted proteins | sample TtanPargueraPR_4_FD_187742 | JGI IMG/M metagenome (GOLD analysis project Ga0207799, IMG submission 187742) | Aerobic enrichment media microbial communities from Bioluminiscent Bay, La Parguera, Puerto Rico - Tt and M2 (SPAdes) | ecosystem: Environmental > Aquatic > Marine > Unclassified ...
GCGGCGCTGCGGCACTGCAAGGACACGGTGAAATGCCTGGTGGTCAAGCGCACCGGCGACCAGACCACCTGGATCGACGGCCGCGACTACGACTACAACGAGATGCGGCTGAAGGCCGACGAGATCACGTAATGTCCTCATTCAAAGAGAGAGACTGTTCAGGGTGTGGTCCTCTCTTGACCGTTGGTGATACTCCCACGGGGTGAACTCGTTCCCATGCAAACCTGCGCTAGATAATCACTGTTGTCATGCATGCACGTCGTTTCGATCCGGTCCGGAGAGGTTGCGAAAGGCGCCTCGCGAAGCGAAGTGGGCGGGTCAGTAGGCTTGCTCGGATCGGATCTTGTACGACCATTCCAGGCCCGAGTTCTTCCAGCCGTTGACATTCCTCACACCATCCGCAGCCTTGTCGCCCTCAAAGCCGTCCACGACTGAAATGACCGACGTGTAGCCCAATTGCGCGAGCAGGTCAGATGCGCGGGCGCTGCGACTGCCCGACCGGCAGATGAGAATGATAGGGGCGTCCTTCGACAACCCGCGTTCAGACACGAGGTCGTCAATCAGCGGAGCAAATTCCGAATTCACGGCCATGCTATAGGTGCCCTTGGCCTCGTCGAAGGCCCAGAAGTCGTCCATGACCATGTAGGGTATGTTCCGGTCAGCCTCTGCAGCTATGCCTACGAACGCTACTTCTGCGCGGGTCCGGATATCGATGAAGAGCGCGTCTTCGTGAGCTTCGCGGAAGCCGGATACTTCACCGGCGGTCAGGTAGAGCCCAAGCGAAGTCCGTTTCTTTCCGGGAAGGTCGGCCGCATCCACCGACGTCACATATTGTAGCGTATCCCGTGCCCAGGTTGCCGAAGGTGCGAGCAAACAGGTGGCAACTGCGATCATGAAAATGCGTTGAACTTTCAGAGTCTTCATTTGTGGGGTCTCCTCCAATCTCAATTGAAATCCGCGCACCAGGCTCGGTTCCCGACCGTGCCCTGTCCGCGCATGCACAAGAGTGTCCGCGCGAAAGGGTCCCCCAGGCTCTGACCCGCGTCATGTCCCAAATTGGATATCGAGGGAGTGTTCCCAGCATCTCTGAACAGATGAGAGGGGGCGCCGTTTCCATCCTGGCTTCGGTTTGCCGCACCCTGGACGTGGCATCGCGGGCATGCCGCCGGCCGATCTTCGGCAGCCCACGCTACGATCGGTTCCCGGAAAGATCGCCTTGTCTCGCAAGCTCGGCAACGGCCTTGATGATCGGCTCGGGCTTGTCGAACAGAACGAGTTGCCCGGCGCCCTCCACACCCCGCAATTGCAGGCTTTCGAACCGATCTATGAATTCGGCTACGTCATCGAACAGATATTGCGGATCCAGGAGACCGTGAAGGTGGATGCTCGGTATGCCTGCCGCGCTGACACGGTCTGCATAGGCAGACCAGTCACGAACGATTTGAAACGTGTCAGTATATGCACCCAAGTAGCCCTGGTCGGTGGCAAAGTGAACGCTGCGCCGCATCAGATCAACGAGGTCGGACCGCTGCGTGACGGCATGATCGCGGGTTCCTTCTGCGTAAAGGGTGCCGAGAAAGGGCAGTTCCCCCGACGCGCGCACCTGCGCGATGCCTGATTGAAGGAGTGGCGGAAGATACGCCGGTGCGAAGCGCATGAGGAAAGCTATCAGCCGTTGAGTTGGCGGCATGGACACAAAATGTTTGGCTTTCAAAACCGGCACGGTCGACGCTGCATTCACCAGCCCCGACACACGCTCAGGGACAGATGACGCCAAGGCATACCCATAGACCGCCCCCGCTATATTCGTCAGGCAGACTGTTCGGTCCAGGCCGTAATGATCCAGGACGAAAACCAGATCTTCTACCAATCGGTCCGGCTCACCGTCCGGAGAACCCGGGGACGGGTCCGACATGCCGAAATTCGGTCGCGCCGGTGCAATCAGTCGAAGCCGATACCTGTCGAGGCAATCCAACGCCGACTTGGGCAATTCGCTTCCGAACAGCATTCCGTGGATGAACAGAACTGGCTGACCATCAGGTGGCCCCTGCTGACGCACTTCCAGTGCACGACCGTCAGGGAGGGTAAGGATGTCGAGCTCGGAAAACGAACCACGACGGAGGGTGTCCGGTGCCGGAGCCCCGGCCACGTTTTCTGAAATCAGCGCGACGATCCGATTCAGGTTCGCGATTCCTCCGGCGCCCGTCTTGGCAAGAATGGATTTGATCTGATTGCGAATCGTCCCCTCGGAACGGTCGAAGCGCACAGAGATCGCCTTGACGTTTTCGCCGGAGACCAGCATCCGGACCACCCGCAGTTCTGCCGGGGTCAAGCCAAACGATGCCTTGAGAATGGCCTCGAGATCCTGGGACCAATCGACAGCCAGGGTTTCCAGGCAGAGAAAGTTGTCGCGGTCCGCATCGCATCGGAGGGTTCTGGCGATAAGGTGGAAGGCGTCTCCGCGGAGGATGCGGGGCGCTACGTAGCGCTTGTGGATCACGTGATCCGTCAAGGCCTCGCGTAGGCGGCTGGCATCGTCTGCGTAAAGCCTCTTGGCAAGGTCATCCGTGCCCGGGACAGCGCCGTCGAATGTCGCGCGCGCCGTTTGGCTGTTGCTTGCGACTTTTCCTTGTGGGTCGATCAGGACGGCCAGGCCGGGCCGATCGGCAATGCGCTCGCGAAGGCTTCCTGGAGGAACCCGGTCGGGAGCACCCGCGAGTTTATCGTTCAGATTGGCAAAATGCAGTGCCAGTCCCCGATCCGCCTCGATAACGCCGATGTCGATTTCCGACAGGTCGTGGATATTCCATGCCTTGACCGCCGAATTTTCAAGATATCCTGACAGCGCTTCTACAAAGCGCGCATACGCGTTCGGGTCGGTCGCAGCGTCGTAGATCGCTGCTATCAGCCGGTCCCGATCGGGAAAACCTCTATTGCCTTCAGTTCCCGCTGGGCTCTCACTGGATCCCGTGGATGCACAAGGGTCGGGCGTTTTCATGAAACAAATGGATACATGATGCCTCGGGGGACACCAAACGCGAATTGTTGGGCGGGTGGTGCCATTTATGGACGAAAATGGACCCCGCCCAACTGCAACGCCCTGATCCGCGATGGCTCGGAGTCCGCACTTGCGGACGTGTGCCCGGCTTTTTCGAGCGGCCGGGCCTTTGTCACCGCGAGCCTCGATGGATTTCCCCTTGCCTTCGCGTCCGCAGAGAAAGTCCGGGACGGATCAGGGCCCGAGGCCAGTCACGCGCTTGACACGGGTTCAATATGGACGGGTAATGGCGGAATGAAACAGCTTTGCGCTTCGATAATCCTTTGTGCCGCATTGGCGGCGGGACCTGCCGTCGGCGGGACGGTGATCGTTGGCGTGGGCGGCGACGACGTTCTGGACGAGACCAGCACGCAATCGGTCGCGGTGGATCTTGAGTACCACTTCGATCCATTCGTCGAACGCCGCAGCTTCCGCCTGAGCCCGGCGCTGGCCCTGCAGTACGATGGTGACGGCGATCTGTGGGTCGGCGGCGGCGTCGGCCTCGAGAGGGATCTGAAGGGGGCGTGGTTTCTGGAGGGGAGTCTGATGGGCGGCTATTACGATGCCGCCACCGGGGGCACTCCGTTAGGGAACGACCTGATCTTCAGGACGCTCGTCGGCGTCGGCCGGCATCTTGACGCGCGCCGGGCGATCAGCCTTTCCATCGATCACAAGTCCAACCGGGACCTGGGCAGAACCAACCCGGGAAGCGAGACCCTGCTCTTCCGCTACCGGCTGGAGTTCTGATCCCGAGGTTTTCCAAATCTTCCTCCCGCCCCCGTCATGCCCGGCCCGAAAGCATCATGAGCGGAACACCGGTGGCTGCCGCGGGTGACGGCCCCGGCCGACGTGTTGCGGCGGCGGTCCCCGGAGGGTAGCCTGCGCTCACTTTCACCGATCAGAGGTCTCGCCGATGGGTCTTTGCAGCGACGCCGCGATGGTTCTCTTCTATGATATTCAAGGCGATGGCGCCGATCACGACGACTGGCACAGCTACGAGCATTTCCACGAGCGGCTCTCGGTGCCGGGTTTCCTGCGCGCCACGCGCTGGGTGGCGACGGAGGGCGCACCAAGATACATGGTGACCTACGAGGTCAGCGGCGTCGAGGTCGCGACATCGCCAGGGTACCTCGACCGGCTGAACGATCCGACGCCCTGGACCAGCGAAATGATGCCCCGCTTCCGAGGTATGACGCGTGGGTTCTGCCGCGTCGCGGCCAGCTCGGGCTTCGGTCTCGGCAACGCTGCTGTGGCCTTGCGCTTCGCGCCGGCTCAGGGGGCCGAAGAACGGCTGACAGACTGGCTTGCCGGCGACGTCCTGCCGGCCCTGGCTTCGCGGCGCGGGATGGTCGGCGCGCATCTTTTCCAGCCAACCCCGCCGCCGCCGATGACCCGCGAGCAATCCCTGCGCGGCCCCGACAAAGCGATGCCCTGGCTGGTGATCGCGACGGCCTATGAGGCCGCGGCGCTGGAGAGGGCCGCGGCCGAGCATCTCGCCCCCGAGGCCTTGCGGGACAAAGGCGCGTCTGACGAGATCACCCTCGGCCGCTATGCGCTTCACTACACGGCCACCGCGGAAGAGGTGGCGCGGACGGCCCGGCCTCCGGCCCTGACACCGCAGATGCGCCGGAGCGACCGCTCGCGCCGTTAGGACCGCCCCATTTTGTCGAAGGGCTTTGATCCGGCATTTCCATCGGGCTGGCGCTGTAGCTGCGGACCCGGGCCGATGGATTAGAGGTGCGAAAAGACTCTTTCGATTTCCTGACGGTCGATGCCCATGTCTTCGAGGCGTTCATCGGGCATACTGCGCAGGGTCCGCGCGTCGCGATAGTGCCGGTCGCGCTCTGCGAGCCAATTCAGAGCGCGCAGCAGGAACGAGCCCCGGCTCTGGCCGATCCCGGCATGGGTGGGCGTAACGGTGCGGGGGGCTTGGCGGGCGATTTGCATGGTCTGGTCCTCCGGTCGGCGTTCATCGTTTCGATGTCCCCACCTTGCCCTCCAGGCGAAAAAGCTCCGCAATTTGCACCGTGAAAAACCACCCGCTCCGTGCAATACTTCCGTAATTAAAAGGTCTTTTCCGCAAATTATCGATAGTACCGACAGGAATTACGCCCAGATGACAGCCGCGTTGACTCTCTTTGTCCAAGGACCGCTGCGCGTATCGGTGGCGGGCAGATCGGACGAGCAGGGGCTGTCGCGCCGTGGCCAGGCCTTGCTTGCCTTCCTGTCGCAACAACCGGGGCTGAGGGCCGAACGGGCCCAACTGGCCGACCTGCTGTGGAGTGACCGATCCGAGGAGCAGGCGCGTGCCTCGCTCAGGCAGGAACTGTCGGTTCTCAGGAGGGCGCTGCCCGACGGCATTCTGAATGCGAACCGGCAGATGATCTGGCTGGACGCAGACCGGATCCGGGTGGACGCCTCGGGAACGGGCGTCTTCCTGCAAGGCTTCGACCTGCCCTCCGAAGGGTTCGAAGACTGGCTGCGGCAGACCCGGTCCGCCCAGGGGCGACCGTCGCCCTATGCCCCTGCCGCTACCGAAAAGCGCAACCGCCCCAGCCTGGCCGTCCTACCCTTTGACGAGTTGGGCGTTGCGGACAGCGACATGTTCGCCGATGGCGTGGTCGAGGAAATCACCGGCGCGCTCAGCCGGGTCCACGATTTCCACGTGATCGCCCGCCAATCGGCCTATGCGCTGCGCGGCGAGAGGATCGACATACCGCAAGCGGCCGAGCGTTTGGGCGCCGATTACGTCCTCGAAGGGGCGGTCCGGCGCGCGGATGACCGGGTGCGCATCTCGGTGCAACTGGTCGACGGCTCCGACGGCCGCACGCTTTGGGCCGGTCGTTTCGACGACCACCTCGATGACCTCTTCGAACTGCAGGACCGGATTGCCGCGCAAATCGCGGGGCAGGTCTCGCCGAACGTGCGGGCCGCCGAGATCGCCCGGGTCAGCACCCGTCCGCCCGAGGACCGCACCGCCTACGAACTGACGCTCTCGGCCTTGCCGCATTTCTGGGCCAGCCGGAAGGATACCCTGCTCACCGCGATCGACCTTCTCAACGCCGCCATATCGCGCAAGCCGGACTATGCCCCGGCCCTTGCTTACAAGGCCTGGGCCGTGGCGCATCTGCCCACCTATATGTGGTCCGACACCCCGGAGGGGGATCATGACCTTGCCTGTGCGCTGGCCGCCGAGGCGGTGAACCACGCGGGTGAGCACGCGCCGACTCTGGTGGCCATTGGTGCAGCCTTTTCCTTCAGTTCGCGGGACAGTGAACTCGGGTTGGGCTTTATAGACCGGGCTCTGGAGATCGACCCGAACAACGCCTGGGGCTGGCTGAGGCGCGCTTGGTCGCTTGTGGCGATCGGCACAGGCGCGGAGGCATTTTCCGCCCTCGACCGCGCCGAACTCTTGAGCCCTCTCGACCCGTTCCGCTTCAGCTTGCATGTTTGTCGTGCCGCGGCCTTCCGCCAAACCGGAGATTATGACGCGGCCATCGACCTGCTTTACCGGGCGATGCGGGAAAACCCCGGTGCGCCGTGGATACGCCGGTCGCTTGTGTTGACGCTGCTTGGGGCCGGACGTGAGGAACAGGCGCAGGAAGAGGCCACACTGATGCTTCGGGACTATCCCGGGCTGACCCTCCAGCGTTTCCTGTCCTCGTTCCCACGTGCCTTCTGGACGGGCAATGCCGCACATGCCCAGGCCATCCGCCAGATCGGGCTGCCCGAGGCCTGACCCGTTCCCACCTCCGTCGTGGCCATGCTGAAAAAGGTGCGGCGCTCAGGGCGCCAGGGCACAAACCGAAACTGCATTTTGCGGAGGGGCGTTGCCGCGACTGGCGGGCAGAGGTGGTTTCGTCAATGCAATGGACCGCCTCAAACCGCGCCGGCCGTTTGTGCCGGCCGCTCGGGGTGCAGTGATCCGACGCGGATTGGCGCCCGCCTCGACGTTGCCAGGGGAAAAGACCGCCCATTTGGGAGCCAAACATGCCGGCATATCCAGGCTGATTTTGGATGGCCGCTAAATACCCCGACCGCTCGCTTGTGACGCGCGCAGCGGTCGGTCGGAGGGAAAAGGATCATCGCCACGACGCAAACCCGCACCGTGGCGATGGAGAGCGATCAAAAATCCCAGTCCTCATCCTCGGTCGCGACCGCCTTCCCGATTACGTAGGAGGCGCCGGAGCCGGAGAAGAAGTCGTGGTTCTCGCTGTCGGGGCTGAGGGCCGCGAGGATCGCAGGGTTCACCTCGGACACTTCGGGCGGGAAGAGCGCCTCGAAGCCGAGGTTCTGCAGCGCCTTGTTGGCGTTGTAGTGGAGGAAGACCTTGACGTCCTCGGTCAGGCCGATCCCGTCATAGAGCTCTTCGGTGTATTGCGTCTCGATCTCATAGAGATCGAACAGCAGCGCGAAAGCGTAGTCTTTCAGGGCCTGACGTTCGGGCTCGGACAGGCGCTCCATGCCGCGCTGGAACTTGTAGCCGATATAGTAGCCATGCACCGCCTCGTCGCGAATGATGAGGCGGATCAGGTCGGCCGTATTGGTCAGCTTGGCGCGGCTCGACCAGTACATCGGCAGGTAGAAGCCCGAATAGAACAGGAAGCTCTCAAGGAACACGGAGGCGATCTTGCGTTTCAGCGGATCGTTGCCCGGCGCGTAGGTCTCGAGGATCGTGCGCGCCTTGGCCTGGAGATGCGGGTTTTCCTCGGACCAGCGGAAAGCCTCGTCCACCTCCTTGGTCGAGCACAGCGTCGAAAAGATCGAGGAGTAGCTGCGCGCATGCACCGCCTCCATGAAGGCGATGTTGGTGAGCACGGCTTCCTCATGCGGCGTCACGGCGTCGGGCATCAGCGAAGGCGCGCCCACCGTGTTCTGGATCGTGTCCAGAAGCGTGAGCCCCGTGAACACCCGGATCGTGAGCTGCTGCTCGGCCTCGGTGAGCGTCGCCCAGCTCTGGATGTCGTTGGAAAGGGGTACTTTCTCCGGCAGCCAGAAATTCACCGTCAGCCGGTTCCAGACCTCAAGGTCCTTGTCATCCTGCAGGCGGTTCCAGTTGATCGCGCGGGGAATGCGGGTTTCGGTCATGTCTTTCATTTCATTCACCTCACAATGTGCAGGACACGCAGCCCTGCACCTCGGTCCCTTCGAGGGCGGCCTGGCGCAGACGCACGTAGTAGATGGTCTTGATGCCTTTCTTCCAGGCGTAGATCTGCGCGCGGTTGATGTCGCGGGTGGTGGCGTCCGCCGGGAAGAACAGCGTGAGCGACAGCCCCTGATCCACATGCTCGGTCGCCGCCGCATAGGTGTCGATCAGCGCTTCGGGCCCGATCTCGTAGGCGTCGCGATAATAGTCGAGGTTGTCGTTGGTCATGTAGGCGGCCGGGTAGTAGACACGCCCGATCTTGCCCTCCTTGCGGATCTCGATCTTCGATACGATGGGATGGATCGAGGAGGTCGAATTGTTGATGTAGCTGATCGACCCCGTGGGCGGCACCGCCTGCAGGTTGCGGTTGTAAAGCCCGTCCTGCATGACGGCCTCCCTCAGCGCGGCCCATTGCGCGCGCGACGGCAGTTCGATCCCCTCGAACAGGGCCTTCACCTTGTCATTCTGCGGCAGCCAGTCGCGCCCGGTGTACTTGTCGAAGAAGGAGCCGTCGGCATAGGCGCTGTCCTCAAACCCTTTGAACGGTTGACCTTTTTCCCGCGCCAGCGCGTTCGAAGCACGCAGCGCATTATAAAGCACGGCGGCGAAATAGACCGAGGTGAACTCGATCCCCTCGGGGCTGCCGTAATGGATGCGCTCGCGGGCCAGGAAGCCGTGCAGGTTCATCTGCCCAAGGCCGATGGCATGGCTTTCGTCATTGCCGCGCCGGATCGAGGGCACCGCGTCGATGGCCGACATTTCCGACACCGCGGTAAGCGCGCGCACGGCCGTCTCGACGGTCCGCCCGAGGTCCTTGCCGTCCATCGCCTTGGCGATGTTGAGCGAGCCGAGGTTGCAGGAAATATCCGTCCCGAGATGGCTGTAGCTCAGGTCCTCGTTGAATTCGGAGGCCTCGTTCACCTGCAGGATCTCCGAGCACAGGTTCGACATGTTGACCCGCCCGGCCACCGGGTTCGCGCGGTTCACCGTGTCCTCGAACATGATGTAGGGATAGCCGCTCTCGAACTGGATTTCCGCGAGCGTCTGGAAGAAGGCGCGGGCGTTGATCTTTTTCTTGCGGATGCGTTTGTCGTCGACCATCTCGTCGTATTTCTCGGTGACCGAAATCTCCGAGAAGGGCACGCCGTAGACCTTTTCGACGTCATGCGGCGAAAACAGGTACATCTCGGCGTTTCGCTTGGCGAGTTCGAAGGTCACGTCCGGGATGACCACCCCCAGGGACAGCGTCTTGATCCGGATCTTTTCGTCCGCGTTCTCACGCTTGGTATCGAGGAAGCGCAGGATATCGGGGTGGTGGGCGTTCAGATACACCGCCCCCGCGCCCTGACGCGCGCCCAGCTGATTGGCGTAAGAGAAACTGTCTTCGAGCAGCTTCATCACCGGGATAACGCCCGAGGACTGGTTCTCGATCCCCTTGATCGGCGCGCCGTGCTCGCGGATGTTGGTGAGCAACAGCGCCACGCCGCCCCCGCGCTTGCTGAGCTGGAGCGCCGAATTGATGCCCCGCCCGATGCTCTCCATGTTGTCCTCGAGCCGCAGGAGGAAACAGGAAATCAACTCTCCGCGCGATTTCTTCCCGGCGTTGAGGAAGGTGGGCGTCGCGGGCTGGAAACGGCCAGAGAGGGTTTCCTCCATGAACGCCATGGCGAGGTCCTCGTCCCCCCGCGCGAGCGTCAGTGCGCACATCACCACCCGGTCTTCATAGCGCTCGAGGTAACGCTGCCCGTCGCGGGTCTTCAGCGTGTAGGAGGTGTAATATTTGAACGCGCCCAGGAAGGTCGGAAAGCGGAATTTCCTGGAATAGGCCGCATCCCAGATCCTGCGCGTGAAATCCCTGGAATATTGATCGAGGACTTCCTCTTCGTAATAGCCTTCGTCGACCAGATAGCCGAGCTTTTCGTCAAGGCTGTGAAAGAAGACGGTGTTCTGGTTCACGTGCTGCAGGAAATACTGACGGGCGGCCGTGCGGTCCGCCTCGAAGCGGATATGGCCGTTCGCGTCGTAAAGGTTCAGCATCGCGTTCAGCGCGTGATAGTCCAACCCGGTCAACGCATTGTCGAGCATAGCTCTCTCCTGATCTGTTCAAGCCCGTCGCGCACGCGGGCGACGTCGGTTTCCGTTCCGGCCAGCTCAAATCGGTAGAGCACCGGCACGCTGCATTTGGCGGCGATGACACGCCCCGCGAGGGCGTAGGTCTCGCCGAAATTTCGGTTGCCTGTCGCGATCACCCCGACGAGGCGCGCGCGTGTGGGCGGGTCGTTGAGAAACCGGATCACCTGTTTCGGCACGGCGCCGCGTCCTTCTCCATCGGCGTAGGTCGGGCAAATCAGGACGAAAGGGCCGTCCGGCACGGGCATGGCCTCGTCCGCCGCGATCGGGATGCGGCGGGCCGCGACCCCGAGACGCCGCACGAAACGCGCCGTGTTGCCCGAGCGCGAAGAGAAATAGATGAGATCCGGCCTCCCCGATGCGGGGGCGGCCATCGGCCTAGGCCAGCCGGGCGATCATGTCGGGACGGAAGCCGGACCAGTGATCCTCGCCCGCCACGACGACCGGCGCCTGCCGGTAACCGAGCGAGGCGACATGGCCCATCGCCGCATCGTCCTCGGTCAGGTCGACAAGGTCGTAGGAGATCCCTCTGGCGTCGAGCGCGCGGGTGGTCGCCGTGCATTGGACGCAGGCCGGTTTGGAATAGACGGTGATGCTCATTTGCTGTCCTCTCGTTCTTTCTCTGAAGTCGAGGACGCGGAGCAAACGGCGCGGGGCCTGCCAGTCACACGCCCCCGAACCCTCCGTTCGTGGTCATCGTCGTGCCGCGGCAGGTCTCCTGACTTTGCGGGTCATCGCTTGGCTGGCCTTCCCGGATCCGCCGATCCAGTGGCATTCTCAGCCGCGCTCACCGCTTACAGTTGCGGGGGCAGTGCCAGATTTTCACCGGCTTCCCTCTTAGCCCTCGACACGAGTCGAAGGAACCGAAGCAACAGGATATTGCGGTCATTTTTGTGTGGGTGTCAACATGTTGACTTTGGGTTGCGGTTGGCCTTGCTGCTCTACCCCCGACACCCAGGCCAGCGCCAGGTCCAGTTTCTCTGGCTCGGACAAGCCCTGGGCCCCAAGCTCTTGCCACGTCGAAAAATGCAGAACATGGCGGACGGTCGGCCCCGTCATGCCATTTGTCGCGTCCGGGTCCAGGGCTTTGGTGAGGTCCTTCGCGACCGTTTCGAGAAAGGCCGCGACCTCGGCCATCGGGGCCTGCAGCGCGGGCACCGCATCCACGTCGCGGAATGACACGGCCCACATGCGCCGGGTCCGCGCATAATAGTCATAGAAGGCGCCAAGCGCCTGACGCAGGCGCGCCTTCGGGTCCGGCACATCGTCCCAGTCGCGGGGATCAGGCGGCGGGTTCAACTCCAGCCAATGCGACGTGCAGGCCTGGAACACGGCCGTTTCATCCGGGAAATGCCGGTACACGGTCAGGCGCTGCACGCCCGCCTCCTCGGCGATGGCGCTGATCGTCGTTGCCCGCGGGCCGATCTCCTCATGCAGCTTCATCGTCGCTTCGATGATCCGTTGCCGGGTCTCTTCCTGAGACTGCGCCCGCTTCCGCATCTTGTAGGGTCGTTTCTTCTCGCTCATTGAATGAACAATAGTGATCTTTGAAATGTTGACAAGCCTATCTCGACTCACGTATTGGGCGTCTTCGTTGAACATATATGTTCACTTAAAATGAATTGGAGTTCAGAGATGCCGCCAGTCACTTCGCCGGTCCAGCACGCCGCCCAGCCTGTCACCGAGGCATGGACTGTTTTGCCCTCGTGGTTTCCCGTGCCGGACATGGGGGCGCTTCCCATCAACGCCTTCCTGCTGAAAGGTCCCGAGCCGATGCTCGTCGATACCGGGCTCGGCGCCCTGGGGGAGGATTTCGTCACCGAGCTGAGCCGTGTGATCGACCCCGACGACCTGCGCTGGATCTGGCTCAGCCACACCGACGCCGACCATATCGGCAATATCAACCGGGTGCTGGAACTGGCGCCCAACGCAAAGGTGGTCAGCAATTTCCTGGGCGCGGGCAAGATGGGCATGATGGGCGCCTATGACCTGTCGCGCGTGCATGTCCTGGCCCCCGACGAGGTGTTCGAGGTCGGCGGCCGGCGCCTGCAGCAGGTCAAGCCGCCCTATTACGACGCGCCCGAAACCATGGGTTTTTTCGACGAGACCGACCGCGTGCTCTTCGCCGCCGATGCCTTCGGGGCGCTGCTGCCCGGCAGCGCGGCGGATATCGCCGAGTTCAGCGACGAAACGCTGCGCGACGGGCTGGTGGGCTGGTCGTCGGTCGACGCGCCCTGGCTGGCCCAGATGGACCAGGCCGCGCTGGGCCGGATGATCGCCGATCTGGAGCGGATGCAGCCGGATTACGTCCTGTCGGGCCACCTGCCGCTCGCGCGCGGGATCGCGCCGCTCACCCGGCATATCGCGGGGGCCTATTGCCGCGGCACCACCGAGGCCGCCACCGATGCTGCGGCCGAGGCCGTCGAGACGGTGTTTACATGACCCCCAAGCGGCAGAGGAGCGAGCGATGAAATGTCCTGATACCCTCTCGCCGGCCTGCACCGCGGCCCGGGTGGCCGCAGATCCCCCCGGACCCTCCGACCACGCCCAGCCGGGCCGCAACGGCGCGGACCGGTCGTGGTCTGTCACCCCCGCCTCCGGGCGCCCCCAAACCAAGGAGAACGACATGACCCAACACATCATCGACCGAAACAAGGCCACGGTGGAAAAATTCCTCGCCGGGACCCATTCCGCCGATATCGAGGACGTGGCGGTGATCGACGAAACCGTCGTGCCCCATATCGTCTGCCACGGCTTTCCGGGCTTCCCCAACGGAGAGTTCTTCGACCGCGAAAGCTACAAGGCGTTCTTCCGCGTCTTCCGCGAGTCCTTCAGCGACATGGATTTCCAGACGACCCGCCTCATCGCGACCGAGGCGTTCGTCTCGGCGCATTGGGAGATCTGGGCCACCCATAGCGGCGCCTTCCAGGGCATCCAGCCCGACGACAGGCGGGTCGTCTTCGACGGCGTCGCCCTCTACCGCATGGAGGAGGGGAGGATCGCCGAAACCTGGCTGACCATCAACGAGCCTCTGCTGATGTCGCAGCTCGGCAAACCTGCCGTGAATGCGGCCTGAACCGCGGGGCCGGCGCCATGCTCCGGCCCCTTTTCCCTGCCCGTGAGGAGGTGCTGCCAACCGCAATACAACGCCCGCAATGCGGTGGCGCCGGTTGATTTAAGTCAAGGCGGTTTTCGGGCGGCAGGGGCATTGTAGGCTGATATTTTACCAGGTGATATCTTACCAGGGAGGACATTATGAAACGCTTTGCTGTAGCCCTCGCCGCCCTGACCATGGCAGCGCCTGCATTCGCCGAGGGCGTAACGACCTACACCACCGACGCCAGTTTCGAGGATGCGGCATTCGCGGTCGAAAGCGCCATCGTCGGGCGCGGGCTGGTCGTCGACTATGTCAGCCACGTCGGCGCTATGCTGAATCGAACCGGCGAAGACGTGGGCAGCGATACCCAACTGTTCGAGGCAGCGGATGTATTCCTTTTCTGCTCGGCGGTCACATCGCGGAGCGTCATGGAGGCCGATCTCATGAACATCGCCCATTGCCCCTATGGCATCTTCGTGGCCGATACGGGCAGCGAGGTAATGGTGGGCTTCCGCAATTACCCTGAGGGCGCCATGCAGGAGGTCCAGTCCCTGCTGGACGAGATCGCCCAAGAGGCTGTCGGAAAGTGAGGCTCCCGGTGCGGCCGTCTGCTCCCCAACGGGTCGTATCTGGCTGAGCTGTCTTGCGGGGGTGCGCCTGGCAGGCCTCTTGCGCCCGCCAGCCCGTCGCGCGAGGGCCATTCCGGAAAAGCGAGGCGCCCCCATGACCGGCCAGCAAGATCCGCAAACTCAAGTTCAAAACGAGAAACCGGCCGGGGTGCTCGGTGATCGCCTGCGCCTCATGTTCGCGTGGTACAAGGGGATGGTCGAGCCAAACACGGGCCGCCTGCTTTACCGCTACGATCCTGAGACTGGTGTCACCGTCTGCGACGGTGAACCCATTCGCGACATCGCGGCCATTTGGGATGTCGAGGTGCTGAGCGCGTTTCTCGGGCGAGACGACCTCCGCTCCCTGACCCGGACATCACTCACCCACTTCAGTCGGTTCATCGTCGAGCGTGACGACTATGCCTTTGTCGCGCCGAAAACCGAGCAACCTTCGATCGCCCACAGCGCCTTTCTGGCGCTCGCTCTCTCCCGGTCGGAGCTTCCCGACAAGATACAGCGGCTCACCCCGCTCATCGAAGGCATCCTGCGCCAACAGAGGGAGGACGGCTCCTACAAGGTCTTTTTCGGTGCCTGGCCGGATAGCGGCCAAGAGTTCTATCCCGCCGAGGCGATGCTGTCGCTCCTGGACGCATACCACCTGACGGGGAAGGCCCGCTATCTTGCCAGCGTCGAACGCGGGTTCGCCCATTACAGGCACGCCTACTATGACCGGGGCCGCGTGCCGCCATACCTCCTGGTGTTCTTTGCGAACTGGCAGGCGCAGGCGGGCCGCTTGCTTTTCGAGGCCACGTCGAAGCCGGAGGTGAAGGAATGTGTTCGGGAGTTCCTCTTCGAACTGCACGACCGGGTGATTGAAAGCGGCTTCTATGATCGTATCGCGCGCCGGCCGGAGGCGCAGGCCTGCGTCGAGGTTGCCTGCGCCCTGGAGGGGATCGCCGATGCCTACGCGATCGCAGCCGCGGGTCGGGATCGGCGGATGGCGGACTATCGGCGATGCGCCCTGACGGCGCTTGGCTTCCTCATGCGCGCCCAGCGTAGGACAGGGTGCACCGACAGAGAACGGGGCGGCTTTGGTGCCTCGCTCGCAATTCGCGAGCAGCGGATCGACGTCACCGGTCATGTGGCGAGCGGATTTATGAAATGCGTCGAGAATGGCATCGACGGCGGTGTCGGAGGCACGGAAGCCCAGGGCGGGCAGGGGGTGGGCTCCCCCGCCGCCTGACCTGCCGCCATCAGCCAAACCGAGCCCCCGCATCCAAATTTGCCGAACAGGCCGCCGCAAGGGGGCGCTCCGCGACCCAAGGACAAGCCCCAACCGGGTCGGTCAACGGCGCGCGACGGGCGCCTGCGGGTTTCGCACCCTGCCCATGAGAAGAAGCCCGATGACGAAGAACACCAGCACGGCCGCCATGCCCGCGCGCTGGTTGTCGAAGGCGTCGGTCACCAGGGCGACCGCCAGCGGACCGGCAAATGCGGTGGCCCGGCCCGACAGCGCATAGAGGCCGAACATTTCCGCTTCCATCCCCTTGGGGGACAGCCGGGCCATCATCGCGCGGCTGGCCGCCTGTCCGCCGCCGACGAAAAGGCCAAGGCCCGGGCCGGCTGTCCAGACCACGAGGGGTGAATGCGTCGTCACCAGGATGCCGCCCAGGATCAGCAGGCCCAGCAGCGTGATCGTGATCGTGGCCTTCGATCCGATGCGGTCGTCGACCCAGCCGAACCCCGCCGCCCCCACACCCGCGGTCACATTGAGGGCGATGGCGAACAGGATGACCTGTTCCAGCGTCATGCCGAACACGCCGGCCGCAAAGATGCCGCCGAAGGCGAACAGGGTGACGATGCCGTTCGAATAGAACAGGTAGGCGGTCAGGAAGCGGACGATATTGGCGTATTTCCCGATGCCGCGCAGCGTCGCGACAAGCGTGATCATCCCCTCGCGCACCGCCTTGCGCAGCGGCGTCCCGCTGCCCGCCCCGTCCCTGGTGAACAGGGCAAGGGGCAGGGTGAACACCGCGTACCACGCCGCGACCAGGATCACGGTGGCCCGAATATTCTCGGCCGCGCCGTGGTCGAGAGAGGCGAGTGGCGCGCCCTCGCGGACGAAGCCCATCAGGGCCACGCCCAGCGACGCGATGGCGCCGGCAAAGCCCAGCGCCAGCCCCCAGCCGGACACCCGCCCGAGGAAGGTGCGTGGGACAAGGACGGGGAGCATCGCGTTGTAGAAGACAAAGGCGAGTTCCGCGCAGACGGCGGCGCAGACGAACAGGACAAGCGCCAGAGGAACATCATCGACCGTCGGGCGCACCAGCCAGAGCGCCGCGGTGAAGGCCACGCAGAGACCGGTGAAGACGAGAAGCCAGGGCTTGCGCCGGCCGATCCTGTCGGCAATCGCGCCCAGCACCGGGCTCGACACGGCCATCAGGAAGGCGGCGATACTTGAGGCATGCCCCCACAGCACCGTGCCTTCGGTCGGCGACGCGGCAACGGCCGTGGTGAAATAGGGGGCAAAGACGAAGGTCGTGATCAGCGTGCCGAAGACCGAATTCCCCCAGTCGTAGATGCACCACGAGACAACGCCCCGGTCGAACACCCGCGGCCGGCCCCTCTGGGCACCGTGGGGCGGGTGCGACGGGGGGACGTCGGTCTCGGCCATCAGAAGCGCGGCTCCTCGAGCGCGATGTCGGGTTCGCCGCATTTTTCCAGGATGCGCGCGCGGGCCGCGTTCTTGAGCGCGAGCGCCGCCTCGAAATCCGAGCCCTCGGGGTGGATGGGCCGGCCGATGTGAACGCTGATCCGGCCGGGGCGCGGAAACCACCTGTGGTCGTGGCGCAGCACCGAGCGGCAGCCGCGGATGGTCACCGGGACCACCGGCACCCCCGCCTCGGCGGCGGTCACGAAGGCGCCCAGGCGGAATTCCATCAGCCCCGGCATGCGCATGATGGTGGCCTCGGGAAAGAACACCAGCGGCCGCCCCGAGCGGGCCGCGTCGATGGCGGCTTGGGTGTGTTTCAGCGCCGTCTCCGTCTTGAACTGCTCTACGAAGATCGTTTCCAGCGCGCGCAGGATCGGGCCCCTGAACCCCATCTCCCTGAACCCGATGAAGGCCACAAAGCCCAGATTGCCCGGCAGGGCGGAAATCAGGGCGGCGCTGTCCAGATAGCTGGTGTGATTGGAGACATAGACCACGTCGTGATCGGGCGGCGGGGCCTCGGCCGTGATCTCCAGCCGGTGGCCCTGCAGAAACAGCGCCGTGCGCACCGCCGCGCGCATCGCGGCCCAACGCCAGGACAGCCTGGGCAGGATCTGAACCAGCGGCCAGAGCAGCAGCGCGAAGAACGCGGTGATCGCCCACCAGTAATTGGCATAGGCCCGCGCCCGCGCCGTCCGGGTGGCGCGGGTCAGCCAGCCGCGGGCGCCGCTGAGCGCGAAGCGGGCGATCTGCCACCAGCGCGGGCGGCGGGTGCCGCCGGGCCGCCCGGCCAGATAGTTCTCGCGGGCCTGGAACCGCCGGACCTTGCCGCTGGAGGTCTTGGGGATCGCGTGGTGCGGCACGATGACCACCTCGTCCACCGCCTCGCCGAGCACGCTGAGGGAACGGGCCTTGGCCTCCTGCGCCAGCCGCGTGCGGGTCTCGGGGTCGGTGGCCTTGCTTTCGGCCAGCACGACCAGGCGCTCGGTTCCCGCCGCCGGGTCCGGCGCGCCGAACATGATCACGGCCCCCGCCGTGATGCCCTCCATGCGCCCGATCGACTCTTCCACGGGGGCGGGATGGATCAGCCGGCCGGCCCGGATGATGACGTCCTTGGTGCGGCCGGTGATGAAGATCTCGCCCTTCGCCACATAGGCCAGATCGCCGCTTTCCAGCCAGTCGCCGTCGAATAGGCCGGCGGTTTTTTCCGCGTTTCGGAAATAGCCCCGCGTCGCCGAGGGCCCGCGGAATTGCAGGCGGCCCTGCTGGCGCTCGGGCAGCTCGTGGCCCAGGGCGTCGACGATCCGCACCTCGTGGCCGAGCAGCGGCTTTCCGCAGGCGACCATTTCGGTTGCCTCGGCGCTGCCGGGCTTGGCCGGAACGGCGCGGCCGGTCGCGGCGAAGACATCGCGGTCGATACGCTCGGTCCAGGGCGCGCGGTCCAGCTCGGGGAAAGTCAGGCCGGTGACGGATTCGGCCAGGCCATAGCACGGGCTCATGGTCTCGGGCCGGAAGCCGTAGGGCGCGAACCGCTCGGTAAAGGCGCGCATCGTGTCCGGCGAAACCGGCTCGGCTGCGTTGGCGGTAAAGCGCCAGGAGCTGAGGTCCAGCCCCTCAAGCACATCATCCGCGATCTTGCTGGCGCAGATCGCGTAGGCGAAGTTCGGGGCGGCGGACACCGTCCCGCGGTTGCGGTGGATGGTCCAGAGCCAGCGCTCGGGCCGGGCGAGGAAGTGCAGCGGGCTCATGATGACGGTCGGGGTGGCGTAGTAGAGGCACGACAGCCAGGCGCCGATCAGCCCCATGTCGTGGTAGAGCGGCAGCCAGCTGACATAGACGTCGTTGGGCGAGGCGTTCACCGCCCGCCCCATCGCGCGCACATTCGCCAGCACGTTTTCGTGCGACAGGATCACGCCTTTCGGATCCCCGGTGCTGCCCGAGGTGTATTGCAGCAGGCAGATGTCGCTGCCCGCCAACCCGCGCGGCAGCCTTTCGGTGCCGCCGGCGCTGAACTCCTCCACCGTGGCGACGGCCCGCAGGGTCGGCACCGCCGCCCGCACCAGACGGGCGAACTGCCGCCCCTCGGCAACCGTGATCAAGACCGCCGCCTGGCAGTTGTCGAGGATCTTGGCGCTGCTTCTGAGCGCATGCTCGATCTGGTCGGGCCGGGCCGGAGGATAGATCGGCACCGGGATGCCCCCGGCCAGAAGCGCCCCCATGAACGCCTGGAAAAAGGCCCGTCCCGTGGGCAGCATGATCGCCACGGCCTCTCCGGGTTCCAGCCCCCAGGCGCGCAGCCCGCCTGCCACGCCACGGGCCTCCTGCGCCAGGGCGGCATAGGTGATCGGCTCTTCTTCCGCGTCGCCGTTGGAGGGGATGATATGCGGGCGGTCGGGATGATGTTCCGCGTGCCATTCCAGCACATCGGCCAGGCTTTCGACCGTCTCGGGGACGGGGCTGATCCTGTCGGTTTCCGTCGCCGGCGGGGCGGCCGCCGTGGCCCGGCGGCGGATGACCCGCGCTTCGGCCCGGCCCAGGGCCTTGAGGATGTCCCTCGGGGTGCGCGCGCTGGCCCGCAGCGCGTCGGGAAGGCTGACGTCGAACAGGCGCTCGAGACGCTGCATCAGTTCGGCCCGGCCGAGGCTGTCAAAGCCGAAGCGCGCATCGAGATCGGCATCCAGGCCGAGGCGGTCGATCTCGTCATTGTTCGGATGCAGGTCGCGCGCGAGCTTCCGGACCGCGCGCATCAGCTCGTCAGTGACACCAGCGCCGGGCCCGTCCCCCGTCGGGCCGCCCTTTTTTTCTTGTGGTGTGCCGTTGTGCATGTCTGAACACCCGGGCCCGGCGCCCGCCCGCCGGGCGATCCCGGTGGCCTGCGGCGCGGATACCCAAGTCTAGCTTTGGGGCGAGGCCACGTCGATACGGGGTTTCGGCAAGGCCCCGTGCAGGCCGGCGGTCATGCCTCCCCGGCACGCGGCTCGCACAGGATCAGGTCCCGCGCCGCCCGGACCTCGTCGAGCCGGCGCACCGGCGTTGCGTGCGGGGCCTCGCGCAGCAGCTCCGGCGTCTCGCGCGCCTCTCGCGCGATGTCCCGCATGGCCGCGACAAAGGCGTCGAGCGTGGCCTTGGTCTCGCTTTCGGTGGGCTCGATCATCAGGGCCTCGGGCACCGTGAGGGGGAAGTAGTTGGTCGGCGGGTGCATGCCGAAATCCATCAGCCGCTTGCTGACGTCGATGGCCCGGACCTCGCTGCCCGTCGGCCGGCCCTCGCAGACGAATTCGTGCATGCAGGTCCGGTCATAGGGCAGGGGATAGTCCCCGCGCAGGCCGACGCGCAGGTAGTTGGCGTTCAGCACCGCATGCATGGCATTCCTGTGCAGCCCCTCGGCCCCGAGGCCGCGCAGATAGGCGTAGGCGCGCACGAACATTCCAAAATTACCGTTAAAAGCGCTCATCCGTCCGATCGAGGAGGGCGGTGACGCAAGGGTGTACCGGTCGTCATCCGCGACATGGTGCACGATGGGCGCGGGCAGAAACGGCGCAAGATCCGCGCGCGCCCCCAGCGGCCCTGCGCCCGGCCCGCCGCCGCCATGGGGGGTGGCGAAGGTCTTGTGCAGGTTGAAATGCATCAGGTCGATCCCCAGCTCGCCCGGCCGCGCGATCCCGGTCAGGGCGTTCATATTGGCGCCGTCGCCATAGACCAGCCCGCCGCAGCCGTGCACGATCCCGGCGACCGCCCCGATCTCTTCTTCGAACAGCCCCAGCGTATTGGGGTTGGTCAGCATGATGCCCACGACCCGGTCCGAGCAGGCCGCCCGCAGCGCCGCGAGGTCGACGCCCCCGCGCGGGTTGGACGGGATCTCGACCGCCACGCAGCCGGCCATGCTGGCCGAGGCCGGGTTGGTGCCGTGCGCGGTGTCCGGGATCAGCACCTCGTCGCGGTCTCCCTCCCCGCGGGCCGCGTGCCACGCCCGCATCATCAGCAGGGCGGTCAGCTCTCCCTGCGCCCCGGCCGTGGGCTGCAGCGCAACGGCGTCGAAGCCGCCGATCTCCTTCAGCGCCTCCTGCAGTTCGAACATCAGTTCCAGTGCCCCCTGCGCCGCGGCCTCGTCCTGCAGCGGGTGCAGCGCGGCGAACCCCGGCAGCCGCGCCATCTGCTCGCCGATCCTGGGATTGTGCTTCATGGTGCAGGAGCCGAGCGGGTAGAAGCCCGTATCGACGCCGAAGTTGCGCTGAGAGAGGCGCAGGTAGTGCCGCACCACCTGCTGTTCCGACAGCTCGGGCAGGCCGTTGTCGTCTCTGATCAGGTGCTGCGGCAGCGCCGATTGCGGCACGTCGCAGTCGGGCAGGGCGACGCCGACGCGGCCCGGGACGCTTTGCTCGTAGAGGGTCGGCTGATCCATCGCTGCGTTGCTCCCTTCAAGCCGTCAGGCGCCGAAGCGCCGAGACCAGGGCGTCGATCTCGGCCCGGCTGTTGGTTTCGGTGACGGCGATCAGCATGCGGTTTTCCCAGCCGGGGCAGGCGCGGCCGAGATCATAGCCGCCCGTGATGCCGTGCTCGGTGCGCAGGCGCGCATTCACCTCGGCCGCCGGATGGGGCAGCTCCAGCACGAATTCCTTGAAAAACGGCGCATCCGGCGCGTCCGGGCTCACACTCAGGCCCGGGATCTCGCCCAGGCGCGCGGCGGCGTAATGGGCCTTGTGATGGCAAAGCTCGGCCACGCGGCGCAGCCCCTGCCGGCCCAGGGTCGCCAGGTAGGTCGCCGCGGCCAGCGCCCCGAGGGCGGAGTTGGTGCAGATATTGCTGGTGGCCCTGGCCCGGCGGATATGCTGCTCGCGCGTGGCGAGGGTCAGCACATAACCGCGGCGGCCCTCGGCGTCGGCGGTCTGCCCCACCAGCCGCCCGGCGAGTTGCCGGACATGGGCGCGGCGGGTGGCGAAGATCCCCAGCGACGGCCCGCCGAACGAGGGAGATATCCCCAGCGGCTGGCCGTCGGCCACCACCACGTCGGCGCCCAGCGCGCCGGGCGGCCGGAACAGGCCCAGCGAGATCGGGTCGGCAAGCACGATCAGCAGCGCGCCCTTGGCGTGCACGGCCTCTGCCAGGCCGTCGAGATCCTCCAGTCGGCCGAAGAAGTTGGGGGTCTGGATCACCAGCGCGGCAGTGTCGCCGTCCACATGCGCAGCCAGATCGCGCGCCGCCACCGATCTGTCCCCGGGGACCACCTGCTCCGCGTCGAGGCCGCGCAGATAGGTCGCGACCACCTCGCGGTAATGCGGGTGGACCGAGGGCGACAGCACGATCCGCGAACGATCCCCCTTGGCGGCATTGAGCGCCAGCAGCACCGCCTCGGCCAGCGACGTGGCGCCGTCATAATGGCTGGCATTGGAGACCTCCATGCCGGTCAGCCGGCAGATCATGCTCTGGTATTCGAACATGGCCTGCAGCATCCCCTGGCTCAGCTCGGGCTGGTAGGGGGTGTAGGCGGTATAGAACTCGCCCCGCTGAAGAACGTCGTCCACGGTGGCGGGGATGAAATGGCGATAGCTGCCCGCGCCGAGAAACGAGGGCCCGTCCTCAAGGCTGTCGTTGCGCGCGGCAAGGCGGCGCAACTCGGCCGCCAGCTCCATTTCCGAGAGCGCGGGCGGCAGGTCGAGCGCCGGGAAGCGCACCTCCTCGGGAATATCGGCGAAGAGATCCTCCAGCCTGGCCACGCCGATGGCGGCCAGCATCTCCTGGCGTTCCCGGTCGGAATGCGGCGCGCGGGTCATGGCTGGCCCCCTGTCAATCGGTGCTCTCAACGCTCTGGCAGAGCGTCGCACCCAAGCTTGCGCCAGGTCAACTCATCTGCACACCGGCGTCATCCGCTGCCGGCGGTATCCCGTGATCACCGGGACATAGCCGCGCGCGCTAAGCGCCCGGTCGAGGCCCGCGTCCCCGGTGTCGAACCGCAGGCAGGGCGTGCGCCGCAGTTTGGCCGGGGTGGCGACAACGCGCAGCCCGTCGAGCCCGATCCTCCGCACCACCGCCGGGCTGATCTGAAGGTTGCCGCGCCCCAGAACGAAGCCCTGCGCGCCGATCGGGCTGAGGATTAACACCGCGCGGTCGTGGCGGCGCAACAGCTCCAGCAGCCCCGTCTCGCACAGATCCCGCCCCGCGCTTTCGCCGCCCAGCAGCGCGTCGATGCCCAGAAGGGTCTTGCTGACGCCCAGATGCTCTGCCACCGCCTGCACCGTGCTGCCCGGGCCCAGCAGGACCAGCGTCCCGGGCTGGGCCGCGATCCGCTCGGCCAGCCAGGCGGCGATGTCGGCCTTGGTCTGCGCATCCTCCGCCTCGGAGATCAGCTGTTTCGAGGCCTGGGTGAGGCTAGGCTCAAAGGGTGTCATCGCCGCCCCGGTCAGCCGGACCGCCCATTCGCCCTGTCGGTACCGTTCTTCGTCAAGGTCCAGCACCTCGACCCGCGCCAGCCCGATGTCTCCGCGCAGGAAGTGCAGCAGCAGGTCGGCCGTTCCTTCGGGCGAGACGCCGAACACGCCGGAATACATCTTCACGCCCGACGGGATGCCCAGAACGGGCGTGCCGTCGCCCGCCGCCTGCGTCACGTCGCGGGCCGTTCCGTCGCCGCCGCAGAACAGGACCAACTCGGCCCCGGCGCGCAGGAATTCGTGCACCGCCGCCACCGTGTCGGCGGCGGTCGGCGGTTCCGAGGCCGCATGGAGCACGGTGACCTTTCCGAACCCCGCCGAGCGCAGCGCCGCCTCGCCCATCGCGCCCGAGCAGGTCAGCCAGTCGATGTCCGGCGCATCGGGGTCCGCGTCGAGGGCGGCTTTCAGCCGGCGCAACGCCTCGGCCGAGCGTCCGGGCGCGACCGGCGTGGCGCCGCGCCGGAGCGCTTCGTCGAGCACGCCGTCCGTACCCTTGAGCCCGACCCGGCCGCCCATTCCGGCGATCGGGTTGATGAGAAAGCCGACCCGTCTCTTACCCACGCGCGCCCCCGATCAGCCCCGCCGGGGTGAGGCCGTGCCCGCGCATCGCGTCCCTCTGCCCGTGCAGGGCCGGGAAGTTGAGCGGGTGAATGACCATTTGTTTCCCCTCGATCGCCTCTGCCAGGGCGCCGCGCCGCCGCTAGCGCACCCGCAGAAAGGGGTAGCGCGCCAGGTCCGCCCGGGTCCAGAGCGCCAGTCCCGCCCGGTTTCCCACCGTTTCCACGTCGATCACCAGATCCGGGTCATCGAAATCGACGCGCCCGGGCGTTCCGCGGTCCTCGAGCGCGGACAACAACACCTGGTCGAGAAACCTCTCCTCCTCGGGCGAGAGGATCCGCCCGCGGAAGCCGCGGCGGTACAGCCGGACATAGAAGGATTTGCCCGCCAGATCCGGGACCCAGCGCAGGACGGCCTCGCGCGCCTTATCCTCGAATTCCTCGGGGGTCTGGAAGGAAAAGACCGCCTGCGCCGGGACGACACGGGACAGGATGTTCAGGATCTCGGGCTTTTCCGCGCAGAGTTGCGCCAGCCGCTCGGTGAAGGAGGACGGGTCGGGCACCTCCAGCGTGACGACGTTGTAGTAATCCGTCCGGTGCACCTTTCCAAAGGCCTGCAGGTGCTGCCAGGCCGTCTGGTATTTCTGCTCGCGCACGGTGATCACCACGTTCCAATCGCTCATCCCACGCTCCTTCTTCCGTCGTCGCCCGACCGCGCCGCGACGCCTGCCGGGCATCCTACACCCCGTTCCGCCCTGTGGCGAAAGGGCCGATCTCCGGCCCGCGCCGCCCCGGCAATCAGCCTCCGGCGCCCGCCGGGCGGACGGTGACCCTGACCGGCCCGCCCTCCGGCCCCTCGATCGCCACCCGCGCCGCGCCGAAGCGCTCGATCACCCAGGCGTTGGTGCGCAAATGGCTGGTGGCGCGGGGGGCGAGGAAGACGGACGGCCCCGAGGCCAGCGCCATCGGCAGCAAGAGCTGGTCGGCCAGGTGCTCGTCCACGCTGGCGCCCGAGGCCTCGAACGCCAGGAAGGCCCGCGCCGCCGTCTCGGCCACCTCTTCGGCGGGAAGGCCGCGTTTGCCCAAGGCGTTGAAGCCGACATTGCCCCCCTCGTAGCGCGCGGTCAGGCATATCCCGGCCCCGGGGCAGCTGGCCTGCAGCCGCTCGGCCTGGATGTCCAGCCTCTCGGCGTGGCCGCGCAGCAGCTCCGCCGCGCGGCCTGCCATCCTCTGGGCGATGCGGATGTGCAGATTGGCCACCAGCGCGCGCCCGCCGATTTCCGGCAGCGCGCCGCGTTGCGTCCAGTCCAGCCCGCTTGCCGCGCCGGTCCGGCCCTCGATCCTGGCCTCGACCTCGCCCTCGCCGACCGGGTACCAGCCGCTGCGCAGCAACCGGATCCGGGCGCGCAGGCCCATCCGCCGCAGCGCCGGCAGCCAAACCTCGTCGGCATAGTCGAAGGGCGGGCTCCAGGAGACGTGGGTGCCGCCGCGCAGCAGCAAGGTCGAGGGCCCCGCGGCGAAGCTCAGCGGCAGCAGCATCGCCTGCAGGATCAGGACGGCCGACCCCGCGCTTCCGCCCTCGCGAAGCTCGGCCACGTCGACGGTATAGGAGCCCGCGCGCGGCGCCGAGCGCGGCGAGAACTCCAGCTCCGACGAGCCGATCTCGTCGCCTTCCAGGCTGGCATCGCAGAGCGCGGCGACGGCGCGCACGCTGGCCAGATGCTGTGCGGCCAGCCCCGGCACCCGGCGGTTGGCCCGGATCCGCTCGATCCTCAGCGGGCGCCCGGTGAGCGCCGACAGGCCCAGCGCCGTCCGAAGGATCTGGCCGCCGCCCTCGCCGTAGGATCCGTCGATGACCACTGTCTGCCGTGACTGCCGCACAACCGCATCTCCCGACCGCCCCGGAATGCCGTCCGGCCCGCGCGCCGCAGGCCCCGGGGTCATCCCGGCATTTGGCCCGGTTCTTCCGGGTCCGGTCAAGCCGCCGTTGCCCGCCGCGCGCACCCGCTTTGCCCTGATCGCCCCTGCGTGGCCTTGCGTGCGACTTGACGGGCGTCAAGGCGGCGCGGCGTGTTCTGCCCTCCAATGCAGGCATGGACAACGAATCGGCGCGCGACATCGACATCATCGGCTGCGACCCGGCCGGGACCATCCCGGGGCTGTTCTTCCGCCGGGCCGCGGCCGATCCGGACAAGGCCGCCTATTCCGAATTCGGTGAGGCCGGCTGGGCGGATCTCACGTGGAAGCAGATGGCGGGGCGCGTTGCGCGGTTCAGGGCCGCGCTGGACGGTGCGGGCCTCGGGCCGGGGGACCGCGTCGCCATCATGCTCCGGAACGGCGCGGACTGGGTGGCCTTCGATATCGCGGCAATGGCCAACGGGCTGATCACCGTGCCGCTCTACCTCCATGACAGCCCCGAGAATGCCTGTGCCATCCTGGCCGCCTCCGGCGCGCGGCTGTGCCTTGTCGAAAGCGCTGAGGCCTGGAAGGCGCTGGCGCCCCATGCCGGGCCCTGCGACGCCCTGGCCCATGTCTGGCTGCGGCAGGGCAGGGGCGGCACGGACCCGGACGGCGGGCGGAAGATAGCGGCGCTGGGCGACATCGTGTCCGGGCCTGAGGCCGGGGCGGGCGATATCAGGTGCCAGCCCGGCGATGTCGCCACGATCATCTATACCTCGGGCACCACGGGCCGCCCCAAGGGCGCGATGCTGACGCATCATGCGCTGCTGTGGAACGCCGAGGCGATCACCCGGTTCATCCCGCCGTTGCGGAGCGACGTCTTCCTCTCTCTTCTGCCGCTGGCGCATGCCTTCGAACGCACCATGGGGTACTACCTGCCGATGATGGGGGGCTCCCGCGTGGCCTATGCGCGCTCGCTCGATACCCTGCGCGACGATATCCGCGAGGTCCGCCCCACGATCCTGATCGCCGTTCCCCGGTTGTATGAGCGCCTGCACGCCGCGATCACCCGGAAATTCGACCGCACCGCGGTGACGCGGTGGCTGGCGCGGTCCGCGGCCGATCTGGGCTGGCGCCGGTTCGAGGCCGGCCACGGCCGCGGCGCAGCGCCCGGGTCGCTCGCACAGCTACTGCTCTGGCCGCTGCTGGAACGCCTTGTCGCCCGCCCGGTGCTCGCCGCTTTCGGCGGGCGGTTGAGGGTGGCGGTCAGCGGCGGCGCGCCCCTTTCCGAGGAGGTCAGCCATTTCCTGACCGGGCTGGGCCTGCCGCTGCTCGAGGGCTACGGGCTGACCGAGGCCGCGCCGGTCGTCACCGCCACGACCTTCGAGGACAACCAGCCGGGCTCGGTCGGCCGGCCGCTCCACGGGGTCGAGGTCAGGCTGACGGAGGAGGGCGAATTGCAGGTCCGCTCTCCGGCGGTGATGGCGGGCTACTGGAACGACCCGGAGAAAACCGCGGCGGCCCTCACCGCGGATGGCTGGCTGCGCACCGGCGACATCGCCGAGATCCGCCAGGGCCGGGTCTTCATCATGGGGCGGTTGCACGACAAGATCGTGCTTTCGACCGCGAAAAAGGTGGCGCCCGCCGAGGTCGAGGCCGCCATCGAGGCCGATCCGCTGTTCGAGCAGGTCTGCGTCTTCGGCGATAACCGGCCCTGTCTTGTCGCGCTCGCCGTGCTGAACGAGGCGGCCTGGCAGGCGCTGGCCCGCGCGGCCGGGTTGGATGCGGACGCGCCCAACCATCCCGCAGCGACGGCCCGCCTGCTGGCGCGCATCGCGCGGGCGACGCAAGCGCTGCCGTCCTATGCCCAGGTGCGCGACCTGCATGCGCTGCTGCGCCCCTGGACCATCGAAGACGGCACCATGACGCCGACGCTGAAGATCCGAAGGCATGTGGTCGCAGAGCGGAACCGGGCCGAAATCGAGGCGCTATACAAACGGCGGCAGGCCGCGCCGGGCCGGTCATCGAGAGGGGCTGAATGACGGATCTCATATTCTCCGACCCGGCCCGCGACCTGCGGGTGCTGCACGACGCCGCGCTGCCGCCCGATCTTCTGGCGCTTCTCAAGGCCACGATATGGGGACAGAGGGGGATCGTCTTCCGCTCGCTCGACATGGCCGAGATGCTGGAGGGGCTGGCCCGGCCGAGCTTTCTGCGGCTCTTGAAGGGCAACAGGACCATTGCCGCGGCGGTTCGGAACCGCAAGCAGGTCGACATGGCAGGCCGGCCGTTCGATGCCGTCCATCTGGCCCTCTTCGCCGTCCATCCGGACTTTGCCCGCCAAGGCTACGGCACGCTGCTGGCGCAGGTCTCGCGCGACTACTACCTCGCCGGGCTGCAGGCGCCGGGGCTGCTCTACGGTTATATCGAAAGCGGCAACGAGGCCTCGCTGCGGCTCAACCTGGGGATCGGCTATCGCGACCTCGGCGAGGTCCGGACACGCCTGTTCAGCCGCGCGCGCCCGCGGGCATCGGGGCGGGTGGGCAGGCTGACGCCGGAGGAGCGCCCGCAGATGCTCGCCCGGCTGAAGGACGCCTATCGCGGCCACGGCCTGTGCAATTTCGACCTGTCGCTCGATCCCGATCGCTACTTCGTCCTGCGCCAGAACGGCCAGATCGTTGCCGGCGCCCAGATACACAGCGTCCATTGGGAACTGCTGCAGCTGCCGGGATGGCAGGGCCAGCTTGCCACCCGGCTGCTGCCGCATGTCCCGCTGCTGGGGCGCGACTTCACCCCGGAGGACCTGCGCTTTGCCCGCGTGGGCAACCTCTATGCGTCCGAAGGGGCCGAGGCGTTGGTCTCCGAGATCTTCGAGACCGTGCTCGCCGAACAGCGGCTGCCCTTCGTGGCCGTGCTGGCCGATCCGCGCGGCGAGACCGAGCGGCGCATCCTGGACAAGACAAATTTCGGCCCGCTGGATCGCGGGATACGCGGCGCGTTCCACGTCGTCGGGGAATTCAAGGGCGCGGACGACCGGGACATCGAGGCCCTGGCGCGCGGGCCCGTCGTCATCTCGCCCAGAGATCCGCTGTGACGGGCATCAATCACGGGGGAAGGCGCATGGCCGGTTTCAAACATATCATCCACGCCATCGACATGCATTGCGCGGGCGAGCCTGCGAGGGTGGTTCTCAGCGGCGTGCCGGTCCCCGCTGGCGGGACGATGGCCGAGAAGAAGGCCGATCTGGCCGGGCGGCTGGACCATTTCAGGGAGCTTTTGATGCATGAGCCGCGCGGCCACGCCGGGATGTACGGCGTGGTCGTCACGCCGCCGGTGTCGGACGGGGCCGCGGCCGGGCTGCTGTTCATGGACAATGGCGGCTATCTGGACATGTGCGGCCACGCCACGCTGTGCGCCGCCGTCGCCCTGATGGAGACGGGCCGGGTGGAGCCGACGCCGGCCAGACCCGCGATCCGCTTCGACACGCCTGCGGGCCCGGTCGAATGCCGGTTCGAGGGCGAGGGCCGCAGCGCGGTGTCGCTGGAAGGCGCCCCTTCCTTTGTCGCCGCGCAGTCCGTGCCGGTCGATATCGCGGGCCTCGGGCGGGTCGAGGCGGACGTGGCGTTCGGCGGAAACTTCTTCGCGCTGGTCCCGGCCCGGCGTTTCGGGCTCGACCTCGGCCCCGGGAACGCGGCAGAGCTGAGCCGGCTGGGGCTCGAGATCCGCGAGGCGGTCAATGCCGCCCTGACCCTGCGCCATCCCGAGATCCCGGGCATAGACCGCGTGGCCCTGACCCTGTTCTACGACGAGGCCGACGCCCCCGCGGTTTCCGTCCGCACGGTGGCGGTCTTCGGCGCCGGGCAGATCGACCGCTGCCCCTGCGGCACCGGCACCTCCGCGCTGATGGCCCTGATGCATGTCCGCGGAACGCTGCCCGTCGGCGCGGCGCTCGACGCGCAGAGCATCATCGGAACGCGTTTCACGGGAACGCTCGTGGCGGAGTGCCGGGTCGGGGATTTCCCCGCTGTCCGGCCCCGGATTGCCGGCACCGCCCATATGACCGGCATCAACCAGTTCGTCCTCGATCCCGAGGATCCGCTTCCGCGTGGCTTCCTGCTGGGCTGATCGCCGGCCTTCCCGCCGCGCGGACGGGCCGGCCCTATGCCCGGTCGAGCGCGCGCTCGATCAGGACCGCGGCCGCCGCCTTGGCATCCCCCGCGGGGGTCTCGGTGTGGCCCATCGCGGCCGTGACGATGGCACCTTCTTTCAGCACCATGAGCTGCCGGGCCAGCCCGCCGGGGTCGCGGGCGCCGGCGGCGCGGGCGACCTCGGTGAAATGGTCCTGCAACAGGCGCTTGTGCTCGGCGGCCTGGGTGTGGATGGGGTGATCCGTTGACGGGTATTCGCCACTGGCCTTGATGAACATGCAGCCGTGAAATTCGTTCGAGGCGAACCATTCGGACATCGCGTCGAATATCGCCAGAAGCTGCGCCGCCGGGTCCTGGGCGAGCTCTTCGACCCGGCGATACAGCCAGTTGCGGAAATTCTCGTCCCGCAGGCGCAGCGCGGCGAGGATCAACTCTTCCTTGGTGCGGAAATGGTTGTACATCGAGGTCTTGGAGACCCCGGTCTCCTTGACCAGCAGGTCCATCCCGGTGGCGTGAAAACCGTTCCGGTAGAAGACCAAGAGCGCCTTCCTGACCAGTTCGTCGCGTTTGCTCTGGCGCATGATTCGTACCTTTGGTTTACCGAACGGTACATGAAAGGGCAGGGGGGCTCCACAAAAAGCTGCCTGTAGAACCTTTTGTTTTCAGTCGCTTGCGGAAACTCGCGAAAGGCGCGGGCGCAGTCTGCGCATATCGGGATTGACAGAGTTTACAGATCGGTACACCTTTTGGGCATGGTTTACCGAACGGTACACCTTATGTTGCACCCCTTTCGCTGGAGATCCCGATGGCCCCTTTCTCCCGTTCCGATACCTTCAGGCCCCTCGCCCCAGAAAGCAGTCCAATGACCCGTCCTCCCCTGCCGCCCTTCACGCGGGAAAGCGCAATCCGGAAAGTGCGCGCCGCCGAAGATGCCTGGAACAGCCGCGATCCCGCCAGGGTGGCGCTGGCCTATACCTCCGACAGCCGCTGGCGCAACCGCGCCGAGTTCCCGACCGGCCGGGCCGAGATCGAGGCCTTGCTCACCCGCAAATGGGCCCGCGAGCTGGACTATCGCCTGATCAAGGAATTGTGGGCGTTCGGCGAAAACCGCATCGCCGTGCGCTTCGCCTATGAATGGCACGACGACGCCGGCAACTGGTTCCGCGCCTACGGCAACGAGAACTGGGCCTTTGCCCCCGACGGGCTGATGGCGGCGCGCCATGCCTCGATCAACGACCGGCCCATTGCCGAGGGGGAGCGCCTGTTCCACTGGCCGCAGGGGCCGCGCCCCGACGATCACCCCGGCCTGTCCGGGCTGGGCCTTTAGGCCGGAAAAGGAGGGCCAGATGCCCCGCGCCTTCGCCAAGATCGCCTTCACCCCCGCCGTGCGCGCCCAGCAGGCGCGGATGGGTTCGGCCCGCAGCTATGGCCGGTTCCTGGCCGACGATATCGGCGGCGGCGACCGGCTGGGCCCGGCCGAGGCGGCGTTCATCGCCGCCCGCGACGGCATGTACCAGGCCACGGTGTCGGAAACCGGCTGGCCCTATGTGCAGTTCCGCGGCGGCCTGCCTGGGTTCCTCCGGGTGATCGACGACCGCACCATCGGCTACGCCGATTTGCGTGGCAATCGTCAGTATATCAGCCTCGGCAACCTCGCCGGCGACGACCGTGTCGCGCTGATCCTGGTGGACTACCCGAACCGCCGGCGGCTGAAGATCTGGGGTCGCGCGCGGGTGACCGAGGGGACCGACGCCGCCAAGGCGCTGATGCCCGATGGCCAGGGCACCCCGCCCGAACGGGCGGTCCTGATCGGGGTGGAGGCCTTTGACTGGAACTGCCAGCGCCACATTCCCGAACGCTACACGCTGGACGAACTGGAGCCGCAACTGGCCGCGCTGCGCCAGCACCTTCAGGACCTCGAAGACGAAAACCGGCGGCTGAAGGAAGCGCTGGCGGCGCAGGGCTGATTTTTCCCACGGCGCGCGGTCCTGACGGGCCGGCGACCTCCCTTTTCAGAAAGGCTTTTCCCATGAAATCCGATATTTTGCATGCGCTCGGCTGGGCGTTGCTGGCGGGCCTGTTGCTGCTGCCCCTGACGATGCCTGGACGGGGCCACGCGGCGCAGCCCCCGGACGCGGCGGCCTTCGGGCCGGTGCGGATCGACGGGCCGCTCAGCCGGGTGAGCGTGCGCCGGAGCGGTGCTCTTGCGGGCTGACGCCGCGCACGCGCTTGAACGCCGCGCTGAAGGCGAAGGGGCTGCTGTAGCCCACCTTCTCGGCGACGGTGCCGACGCTTTCACCCGGATCGCGCAGCAGGTCCGCGGCCAGCGACAGCCTCCAGTTCTTGAGGAAGGTCATCGGCGGCTCGCCGACTACGTCGTTGAACCGGCGCGCCAGCGAGGCGCGCGAGGCGCCGATCTCTGAGGCCAGGCTTTCCAGCGTCCAGGGATGGGCCGGATCGCGGTGCATCGCCTTCAGCGCGCGCGCGACCAGCAGGTCGCCCTGCACCCGCGCCGCCTCGCGCGCCTCGGGCCGCGCGAACCATTCCTTGAGCACCGCGATCAGCAGCAGGTCGAGCAGCCGGTCGAGTACCGCGGCCTGGCCTGGCTCGTCCTTCGCCACCTCGTCGCGCAGCAGGGGGACGAGCGGCGATTGCCATTCGTCGCCCGTCAGCACCAGGATCGGCGGCAGCGCGTGGCGCAGCCGGGCGCTGACCTCGCTTGCGTCCTCATAGGCGCCAACGAGGAAGACGGTCTGCCCCTCGGGGTCGTTCCCCCAGCGCCGCACCCCGTGCATCATCGCGTCATGGACGGAATTGCCGTCGAGGTCGCAGCAGCGCTGGCCGGGATGGACCACCACCTCGGGCTCTGCGGCGGGGTCGTCGGCCATGGTGTAGTGGTCCGGGCCGCGGGTGACGGCGATATCCCCGGGCCCGAGTTGGACCGGGTCGCCATCGTCGGGCACCACCCAGGCTACGCCCGAGATGACCGCGATCACCGCCAGCGGCGACTCGGCGGCGATGCGCAGCGACCAGGGCGGGCGCATCACCGTGCGCAGCGTGAACGCACCGCGCGCACGCGGCCCGTCGAAGAGGTCCATCAAGCCGTTCATGGCGCGCAGTTTAGACGAACGCGTATGAATTTGAAGGTTCCGAAAATGGCCCCGGGGGCCTTCGGGGCATAGTTTTCCGTTACCTCGAAACCCAATGCGACAGGCCGGACAGGCCAGCCTTCTCCTCTCCGGCGTCCCCGGCGCCGGACCCGTCAGGAGACGGCAACGGTCCCCTCATGCCTGCCGCCAGACCCAAAGGAAAACCACCATGACCACCACCGCCCCCATCCTCGTCATCGGCTCCACCGGCAAGACCGGCAGCCGGATTACCCGCCTGCTGGAAGAGCGCGGCCACGCCGTCCGTCCCGGTGCGCGCAGCGCACCCATCCCCTTCGACTGGGAGAAATCCGCCACCTGGGCGCCAGCCCTGCAAGGCGTCTCGTCGGTCTACATCTCCTACTTCCCCGATCTCGCCTTTCCCGGTGCCGCCGAGAAGATCGAGGCGCTGACCGAACTGGCCGCCGAGGCCGGCGTGACGCGCCTGGTGCTGCTGTCGGGGCGCGGCGAACACCACGCGCAGCGCTGCGAAAACATCGTGCGCGACAGCGGCCTCGACTACACCCTCGTGCGCTGCGCCTGGTTCGCGCAGAACTTCAGCGAGGGCTACCTGCGCGACCCGGTGCTGGAGGGCGTGGTCGCCCTCCCGGCGGGCACTGTGCGCGAGCCGATCGTCGATGTCGACGACATTGCCGAGGTTGCCGCCGCGGCCCTGACCGAAGAGCGCCATTCCGGCCAGCTCTACGAACTCACCGGGCCGGAACTGCTGGGCTTCGACCAGGCCGCCGCCGCGCTGGGCGAGGCCATCGGCCGCGAGGTGCGCTACCTGCCGATCACGCTGGAGCAGTTCCACGCCTCGATGACCGAGATCGGCGGCGCGTTCATCGCCGATGTCTTCACCGGCATCTGCCGCGAGGTTCTCGACGGCCGCAACGAGAGCCTGGCCGACGGGGTGCAGCGCGCGCTGGGTCGCGAACCGCGCTCCTTCGCCGCGTTCTGCCGCAAGGCGGCGGCGTCCGGCGCCTGGCGGCAGGCAGCCTGAGCCCGATCCGCGGTGGCGCCCCGGCGCCACCGCCTCAACCGACACAAAGGATCCCCCATCATGTCCACCTGGTTCTTCCTGCTCTCGCAGCTCAGCATCCTGTCCTTCGCCCTTGTCGGGGGCGTGTTCCTGGCCTTTTCCGATTTCATCATGCGCTCTCTCGCGCTGGCGCAGGGGCCGGGCGGGATCGACGTCATGCAGGTGATCAACCGCGAGGTCTTTCACTGGGCCTTCATGATCCTGTTCATCGGGATGGCCGCGGTGTCGGTCGTCGTGATCGGCTATGCCTGGTTTAACCTGGACGGGCCCTCCGCCGGGCTGATCGCGGGTGCGGCGCTGGTCTACCTGGTCGGGGTCTTCGGCGTGACCGTCTTCTTCAACGTCCCGCTGAACGAGGCGCTGGCCGGTCTCGACGCCGGGTCCGAAACGGCCCGGCAATTCTGGGAAACGCGATACCTGCCGCGCTGGACCTTCTGGAACAGCGTGCGCACCGTCGGCAGCGTGCTGGCCGCGGCGCTCTACCTCTTCGGCCTTCTCTGGGCGGCCCAGGGCTAGGCGTTGCGGGGCGGGAAACGGCCCGGGGCGGTTACTGCCCCAGGTCGGCCACCTGCCGCGCCGCGACCCGGCGCAGGGTGCGCTCGAAGGCTTCGCCGACCTGGGTGAGCCTGAGACTGTCGCTCATCAGGTTGACCTGCGGAACGCGGCCGCGCCATTCGTAGGGGTTCGCGGCGAACCAGGCGTGGCGCTCGACGAAGGGGAGCCTCTCCATCATCAGGATCGCGGCCTCGGCGAAGGCCGCGTTCTGCGCATAGGTGACGGCGCCGGGGCGCCCCCAGTCGATATAGGCGAACTCGGTCACCCAGATCGGCCGGCGGTATTCGGCATGGACGGCCTCCAGCCATTTCCGGAAGGCGGCGACGTCGCCGTCCCTTGAATAGTAATGCACGGCCATGAAATCGACGCGCAGGCCCTTGGCCTCCACCTGGTTCATGAAACGCCGCTGCCAGGAATTGCGGCCCAGCGTGCCGCCCTGCGTGGTGGCCGGGCTGCCCAGAC
>Ga0207799_100249_pt1 | contig 34756 bp, 32 predicted proteins | sample TtanPargueraPR_4_FD_187742 | JGI IMG/M metagenome (GOLD analysis project Ga0207799, IMG submission 187742) | Aerobic enrichment media microbial communities from Bioluminiscent Bay, La Parguera, Puerto Rico - Tt and M2 (SPAdes) | ecosystem: Environmental > Aquatic > Marine > Unclassified ...
GCGGACCTTGGGGTGGCCCTTGATGTTTTCCGGCGTGTCCTCGACCAGGGGCGTGCCCTGGGCCAGAACGGTGATCCGGTCGGCCAGCGAGAACACCACGTGCATGTCGTGCTCGATGATCGCCATGGTGATGTCGCGCTTCTGCTTGATCTCCTTCAACAGGTCGATCGTGTTGTTGGTGTCGGCGCGGGCCATCCCGGCGGTGGGCTCGTCGAGCAGCAGCAGCTTGGGCTCCTGCACCAGGCACATCGCCATCTCCAGCCGCCGCTTGTCGCCGCGCGACATCGAGGCGGAGTGCATGTCGCGCTTGTCGGCCATGTTCACGTCCTCGAGCATGGCCATGGCCTTGTCGATCATCTCGGCCTCGTGGGCCACGGTCTCGAAGGCATGCATGCGGAAGGCGCCGTCGCGCTTGGCGAAGCAGGGGATCAGCACGTTCTCCAGCACCGTCAGGTCGCCGAAGATCTCGGGCGTCTGGAACACGCGGGAGATGCCCATCTGGTTGATCTCGTGCGGCTTGCGCCCCAGCACGCTCTGCCCGTCGAACATCACCGAGCCGGTATCCGGGATCAGCTTGCCCACCAGGCAGTTGAGCAGGGTGGACTTGCCCGCGCCGTTCGGCCCGATGATGGCGTGCACCGTGTTCTCGGCCACGCTGAGGTTCACATCCCCCAGCGCCTGCAACCCGCCGAAGCGCTTGTTCACGCCCTTGACTTCAAGAATTCCCATCTCTCCGTCCTTTCCTTACTCGGCCACGTGGGGCGTTTCTTTGGGGTGATGCTCGGGGTCCTTGCCCCGCGGCCCTTTCTTCTTGCGGAACAGCCGCGCGATGCGCTGGCCGCCCTCGATCAGGCCGCCGGGCAGGAAGATCACCACCAGCATGAACAGGATGCCAAGGGTCAGGTGCCAGCCCTTGCCCACGAAGGGATGCACGACGTCCACCAGGAAGTTCTCGAGCCCGTCGGGCAGGACGGCGAACCAGCTGTGCAGGACGTTGTCGTTGATCTTCGAGAAGATGTTCTCGAAATACTTGATGAAGCCGGCGCCCAGCACCGGGCCCATCAGGGTTCCCGCGCCGCCGAGGATGGTCATCAGCACCACCTCGCCCGACGCCGTCCACTGCATCCGCTCGGCGCCCGCCAGCGGGTCCATCGCCGCCATCAGGCCGCCGGCCAGACCGGCATACATGCCCGAGATCACGAAGGCCGCCAGCGTGTAGGGACGCGGGTTGAGGCCGGTATAGGTCATGCGCTGCTGGTTCGACTTGACCGCGCGCAGCATCACGCCGAAGGGCGAGCGGAAGATGCGCATGGACAGGTAGAAGGCGAAGATCGCGATGATGGCGCAGAAATAGTAGCCGTTGTTGAAGGTGAACACCCAGCCGCCGATCTCGAGCTTGGAACTTTCGTTCATGACCAGGCCGAAGAGATGCGGGCTGGTGGGCGCGTTCTCACCCATCAGGTATTGCGGGTCGTTGATATAGACCTGCAGGCCGGTCTCGCCGTTGGTGAGGTTGAACTTGGGGTTCGACAGCACCGAATAGGCCAGATTGTAGCACATCTGCGCAAAGGCCAGCGTCAGGATCGAGAAGTAGATCCCCGAGCGGCGCAGCGAGACGAAGCCGATCACCAGCGCGAACAGCCCCGAGATGATGATCGACAGGATCAGCCCCGGCAGCACGTTGTAGCTGAGCAGCTTGTACATCCAGACCACGGTGTAGGAGCCCACGCCCAGGAAGGCCGCGTGGCCGAAGGACAGGTAGCCGGTGAGGCCGAACAGGATGTTGAAGCCGATCGCGAAGATGCCGAAGATCGCGAAGCGCTGCATCAGGTCCGGGTAGCCCGCGTTGAACTGGGCCAGCGCCGAGCCTTCGGGGAAGGGTTGCAGGAGGATCGGTGTCGCCAGGGTCAGGAACACGACGATCAGGAGGAAGCGGGTGTCTTTTTTGCTCAGTCCAAGCATGTCTTAGTCCTCCATCACGCCCTTGCGGCCCATCAGCCCGCGCGGGCGGGTCAGCAGGATCACGATTGCGATGAGGTAGATGATGATCTGGTCGATGCCGGGCACGATCGCCTTGACCTCGTTCATCGAGGCGAAGGATTGCAGGATGCCCAGCAGGAAACCGGCCAGCACGGCGCCCGGAAGCGAGCCCATGCCGCCGACCACGACCACCACGAAGGACAGCACCAGGAAGTCCATCCCCATGTGGTAGTTCGGCGCGAGGATGGGCGCGTACATCACGCCCGCCAGGCCCGCCACGGCGGCGGCCAGGCCGAACATGATGGTGAAGCGGCGGTCGATATTGATGCCCAGCAGGCCCACCGTCTCGCGGTCGGCCATGCCGGCGCGCACCACCATGCCGAAGGTGGTGAACTGCAGGAAGGCGAAGACCGCGCCGATGATCACGGCGGCAAACAGGAAATAGACCATCCGCCAGTAGGGGTAGATGATGATGTTGGGGTCAAAGCCCAGCATTGCCCCGAAATCGAACGAGCCGGCAAAGGCCTCGGGGGCGGGGGTCTGGATCGGGTTGGCGCCGAAGAAATACTTGACCAGCTCCTGCAGCACGATGGCCAGGCCGAAGGTCACCAGGATCTGGTCGGCATGGGGGCGCTTGTAGAAATGCTTGATCAGGCCGCGCTCCATCGCGAAGCCCAGCACGATCATCACCGGGATGGCCAGCATGATCGACAGTGGCACCGACCAGTCGATGACGGCGGCGCCGAGGTCCGGGCCGAACCAGCTTTCGACATAGGGCACCTCGACCTTCAGCGGGTTGCCGAGGAAGTCCTTGCGTGTCGGGTCGACCTGTTCGAAGGACAGGCTCAGGAGCTTCTGGATCGAGACGGCGCAGAAGGCGCCGATCATGAACAGCGCGCCATGCGCGAAGTTCACCACGCCCAGCGTGCCGAAGATCAGTGTAAGCCCCAGCGCGATCAGCGCATAGGCCGAGCCCTTGTCGAGCCCGTTCAGGATTTGCAGAAGAATGGCGTCCATTTCCCCAACCAGTATTTTGTGTGGGTCCGCCGGGCCGCGGGCCCGGAAAGGGCTGACCGCGCGCGGTGCGCGGCCAGCCGTGGTTTCAGGCGATCAGGCGCCGTCGTTGCACTCGCCCAGCGTGGCGTCGTCGCCGCCGAACATCGGGTGGTTCGGCGCATACTCGACCTGCGCGCGCGGGGTGACTTCGACCACTTCCAGGATGTCGTACTGGGTGGAGGGGTTGTCCTTGCCCTTCATGACCAGAACGTCCTTGAAGCACTGGTGGTCGTCGGCGCGGTACAGCGTCGGGCCGTTGCCCATGCCGTCGAATTCGAAGCCTTCCAGGGCCTCGGCCACGGCGCAGGGGTTGAACGACCCGGCGCGGGTCACGGCATCGGCATAGAGCAGCGTCTGCACGTAGCAGGTGTGGGCCGAGTTCGACGGCGGACGGCCGTACTTTTCACCGAACGACTTGACGAAGGCCTGGGTGCCCGCGTCGGTCAGCTGCCAGTTCCAGTTCATCGAGCCGTAGACGCCCTTGATGTTCTCGCCGGCACCTTCGGCCATCAGCTCCGAGTAGAGCGGAACCACGATCTCGAAGTTCTTGCCGTTGACCTGCTTGTCGCGCAGGCCGAACTGCACCGCCTGGGTCAGCGAGTTGATCATGTCGCCGCCGTAGTGGTTCAGGATCAGCACGTCGGCGCCCGACTGCAGAACCGGGGTGATGTAGGCCGAGAAGTCACCCGCGCCCACCGGCGTGCGCACGTCCTTGACGGTCTCCCAGCCCAGGGCCTCGGTCGCCGAGGCGATCGATTCCTGCTGGGTGTAGCCCCAGGTGTAGTCGGCGGTCAGGTGATAGGCGCGGCGGTCCGAGCCATAGGCCTTTTCCAGCACCGGCGCCAGCGCGGCGCCCGACATGTAGGCGTTGAAGAAGTGGCGGAAGCCGTTGGCCTTGCGGTCCTTGCCGGTGGTGTCGTTCGAATGGGTCAGACCGGCCATGAAGATGATGCCGGCCTCTTGGCACAGGCCCTGCACGGCGATGGCCACGCCCGAGGACGAGCCGCCGTTGATCATCACGACGCCGTCCTTTTCGATCATCGACTTGGCCGAGGCACGGGCCGCGTCCGACTTGGTCTGGGTGTCGCCGGTGACGAACTCGACCTTCTTGCCGAGGATCCCGGTGCCGTCCAGAACCTTGGACGAGAAGGTGTTCAGCATGCCGCCGTCGCCCTGGCCGTTCAGGTGCTCGACCGCCAGCTGCTGCGCGCGCAGCTCGTCCAGGCCTTCCTCGGCGTAGGGGCCGGTCTGGGGCACGTTGAAGCCGAACTTCACGGTCGAGCCGGTCGGCTCGTTGGTGAAGGCCGCGGCCGGCGACGAGGTAAAGATGGTCGGCAGCGCGACACCGGCACCCGCAACGGCACCGGTCCTCAGCACGCCGCGACGCGTGAATTTCGAATTGGACATGAATATCCTCCCGTGATGTGAACTGTGGCCCAGCACCTCCTCCGTGCCGGGTCACGACCTTTTACAAGGCCCTATCAGTATCGGGGGTCGGTCGAAAATTTCGCAACAACTGCTTTCAAAGCAATGATTTTTTTGTAAACATTTACACAATGCAGCGGTATGCATTGTAAATTCGTTATCACGCAGGCGCAGAAAGCCCTTGTAAAACCCGGAGTTTTCGAAATGTCCCGCAGCACGCTCACGGGCACCCGAATCCGCGAACGGCGCATGGGGATGCGCCTGCGCCAGGCCGATCTGGCCCGATCGGTGGGCATATCGCCCTCTTACCTCAATCTGATCGAGCACAACCGGCGCAGAATCGGCGGCAAATTGCTGATGGATATCGCGCGCAAGCTGGACGTGGAGCCCTCGGCCCTGACCCAGGGCGCCGAGGCGGCGCTGCTGGAGGCGCTGCGCGACGCCGCGGTGGGCCACGAGGCCGCCGCGCACGAGCTGCCGCGCATCGAGGAACTGGTCGGCCGCTTCCCGGGCTGGGCGCAGCTTCTGGCCGACAGCCACCGCCGCGTGGCCGAGCTGGAGCGCACGGTGGAGATGCTGACCGACCGCATGACCCACGACCCGTTCCTGTCGGCCTCGCTGCATGAGGTGCTGTCGACGGTGACCGCGATCCGCTCCACCGCGTCGATCCTGGTCGAGACCGAGGATATCGACCGCGACTGGCAGGACCGTTTCCACCGCAACCTCTATGACGAGAGCCAGCGGCTGGCCGAGGGCGCGCAGGCGCTGGTGGCCTATCTCGACGAGGACAGCGCCGGCGAGGAGCGGGTGCGCAGCTCGCCCCAGGAAGAGGTCGAGGCCTATCTCAAGGCGCAGGACTACCACGTCGCCGCGCTGGAGCGGAACCTGCCGCCGCGCATCGACAACCTGATCGGCGCGGCGCCCGAGCTGTCCTCGAGCCCCGCGCGCGACCTGGCCCGGCACTACCTGGAGCGTTACTCGCAGGATGCGGCGCACATGCCGCTGGGCGACTTCGCCAAGGCCGCGGTCGAGTTGGAACTCGACCCGGCGCGCCTGGCGCAGCGCTTCGGGGTGGATCTGGGCGCGGTGTTCCGGCGGCTGGCGGCGATGCCCGGCGACCGGATCGAGGCCGAGGTGGGACTGGTGATGTGCGACGGGTCGGGCACGCTGACCTTCCGCAAGCCGGTGCAGGGCTTCTCGCCGCCGCGTTTCGGCGCGGCCTGTCCCCTGTGGCCGCTCTACCAGGCGCTGTCGCGGCCGATGGCGCCGGTGCGCGCGGTGGTGGAACTGGCCGGGCGCAGCCCCCGCCGCTTCCTGACCTACGCGATCTGCCAGCCGGCGCAGACCAGCAGCTTTGACGGGCCGCAGGTGCTGGAGGCGGCGATGCTGATCCTGCCCGAGCCGGTGCATTCGCCGGCGCAGGGCGAGGTTCTGGCCGCCGGCACCAGCTGCCGGATCTGCCCGCGCCGCGACTGCGTCGCCCGGCGCGAGCCCTCGATCCTGGCGGATGGGTTTTGACAGCGGTGGGCATCTTGGTGATAGTTGCGCCAATAACAGAAATGACGCGCATCCAGAGGGGGAGGATCTGAATGGGCGGGACTGTCCTTCTGATCGAGGATGAACCGAATATCATCGAGGCGATCCGCTTCATCCTGTCCCGTGACGGCTGGGTGGTGCACACCCATTCCGACGGCACCACCGCCTATCAGTCGGTGCTGGACAAGCGGCCGGACGTGGTGATCCTCGACGTGATGCTGCCGGGCAAGAGCGGTTTCGATATCCTGCGCGACATCCGCGGCGGGGCCGAGACCGGTGCGCTGCCGGTGCTGATGCTGACCGCCAAGGGCCAGTCCAAGGACCGCGAACTGGCCGAGCAGATCGGCGCCAGCCGCTTCATGGCCAAGCCGTTTTCCAACACCGACGTGCTGAGCGCCGTGCGCGAGCTGGCGGAAGGCTGAGCATGCCCCGCCGTGGCGAACCCCTGTTCCTTGAGCGGCAGAACTATCGCCGCCGCCGGATGATGGACCTCGCCCGGCTGCTGCCGGTGCTGGGTCTGTTCGCCTTTATGCTGCCGCTGCTGGGCGGCCCCGAGGGGATGAGCCGCACCGCCGCCAACCTCGTCTATTTCTTCCTCGCCTGGTTCGGGCTGATCGTGATGGCCTGGGTGCTGGCGCGGCGGCTGTCGCATGAGGGGCTGGACGGCGAGGAGGACGACACCCGCGAGGACGGGGGCGGCGGATGATCACCTTCAACATGCTCGTGGTGGTCTGCCTGACCTACGTGGTGCTGCTGTTCGTGGTGGCCTTCGTGGCCGAGCGGCGGGCCGCCGCGGGGCGTGTCGACTGGCTGCGCTCGCCGGCGGTCTACACGCTGTCGCTGTCGGTCTATTGCACGGCATGGACCTTTTACGGCGCGGTGGGCTACGCGGCGCGCTCGGGGCTGGAATTCGTGACCATCTATCTCGGCCCCACGCTGGTGCTGATCGGCTGGTGGGTGGTCCTGCGCAAGCTGGTGCGCATCGGCAAGACCCAGCGGATCACCTCGATCGCCGACCTGATCTCGTCGCGCTACGGCAAGTCGAACGCGCTGGGCGTGATCGTGACGCTGATGGCGGTGGTCGGCACCACGCCCTATATCGCGCTGCAGCTCCAGTCGGTGACGCTGTCCTTCGCCGTCTTTGCCGAGCGCAGCCCGGCGCAATGGGCGATGGGCGACCTCAACGCCACCGCGCTGTGGGTGGCGGCGGGGCTGGCGCTGTTCACGGTGCTGTTCGGCACCCGCAACCTCGACGCCAACGAACGCCACCACGGCGTGGTCACCGCCATCGCCATGGAGGCGGTGGTCAAGCTGATCGCGCTGCTGGCGGTGGGGCTGTTCGTGATCTGGGGCGTGGCCGGGGGGCTGGACGAGATGCTGGCCCGGATCGAGGCCTCGCCGCTGGCCGAGACACATTTCAGCTCCGGCCGCTGGGTGGGGCTGACCTTCCTCTCGGCGGCGGCGATCTTCACCCTGCCGCGGATGTTCCAGGTGCTGGTGGTGGAAAACGCCGACGAGCGGCACCTGGCGACCGCCTCCTGGGCTTTCCCGCTCTACCTGTTCCTGATGAGCCTGTTCGTGGTCCCCATCGCGGTGACCGGCCTGCGCGTGATGCCCGAAGGGGCGAACCCCGACCTCTTCGTGCTGACCGTGCCGCTGGCCGAGGGGCAGGAGGGGCTGGCGGCGCTGGCCTTCCTGGGCGGGTTCAGCTCGGCCACCTCGATGGTGATCGTGGCGGCGATCGCGCTGTCGACGATGGTGTCGAACCACATCGTCATGCCACTCTGGCTGCATTGGAAACACGCGGGCGCGACCGTCTCGGGCGATGTGCGCAAGATCGTGCTGCGCGCGCGGCGGATCTCGATCGCGGGCATCCTGGTGCTGGGCTACCTCTATTTCCGGCTGACCGGCGGGTCCGAGGTGCTGGCCGCGATCGGCCTGGTCTCTTTCGCGGGCGTGGCGCAGGTTCTGCCGGCGCTCCTGGGCGGCATCTTCTGGCGCGGGGCCACGCGCAACGGGGCGGCGGCGGGGCTGATCCTGGGCTTTGCCACCTGGGCCTATACGCTGTTCCTGCCCAGCTTCGGCCCCGGCGTGGCGATGAGCGCCGAGGTGATGGCGAACGGCCCCCTCGGGATCGACTGGCTGCGCCCACAGGCGCTGTTCGGGGTGACCGGGCTCGACCCGGTGGTGCACGCGGTGTTCTGGAGCATCACGCTCAACACCTTCGCCTTCTTCGGGGTGTCGCTGTGGAGTTTCCCCACGCCGATGGAACGGCTGCAGGGGGCGCAGTTCGTCAACGTGTTCGAGCATTCCAGCGCCGCGCGCGGCTGGAGCCACGGCGCTGCCGAGGCCGAGGACCTGCTGATGATGGCGCAGCGCATCCTGGGCGCGCGCGAGGCGCAGGCGCTGTTCCAGCGCGCCGCGGCCCGGCAGGGCAAGGGCGGCTACCTGCCCGAGCCCACGCCGGAATTCATCGAGCGGCTGGAACGTGAGCTGGCGGGCTCGGTCGGGGCGGCGACGGCGCATGCGATGGTGGGGCAGATCGTGGGCGGCTCGTCTGTCTCGGTCGAGGACCTGATGGCGGTGGCCGACGAGGCCGCGCAGATCATGGAATATTCCAGCCAGCTCGAGGCCAAGTCCGAAGAGCTGGCCCGCACCGCGCGGCAGCTGCAGGAGGCCAACGAAAAGCTGACCGAGATCTCGGTGCAGAAGGACGCCTTCCTGTCCCAGATCAGCCACGAGCTGCGCACGCCGATGACCTCGATCCGGGCGTTCTCGGAAATCCTGATGGACGGCGCGGCACTGAGCGAGGAGCAGCTCCGCCGCTATTCCTCGATCATCTACGAAGAGGCGATCCGGCTGACCCGGCTCTTGGACGACCTGCTGGACCTCAGCGTGCTGGAGCGCGGGCAGGTGACGCTGAACCTGCAGCGCGGCAACCTGCGCGAATTGCTGGACCGGGCGGTGGCGGCGACCGGCTCGCTCGACACGCATGGCCGCATGGTGATCGAGCGTGATCCGTCCTCCGAGGACATGCCGCTGCGCACCGATACCGACCGGCTGAGCCAGGTCTTCATCAACCTGATCGCCAACGCCCACAAGTATTGCGATGCCGAGGCGCCGCACCTGACCATCGCGGTGCGTCACCTGGCCGAGGGTGCGGCGGTCGATTTCATCGACAACGGCACCGGCATCCCGAAGAAGAGCCAGGACATCATCTTCGAGAAATTCTCGCGCCTGAGCGACCAGAGCTCGGCCGGCGGCGCGGGGCTGGGCCTCGCCATCTGCCGCGAGATCATGGACAAGCTGGGCGGCTCCATCGCCTATCTGCCGGGGCAGGGCGGCGCGGCCTTCCGCGTGATCCTGCCGGCCCCGCAGGCCGAGGCGGCCTAGCCTAGGCGCTGACTGTCCGGAAATGTGAGGGGGAGGGGCCCGAAAGGCGCCGGCCGGGACCGTCGCGCGGGGCGGAACGCCCCGGCCCGAAACGCGCGGGCCGGGGCGATGTATCAGGTCAGGTGGCGGGCAGCAGCCGGCGCAGCGGCACCGCGGCGACCATGCCGGCCAGCATCGCGCCGACGAACAGCCAGTGACCGGGGCCGCCATAGCTGAGCGAGGCCAGCGACGGGCCGGGGCAGAGGCCGACGAGCCCCCAGCCCATGCCGAACAGCACCGAGCCGAGCACCAGGTTGCGGCCGATCTTGGGCTCGGGGCGCTCGGGGAAGTCGCCGCCGAGGGCGGGTTTGCGCCCTTGCGTGAACCACCAGGCGATGGCCATCGGGATCATCGCGCCGCCCATCACGAAGGCCAGCGTCGGGTCCCAGTCGCCGAAAACGTCGAGCCAGCCCTGCACCTTGGCGGTGTCGGTCATGCCCGAGATGAAGAGGCCGCCGCCGAACAGCGCGCCGGAGATAAAGGCAAACAGGTTCCGCATCAGATCACCCCCAGCACGTGTTTGAAGATCACCATCGTCATGCCGCCGGCCAGGATGTAGAACACCGTGGCGACGATGCCGCGCAGCGACAGCCGCGACATGCCGCAGACCCCGTGGCCCGAGGTGCAGCCATTGGCCATGCGCGTACCGATGCCCACCAGCAGGCCGGCGGCCACGATCGCGACCAGGTTGCCGGTGATATGGGTGTCGACCTCTTTGTAGAGGGGGTAGAGCGGGATCGGTGCCAGGATCACCCCGGCGATGAAGGCGAGGCGCTCCCACATGGTGCGCATGCCGGTGCCGTCGATCAGCCCGCCGACGATGCCGCTGGCCCCCATGATCCGGCCGTTTATCAGCAGATAGACGGCACCGGCCGTGCCGATGACGAGGCCTCCGACGAAGCCCCAGATCCAATCTTGTTCAATCATGTTCGCGAATTTCCCTTGTGCCCGCGCATCCCGTTGCGAAGGGGCGGCGGGGGTTCTCCCTTTGGTGTGCGGCGCCCCGGCCGGGGCGCAGCGGTCTCGTTAAGACGGGGCGGGTTTCCCGAACCGCCCCGAATGGGTCAAAGCTTGTTGACCGGAACTTTCAGATAGACCGTGCCGTTGTCTTCCGGCTCGGGCATTTGGCCCGCGCGCATGTTGACCTGCAGCGACGGGATGATCAGGCGCGGCATGGCCAGCGTCGCGTCGCGCTCGGTGCGCATCTTGACGAAGTCGGTCTTGTCGTGGCCGCCGCCGACATGGATGTTCTTGGCCTTCTGCTCGCCCACGGTGGATTCCCAAGCGTAGACGTCGCGGCCCGGGGCCTTGTAGTCGTGGCCGACGAAGATGCGGGTCTCGTCCGGCAGGGCCAGGATCTTCTGCACCGATTCAAACAGCGTCTCGGCCGACCCGCCGGGGAAGTCGCAGCGGGCGGTGCCGAAATCGGGCATGAACAGGGTGTCGCCCACGAAGGCGGCATCCTCGATGACGTAGGTCAGGCAGGCGGGCGTGTGGCCGGGCGTGTGCAGCACGTCGCCGCGCAGCTGGCCGATATGGAAGCTGTCGCCCTGCTTGAACAGCTGGTCGAACTGGCTGCCGTCGCGCTGGAACTCGGTGCCTTCGTTGAAGACCTTGCCGAAGGTGTCCTGCACGACCTTGATCTTTTCGCCGATGCCGATCTTGCCGCCGACCTGCTGCTGGATATAGGGCGCAGCCGAGAGGTGGTCGGCATGGACGTGGGTTTCCAGCAGCCACTCGATCTCGAATTCCTGCTCTTTGACGTAGGCGATGATCGCGTCGGCCGAGCGGGTGTCGGTGTGGCCCGAGGCGTAGTCGAAATCGAGCACCGAGTCGATGATCGCGGCCTTTTTGCTCATCGGGTCGCGCACGACGTAGGACACGGTATTGGTGGCTTCGTCGAAGAAGGCTTTCACTTCGGGTGACATGTCGAATGGCTCCTCCTATGGATTTGGAGAAACATATGCTATTTTGAATATGTCTTTCAATAGGCGGTGCGTCATTATTGACGTGCATCAAGGCAGCCGTTGCGTCAGCATGGGACTGTGCGTTGATCTTTAAGGAGGACACTCGGGAATGGTCACGCTGGCCGAACGCAAAAAAGCCTTGGAAAACCGCCTCGCTGAGCTGGATTCGCGGATTCACCACATCGAGGACGAGTTGGACGAGCACCAGCCGCAGGAAAACCCCTCGCAGGATTTCGAGGAGAAATTCTTCGAACGTGAGGAGGACGAGGTGCTGCAGGAACTCGGCAATGCCGAGCAGGCCGAGATGGGACGGATTCGCGCCGCGCTGACGCGAATCGAGGACGGCACCTATGGCTATTGCGTGAAATGCGGCGAGAAGATCGCCGAAGAGCGCCTGGACCTGCTGCCCGCCACGCCCTACTGCCGCAATTGCGCGCAGTGACGGGCGCGCGGCGCCCACGACATTCGCGGCCCGGCCCCGGCCGGCCGTCATCCCAAGGGAGAACGACATGGCCTTTGAACAGCTGAAAGCCGGGATCGCGCTGATCCTCGAAGAGATCGAGAAGCGCCCGGAGGATCGCCACGTCCTGCACGAGGAGCTGCGCGAGAAGATCGCCGAGCTGCGCTCGCTCGGGCTGCCGGTGCCCGAGGACATCCTGAAGCTCGAGGCCGAGCTGGAAGAGGACGACGCCGACGACATGTTCGACAACATGCCGGTGTAAGGCCGGCTGCCGCGCCGTCCGGGCCTGCCGGGCGGCGCGGTCTTGCGTTTCACCGGGGGCTGCCTACTAATGTCTTGAATGGGCAGCCTGTTTCATAGGGGCCGGACCGGCCGGGCGACGCCCCCGCGGGCCGTGCGCCTGCCCGGGGCGCAGAGACGCCGTTTCGCCATCCTTCCGCACGTGGGGGCAGGGGGATGACGGCGCGGGTGGGCATGACCCTTCAGGACGGCGGCATCGTCCGCATCTCCATCGACAACCCGCCGGGCAATGCGCTCAGCCCTGCCGTGCGGCAGGCGCTGTGGGACGCGCTGGAGACGGCCGAGGCCGACGCCGATCTGCGGGTGATCCTGCTCGAGGCCGAGGGGCCCGAGTTTTCCATCGGAACCGATATCGCGGACGAGGGCGCGGCGCAGCGGCCGCCCTCGCTCTCCGATCTGTGCGACCGGGTCGAGGCCTGCGCCAAGCCGGTGGTCGCGGTTCTGCAGGGCGATGCGCTGGGCGGCGGGTTCGAACTGGCGCTGGCGGCGCATTACCGCCTGGCCCTCGAGGGTGCGTATGTCGGCCTGCCCGAGGTGACGCTGGGGATGGTGCCCGGCGCGGGCGGCACGCAGCGCCTGCCGCGGCTGGCGGGCGGCGCGGCGGCGCTGGATATCCTGCTGACCGGGCAGCCCGTCCCTGCGGCCGAGGCGCAGGCGATGGGCATCATCGACCGGGCGGCGCGCGGCGCGGCCGGGGCGGCGGCCATCGCCTATGCCGGGGAGTTGCTGGAGACCGGCGCCGGGCCGCGCCCCACCCGTGACCGGCGTGCGGGGCTGCGCGATGCCGGGGGCTACATGGCGGCGGTTCAGCATCACCGCGGCCGGCTGGCCGGACCGGATGTGCCCGCGCCGGGCCGGATCGTCGATTGCGTCGAGGCCGCCCTGCTGCTGCCGTTCGATGCCGGCCTCGCCTATGAGCGGGCCGCGGCCGAGGATTGCGCCGCCTCCGCCCCCGCGCAGGCGCTGCGCCACGCCGCTTTGGCCGAGCGCCGGGCGGCCCGGATCCCCGAACGCGCACAGGCCGCGCCCCGGCCCGTGCGCCATGTCGGGCTGGTGAATGCCGGCTCCGACCTGGCCGTGCTGGCGCTCGAGGCGGGGCTGCCCGTGACGCTGGTCGCACCGGACCCCGGGGCGGTCGCGGACGGGATCGGCCGGCTCTACGAGGCCGGGGTGGCGCAGGGCCGGCTGAGCGACGCGCAGCGCAACGCGCGGCTGGCGGGGCTGACGGCATCGGCCGACCCGGCGGCGCTGGCGGGCGTCGATCTTGTGATCGCCGCCTGGCCCCCGGACCGGGCGGTGACGGACCGATTGGCGCCCGGGACGGTGCTGGCCCTGACCGGTTCCACGGGCGATGTCGAAACGGGGTACGACCCGGCCTGCGTGGCCGGGCTCTACCTGCCGACCGGCGCGCGGCTGGCCGAGGTGCTGGTGGGGGCCGAAAGCTCGGCCCGGACGGTGGCGACGCTCTTCGAGGCGCTCGGGACCCTGGGGATGACCGCCGTGCGCAGCATGGGTGTGCGGGTCGGGCCGGCGGTGAACGCGGCGATGCTGCGCGCGGCGGCGGACATGCTGGCGCAGGGCGGCAGCCCCTACCGCATCGATGCGGCGCTGCGGGGCTTTGGTTTCGAACTGGGCCCATACGAACGGCTGGACCGCGACGGCATGGTGGCGCGGGCCGGCGCGCTGGGACAGGCCCTGGAAGAACGCGGCTGGACCGGGCGCGCCGCCGGGCGCGGTTTCTACCGCTACGACCGCGAGGCCGAGCCGCGCGCGGAGGACCCGAAGGTCCTGGCCCTGCTGGACGTGCACCAGTCCGAAAGCGGCCGCCCCCAGCGCAGCTTTACCGCCGATGAGATCGTGCAGAGGATAATGGCCGCGGCCGCCAATGCCGGCGCGCGGCTGGTCGCGGCGGGTCGGGTGTTGCGCCCCTCGGATATCGACGCGGCGATGATACTCGGGCAGGGCTTCCCGCGCTGGCACGGCGGGCCGATGATGACGGCCGACCAGACCGGCCTGCTGACCGTGAAACGGACGCTGGACATCCTCAGCGAGGAGGACCCGGAGTTCTGGGCGCCCGCACCGCTTTTCGCCGATCTGATCAAGAACGGCCGGCGTTTCGCGGACATGAACGGGAGCTGAGCCCTCAGCTCAGGATGATGCCCACCACCACCAGGATCAGCCCGAAGGCCGAGACGAACAGCGCGCCCATGTTCAGCGCGACGATGCCTTTCAGCCGCGCGCGCATCTCGTCATCGGACAGCCCCGCGCGCTTCGCCCTGGCGGCGAGCATGATGCACCAGACCAGCCCGGCCAGCCCAATCAGCGATACCGCCGCCCCGGCCCAGATCAGCAATTCCATGATGCGCTCCTTTTCCGACTGGATGCCGCCTAGACGATCGGGGCTGCCCGCGCAAGGGCGGGGCTTGCGGCAGGGGCAGGGGGACGTTATCGGATAAGGCAAAGATCAAGACATCAGAGCATCAGAGGCAGACCATGGACGAAGCTGTGACCGACGCCACCTACCGCGTGACCGCAGACGAACTGCGCCAGTTCATCGAGCGCTACGAGCGGCTGGAGGCCGAGAAGAAAGATATCGCCGACCAGCAGAAAGAGGTGATGGCCGAGGCCAAGGGGCGCGGCTATGACACCAAGGTCATGCGCAAGGTCATCTCCCTGCGCAAGCGCGACAAGGACGACATCGCCGAGGAAGAGGCGGTGCTGGAAATGTACAAGGAAGCGCTGGGCATGAGCTGAGCGCCGGGGCCGGGCGCGCTCAGGGCGTGATGAAACGCACGCCCCCGAGCCGCTCGATCTCGAACAGGTCCTCTTCGTAGGCCTCGGTCAGTTCCTCGACCAGGTCCTCGGTCCAGCCGGGCAGGTCGAGCTCTTCCTCGATTTCCTCCTCGATGGCGAATTTGTCGAGGAAGGCCGCCACCACCCGCCGCCGCTGAAGCTCGTTCTGCGGCGGGTGCTTTTGCAGGTAGTCCTGCATCCGCTTCAGCCCCGCCTCGGTCATGATCGTGGACAGGAAGTCGTAGCTGCCCTCCAGCTCTTTCAGCGGATCGTGGCCGGCCAGTTCGCCCAGCAGTTCGTTCCAGATCAGCGGCGTATCCTCGTTGCACCAGACCGTGACCGAGGCGTCGGGCGCGGCGTTGCGGATGCGCGCGATCATGTCCGACCAGCGCAGGGCGCGGGGGTCGATGCCGGCGACGAAACCGGCGAAATCGCTTTCATTGGTGCTGGCGAACAGCGCCGGAATATGGGTGGCCGGGTTGCGGATGCCGATGTGGAACTGGCACTCCGCCTGCGGGAACAGCTGCGCCAGCGCGGCGGTCTTCTCGCCCGCCTCGTGGTAGAGCATGTTCATTTCCAGCGCCCGCGCCGGGGCGGCGAGGAAGGATTTCTGCGAAAACACCAGCCGCTCGGCGTGATCCTCGTCCATCACGGCGTCGAGCAGCATCTCCTGCATGTCGGCGGTGGCGGGGCGGCCGTTGAGGGCGCGCAGCGCCTCGCGCAGCGGTTTGCGGCAGCGTCCGGGGTTGGGGATCACGGTGCCCTGTTCGGCCAGCGGCCCCCTGTTTTTCAGAAGGCACTTGAGAAGCTGGTCCTCGTCCGTGCAATGAACACCGAGGTGATAGACGACCTGCATAGCTCCCCACGCCATTTTTTGTTGTGCGCGGCATTGTTACACCAGCTTTTCTGGACAGTAAAATGGCTTTGCTGTAAGAGCGCGGCATGGCCGAGCAAAATACTCAAGTAAACCCCGCCGCGCGCCGCCGCCTTGGCATCGATCCCTGGTCCGTGGGGGCGGTCGCCATCGCGGCGATGGTGCTGATGCCGATCGCGGCGGTGGTCTGGCTGGCGCTGACGCCGGCCGACAATATCTGGCCGCATCTGATCCGCACCACATTGCCGCGCTACCTGGCCAACAGCGGGGTGCTGATGGCCTCGGTCGCGGCGCTGACCGCGGCGATGGGGACGGGCGCGGCCTGGCTGATCTCGATGTACCGCTTTCCGCTGTCGCGCTGGCTGGAATGGCTGCTGCTGCTGCCGCTGGCGATCCCGGCCTATGTGGGGGCCTATGCGCTGGTCGATTTCCTGGAATATGCCGGCCCCGTGCAGACCGGCCTGCGCGAGGTCTTCGGCTGGACCAGCGCGCGCGACTACTGGTTCCCCGAGATCCGGTCCAAGGGCGCGGCGGTGGTGGTGCTGTCGATGGCGCTCTACCCTTACGTCTACCTGCTGACCCGCGCCGCCTTCCGCGAGCAGTCGGGCTGTTCCTACGAGGTCGCCCGCGCGCTGGGCTCAGGGCCGGTGGCGCTGTTCTTGCGGGTGGGGCTGCCGCTGGCGCGCCCGGCCATCGCCGCGGCCACCGCCATCGTGATGATGGAGACTGTCAGCGATTTCGGCGTGGTCGAGTATTTCGCGGTGCAGACCCTGACCACCGGCATCTTCACCGTGTGGCTGGAGGGCGGCAACGCCGGTGGTGCGGCGCAGATCGCCAGCGTGATCCTGATTCTGGTGCTGGCCCTGATGGGGCTGGAAAAGGCGTCGCGCCGGCGTCTGCGGTTCCACGCGCTGACGCGCCACCACCGCCCCGTCGTGCCGATCCAGTTGAAGGGCCTTCCGGCGCTGGCGGCGAGCCTGGCCTGCATGCTGCCCTTTGGCCTGGGTTTCGTGCTGCCGGTGGGCGTGATCGCCCATCACGCGCTGGCCGCGGGCGACGGCTGGCTCGACCCCGGGCTGCTGCGGGCGCTGGGCAATACCGTCACCGTGGGCGGGCTGGCCGCGGTGCTGACGGTGGCGGCGGCGCTGTTCCTGGTCTACGGCGTGCGCCTGACGGGCCGCATGCTGCCCAAGGTGCTGCTGCCGGTGACCACCATCGGCTACGCCGCGCCGGGCGCGGTGCTGGGGATCGGCCTGCTGGTACCGATGGCCGCGGCCGACCACGCGCTGGCCAATGCGGCCGAGCGGGTGCTGGGCCTCGACATCGGGCTGGTCCTGACCGGATCGGCCGTGGCGATCGTCTACGCCTACGCGGTGCGCTTCTTCGCCATCGCGCAGGGCGCGGCGGACGCGGCGATGGGGCGGATCACGCCCAGCCTGCCGATGGCCGCGCGCTCGCTGGGGCGGAGCGCGCGGGGCACTCTCATCTCGGTCTACCTGCCGCTGATCCGGGGATCGGTCGGCACCGCGCTGCTGCTGGTCTTCGTCGACAGCGTCAAGGAGCTGCCGGCCACGCTGCTGCTGCGCCCCTTCAATTTCAACACGCTGGCCACGCGGGTCTATGAAAAGGCCTCGCTGGAAAACCTGGGCGACGCCGCGCCGGCCGCGCTGCTGGTGATCGGCGTGGGGCTGTCGGCGGTTCTGTTTCTGGCGCGCTCCAACCGGGGTTGACACAGGCCCCTTGCGCGGGCGGCGGCGGAGGGCTACATCCGGGCCAGTGCCCCTATAGCTCAGCTGGTAGAGCATCTGATTTGTAATCAGAGGGTCGGGAGTTCGAGTCTCTCTGGGGGCACCAAACCACCTATTTAAGATTAGGGGTGTATTGGCTCTGTTGCATAACCCGTCTGATGGCCAAGCTTCCCTTTTCCCGGACAGACTGATCCCAGGGCCTATGTGACCGGTGTGCCGAGTTCGAAGCCAAAGCCCCGCAGCGCCGCATCGTTGCGGCAGGGACTGCCGCCCTGAGCCAGCATGTCCGCCGTCGCGCGCAGTATCGCCGCGTTCACCGCCGGCCCGACCCGCATGCCCATGTTGCGCACGGCGGTCATCCCCAGGGCCCCGAGTGCCTCGAAGAGCGTGGCCACCGTCGGGGCCGAGTTTTCGGCCCCGAGCCCTTGGCAGCAAGGGCTGTCGTCGCGTTCCCGTGTGACCAAAATCACGCCACATTCTCGCGTTAGACTCTTAATATCTTAGGCAAATTCGCCCTAACCAGTCAGTGAGCGCGGTTCGATGGTCATGAGTTTTTTCCGTGGGGGGGAAGCGGTTGGTTCTGCCTCTCTGATCGACAGAAGGCACGAGGCCGCTCCTGTGCCGGACGCTGCTGTCGTGCCGGAAACCCACAGCGCGCTCCGCATCACACAGAGGGCCCCTTTGCGGGCGTGTTCCCGGTGAAGGCGCGGCGGGCCGGGGCGCAGCGCGGCCGGGCGACGGCGCAAATGCGGGCCGTCGAGGCAGAGGCCGCGCGGGACCAGCTGGCGGAAGCGGTCGAAACCATGGAAGACGGCTTTGCCCTGTTTGATGCCGATGATGTGCTGGTGCTCTGCAACGCGCGCTACCGCGAGCTGTATCCCGAGACCGCGCCGGTGCTCGTCCCCGGCACCGACTTCGAGACCATCGAGCGCTATGCGCTCGCACATGGCCAGCTTCCCGAGGCCAAGGGGCGCGAGGAGGCCTGGCTGACAACGCGGCTCGAGGGCCGGCGGCAGGGGCGCACGAGGCAGCTGAACATACTGCCGGATGGCCGCGTCCTGCGGGTGATCGAGCGGCGCACCCGGTCGGGCGGGCTGATCGGGATCCACTCCGACGTGACGGCCCTGCATGAGGGAAAGCGGCGGCTGGACAACATCATCACCGGCGCCGATGTCGGCACCTGGGAGTGGTGCGTCGCCTCGGGAGACCAGTATGTCAATGACCGCTGGCTGGACATGATCGGCTACGCCCGCGAAGAGTTGGAGCCGATCACGATCGACACCTGGTCCGGCCTTGTCCACCCCGACGACCGCACGATCTTGGACCCCGATATCAAGGCCACGCTGTCGGGCGAGGCGGAGGCTTTCGAGGGCGTTTTCCGGATGCAACACAAGCACGGCCACTGGGTCTGGGTGCAGACCCGCGGCCGGGTGTTCCGTCGCGACCTGGAAGGCAATCCCGAAGTCATGGCTGGCGTCCACATCGATATCACCCGCCAGAAGAAAGAAGAGCAGCGGACGCAGGCGGCCATCAACCAGGCCGAACGGTCCCGGCGGCTGCTCCTGGATGCGGCGAATGCGCTGGCGGACGGCTTTGCCTATTACGATGCCGACGACCGGCTGGTTCTCTTCAACGCGCAATACCGCGAGCTTTACGCGAAGACCGGCGAGGGCATCCGCCTCGGCGCGAAATTCGAGGACATCCTGCGCCAGGGGCTGGCCCGGGGAGAGTATCGCGACGCGGTCGGACGCGAGGAGGAATGGCTCGCCAAGCGCCTGGCCGACCATCGCAAGGACTACAACGAACAAGAGCAGCACCTGTCCGGCGGCCGCTGGATCCGGGTGACCGAACGGGCCACCCCGGATGGCGGGCGCGTCGGCGTCCGCGCCGACATCACGCAACTCAAGAAGGCGGAACTGCGCCTGGCCAGCATCATCGACGGCGCCGAGGCGGGCACCTGGGAATGGGATGTCGAGACCGGCGAGAACCTGATCAACGAACGCTGGGCCACGATGCTGGGGTATTCGCTGAGCGATCCCGGCCTGCTGAGATACGAGCATATGCGCAAGCTGATGCACCCGTCCGACCGCGAGGCGGCCGAGAGGAAGCTGCAGCGCGTGTTCGAGGGCAAGACGGAATCCTACCGGCACCGCCAACGGATGCGCCACAAGGACGGCCACTGGGTCTGGATCCTGTCGCGCGGCCGCGTCACGGAACGCAACGAGGCGGGCGAGCCCAAGGTGCTCTCGGGCATCCATATCGACGTCAGCGAACAGATGCAGCGCGAGGCCGCGCTGAAGAAATCCAAGGCCGACCTGGAAATGGCGCTGATGGAGCGCGACGCCGCAGAGCGCCGGTTCTTCGACATCGCGGATGTCAGCACCGACTGGTTCTGGGAACAGGACAGCGACCTGCGATTCACCTATATTTCGGAAAGCTACAAGCGGCACACGGGCCATCCGACGGCCGACCTGATCGGCAAGACCCGGGCCGAGCTCAAGGCCCGCAACGAGTTGGTCGAGCGCAGCGCGGACTGGGCCTGGCTGGACCGCAAAATCGCCGCGCGCGAACCTTTTTCGGATTTCATCTTCCTCTCCTACGGGTGCAGGCACTTGAACGATCCGATCTGGATCCGCATCAGCGGCGCGCCGGTCTTCAACGAGGATGGCAGCTTTGCCGGGTACCGCGGCGTCGGCTCGGACGTCACCCAGCTGTATGTCGCCAAGGCCCGCGCAGAAGAGGCCAACGCCGCCAAGTCGCTGTTCCTGGCCAACATGAGCCACGAGATCCGCACGCCGCTGAACGGCGTTCTGGGCATGGCCGAATTGCTGGAAAGCAGCCTCACGGACCCCGAGCAGCAGCGCATGATCGGCACCATCCGGAAGTCGGGTGAGGCTCTGCTCCGGATCCTCAACGACCTGCTCGACATGTCCAAGGTCGAGGCCGGCAAGCTGGAGCTCGAATCCGTCGCCTTCCGCCCCCGCGACCTGGTCGAGCAGATCGAGGACCTGCTGTCGCTCCGGGCGCAGGAAAAGGGGCTGGGTTTCGAGGTCCTGATGGGCTCGGGCACCGACAAGGCGCGGCTGGGTGACCCGCACCGGGTGCGCCAGATCCTGCACAACCTGGTCAGCAACGCCGTCAAGTTCACCGAGGAGGGCGAGGTCGCGATCAAGGTCACCGGCCGCGAGGGCCAGCCGCTGGCCATCGAGGTGCGCGACAGCGGCATCGGCATGACCGAAGAGCAGATGGCGCGCCTGTTCGAGGATTTCACCCAGGCCGACAACAGCACCACGCGGCGCTTCGGCGGCACCGGGCTGGGCATGGCCATCGTGCGCCGCCTGGTCGAGCTGATGGGCGGCGAGATCACCGTCGACAGCCGCCCCGGCGAGGGCACGGTGATGCGCGTGACCCTGCCGCTGGAGATGACCCGCGAGGTGACCGAGACCGCCGCCGCCCCCGCGGCCACGGGGCAATCCATCGAGGGCGTGCGCATCCTGGCCGCGGACGACAACGCGACCAACCGCGCGCTGCTGGAGGACATGATGAAACGGCGCGGTGTCGAACTGACGCTGGTCAGCGACGGCAAGCAGGCGGTGGACGCCTGGGCGCCAGGCCGCTTCGACCTGCTGCTGCTGGACATCTCGATGCCGGTGATGGACGGGGTCACCGCCCTGCAGGGCATCCGCGAACGCGAGGCGGCCGCGGGCTGCCCGGAAACGCCGGCCATCGCCTTCACCGCCAACGCCATGGCGCATCAGGTCACGGAATATATTATGAACGGCTTCGACACCCATGTCTCCAAGCCGTTCCGCATGGAGGACCTGACGCGGGCCATCGGCTCACTGGTCCGCAGATAGGGCCGTCAGCCGTCGAAAAGGGCCGCTTCCAGCGCATCGAGCATCTGCTCGAGGTCATCGTGGAGACCTTTGAGGATCGCCTCTTCGGCGAGACCCTCGTTCCGGGCCTGGCCGATCAGGGTCTCGACCGTCGCGGAGAGTTCCCCGAGCTGGGTATGGCCCACGGTTCCTGCGACGCCGGCGATCTTGTGGGCTTGCGCCGCGATTTCGGACAGGGCGCGGTCGGGCGCGTGCCCGGCCGCCACATCCCGGCGGCACTGCTCGATGCAGAGGATCTGTTCCTCGAGACGGGACTCGAACAGCGCCCGGGCACGCTCCAGCGCGCGCGGGACGGGTTGATCGCCCCCGCTCGGCGCCCGGGTGTTGCCTCGGAAGGGTTCCGTCACGCCAGCACCTTTCTCAGTTGAAGGAGCCGGGTCTCGACACCCGCTTCGCGGATCCGGGTGCCCTGCGCCTTCTCAAGCGCCTGCTGCAGAATGACATTTGCCCGGCGCGCGCCGAACAGGCTGCCGCGGGCCTGCGCGCCCACCCGCACCCGCGGCGTCGGCAGGCCGTCGGCCGCATAGATGCTTTCGAACTCGGCCAGTGCGTGATTGATCTCGAACTCTAGGTTTTCCCGGTCGATCGTGGCCTGGCGGGACGTCACCACCACGAAGTCGCCGGCGCCGGCATAGGCAAACATGCAGCTATGCGCCTTCACCGCCTCGAAGATGGCCGCCGCCACATCGCCCATGGTTTCGACGAACACCACAGGGTTCGCCCGGCGGTGGATCTGCAGGGCGTTCTCCACATGGATCCCCATGGCCGCGTGGGCGAACAGGCCGCGCCCGTCGAGCGTCAGCAGATAGTTCTCGAGCGCCAGGTATTCGATCGCGCTTTCCTGGCCGTGGAGTGGGATCGCGGCTTCGAAATCGACCGGGGTTTGGTTCTCGGGACTGGACGCCTGGGCCCGCATGGCCAGCATTTCCGAGCGCTGGCGCTCTTCGTGCAGGCGCTCGATCATCTTGATCCGGGATTTCCACTCCAGCGGATCGATCGGCTTGTTCATGTAGTCGGTGGCCCCGGCCGCGAAGGCGTCGTCGATATAGCCCCGCTCGGACACCCGGGTGACCATGATGATCGGCGCGCGGCGGAGGCCTTCGATCTCTCGCAGGGCGGCGCACAGCTCGATCCCGCTCATGCCCGGCATCTGCAGATCGAGAAGAAACGCATCATATGCACCCGGGTTCGCCTGCGCCATTTCCAGCCCGAGCAAGGGCGAATTGGCGGTCTCGAGCTCGTGCCGGCCGTCCCTTTCCATGAGATCGGTTATGATCTCGAGGACTGCCGGATCGTCATCGACGGCTAGAAACCTCATATTCCGTTTTCCTTTCTCCACGTGCACCCCAATCACCCGCAGATTTCTTTTCAACTCAGAGGCGAACTTCGAAGGTGATTGCGTCTTTTTTCGGGCATTTTTCGTAAAATTGAAGACATTTACGGGGAAACAACCGGGGCGGGTCGGAACCGACCCGCCGGGAACTTTTCACGACATCTCCAGAACGGCCCGGACCCGGGCCAGAAACTCCTTCGGCCTGATCGGCTTGCCCATCACCTCGTCGGCGGGGGAGGCCCCGATCAGCTCCTTCAGCTCCGATTCCGTTGAAGCGGAAAACAGAATCGAGAACGTCGACGAATTCGGATTCGAGGACGCCCGCAGATGGCGGATCAGCTTGTCGCCGGAGATGAAGGGCATCTTCCGGTCCACGATCAGCAGATCGAACCTGCGCGTCATCGCCGCCTCCAGCGCTTCGCGCCCGTCCCCGGCCACCGTGAGCTCCAGCCCATCGATATCGGCCACCAGCGCGCGCACGATTTCCTGGTTGATCTCGTCGTCCTCGGCCAACAAGACCTGTTTCCTCGAAAGCGCCGCCGCCTCGGACGATGCGCCTGCTCCGTTACTCATAACTACTTGCTCCATACCAAACCTTTCTCCTTCCGGACGTCCACCAACGCAAAAGCGGCAAGGCGGGTCATGCCAGAACGAGGCACCCCAACTACAACCATATGTCGCCAAGCCATTGCGAAACGCGCGCGAGCGGACGGCGGCAAACTAGGAACAGAGTGTGTTGGAAATCGGTATTCAAATGTGGCCCCGGTATGAAAAACAGCCAGGACGCACAACCTGAAGGCGATTGCAGTATGACCGCGCCGCGACCAGAGCGGTGCAGGACCGACCCGCTCGGCGCGGTTTGGGGCAGCTGTTGCGCGAACCGCGCCGATGGCTGATGCTGTCTCTGATCCAGGCGGCACGAAGCAGGCCGGCCGGCCATCCGGAAGGAGACGGGAATGGACCTTCTCGCCATGTTTGACTTCGAGAACACCGCCGAGATGGTCTGGGTCGGCCTCGGGTTCGCGGCGCAGGCGATGTTCGGGCTGCGGTTCATCGTTCAGTGGCTCTATTCCGAACGCGCTGGCAAGTCGGTGGTCCCCGTCATCTTCTGGCATTTCTCGGTTCTGGGCGGGACGCTGATGCTGTCCTATGCGATCTACCGCTGGGACCCGGTGTTCATGCTGGGCCAGGCGATGGGGCTGGCCATCTATCTGAGGAACCTGTGGCTCATCTATCGCGGCGGCGAGGCGGCCGAAGGGGTCGCCGGCGGCGGCCAGGACACCGACGGCTAGGACCCGTCGTCGCCGTCGGGCAGCCGGTAAATGAGGTAATCCCCGGCATCCGCAACAAGGGTGGCGACGCTGTCGAGATAGTCCAGCACCCCGGCGTGATGTTCGGCGAACAGCCGGTCGCGGCGGTCTTTCGCGTTACGGGTCACGCCGAACCAGCGCGCGCCCTGCGCCCGCAGCGCCTCAAGCTGCGCGATGGCGGTGGCGTCGTCCTCCTCGAACACCGACCAGTCCTCTTCGCCGCCCCCGGGCGGGAAGACCCAGCCGCGCCTGCGGCTGTAATAGATCCCGATCGGGTCGCCCGCCTCGGGCGCGATGGCAATGACCAGGTCGTCTGGCCCGGCCAGCACGTCCAGGTGCTGGCCCAGCAGTCGGGCCTCTTCGGCGCGGGGGTCTTTCAGGCTCCCGGTCAGCGGCAGGGTGGAGAAGAACAGAATGGCCAGAAAGAGCACGCTGGCCCGCGACGCGCCTGTCACCGAGACAAAGCCCGTTCTGCCCATTTCGACCAGCACGATCAGCCCGCGCCCGCAGAACAGCGCCAGCGGGGCGAGCATCATGTGCAGGTTCCATGGGTTCCCTGTGATCTCGCGCGCGGCAAGGAGATAGACGAGGAACGCCCCCAGCAGCCAAACCTGCGGCACCAGGGCCAGCGCCCTGTCGCAGCCCCCGGCAAACCGGGCCGGGGCCATCCACAGGCCGGCCCCGGCCAGCAGCAGCACCGGGTAGCCGCAGAACCACCAGACCGCGATTCTCCACAGGTCCCTTAGGTAGAAGCCGCTGTCGATGAACGCCGCCAGCCCGTCCTGCCAGATATAGCCGGTGCCCGCGACGTGATAGGGCGGATAGCTGTTGCCCAGGTGGATCGCCCAGGCGTAGTAGCCCGCGATCACGGCCAGCCCCGCGGCGGCGGCAAACAGCGTCGCCAAGGCGCGCCGCCCCTGCCCCCGCACGAACCACACGCCTACCAGCCAAAGCACGACCAGCCCTCCGCTGAGCCCCGGCAGCTTGGCCAGCGCACCCAGCGTGAAGGCCGCCGTGGCCAGCACCAGCATTCGCCTTCCGCCGCCGACCCAATAGCGGGTGAACAGCCACAGCCCCAGCGTCACCAGCGCCAGCATCGCCGGATCGGGCAGGAACGCACTGTCGATGGCGATCGGCCCGGGCATCAGGGCATAGATCAGCGCGGCGGCATGGGCGTGGCGTTCGTCCCAGACCTGCGCCGCCAGGCGGTGCAGCGAAAACACGGTGATCAGGCTGAACGACACCGCCACCGGCCGCCCGAACCAATCGTGCCAGCCAAAGGCCGCGTGCAGCATCGCCGTAATGTAGCTGAGGATCTGGAACTCACGCCCCTGATAGCTCGGCCCCGGGCCGGTCCAGCTCACCTCGGGGTAGAAGATGTTCCAACCGCCGGTTCTGAAATTGTCGGCCATCATCGCGGTGCTGGCCTCGCGCCAGCTAAAGGCATCCACCAGCGGCTGCGTAACATGCCAGAGCCGCAGCACGGCCGCGAGCAGCAGAATGAGAACCAGCAGGGCCAGGTTGCGCTGCCTTTCCGCGTCGGCGTCCGAGGGGCCTCCCAGCCGTCGCAGGGCGAGATCCTTGAGGCCGCCGCGCGTCATGCGCCGCCTCCGCCGTTTCGGAAGGCCTCGTTTTCGAAATTCACCCACCGCCGGACCGCATAGGGCGTGCGCTGCCCCTGCCCGTAATAAATCCGCGCCAGCACCTCGCCGAGGATCCCGATGCTGAGCAGTTGCAGCCCCGCCAGCCCCGCCATCACCGACAGCAGCAGCAGCGGGTTGCCGGTCATGTCGATGCCCGAAGCCAGTTTCATTGCCACCGTCGCCAGCCCCGCCAGCAGGGCCACTGCAAGGCTGGCCAGACCAAGCCCGCCAAAGACGCGCATCGGATGCGCGGAATCCTTGAGCAGAAAATTCACCGTCATCAGGTCGAGGATCACCACCAGCGTGCGGCCGATCCCGTATTTCGTCTCGCCCGACATGCGCGGACGGTGATGGGTATCGATCTCGTAGCAGCGCGCGCCGCGCTGATAGAGCAGGATGGGAATGAAGCGGTGCATGTCGCCATAGAGCTCGATCTCCGACACCAGCTCGCGCCGCATCGCCTTGAGCGTGCATCCCAGATCGTGGATCGGAAAGCCCGTGCTCCACGAGATCAGGCGGTTGGCAATGCGCGAGGGCAGCTTGCGGCTGAGCATCGCGTCCTGCCGGTGCCTGCGCCAGCCGTGCACGAGGTCGAAACCCTCTTCCAGCTTGGCGATCATCGGGCCGATATCGGCCGGGTCGTTCTGAAGATCGCCGTCGATGGTCACGATGGTGTCCAGCGTGGCGTGGTCGATCCCCGCCTTCATCGCCGCCGTCTGGCCATAGTTGCGCCGGAACTCGATCAACCGCACGCGGGGGTCGCGGGTGGCCAGATCCGCCATCGCAGCGCTGCTGCCATCGGTCGAGCCGTCATCGACGAGGATGATCTCATACGGTTTGCCGACCCCGGCCAGCGCCGCGGTAAGCTCTTCGTAAAGCTGGGGAATATTGCCAAGCTCGTTATAGACGGGCACCACCACCGACACCCCCCCGACGGGTTGTGGCGGCAGCCCTGCTCGTTCCTTGACCTTGCCGGCGCTGCTCTCGTTCACGGTTCGGCGCCCCTGATTGTGCCATGACCACCGCTTCAGCCTAACGCAGCTTATTCAGCGACACAATTTCGGCGTGTGGTGGCGGGCAGCGGGCGCCGGGCCCGCCGCCGCATCAGGCGCGGTCGTCGCCAGTGTTGGTCCGGCTCAGGGCCCGCGCCGCCACCTCGCAGAAATACTGCGCGCCGAGCGGCAGGATCACGTCGTTGAACTGGTAGTTCGGGCTGTGCAGGTTGCGCCCGCCCTCGGCCGAGCCGTTGCCGATCCAGATATAGGCGCCGGGCGTGTCATTCAGCATGAAGGCGAAATCCTCGGCCGCCATGCTGGGCGGCAGGTCCGTGGCCACGGCCTCGGCCCCCACGATGCCCTGCGCCGCCTCCAGCGCCAGCGCGGCGGCGGGTGCGGCGTTGATGGTGGCGGGGTAGCGGCGCGTGTAATCCAGTTCGGCCTCGGCGTGGTAGGCTGCGGCGATGGCCTGCGCCCGGTGGCCCATCTCGGCCTCCAGGAAGTCCCGCGTCTCGGGGGCAAAGGTGCGCACGGTGCCGCGCAGGATGATCCGCTCGGGGATCACGTTCAGCGTGTCGCCCGCGTGGATCTGGGTGATCGAGATCACCGCCGGGTCGACCGGCGCGACGGCGCGGCTGACCAGGGTCTGCCAGGCCATCTGCACCTGCGCGGCCAGCGTGATCGGGTCGATCCCCTCATGCGGCATGGCGCCGTGGCTGCCGCGACCGATCAGGCGCAGCTCGAACGTGTCGAAGGCGGCCATGACCGGCCCGGAATGCACGGCAAAGCGCCCCGCGTCCAACCCCGGCCAGTTGTGCATGGAATAGACCTGGTCGACCGGGAAGCGTTCGAACAACCCGTCCTCGATCATCACCCGGGCGCCGCCCTCGTTTTCCTCGGCGGGCTGGAAGATGAACACCACGGTGCCCGGCCCCGGCGGGTTGGCGGCCATGTGTTTGGCCGCGCCCAGCAGCATGGTGGTGTGGCCGTCATGGCCGCAGGCATGCATCTTGCCCGGCACCGTCGAGGCATAGTCCAGCCCCGTGGTCTCGGTCACGTCCAGCGCGTCGATGTCCGCCCGCAGGCCGACGGTCCAGCCGTCGCCGTTGCGCAGGACACCGACGACGCCGGTTCCCCCGATCCCCTCATGCACTTCCAGCCCCATCGCGCGCAGTTCCTTGGCAATAAAGGCCGCGGTGCGATGTTCCTGAAAGGCCGTCTCGGGATGCGCATGCAGATCGTGCCGCCATTCCGTGAGCAGTGGCAACATGGCTTGAATATCGTCTGCAATACGCATCGGGGTCACCCAAAGATGATGGTCAGGCCGATGCCGAGGGCGAGGCCGACAAGCAGCCAGGCCACACGGTCGATCAGCGGGATATGTCCGGCCGCGGGGCCCGCGGCGGGGGCGGCAGCCGGGGCGGCCGCGGGGGCGGCGGCGGCTTCCTCGCCGCCCGTCAGCACGCGCGAGAAACCGGCAAAGAAATCGTCGGCGGTCTTTTTCGCCACGCCCTGGATCAGGCGGCCGCCGACGCTGGCCAGCTTGCCGCCGATATCGGCGTCGGCGACATAGGTCAGCCGCGTGCCGTCGCCTTCGGGCGCCAGCGTGATCCGCGCCGCGCCCTTGGCAAAGCCGGCAGGCCCGCCCTGCCCGCGCCCGCGCAGCGTGTAGGAGACCGGCGGGTTCAGGTCGTCCAGCTCCACCTTGCCCTTGAAGGTGGCCGAGACCGGCCCGACCTTGGCCACCACGGTCGCGGTGAACTCACGCTCGCCGGTCTGCTCCATCGCCTGGCAGCCGGGGATCGAACGGCGCAGCACCTCGGGGTCGTTGAGGCCTTTCCAGACCGCCTCGGGGGCGGCCGGGATCAGGGCGTCGCCTTCGAACCGCATCTCAGGCCCCCGTCATCTGGGTATAGACGCGATAGAGCGCCTGGGTGCCCTCTTCGCCGAAGCCGCCGTCGACGAGGCGCTGGTAAAGGCCGCGGGCCAGCGTCAGGCCGGGCAGGTCCAGCTTCATCCGCTCGGCCTCGGCCAGCGCGATGGACATGTCCTTGACGAAATGGTGCACGAAGAAGCCCGGCGCGTAATCGCCCGCCACCATCTTCGGCCCCAGCCCGTTCAGCAGGAAGCTGGACGCCGCGCCGGTGCCGATCGCGTCGAGCACGGCGGACTGGTCCAGCCCGGCGGCCTTGGCGTAGGACAGGCTCTCGCTCACCGCCAGCATGGTCGAGGCGATGGCGATCTGGTTCGCCATCTTGGTGTGCTGGCCGGCGCCCGCGGGGCCCATGTGCACGATCTTGCCGCCCATCGCGTCGAAGAGCGGCATCGCCTTTTCGTAGGACGCCGCGTCGCCGCCGACCATGATCGCCAGCTTGCCGGCCTTGGCGCCGACGTCGCCGCCCGACACCGGCGCGTCGAGCGCCGTCAGACCGCGATCCGCCGCCGCCGCGGCGATGCGCTGCGCAAGCTCGGGACTGGAGGTGGTCATGTCGATCAGGATCGCGCCGTCGCGGGCGCGCTCCACGATGCCGCCGGGGGCGAGGTAGACCTCTTCGACATCCTTGGGATAGCCGACGATGGTGATCACCACGTCGCAGGCTGCGGCGACCTCGCCGGGGCTGTCCTTCCAGACCGCGCCCTTGGCGACCAGGTCGTCGGCCTTGGCGCGGGTGCGGTTGTAGACGCACAGGTCATGGCCCGCGGCCAGAATGTGCCCCGCCATGCTTTGCCCCATGATCCCGAGACCGATGAAGCCAACCGTCATCTTGTCCGTCGAAGCGCTCATGCCCTGTTCGTCCTTCCGTCTGAGTTTCCCGGCGTTCCGTGAGTGGTGGTGTCGTGAGTGGTGGTGGTGGTGCCAGGGTCTGAAAAAGTGGTTCCGTGGGTAAAATTCCCAGCCTTGCGCAAAAGCGCGCGCAGGCGTTGCGGCGAAAGCGGCATTTTCTCGGCCGTCACGCCAAGCGGCGCCAGCGCGTCGCTGACCGCGCCCGCGATCGCCCCGATCGAGCCCATGATGCCGCCCTCGGCCATGCCCTTGATCCCCGCCGGCGTCTTCCGGTTGGGGGTGTGCAGGGGGAGGATCTCGATATTCGGCAGCTCGCAGGCGGTGGCGACCAGGTAGTCGGCCAGCGTCGCGCTCTGGTTCTGGCCGTTCTCGTCATAGACGACCTGTTCCAGCAGCGCGCCGCTGAGCCCCATGGCCACCGCGCCCTGCTGCTGGCCCTTGACGACCAGCGGGTTCAGAACGGTGCCACAATCCTCGGCCACGACGTAGCGGTCGATGCGGATACGCCCGGTGGCCGGGTCGATCTCGACCTCGCAGGCATGGGTGGCGTTGGAATAGGTCATCGCCGGCGGGTCGTAGGTCAGCGACACGTCGAGGCCCGGGTCGATCCCCTCGGGCAGCGCCGTGGGGTCGAGATAGGCGCGCCGCGCCACGTCGGTCAGGCTGATGCCGGTGGCCTGCCACGCGTCCTCGAGCCGCCGCTCGACCTGGCCATTGTGCAGGCGCAGCCCCTGCGCGTCGTTGAGGTTCAGCATCGACGCGGCGATCGCCAGCACCTTGGCCTGTGCCTTCTGCGCGCAGAGGTACAGCGTGCCGCCCCCCGCCGTGGCGCCGCGGGCGCCGCGGCTGCCCATGCCGTAAGGCGCGATATCGGTATGGCCCATGTGGACATTGACGGTTCCGGGCGTCACGCCCAGGCCCTCGGCCACGGCCTGCGCCAGCGGGGTTTCATAGCCCTGGCCCGAGCCCATCAGCCCGACCGAGGCGTTGACCACGCCCGAGGGCTCGATCCGCACCCAGGCGGCCTCGTGCCCCGAGCCGGGGATGCCGGCGGCCTTGTAGAACGCCGAGCCGTAGGTTGTGGATTCGACCACGGTGCACAGGCCCAGGCCCAGCAGACGCCCCTCGTCCCGCGCCTGCGCCTGGCGGGCGCGGAAGGCGGGCACGTCGATGGCCTGAACCGCCGCTTCCAGCGTTTCCAGCGGGGTGACATCCTCCAGCACCTCGCCGGTGGGCATGGTGAAGGGCAGGTCCTCGGGGCGCAGGGCGTTGATCCGGCGCACCTGAAGCGGGTCGAGGCCCAGTTCGCGCGCCACCGCGTCGATGGTGCCGTCCATCACCCAGCTGGTGATCGCCATCGGCGCGCGCATCGGGCCGTTGCCGCATTTGTTGGTCAGCACCACCTTCACGTCGAAGGCGTAATCGCTGATCTTGTAGGGCCCGGTCAGGATCATCGCGATCACCCGCGCCATGTAGTTGGCGGGATAGAAGCAATAGGCCCCGAAATCCTCGGTCAGGTCCAGTTCCAGCCCCAGGATGCGCCCGTCGGCGCGCACCGCGGCGCGGGTCACGCATTGGGTCTCGCGCGCATGGCTGGCCGAGGTCAGGTTCTCCAGCCGGTCCTCGCGCCAGCGCACCGGGCGGCCGAGATGGCGCGACAGCGCCGCCACGGTCAGCTCTTCGCGGTAGAGCGCGATCTTCTGGCCGAAGCCGCCGCCGATATCGGGGCTGATCACGGTGACCTGGGTTTCGCTGATGCCCAGCCGGGCGGCCAGTTGGCCGCGCATCGGGTGCGGCACCTGGGTGCCGATATGCATGGTCAGATGCGCCCGCCCCGCGTCCCAGTCGGCCAGGCAGCCGCGGGTCTCCATCGGCACGTGGGTCAGCCGGTGCAGATCGAAACGCGCCTCGACCACACGGTCGGCCTCGGCCCGGCGGGCGGCGGGATCGCCGGCGCTGAAGCTCTGATGCGAGACCAGGTTGTCGGGCAGCGTGTCATCGACCAGCGGCGCATTCGGCGCCAGCGCCGTTTTGGTGTCGGCGGCGCAGGGCAGCGGATCGTACTCGACCTCGACCAGCTCGGCCGCATCCTCGGCCGTGTAGCGGTCGCGCGCCACCACCACCGCCACCGGGTCGCCGTGGAAGCGCACCTTGTCGACGGGCAGCGTGGTCATCTCGACGGGGTGCAGCCCCTCGATGGGCGGTGCGAGGCGCAGGGGCGCCGTCCATTGCGCAAGGTCACGGCCGGTGAACACGCCCACCACGCCGGGCAGCGCGCGGGCGGCAGCGGCATCGATGCCCGTGATGCGGGCATGGGCATGGGGCGAGCGCACGAACGTGACCTGCAGCGCGCCGGGCAGCGTGACGTCGTCGAGATAGCGGCCCTTGCCGGTGAGGAAACGGCGGTCCTCCTTGCGCGGCAGGGGCTGGCCGATATGGGTGAACGGCGTGTCCGCGGTCATGCGCCCTGCCCCTCCCGCATCACTTGGGCGGCCTTGAGGATGGCCGTCACGATATTCTGGTAGCCGGTGCAGCGGCACAGGTTGCCCGACAGCACGTCGCGGACCTCGGCCTCGCTTGGCTGGGGATTGTCGCGCAGATAGGCCTCGAAGGTCATCACGATGCCCGCGGTGCAGAAGCCGCATTGCAGGCCGTGTTCTTCGTGCAGGGCCTGCTGCAGCGGGCTCAGCCAGTCGCCCTCGGCCACCGCCTCGATCGTGGTCAGCTCGTGGCCTTCCATCTGCACCGCGTAGGTGAGGCAGGCGCGCGAGGGCTGGCCGTCGATCAGGATGGTGCAGGCGCCGCAGACCCCGTGTTCGCAGCCGACATGGGTGCCGGTCAGGTGCAGATCCTCGCGCAGCACGTCCGACAGCAGCTTGCGCGGCGGCGCCACCAGGTCGTAGGTCTCGCCGTTCACGACGAGGGAGATGGGTACCGGCGCGCTCATGCGGTTGCCCCCTCCTGCCCGGCGGCCCGCAGCAGGGCGCGCGCGGTCATGGTTTCCACCAGTTCGCGGCGATAGGCGGCGGGAACCTCGGGGTGCTCCTCCGGGGAGATCGCGGCGGCGGCGGAGCGCCCCAGCCGCGCGGCGGTTTCGGCATCGGGCTGGCAGCCGACGGCCTGCGCCTCGACCTCGGCCAGGCGCCGCGGCACCGGGCCGACCCCACCAAGCCCCAGCCGGAGCGCCGAAATGGCGCCCGCCGCATCCCGTTCCATCGTCAGCGCCACGCTGACGATGGCGAAATCGCCGTGGCGGCGGCTGAACAGGTCAAAGGCACAGCCCTCGCCCTCGGCCTGGCGCGGAAAGCGGATCGCGGTGACGATCTCGTCCTCGGCCAGATCGACCGTCATGATGGATTGCAGGAAATCGGCGGCCGGAAGCTCGCGCTCGCCCCGGGCCGAGCGCACCACCACCTCGGCCCCCAGCGTCACCGCGACCAGCGGCAGCTGTGCCGCGGGATCCGCATGGACAAGGCTGCCCCCCAGCGTACCGCGCTGGCGGATGGCGTAATGGCCGATGGTGCGGGCGGCCAGGGCCAGCAACGGCAGGTCGCGTTCGATCTCGGGCGCGGTGGCCAGGCGATGATGGCGGGTCAGCCCGCCGATCTCGATCATGCCGCCCGCGTCGCGGATGTAATCCATCTCAAGCAAGTCGTTCAGATCCACCAGATGCGCGGGCCGTGCCAGACGCATGTTCAGCATCGGCCCCAAGCTCTGTCCGCCGCCCAGCGGCTTGGCCTCGGGACCATAGCGCGCCATCAACTCCAGCGCCTCACTGAGGCTGCCGGGGCGGTGATAGGTGAAAGGGGCGGGTTTCATCGCGGGGCGCTCCGTTACCAGATCAGCGTGTCGCCGCTGTCCTTGTCGAAGACGTGCAGCCGGTTCAGATCGACCGACAGCGCCACGTCGTCGCCCAGCGCATGGCTGAGGTCCTTGCCCACGCGGAAGAACAGCTCTTCGCCGTAGAAGTCGAAGCCCAGGAACTGGTCCGAGCCCACCGGCAGGACCGAGTTCACCTTGCCCCGGATCACGGACCCCTCGCCACCCTGCGCGGTCTCGTCCACGTCCTCGGCGCGGATGCCCAGGCGCACCTCGCGGCCGTTGCTGTCGGCGAGCTTGCCCGCGATCGCCGGCGGCAGGGTCAGCGCCAGGTCGCCCCGCACGAAGCGCGCGGTGGAGCTGTCAGTCACCTCGAGCGTGCCGTCGATATAGTTGATCGGCGGGTTGCCCAGGAAGGACGCCACGAAGGTGTTGCGCGGACGCTCGTAGATGTCGTCGGGGCTGCCCACCTGCTGCACCACGCCGTCGCGCATCACCACGATGCGGTCGGCCAGCGTCAGCGCCTCGGCCTGGTCGTGGGTCACGTAGACGAAGGTGGTCTGCATCGCCTGGTGCAGTTCCTTGATCTCGGCCCGCATCGAGATACGCAGCGCCGCGTCGAGGTTCGACAGCGGCTCGTCCATCAGGAAGACCGAAGGCTCGCGCACCATCGCGCGCCCCAGCGCCACGCGCTGGCGCTGACCGCCCGACAGCTGCGAGGGGCGCCGGTCCAGCAGATGGGCGATCTCCAGCTTTTGCGCGGCCTCGCGCACCCGGCGGTCGGTTTCGTCGCGCGGGGCTTTGCGCATCTGCAGGCCGAAGGCGATGTTGTCGTAGACCGTCTTGTGCGGGTAGAGCGCGTAGCTCTGGAACACCATCGCCACGTCGCGCTTGTGCGGGGGCGTGTAGTTGACCAGTTCGTCGTCGAACAGCAGCCGCCCGTCGCTGACCTCCTCGAGGCCGGCGATCATGTTCAGCGTGGTCGACTTGCCGCAGCCCGAGGGGCCCAGCAGCACCAGGAACTCCTTGTCCTGGATGTCGAGATTGAGGTCTTTCACGGCGTGGAAGCCGTTGGCGTATTTTTTCTCGACGTGTTCGAAACGGATACGAGCCACGGGTCTTTCCTTTCCTAGCCTTTGACGGCGCCGGCGGTCAGGCCGGAAACGATGTAGCGTTCAAAGATCACGGCCACGATGACCGGCGGCACGATGGCCAGCACGCCCGCGGCGTTGATGAACGAGAAACTGATGGTGAAGTCCGAGGTGAAGGCCGCCAGCACGATGGGCAGCGTCTGCGAGGCCTCGGTCTGGGTGAACATCAGGGCCAGCAGGAACTCGTTCCAGCTGGTCAGGAAGGTGAACAGCACCACCGCCACCAGCGAGGGCAGCGACAGTGGCAGGAACA